>Ga0307380_10012684_pt1 | contig 10462 bp, 15 predicted proteins | sample UN3MG_FD_202239 | JGI IMG/M metagenome (GOLD analysis project Ga0307380, IMG submission 202239) | Soil microbial communities from Risofladan, Vaasa, Finland - UN-3 | ecosystem: Environmental > Terrestrial > Soil > Coastal area > Acid sulfate soil | place: Finland: Risofladan, Vaasa | collected... | reverse complement strand
CGTAGCGTCAATCCAACAATTTGGATTATACCGTCTACCCATCTTACCTATATCCAACAAGACATCTCTGATTGTCAATATATTGCCTGTTGCTGGATTCGTGTATCCATTTATCGGTCGGCTTCTGTTCTCGCTTGGACCCCACAAGTCACTATATGACAAATGTGGAAACATTTCATTGACAGCTTTTTTTATTGGATCGGCAAAAGCAATCTTTTCCGCTCTCGAATATATGTAATGCGACCAATAATCCAATTTCTTCTCACATATCCTTTTTGTTATCAAGTCCGCCAACGTATCTTTACCGTGCCTGCTTTTACCACTTATTGCTATTAAATTCACCATCAGACTTTCACCCCCGCAACTCCATTTCGTTTTTCAACAACTATGAATGAATTGAATTTTCTGCTAAGCTGCTCGTTATGTGTTATCACCAATATATACAACTCGTCACTCCACTTCTTTATCACTTCGTAAAAAGCATCTATGCCATCCTGATCCAATGCTTGGTCTACTTCATCAAGCAACAACATCTTTATATCCGCCCCACATCTGTTCCTGTTGACAACAGCCACTGCAAGCTTCAAAGCAAGAGCGACACAAGCTTTCTGTCCTCCAGACAAATCATCATAATCCCATTCGGAATTACCTACAAAAAACCTCATACCAAGAGTATCTACCGGCTCCCCGTTGCTGTTCTCTTTTTCTATGAAAAATTGCACCTGGATTCCTCTTCTCAAAACATCCAAGACATCATTTGTTTCTTTTTGCAAACCATCCAAAACCGTGGTGACAATCATTGCCGGAATACCAGATGACCCAAAAGCGGTGACAACAGCTTCGTATATTTTCAATTCATGACTGATCTCACCCAACTTGTCTTTGAATCCAGTTTTCTTTACAAGATCAATTTTCCTGGTCTCCAAAGCATTCTCCAACATACCCTTTTTTCGTATCGAATCATTGATGTCTTCTCTTATACTTTCAAATACAAATGATTCTTTTTTCAATATCAAAGCAAGATCATCCAATCTGTCACTGCTGTCGTTGTCACATAATTCTTTTATTCTTTTACTTGCTGAAACAATATTTTCAACAAGAACATCCCTGCTGATCTTCTTGGCTTCAATGTCGTCTTTTAAAGATGCAAGTTGTTCATCCAACATCTCAATCTGTGAATTTGTCATCTTCATCACATTATCTAGCTTCGAAATATTGTTTTCCGCAAACATGTACGCGCGCGCATATGCCCTGTACGTGTTTATTTTATTATCAAACATATCTTTACGGTTTTCATTATAAGATAATTCCTTCCTTGCTTTGCTTATCACAGAAGCTATCTCATCTAGATTTTGTTGCTTGGTTGCTGCGATTTTCTTTCTTGTTTTCTCATCAAGTTCGGTATAGCAAACAGGGCACGAATCATCTTCTGGAAGGCTTGTGGCGGTTTTCTTGAAAAGAACTTCGTTGTATTTTATTTCTGTTTTGTTTTTTGATATAGATGAGACCACTTCGTTGTATTCTTCGTCCAATATATTTTCAGGGACATTGCTTTTGAGTTGTTCCAATCTGGCATTGTTGTCTATATGATCTTGTTTACAAGTCGGTAATATATTTATCTTCAATTCTTTTTCTTTCATCTTCATATCGAAACCATGTTTTGATTTGGATATCATGTTTTCGATTTTCAATAATTCATTTTTTTCATTTTTCAATTTTTCAATGAGTCCCGGATATTCAGAATCGTATGTTTTTTTCAACAATGTGAATTCTTTTTTTATATGATCCAATTCTTTGGATTTCTCTTCTCTTTTGTTGTTGAGGTTTTCTATTTCCAATTCATATGCCGACAATTCTATTGAAAACTTTTCTATATCTATTTCGGGCTCACCTGTTGTATCCAACAATCTTTTTGTCACATCCATGTCTTTTGATTTTTCATTACGCAATATCTTGGAATGTTTTTCATATTTGCCCCATATATCAAGCTGAAGCATGTTCCTTATTATTTCTTTCCTTCTTTCTGGTGTTGCCGACGCAAGATTCATTCTATCATCTTGTTTGAAATAAGAACTGTTTTCAAAAGTTTTTTGATTTATCTTTATTATTTTTGAAAGCAATTCATCTGTATGTGTATTCGTTCTTCCAGAGATATCCATCCAGTTATCGTCTTCTTTTTTGAACAAAAGCATATTCTTTGTAGATTTCGTTCTAGTACGTATTATCTTGTACTGTGTCTCGTCTGAAAGTTCAAAAACAAACTCAACCACGCATTTTTTTGCATTTTCTCTTATTATCTTTGATTTTTTAGTAACGCTTGCATCGAACAAGGCAAATCTTATTGCGCTGAAAAGCGTTGTCTTGCCTGTGGCGTTGCTTTTGGTAAAAGAACCATCTTCTTTTCCTATTATCAAAGAAGCGGTAGGCACCTTGGAAAAGTCTATCGAAGAGTTCCCATGGCTCATGAAGTTTTTCAATTTCATACTTATTGGTTTCATCATTCTCCTTCAGCAACGTCTTTTATTATTTTCTTACATGTCGTAGACACTTCTTTCTTGAAAAAATCTTCGGCTTCGATGAACTCCATGAATTTATCAACAGCCTTCTCGTGATTCATGTATTCATCTATATCAATGTCCTGGCTCAACACGCGTTCGCTACATTTTATCTCGCTGAATGATGACACGTGAGAGATCCCCATCTTGTTCAATTCAGCTGTTATCATTTCTTTATCAACACCATTAGAATCTGATGACGATAATTTCACCTTTATCCTTACAATCGAATTTTCCATTGATGATTGTTTTTCAATTATGTTCTTCAGATAAAGAGTGCTGTCCTTTACATCTTCGGGTATACGCACGTCGATGTCCACCAACTTCCTGCACGGAAGTTTTATCTTCTCGTGTTTGTATGATGAAGAATCAAACAGAACCATGCTTTTACTCAAAGAATCTTCTTTGGAGAAAGTGGTACGTTCCACGCTTCCTACGTGACACATGAATGGTTTTGATTTGTTTGTTACTTGTGATTTATGGATATGTCCCATGAATACATGTGTGAAATCTTCAAACATTTCGACAGGACAGAATATCTCGTTGGAGTCGTCACCTATCTCGTCACCTATCCACAAACTTCCTTTCAAAGCAAGATGCCCGACAGCAATCTTGTTTTTATTTTTTGAAATATTTTCTTTTATCTGTTCAGATAATTTTGCAACCGCCTCATCAATAGTATCAACACCGAGTTGACGTCTGTCCGTGAATGGAATGAAAGTTATATCGATATCATCAAAATCAATTGTATTTATTGTTGAATGTATTTTACACCCATCAAGCGAAAGCACGGCAACACAATCAAGCATTGAAATCTTGTCCTTGCCGGAACGCACGTAATCATGATTACCATGTATGATATGTACTTTGATCTTGCTTTCAATACATCTCCTCAACCAAGATAAAAATACAAATACTACATTTGGCTTTGGGTTCACATCATCCCATATGTCACCAAGAAGTATTATCGTATCAACATTGTTTTCAATTGCTTTGGCGTGTATGAAATCCAAAAGATTCTTCTGGTCTTCCACCCTGGAATTCAAACCGACACCAACAGGATCCACACCTATATTCGATCCTTTCCCCAGATGTATATCTGGAACCATGAGTAATTTCATTCACCTACTCCTCGTCGTATTTTGAAAAATATAATTCAAACTGCATAAGGATGTTGCTCATCGATTTCATGACTCCATCAGGTTTTTTCAACATGAGATTGTCAAAACCAATCATCACCTTGTCCATGTAAGATATGGCATCATCATCGTCTGCATGCTTTCTGATAAATTTACGGCACATATCAGACAACATCAACATAGCAGTTTCAAAACGTTCCCTTTCTTTTATTCTTGATATCTTGTCATAATCAATCTTGGCATTACCATTGAAACATTTCAAGATATGTTCTGCTATCAAAACTGGAGAACGTTTGTATTTCCTTGAAATGAATTCAACAACGCTTCCAGAAGCAGAACATCCTTGACAATAAAATCTGTTGTATGTCGGATTTACATAGAACGATGGCGTTCTTTCATTGCCGCCCTTATGGAACGGACAACAAGCTTTATAAGCCCATCCGGATGATGACGAAGATTCTTGTAAATCCAGATACCTGTCGAGATATTCAACGATGTCTACAAGATCATTTGCTTTTGATATCAAGGAAATCATCCCGTCACGGGATGACGTTATATCTCTCCAGCCATTTTGTACAATTGATACAGGAGATTCAATCTGTTTATAGATATCTTCTGAACTACTTGATCCGGATCTACTTCGTATCTTTGACATAATTTACAATATCCTTGATATGCTTCTTTCTCCTCGACTATCATGGTAAAGATATGTGATGCAAATGTCTTGTCGTTGTTTTCCATTGTACCTGGAACAAATATCATGTATTTTTATTGTTTTCAGCTTCCATTCGTTTTATGATCTTGCTTAGGTTGAAGACTTCAAACTCAAGTTCGTTGATCCGATCTCTTTGTATCAAAGCACATTTTACGATTGCAACCGCAAAACTGACACTTCCGTTTCCTTCCGGCTGTTTTTCATCGCCATTGATAAGCATTGCAAATTTTGCAAAATCCAGCAACGCCAAGCCTTCCTCTTCTTTTTCTTTATGAGATTTGTTCTCTTGTAATGTCTTGTCTTTGAATATGGACAATAGTTTGGTTGTCAAACCCCAAGCCGCCTTGTGCTGCTCTTGATGCGAAGATAATATGGCTTTGGCATTTTTTTCCGGATCTATTCTTGGTATTGGCTTGCTTATTTCAGAATTTGAATTGTTTATCTTCAATCCTTTCAAATTTTTGGCTTCAACGACTTCTTGCCGAGAATCTTCTTCTCTTGTTTTTATTAAATCTCTTATACTATTCATCATCAAGTTCCATTTCTATCACAAGTTCTTCCTCAATATCATCATCGTCATCATCGTCATCATCGTCATCGTCATCGTCGTCATCGTCATCGTCGGCATCGTCACTACTGAAAAGACCACGATCTTCTCCTGGAGTTTCCGGTTCGAATGGTCCGACAGCTTTCTTGATCATCGAATCGAAATATTCAACAAGATTTTCTGACTCAAAAGCCGCAATTTTTTCAATATCCCTGGCGTCAGGGATTTCATCATAATAATCGAACACGCGGGATGCTGCGACCCACATGAGTTCTTTTACATCTTCAAGCATCGCTTCTTTTGTATAGATATAGCCTTCATCTGTTTCCCTGACACTGCCCGCATATTTTTCCAATTGCATCGTAAGAGAATTGGCTACAGATTCATGTCCGCACAAATCAGCTTCATTTGCTTGCAGTTCGATTCTTTTGAATACTTTTTTTGAAATTGTCTTGTTCATTGTTCTCCACCATCAATTCTTATTCTTTAGATTATTTCAAATCTTCACTAGAGGATGTCAAAAAATTACTTTTACCTGACGACAATTTCAAACAATATAACTTGTTCATGAAATGTTTCCTCATATTCTTTTCTGTCACATAAGTTTGACCAATCCAATCACCCACCTTGAAGGTAAGCTCATCATTCAATTTATATTCTTTGTGAAAAGATATTATGATGTTTTTAATCAATCTGAAATTCTTTTCATCGAATGACGGATTGATAAATGCTTCGTGAGGAATGATTTCTACAAATTGGTCATAATTCAAAAAAGCCTTACGCAAATAATATATTGCTTGCGCAATGCTTCTACCACTTCCCCTGTAGAATTCATTGTCTGAAAACAACCATCTCTCAACCTCCTTCGCTGCTTCTAGATAATTATGACACGGTTCTTTTGTACGATCACAACATTCAAATGTATTGACCATGTTTTTTTGTAGTATGTTAAATTTCATTGATATCCTTCAAAAACTTTCAATAATTCTATATATCATAAAGGAGTTGCATGAAAAAACTGTACAAGGTTGCTCAAGAAATAGAAAAAGACAATAAATCAAAAATGTCGGCAGGGAAATTACTGGCACAAAGTGTGGGTTTGCTTAGAGGTTTAGCGATATTACATCAACAAGCTCATTGGACAAGCGCCGGTAATGAATATTACGGAGACCATTTATTGTTCCAAAGATTATATGATGCCGTATCTGAAGACATAGATTCTGTAGCGGAAAAACTTGCCGGAGTTTTTGATCCTAGTTTTCTTGATGTTGGATATCATGCAAACATAACAAAGAAATTTATAGATACAATGAATACCACAGACAACTTGGTGGAAAGGAACTTGAAAGCAGAAAAAGCATTCGTCACATTCAACTCCAAAATTTATGAAAAAATAAAAGAAAGCGGAGAAATGACGCTTGGTTTGGATGACCTGATCATGTCGGTTTCAAGCAAACATGAAGAAAATATATATCTATTACAGCAAAGATTACGACAAAACTCAAATTCTTCGTAAATAATCAAAAATCATTTCTCTTTTCCTGTCAACCAATTCTCTATCTATCTGTGCATTTCGCGTAGCTTTGCGAAGTCTTGCACCATTGATATCTGGACATGTTGTTTTCAACAAATGTTCTGACGAGGCAGAATATCTTACTTGCCGCTCAAAATCATATAACAACTTGGCAACAATATCTAAATCTATATTCTTTCCACTCATATTCGCCTCATTTGTTTTTTTCCATGTAATCAATCAAATATTTACGAAAATCTGAAAGTTTTTCAATAATATCGACATCTTCCTTTGTTTTTTTAAATGATGACCATAGTTCAATGACAAATCTATTATCATTGATATCAAATTCTGGATTCTCTACAACAACAAGAAATTCCAACAACAATATATATTGCAGCTCTATCTCCCTGTTGGTTCCCCACATTGCAGGAGAACTCTCAATACTTGTAAATTGTTGGTTGATGAATGTTCTGCAATATTTGATTTTTTCAATGTCATCCATCATAACTGTTTGATCCAGTTTTCAGGAATAGCATTTAATGGAAAACTTTTGACCAAACTACACGCTTCATATATCTCAAAATTTTTCGTATCAAAATTCATGATATATGCCCACTCACAGAACAAACTATCTTTCATGAAAGAATTGGCATCAAACATATAACCCGAGTACAAAGTAGCTATCAATTTTCCTTGAAAAGGACGAAGCAACTCACACCAATCTCTAGTAATATCAAGCTCTACTCTTATAGGTTGAAATGTGGATACAAAAAGATTTTTTTCAAGATTGTTGTTGATTGTTTTTAAATCCTGCATATCAGGTTTTAATTCTTCTTTGACAAATTTTACTTCTTTAGCGATGTTTTTCAACACACTCAAATATCGTGTCTTTGTTTTGGATAATTTGTTTGTTTTTTTAACTTGTGCTTTGAAAAGTTTCAATTCATTTACAATATCATTCCCGAGACCTTTTGGATATGAATCAAAATGATTATATGCAACTTTTTTTTCTCCATCTACGACGACACCAATAGCTCCACGTGTACTCATGATTTTTTTTCTCCTTCACTTTTCATAATTGAAGATGATTAACTGTTGACCGCAATTGTGTTAAAAAAGATATCCCCGGATTCCAAAGAAGAGCCGGGGACAGGCAACGGACCTACGCCGTTGTCAGACGTTGCCTTTGCTCAAGGTTCGTCAACAACAGATGAATTTGTAGGAAGCTCTTCCTCGATGGGACGTGCTGCGAGCTTTTCTTTCATACTTTTCACTATAAAGAGTTTCATATTACTTGACATTTATTTAACAGCCTCTTGAACCGGCGTTTCCGGAGTCAGCGCTGCTTTGGGCTTTGGTTGTGGTTTTTTTTCTATATCTCGCATAACAGTATCAACTTCTTGCTGTATTTGCTCTTCTTCTTGTTTTTGTCTAGTTTCATCTTTACTGTAAATAATTTGTTTTTTAAGTTCACCAATCAACATATTAATATTATCAATATATTCAGGAATCATTTTTTTTGCTCTTTTGGCATACGATACAACATAATTAAAATTACTTAAATACTCATCTGTAAATATTTCACCAATATAATCAATACCACTAGAAGCTTCATTTTCATACATTTTCCTGGTTTTTTCATCTAATAAATCATTTAATATATTTTCTATTTTATTTACAGCTATTTTTGAACTTGAAAGTTTTATGAATTTTTCACGATTATTATCACCAGAAATTTTTGAAGATAATATTTTCATATATGAAGTTAATCTTTTAATTATACTTTTAGCATATACATTCCAATTTGCAGCCCCTTTTGAAGTTAAAGTATTATCTAAAAAATTTATAACAGCTTTTATAGCCATTTCAAAATTTTTATCAAATCCTTTAATTTTTCTTACAAGAAAATTTAAACCCTCAAGACCAACAAAGGCAAGAGGAATTCCAAGAAAACCTTCCTTCTTCAAACCAATCAACTCACCAGCTTCAACAAAATTCTTCAAAATGTATTCGTCTTTTTTTCGCATGATACCTTTCATATTATATGAAGATATTACTATCGATCGACAATCAAATATCCCATATTTTCCTTTTGCATTAGTTATATATATATTGTCAGCTGAATCTACCTGATATGTGCTATCAGATTCTAGATTTTTCTGGACCCCCAAACTCTGTAACGACACTTGGAGATATCATGACAAACAACATACCTGCAACCAAAATAAACCTGCCACGTGATAGAGCGACTTGTAATGCCTGGGCTCGCTCATTTTATACTTTCGATCCAGATATAAACAGAATCATCAATCAACACGCATTGTTTATAACAAGTGCTTATGAAATAATAGATGGTAATTGCAAAGATACTGATGATTTTTGCAAACAACAACTAAAAGATCTGGGATTTCCATCATTGATTGAAACAATAATCAGAGAATATTTCATGATAGGTGAAGTCTTTCTATATTTGAATTTATATGAGAAAACAGTTCAAATTCAGAATCCAGATTACGTCTTTATCAAGAGGGCTTCCAATGGCGGAGAGCAAGTCTTTTTACGACCAGATGAAAATCTGAGACGTATCTGCTTTTCAAAAAAAATTGAAGATATTGAAATACGTGATTCAATTCCAGAATCCATAATTGAAACAGTCAAAGCTGGAAAAAACATACTTATGAATCCTCTTCAATTATGGTATTTCAGCAATAAAATATCACCATATGATCTTAGAGGCAGCTCTTTCATATTCCCTCTGTTTATCACGATCAAACAACTTGGAACTCCAATCAAATCAGAAGAAAACAAACAAACGATCAGACAAACTTTATTCGATATAACATCTAGCGATCAAATAACCAAAGATATTCTATTTACAAAATATGTAATCATAATAGAAAGCCTGGAATATTGGTTCAATCACAAAGTATTGGAACAAATAGCAAAGTTTCAAAATCTGAAGGGCAAATTGCCTCAAATCAGATTCAACAAGACAAAGTTGAAAAACAAACTGGACATTGTGAAAACCACTTCAACTTTATAATCCTTATACAAATTGAAAACCACCGCCTTTAATCGGGGGAGTGTTCACATCAAGATGTTCCTACTTAAGAAATTATATACTGATTTTGCAATATTGCTGTTGTTCAATCTTCCATATGCTATTTCATTATTCAATATAGAGAAAATATGAAAAAACCAAAAAGAGGTCTCAATGGGTCCTTTCATGACGAAGATAAAATTATTCATCCAACTATAAAAGACCCTGATACGGGGAATAAATGCTGTTGGGTGATATCTGAGGGTGGTACGTGGTTGCCGGGATGTTACGAAGATTCAGAAGCGGCATGGGCGGCATTTGAATTGAAAGTCGAGACAATGCAACATCTACAAGATGAAACAAACGAAAAAGGCACAGGCATCATAACGCTGGCAATGATTGAAAAACTTTTGTAATATCATCCAAACATCAGTATATATGGTGGCTTGTATCCTTTTGTAGGAGTGCCTGATCTATTTTTCAACATGAAACGCTCTATCTGTTTGTAGAGACTGTTTTCTCCAAGATTGTATTTGCCCCATTTTTCTGTGACATTGTCTCCGAAAAATTGAGTTTTGGTTGGGAATGATGTAGTACCAAGTCCCCATGCTGAAGTTTCGACCTTGATAATCGATCTACAAGTAAGACCATCTTTTTTCAACTGTTCTACAAATGATATACCATTTATCTTCAATTGAGATCCTTCGGAATACGACGCATTTCTAATCATTGTTTCAAGTGGCGGGCATGGGCTTCCTTCGTCATCAGCATATTTGGCAAATAAAGATGCAAGTTTTTCTAGTTTATTCAAATTCATAATACCTTTTATCAAAAATATACAAAAATATTCATATACACGATCAATGATTGCTCAGCACATCCCCCTCAATATAGAAAGTTCTTTTTCAAGCTGTTCTATTCTTTTCTGTTCCATGATTTTATCAAAAACT
>Ga0307380_10012682_pt1 | contig 10463 bp, 12 predicted proteins | sample UN3MG_FD_202239 | JGI IMG/M metagenome (GOLD analysis project Ga0307380, IMG submission 202239) | Soil microbial communities from Risofladan, Vaasa, Finland - UN-3 | ecosystem: Environmental > Terrestrial > Soil > Coastal area > Acid sulfate soil | place: Finland: Risofladan, Vaasa | collected... | reverse complement strand
CTCTGCGTGGCTTGCGCTCGATGCTCTCTGACCCGAAAGAATGCCTCCGCCACGCTGCCCATTGCAGACAGTTGGCCAGCAGGCGGCACCTTTACCTGCCTCGTGAGATCTTCCTCGATCTTGCCAAATGGTGGGAAACATTGGCCGCAGAGCGGCGGCTTTTGTGCACGTCAACCCAGGACAAGAGAAAAGCCTGGCCGTGATGCGAGGGCGTCCGCTTGGGTCAAAAGCAGATAGCCTAAGAAACCTTCGGATGGATCTTCATGGAGGTTGCCCGTTGGAGCATGCTCATCGCACGACGGCGTCGCCCGCGGCTAAGCGAGCGGTCCGCACTTGGCCTCCCGCACGCTAATCTGCGGTCGACGGATCGATGACTGTTCGGAGTTCGGTGATCTTGTTGGCTGGAAATCCACTCATCTCTGAGTGGCGCCGTATGGCTTCCTCGTCGGTCGCGAGATAGACGCAGAACGTCTTGTCATCGGCCACATAGCTTTCGATCCACTGAATATCTTCTGCACCGATCTTGCATAGGGCGTCATTGGACTTGTTGGCCGCGTCGGACAACTGCTTGTCGTCGAGGCTCCCTACCTTCGGTATGTCTCGTTCGATCATGAATTTTTTAAGTGTCATGACTGCGGTGTATTCCTCTGTTGGCGGTTCAGACTCGGCCTCGCTGCTGGGGCTTCTAAGCAGCAGGCCTGTGTCGGCTCGAAGTATCTCGCTCAAGACCGGCAATGACTTCTCTGGCCGTACGCTTGATCGCCTTTCCGTCTCCGGTTGCCCAGGCGACCAAGCTTGCTCCTTCTAAGGTGCTGAGAATAAGTTCGGCAGCGCGCTTTGCATCGGTGTCCCCGCGTAACTCTTTCGAGGCGACACCGGCACGGATCACCTGTTGAAGCCATTTAAGATGCAGCTCGAAGAAGTAGCGCACACGCTCTTGCATTGACTTTGGAAGAGCAGACATTTCTGCTGATAGCGCGCCGCAGAGCGGCAGCATGCCGTCGCAAATGCTCGTGTTGAAGAAATCGGCGTATCTGCTCAGCCTCGTCCCAGATTGCGTTTCTTCGTTGAATATGTTCTGGAGCGCCTCCTCAAACTTAACGAGGTAGCCATCGATGAGGGCTCCTCCAAGGTCTTCCTTAGTTGGGAAGTGGTGGTGAATGCTGGCCTTGCGGATGCCGACACGTTCCGAGAGGTCGGCGTAGCTGAAGGCGGCAAAACCGCGCGTTCTCACAAGCGCTTCTGCTTCCTTCAACAACATTTCCTTCGTGCCCATCGTTCGGGGAGAAGCCCTCATGGGTAGCCTACTCCTTCTTGCTTGGCGAAGTTTGCCCTTGCCTTGTCGTTAGGAGCCACTTCGTTCGGAGCGGCCCTCAAACACGGCACCGTCCGTGTCGACGATCACCACGTTGAGATCGTTCTCTTCGCCCTTGGCGAACGTGAACCGGAAGTTGGGGTTGGTCGAGATTGAGAACGTCGCGTCGAGTTTGAACACGAGATCGCCGTCGCGTTCGACCGTCATCTCCTTCACGTAGCGCGCCGGAATGAACTTGGCCGTGTTGATGTCGAGCTGCATGCCGTTGTTGTTGGGATGCCGGATCATCACTTGTCCCGCCCAGATCGGACTCGACTCGAGCGCAGGCGAAAAGGTACGGACGATCGTCTTGCCCATACCGGCGGTATCGGCGTCGGGATCCTTCGCCTGCATGGCGGCGCAGCCGCCCGCCGCGGTGAGAAATTTGGTTGCCATGTGCAAGCTGCCATCGTCTAGCTCGAGGATGGCGCGCGCATGGGAGAAGTTGTCGACCCGTACCCGGGTAGAGAAGCTGCGCTCGCCGCCCGAGCCCGTGGCGGGTCCGAAGGTGAGAGTCGCGACTTTCGGGTCCGGGTTGTTGTCGATGAACACGGTAAGCGATTTGAGCTTGCCTTTAACCGATGGCGGAATCCGCACCGTCAAAGGGACAATGGCGGCGTCCTCGATTTTCTGCGGCGCCTCGAGCACAACCGTGCCGTCTTCCTCGTGGATGGGACGATCTCCGAAGGTCTGTTCTTTCAGGATCGGCCACATTTCGACCTTGCCATCCTGAGCACCGGCCGGAGAGATGAAAGTGGCGATGCAGAGCGTCAGGATCGCGAGACCGATTAGTTGATTAGTGCGCATAGCGTCTTCCTCCTAGTTCCATTCCAATTCCGCAAAAGCTGCGGTGACGTTCCGGACATGATACTGATCGAACAATTCCCAGTTATCTGCCTCTGAGAAACCAGCGGTTTTCGTAGCGTCAGATAGCGTCTTACCTTCGGCAATCTGCCGGCGAACGTCCTGGGCGACAGTCGCAAGGTAACGCTGCTGGGCCTCTAACGCTTCGGGCCACGCCATCATCGGCGGGCCATGACCCGGAATGACCCGAGCGACCTCACGCTGCGTCAAAGCATCGAGCACCTCAAGCCAACCCTCTATCGAGCCGTCGATTGTGGGGATGTGGCCAGAAAACAAAAGATCGCCAAGAAACAGCGTGTCGGTCTTGGTGTCAGTAACGACTAGGTCGTTATCCGTATGCGCGGTCTGTTGTGGCTCGAGCACAAGCGTGCGGTCGCCAAGATCGAGCGTGGTCGTTTCTTTGATGAGAAACGTGGGCAGGATGATCTCGCTGCCTTCAAAACCGTCCTCGCCCAACATCTGCTTATTGGCGGTAGTGTAGCTTTCGCTGCGAGTGCCGAGCGCGCGAGCTAGCTTGTAGTGGCCGACGAATATGGGATTGTCCTGCTTGAAGGCTGCGTTGCCGAGCACGTGATCCGGGTGCATGTGCGTGTTGATCACATATTTGATGGGCTTGTCGGTTAGGCCGCGGACTGCCTCGCGGAGCTCCTGGCCGAGAGCCAGGCTGCCGGAGGTGTCGATTATCGCTACCGCTTCGCTACCGACAACAAAGCTTGCATTGGAAATGTCACCACGATTGTCCGCCGACTGCACCTCATGGCGGCCCTGATGCACATAAACGCCGGGCGCCACTTCGGTGACCGCCATGGGCGCGGCCCAAGCTCGCGGAGCCAGGAAGGCGATGGCGACGATAGCTACTAAGGCCCGAAGAACTTTGGTGTTTTCCATGCGTGATCTCATGCGTGGTCCCAAACACGGAGTTTGTTTGGACAACCAGCACATGCCTACCTACTACTTGGTAGCTTGTCAAGGGCTATCGCTTCAGCCCATGGTGGGTTTCTGCGCCACAGACATTCTTTCAGTCCCTTGATAGCTGTCCGAACACCCGGATAAGGCCTTTGACCTATGTGGGTTCGCTTGATCGCGTTAGCTTTTTCGCTGCTGTTTTCGGTGCAGGCGTCTGCTGATGCAGGGGAACGTAAAGCTGCGTCCGAACCACTAGAGAGTGCAGTGGCCGGGCGAGCCGCCAGTTGTTCAGGGTGCCATACGCGATCTGTAACCGACGACGCTTTTCCGCAGATTTATGGCCGTCCGGCCGCAGAGATCCGCGAAGCGATGCTGGCGTTTCGATCGGGAAAACGCTCAGGCACCGTGATGAACAGGATCGCTAAGGGCTATAGCGACGAAGACATCGAACTCCTTGCCGGTTACCTCGCGACGCAAGGCTCCTCAAACTAACACGGTAGCGCGTCTTGAGGCCTATCCATGCTCTGCTCTCCTCCATCGGCCCTCGCAGCATGTGCCTCCGGATATGATCAGAACTCTATGAAGCCAACAGAAGCCAACTACATGAGTGCGAGCAATAAAAAACTAGATCGTCGCCGATTTTTAGCGGCGATCGCCTCCGGGGCAATCGCTGCCGGCGCGCCAACGGCTCTAAGGGCTAAAGGCTCGGCCCGCGTGTTAGTGGTAGGCGGCGGCTATGCGGGGGCGACGGTTGCTCGCTTCTTGCGCTTTACCGATCCATCCCTCGCTGTGACGCTAATCGAGCCGCACCCAGTCTTCTACTCGTGTCCCTTTAGCAATCACGTGCTGGGTAGCTTGCAGCCGTTCTCAGTGTTGCGATTCACATATGATGGCGTCGCGGCCAGTGGGGTGCGCCTGATTTTCGAAAAGGCGATAGGCATCGACCCGGTCGCCAAGACGGTCCGCACGGAAGGCGGGTTAGAATTTCTCTATGACCGGCTGGTGATGGCACCGGGCATCGAGATGGCCTGGAACGCCATACACGGCTACGACGAGGCTGCAGCGGAGGTGATGCCACATGCGTGGAAAGCAGGGCCACAGACCGTTCTTTTACGCAAGCAGCTTGAAGAGATGCCTGATGGCGGTTTGGTTGTCATCTCCGCTCCGGCCAATCCGTTCCGGTGCCCGCCGGGCCCCTATGAGCGTGCGAGCCTTATCGCCCACTACTTAAAGACCCATAAGCCGCGCTCGAAGATCTTGTTGCTGGATGCGAAAGAACATTTTTCGAAACAAATTCTGTTTCAGCGGGCGTGGCGCGAGATTTACGGTGATTTAATCGAATGGCACGGGGTTCACGAGTTTGGTCCCGTCATCGCGGTCCACCCCCGAGAAAAAATGTTGGTGACGGAGAACGAAAAGTTCCGCGCGGACGTTGCCAACATTATCCCACCCCAGCGAGCGGCGCGAATTGCGCAAGACACAGGGCTCACGGACGAGACGGGCTGGTGTCCCATTGATCCGGTTACGTTCGAATCGCGTCTAGTACCCGGGGTCCACGTCATTGGTGACGCCGCGGTCGCGGGCGCCATGCCGAAATCCGCCTTCTCTGCGAATGCGCAAGGCAAGGTCTGCGCCGTCCAGGTGGCGCGTCTTTTGAAAGGCGCGTCACCGATCCACACCAAGCTCACCAACACCTGCTACAGCTTAGTGGCACCGGACTACGGCATCTCCATCGCCGGCGTTTACGAACCGGGCGCGCAGATCATCGAGCCGCTGGAGGAAGCCGGGGGGATTAGTCCTATTCATGCCTCGTCGGAGTTTCGCCGACTCGAGGCGATCTATGGCGCGAGTTGGTACCGTACCATCACGGCGCAAGTCTTTGGCTGATCCTGAGGCTGTGCGGCACTCGGACTCGCCGCCGCGATGCGCTCCCTATGGTTACATAGTGTGCCGCACAGGTCTTACTTTCCTCATGTCTGCTGTTGGCACCAAGCGGACGTCGATGGCAAAGGTGAGCATGTCCGCTAAGTGCCAATAGCCGACCAACAATGGGTGAGCTTTTGGACACTGTTGAGCGCATCACGCGCTGGTCACTTGACGATTCCGCAGCATCCCGTGAAGTTGGGCGAACCATGGCAAAGCAAAAGGCCGTCGTTGTACGGGCCCCAGGAGGACTCGACCAGCTCGAGTTCCGTGATGTCCCCGATCCCGGCCAGCCGGGACCGGGCCAGATCCGTGTCGAACTACATGCGACCTCGCTTAACTTTCATGACCTGCTGGTTGCCAAGGGCGCCATCCCTGCGGCCGACGGCCGAGTGCTTATGGCGGACGCCGCCGGCACAGTTGAAGCCGTCGGCGACGGCGTTACTGAATTCGAGGCTGGCGACAATGTAGTCTCCGTCTTCTTCCCGCAATGGCAAGACGGCCTACCATTTGATGCGGTGGGCAATTTTCTTGGCACTCCGGGCGATGGCATCGACGGGTATGCCACAGAGTATGCAGTGCGTGCCGCCACAGACTTTACCCTCGCCCCGCGGGGTTGGAGTCATGCCGAGGCGTCAACAATCACCACCGCCGGGCTGACCGCCTGGCGCGCCCTCATTGCCGACGGTCAGCTGAAGGCAGGCGCCAGAGTGCTGGTATTGGGCACCGGCGGCGTTTCTATTGCTGCGCTTCAGATCGCTAAGGCTATGGGCGCCTCGGTGATCGCCACATCGTCCTCGGAGCAGAAGCTAGAGCGTCTTCAGGCACTCGGTGCTGACCATGTCATCAACTATCGACAGACTCCGGACTGGGGGCGTGAAGTCCTGGCACTTACCGGTGGGCATGGAGTAGATCACGTCATCGAAGTTGGCGGGCCCGGCACGCTGGCGCAGTCCATCAAGGCCGTGCGTGTCGGAGGCCACATCGCATTGATCGGCATCCTCACCGGCCGGCAGGGCGAACTGCCAACCATGACGCTGATGGCCAAACAGGCGCGACTGCAGGGGCTGATTGTCGGGAGCCGCCGTCAGCAGCAAGATTACGTGGCCGCGCTGGAACAGACTGGCCTACGCCCGGTGATCGACCGCAGCTTTCCGCTCGAACAGTTGGCCGATGCGTTCCGCTTCCAGGAAAGCGGCGGTCACTTCGGCAAAATTGCGGTTGAGTGGTGAGGCGAAAACCGCAGCCACTTGATGCGGCCGATCTCAAGATCGTCGTGAAGGACGCCAAGATCTATAAGAACAAGCTGAATTAGGGAGGCGTCCGCTTTAGGGTCATTAGCTGACCTCAGCCGACGGCCCAGCGATGTCCGTCAAGTGCCAGCAGCGGACGTAGTCAGTTGTTTGGAAAGCGCACATTGTGGCCTTACGCCGCGCTTCGAGCCTTCAAGCTGCAGCGCGGGAACTCATAGTCACAGAAACGCACGCTTCACGCGGGGGAAGGAGGGAAACGGGGGAGCCTTGCTCTGGTGGCAGGGCTTCTTCTGTTTAGGGTGCGGCCTCAAAGCTCCGGCAATTGACTGTGTTAATGGGCCTAGAAGGCGTCCAAGTTTTGCCCATGTCTGGGTCTAGAGCAACACGCGCAAGCGAGAGATTTTGATCAAAGACTTCCATACCATTGTGATAGGCGGTGGGTGTCTTGGATGCGCCTCCGCGATTTCGATTCGTCGGCGCCTCCAAAGGCACCCTGACACTGCCGAGGCCAAGGTCTGCGTGCTCGATAAGAGCGTCATCGGCTCAGGCATATCTGCGCGCCATTCGGGCATCATTCGCGCGGCCAACGCAGTTCCGGCGGCCGCCGAGCTTGCCAAGATCGCAACCGAACAGTGGCGTCGGCTGGACGAGCTATGGGGCGTACCGGCGGTTTTCGACGCGTGCGGGGCAATCTGGATCGCAAGAGAGGATGGCCACGCCGGAAACGCGAAATGGGATGGCCTCGAACGGCAGATGCAGGAAGTCGGCATCGAGTTCCGGAAAATCGGCAAAAGAGACGCTCGCGAGCTTTTGCCCGACTTCGTCAATCTGTATGAGGACGAGGTCTACTACCTGGAGCCGGGTGCGCTGCAGTTTGACCCCTCGGCGGTGCGCAACCTTCTTTACGTGGGGCTCCAGCGCAACCAGGTAATGGTCCGCGAGAAAGCCGAGGTCGTCGGACTAGAACGTGGAGCGGACGGCTCCATATCGACCGTGGCGACAAGTGACGGTCAGCGTCTTCAGTGCCAACACTTGGTCAACGCCGCAGGCCCATGGAGCCCTGCGATCTTTGCCCCGCTCGGGCTTTCAATTCCCGTAAGCGTGGAGCCGGTGAACGTCGTAAACTGGCTTACGAGCTATCGCGAGATCAAGGGCGCGTTCCCGATCATCGCCGACTATGTCAACCTCGCTTATTTCCGGCTCTGGCGCGACAACGAGATTCACATGCACCAGCCCCGTAAGCGCGCCATGCGTGAGACAGCGCGCGCCTTTGCCGAGAGCCCATTGGGGGTGATCGGGGCCGACTTCGTCAAAGACCCGACCAACCAGGGGCTGGGGTACACGCAAATAAGAGTTTACGAGGAAATTGCTCGACATCGATTCAACAATATCGACCAAACGGTGTACGGGTCAGGATACCGCTCCTACTTCGATATAACGCCGGACCTCAAGTTCATTCTTGGTCCCGACCATCGCGTGCCTAACCTCGTCCACTGTCTGGGAGCGGGTCAGGCATTCAAATACGCGCCCGTGTTTGGAGAGATCGTTGCGGATTATGTGAGCGGCGGAGATCGGTTCGCGAAGTGGGCGTCGGACTTTTCCATCTCGCGCTTCGACGAGCAGTACATGAACAAGTTTTGGGAGCGCGTTTCAGGTAGCGACAATTCGCTCGACGCGGAGGTTGCTTCCCTTTAGCGGCTCACGTGTCCCTGTTGGCTGTGGGCTTATCCTTGTTCTCGGGCTTCAGAAGCTCCTTCCATATACCAAGCAAAACTTGAGACGTTGGGGCAAAACCAAAAGGTGAGATCACCAATGACTGTGACGATGGCCGCTTAGTCCGCTCTGGGTCATGAGCCGACATCAAGGATGCCTTGCGCAAATGTCCGGAAGAGACCTGGAAGCGGACATCGCGTTCCTGGTCGGATGGGGGACACCCCCTGGCCTTACGGGATTACGGCTAGTTGCCCACCTTTCATCCGGCCGATTTGAACGGATTAGGCGCTCCTTGTGCCGGGCGGCCTATTCGCACACGAATCTCGGTCGGCTTTTCCTTTCATATGAAACCGAGAGGTGTTGCTATAATCGACGGCCTGTAGCAGCAGAACGGTCGTTGTTGGCAGATGTCCGAAGAAGGCGACAGCGGTGAAGTCCCTGACTGGTGGAGGGACGAAGAGGCGGCGGACGCCATGGCGGAGGCGGCGCGCGACGAACAATTCTTCTGCGAACTCGACGCGTATATTGCGGAAATTCATGAGTGGCTCGAGGCTAAATATCGCGCCCCCTATAAGCCCGGAGGGACTGAAACATGTCTCGAGGCTGTCTTAGCGTGCAAGGAAGCGAAGGCTCCATTACCAGATTGGCTCGTCGAAGCGCTGAAGGATGAAATCGAGCTCGCCGTAAGGCGTCCCGTCGGCTGGGACAAGCTCAAGGTGGCTGCCCGAGAGGCGAACCAAGAGCGCCAAAGAGAGGCACAGGAAAAGCGCGCGTGGTATTTGCGACAGGCTGAAGAGATGCATAGCCACAATCCAGCATTATCGGCCAGTCGGATTGCTGATCTAATCTCTGCGCGCGCCGAGGGCACGGAATTTGCCGCGGCTCCCAGGACCATTCGACATCACCTTGAAGGATTCTTGGCCGAGCCTTCTAAGCGTGGCCAGACCTAGACCGATATATACACGAGCGACAGATGAGTCGCCCATCACCGGGCCGATTGCGTGCTGGGAGCGGAGGTGAACGGGAAGATACGACGTCGACGCCTTGTCACTGTAGTGGAACCGAATGGCGGCCTTGTTTAGACAGATCGACGTAACGCGGGCTTTAAGGGCTGCCCTTGCTGCGGGGCTCGATATTGGCAAGGTCGAGATTGATCCGGAAGGCAAGATAGTGGTCTACACCAAGAAGGAGACGTCCGAACCCGACAACGATTTAGACAGATGGAAACAAGGCCGTGCGCGTGCGTCTTAAGGGCATCAACTCCAAGCGCAAGGTCTTGAGTGATGGCACCGTCAAGACCTACTGGTACGCCTGGAAGGAGGGCCCGCGGCTTGTCGGCGAGCCCGGTGATCCAGAGTTCATCGCAAGCTATAACGAAGCCGTCGCTAGAAAGATCACGCCGCCCCAAGGCGTCCTCTTAAGCGTACTCCAGGGCTATCAGGCGTCGGCAGAGTTTAGAGACCTCGCGCCCCGCACGTGCCGTGACTACGCGCGGCTGATAAAGCTTATTGAGGGCGAGTTTGGCACATTCCCACTTTCGGCACTCAAAGACCGCCGCTGTCGCGGAGAGTTCCTGTCTTGGCGTGATCATCTTGCTTTGCGTTCTTGCAGGCAAGCCGACTATGCCTGGATCGTGCTCGCTAGAGTGTTATCGTGGGCACTGGACCGAGGGCTCGTACCCTCCAACCCCTGCGAGCGTGGAGGCCGCCTATATCGTCGATCCCGGCGCGACAAGGTATGGACTCTTGACGACGAGGGGAGATTCTTGGAGCGGGCACCACACCATTTGCACTTGCCATTGAAGCTCGCGCTGTGGACAGGTCAGCGTCAAGGCGACCTGCTAAGTCTCCCCTGGTCGGCCTTTGATAGCCACAAGATCAGGCTGCGCCAGTCCAAGACAGGCGAGCGCGTAGTCATTCCCGTAGGGGCACCGCTTATGGAAGCGCTTGACGCGACGCCGAGGCTTTCACCTCTGATCTTGGTGAATGCTGACGGCAAGCCTTGGACGGCTGATGGCTTCCGAAGCTCGTGGCGAAAGGCTTGTAGGGCGGCTGGTATTGAAGGCCTTACTTTCAACGATCTCAGGGGCACGGCCGTTACACGTCTCGCATTGGCCGGATGCACCGAGGCCGAGATCGCGGCCATTACGGGGCATGCTCTTAGGGATGTGCGGTCGATACTGGACTCCAACTATCTTCACCGCGACCCAGCGTTGGCGGAGGCGGCTATCCGGAAGCTCGAATCGAGAACGAATATTCCCGACTGAGCTCCCGACTGTGCTTAAATGTTCTGGTTAGAAATTGAGAAAAGCGCAATAAGATCAGGTGGCTGGGGGACTAGGATTCGAACCTAGACTGGCGGAGTCAGAGTCCGCTGTCCTACCATTAGACGATCCCCCACCAGCGCCTCGATGTGCAAGCCATGTGGGGCCAGCCGCTCCCTTCTAGCCG
>Ga0307380_10012681_pt1 | contig 10463 bp, 6 predicted proteins | sample UN3MG_FD_202239 | JGI IMG/M metagenome (GOLD analysis project Ga0307380, IMG submission 202239) | Soil microbial communities from Risofladan, Vaasa, Finland - UN-3 | ecosystem: Environmental > Terrestrial > Soil > Coastal area > Acid sulfate soil | place: Finland: Risofladan, Vaasa | collected... | reverse complement strand
AAGGAAAAAGGTAACAACATAAAGACAAGAGAGAATTTTCGCTCTGCATTAGCAGGAAATAAATATTTTGATAGCGTAACCGGGCCAATGTTTTTTGATGATGAAAGAAGGGCAAAAAGAGATCCTCTTCTTTTGACCATTAGCGGTCGAAATTTTTTCCCTATGCCGTAACATATCCTTTGTTTCGTGGTGGGCCTATTCTCACCATTACTATTATTGAGCATTTGCCATCATATTCTGGACACCCCAAAAAAAGCCAAATTAGAACCTAAGATAAATTGAATCAATATAAAATCTCGACTAAAAATGGGATTAACTTATTACCTGGAGTTTACTGCAATTTTACACCCACCGCATTCCAGGTTGCATGATAGTGATCGAAGGGAGGCATTCGGGTTGAAGGTTTCAAAACGTATTGAAAAGGTTCCTGGGTGTGGTCTGGCTTATGACTTATAGCAGAATTTGAAACTGAAGCCTAGCTCATGTAAACCACAAGATGTGGGGCTGATTATAATTTGGGGCAATATCTAACTCAAATCAGGCTCAGACCAGGTCGGGATACTTATCGCGATTTTGTAAGGATTATTAGTGGGGCTGATTCATTTAATTGCGGTACAAGTATTGGATATCGCGAGTTACATTCAAACGCGCTATATCATCTTGAAATAAACAGTTTTAGTCAGAAGAAAAAGAATAGCAAGTGACTTCCTTAGAAGTGCATAATGGCTAAGCTCAGCGGCACCGATCGGCCGTCCCCTGGAGCGCCTTGGGTCTTCCTATAGTGATCTTTGGCTACCTCAGTCATTCTGAAGATAAAATCGGTTTTAGCTTTCGTGTATGTAACTCGGTCGTTGTGAAGCATTTCCGAGAACCTCAGTTTGAGGTCTCCATATTTTTGTGCAACCTTGGAGTGTTTGATGAGGTAGTGCCGAAAGAGGAGTCTATGCCAGTGCTCAAAGTGCCCATCAATCATATGTATGTGATGAGTTCTGTTCTCATTTTTGTCACGTTTGATGAACCATGCTTAAAAGGGCAGAAATATCTTCTCATAATGGTGTTAATGGGCTTATCGGAGTTTAGAAACGGAACATAGTCGAATCTGGCGACATTGCTCATGGTTTACCATAGCAGTTCCAAAAAAAGACCAGACCCTTATGGTTAGACTGCAAGTCCCTAGATCACTATTATAAACCTGTTTTTTTGCGCATCCTTTCTAGATCCTTCAGTATGCCCCTCATTTCCTCGATCATCTTTGAATCCACGACCTTAGTGCCCATCATGTAACTTGGCGCTTCGTTCATCATTTCGGCAAGATGGCTCAGGATATCGGCCATTCTATGCATCATCTCTGGGCTCGCTTTGCCAGTGCGAATAATATCAGCTACTTGAGCCGTCATACCTGCCATCATATTCATCATCCCAAAAGTCATGGAGCGATGACCCCAACCTGCCCCTATTTGTTCGTCAGTCGTGGGACTTGAAGGATATTGTTCATACCCTCCCACTTTCGCTCCCTCTTTGGCAGAGGCAAGAGAGAAGCTAAACACCAACGCGACAAGAACTGTAAACCAAATGCCCTTACTCATCTATCCCTCCATTAAAATGTCCTACTTTGCTCTAGAAAGATTTTGAGAACCATCTATTACATATAGGTTAACCGGCTGGTGAAAGCCTTTCAACTGCACATCGAAAGCCTTCTTAATGTGTAAGTAGTGATGCGAGTAACCGTATATCGAGCTGGATATCACTACCTCTCCACCCTTGGCTACCTCCTGAATGCGCTGAGTTAGGTTGACTGCTGAACCGACAATTCCATACTTGGCCCTGACTTCAGACCCGATGTTCCCAACCACGACTTGACCTGCGTTGAGGCCAACCCCCATCGCGAGGTCAGGCAACCCTTGTTTTGCCATTTCCCGATTGAATGGCTCCATCTCATGTTGCATTTCCATGGCGCAGTGAATAGCTCGGTGGATCGTGGGTTCTGCCGGTCCATCCAATGGATCAAAAAAGACGAGCACCCCGTCCCCAAAGAAATCGACGATAATGCCTTTACGTTTCTTTATCACCTCGACCATATGGGAGAAATAGTGATTTAGCATACTTATGACAGCCTCTGGGCTCAACGACTCCGATACGGTGGTAAAGCCTCGGATATCTGCAATCAAGATCGCCACTTCACGCTTCTGGCCCCCCAATCTCGAGGCTTCGGGGTGGCGCATCAATTCTTCGGCGATTTCCTGATCCACATACCGTCCGAAGGTGTTGGTTATGAAATCCCTTTCCTTGAGGCCCTGGACCATCACGTTAAAGCTATTGATGAGCTGTCCAATTTCATCATGACTCCCCTGAGGCATTGGAGTCACATAATCGCCTTGGGCAACGTTCTCAGCCGCCTGGGAGATTTCTTTGATCGAATGAACCATTTTCCCTGCAACGGATCGGATCAAAAAAATAATCAAGACGGTACAGAGAATTCCGCCTAGGGCATAATAGTATCGAAAACGAACAATGGGAGCGAGAACTTTGCTCCCATGGGCAAATAATACGATGGCCCAAGGGGCTTGCTCCATCCTGTAGAAGCCTGCGACTTTATCCGGAGGATGTCCGGGGCCCCGCAACGTTCCAAAAGGTCTTCCTTTTATGGCCTCCAGGATTGCCAGCTCTAGCGGGTCCTTCGTTTCTCCGAGCTGACCACGTCCCTTCATCATCCATTCGGTGTGGGCAAGAAACCTTCCTGAATCATCTACGAGGCAGGCCATATCACCCTGCCACCATCCCAGCTTTATTATGTCTTCCATTAAATAGTCAAAACGCACTGCCACCTCCAGGTTGCCTACTTCTTTCCCTGATTCGTCTTTGAGAATGGAAACGAGTGATACGGTTTCACGTCCAGCCTCAGTGTCGTATTTCGGCGCGGTAACTTCGGCGATTCTGGCACGATGAAAACGCATCATACGCTGATCGCTCATATGATGGTGCATCCCAGGCATCATGCTTCTCTCAGGCCCTTTATCTAGCCACTCGAGATGAACCTTGGTGACACCCTCTAGCCCTTCCAATTGATTGAGAATCCAATTCTGTAAGTCGTTTTCACCCTGTTCTCCACCAGTCTTATGAAACATTTCAATCCAATTGGCGGTTTTAGCCAGACGCATGTCGATGTTATGGGCGGCTCGCTGGAGCTTGACAATGGCAGCCTCTGTCCATTGACTTAACATGATCTTTCTCGCGTAGAGAAATCCCGCAAACCCCATGATAAAGAGGAAGATTGCGGCAGGTAGTAACAAGAAAAAAACAAGACGCTGTTGCAAGCTTTTCACCATGAAGAAGCTCATCGTAACACCCCTTTCGCCCAAGGCCTCTCAAAAGACAAGGTTGGACGAATAATCTCAAAACCATGGGGGGTACTTTTGTTATCACTACCCCTTGGTTTTCCTGTCAGCGTGACGCTTTTTATTAATCCAATTGAATAAAATAGGGACCAAGAGCAAGTTCGTCAGTGTGGCCGTAAGAATTCCCCCCACTGTGGGAACGGCAATGGGCTTCATGATCTCCGAACCAGTTCCCGTGGAGAACATCACAGCCATGAGGGCAAGGATTGTTGTGGCCGTGGTCATCACAATCGGCCGAATTCGCAAGAGGGCAGCATCTGCTATGACTTCTTTGAGTGACTGGTCACTACTCTCACTCTTTGATTTTTGCAGCAGGTACTCCACCATGACGATGCCCGCCTCAACCGCCACACCAAAGAGGGCAATGTATCCTACCCACACCGCGGTGGAAAATTTGTACCCCAGAAGGAATTGGAGCCAAATACCTCCTATAAACGCAAATGGCAACGCAATAAGGAGAATAAACGCAGACGAGAGGGATTTGAATTTTATATAAAGGAGGATAAATATAGCCGCGATACAAATAGGGACGACAATCATCAACCTTTTTCTGGACTCAAGCTCATATTCGTACTGACCGCTCCAGGTGATGAAATAACCAGGGGGGAATCTAACCATCTCCCTGACCACTCGGTCAGCTTCTTTCACGAAGTCGATTATACCCGTCACCTCTGTATCCACGTCCACGAAGACTCGGACGTAGAGAAGCGTATTTTCACTGGCGATTTTGGCAGGCCCGGGCACCCTAACGATTCGAGCCAACTGGCCAAGGGGAACCTTATAGCCAAAAGGGGAATCCACAAAAATCTTTTTGATAGCCTCCACGTTGTCCCGCAATTCCCTCATATACCTTACCCGAACCGGATAGCGTTCCCTCCCCTCAACGGTAGTCGTGATATTCATTCCACCGATGGCGGTCATAATGAGCGATTGAACGGCTCCCACGTTAATTCCGTGTCGAGCCACCTTTTTCCGGTCAATGGCGATCTCCAGGTAGGGCTTGTTGCCCACCCGTTCAGCATAGGGGTTAAGGGCTCCCCGAATCCCCCGGATGATATCCTCGATTTCTACGGCAAGCCTTTCAACCTCCTTCAAGTCGGAACCAAAGACCTTTATGCCCACGGGAGTTTGAATTCCCGTGGCAAGCATATCAATTCGGTTCCTGATGGGTTGTGTCATGATAGGAGTAACCCCGGCTATCTGGGTTTTCTGAATGATTTCCCCGATCAGTCGGGATTTTGTCATCCCAGGGCGCCATTGGTCCTGCGGTTTCAGGATGATGATCGATTCAATCATCCCCACCGGGGCAGGATCAGTTGCCGTTTCTGCCCGACCTAGCTTGCCCACCACGGTGATTACCTCGGGGAATTCCCTTATGGTCGAAGTCTGTTTTGTCAAAACCGCTTTTACTTGGGTAAGAGAGGCCCCGGGCAATAAGACGGGCATGTACAGAAGATCCCCCTCGTTGAGAGGGGGCATGAATTCGCTCTTGATGCCAGGGAGACGCGTTTCCAGTTTTTGCAGCACCTCGTGAAATCCGGGCATTTTCTGCAAGGGCAAAGCCCTTGAAAGGGGTACGGTGATTACTCTTATCCCTAAAATAGGGAATAAGCTGATAAGCAAGAACATGAGGGAAAGGAATAGCACCCAGGCTCCATGATTAAGGCAAAACCTGAGGATAGGGCGATAAGCCCATTGCAAAAACCTGGCTATCGGGTACCTCTCCATTGGCTTCATTCGCTTTCCAAGGACCATTACACAAAGCAGGGGAATGATGGTTACCGAAAGGATCGCGGCGCCCCCCATGGCTGAAATCGTCGTCAGTGCCAATGGCTTGAAGAGCTTACCCGACTGGCCGGTCAAGGTAAAAATGGTCATGAAAGCGGCAATAATAATCAACATGGAAAAGAATATGGGGGTTCCAACCTCATGGGCAGCCCTGAGGGCTACCGTTGACTTCCTTTCCTCGGGGGAAGCCATCCCGAAATGTCTGGCGATGTTCTCCGTCATCACGATTCCGGCATCAACCATGACCCCAATAGAAAGGGCTAAACCGCCCAAAGACATGATATTCGAAGGTACCTTTAGCGCGTACATAACGAGAAAAGCCAGGAGAATCCCCACAGGCAGGATTATAGAGATGATACAACTACTCCTGATTTGCCCCATGAAAATGAGAATGACCGCTACGGCGATGACCAGGGCCATGATCAATGCCTTTCGCAAGGTATCCACCGCCCTCGTTATGAGTTTAGATCGATCGTAGTAGCCGACTATCCGAACACCTGGGGGGAGGCCGGTTTTGATCTCCTCGATCTTCTTCTTGACGCCTTTAATGACCTCTAGTGGGTTTTCCCCATGCCGCATCAAGACGATACCCCCGACCGCTTCCTCGCCATCTTTGACCAGGGCGCTTCGGCGAAACTCAGGCCCAAGGGAGACATGGCCGATATTCTTTACATACATGGGAACCCCCCCATGGGCCCCGATAACGATATCTTCAATGTCCTCAATTCCCTTGATAAAACCGAGACCCCGGATGACAAACTCCGTTCCTCCTTCCTCGATGACCTTGGCGCCCACGTCGATGTTGCTCCCCTTGACCGCCCTTATCAGTTTCATCATATCAATCCGATAGGACAGCATCTTATTGGGGTCTACATCGATTTGGTACTGTTTGACATAGCCTCCCACACTGGCAAGTTCACTTACCCCCTTGACGGCGGTGAGTTGAAATTTAACGAACCAATCTTGGATGGATCTCAACTCAGCCAGGTTATATTGGGAACGGATGAAAGGTTTGCCATCCACTGGGCACTTCCCAGGCCCTTCATAGGTTTCACCGAGATGATCGGGGCAGTAGTAGCCATTTTCGATGGTGTACCAGTACACCTGACCCAGGGCTGTTGCATCCGGGCCTAACACGGGAACAACACCTTCAGGTAGGTCCTTCAGGGCCAGGTTTAACCTCTCCAATACCCTGGTCCGAGACCAGTAGAAATCGATCTTATCCTCGAAAATAATGTTGATCATGCCGAATCCGAACATGGAATTGGACCGGATAACCTCGATCCCAGGGGTCCCCAATAGCGTGGTGGTCAAGGGATAGACAACCTGGTCTTCCACATCCTTCGGGCTTCTGCCCGGCCAGTCAACAAAGACGATCTGCTGGTTCACGCCGATATCCGGGATGGCATCAATGGGGGTGTGCCTCACTGCCCATAAACCAGCGCCCAATACGATAGCGAGAAAGACCGCGACGATAAACCGGTTTTCCATGCACCAGGTGATGACTTTATTGATCATGATTTCTTACCCTGCCATTTCGGTATCTGTAAGGTTCACCTTCATGTCCCATTAATGGCCGTGTCCCCCATGGAGCGCACCACCATAGCCTCCGGGTGCCCCAGCACCAAGGGTGCTTTGGGAGTCGATCAGGTAATTTCCCGAGACGACTACTTGCTGTCCCTTCTTCAAGCCGGACAGCACGGGGAGGTATCTGCCCGCCCTCGGCCCCACCTTTACCTCCACGGGCATGAAGGCACCATCCTTCATTTGAACGTAGACGACTTTTCGGACCCCGGTATCCAGTAATGCGGTATACGGAATCGAAAGAACCGGTTTGTCAGCGTATGGGACCTTCAGCCCGACATCAACGAACATTCCAGGCTTCAGCAAGCATTTGGGGTTGACCACATCCATTCGCACCTTCACCGAGCGGGTTTTTATATCCAAAAACGGGTCAATAAACGATACTGTCCCGCCAAACGGAACCCCTGGGCATGTTGGAGTCATAATGGAGACCTTTTGCCCCACTTTTACCCAGTCGAGTTCGTATTCGTAGATGTCCGCCAGGGCCCATACCACGGAAAGGTCAGCGATGGTATAGAGGGGATCGCCGGTCTTCACGTACTGGCCCTCCAAGACCCTCTTGTGGATGACAATCCCTTCAATGGGGGCATGGATGGTCATATGAGTGCTGACCTTCCCGGTCTTTTCCAGTCTGGCAATCTGCTCCTCCGTGATGCCCCAGAGAAGGAGGCGTTCCCTCGCTGCACTCGCGAGTCGAATTGCCGATCTCGATGCCTCTATGTTGCCAAGCGAAAGTATCTCCTTTTTTGCTTTCAGGGCAAGGAGGTATTCCTCTTGGGTGGAGAATAATTCCGGGCTATAGAGTTCAGCCAGGCGGTCACCCTTCTTGACGCTCACCCCGGTAAAATCCACATAGAGCTTATCTATCCGGCCCCCCACCCATGCAGATACCATCTTCACCCGTCTCTCGTCATAGGTTATTTCCCCCACCGTCTGAATCTCTTTGACTAAATGTCGATACTCGACGGGGTCCGTCCTGATCCCACTCCGCACCACCACTTCGGGAGATAATCGGACTACATTGGGTTTTCCCTCCTCTGATGTGCTTTCACTGCCGTGCCCGCTGTGCGACTGATGGACCTCCTTTTTCTGCTGGGAATCCCTCTCTTCCGCTTGGCCTACGGGAATTGCTTTGGGAAATAAAAAAATAATCCCCACGAGGAACATAAGCACAGAGCGACATTTGAATCCACAAGAAGGCCCTCTCACATACGTACCTCTGTTTACTACCATTGTTCCCTCCTTAATTTCTGAATAATTCACCGGGATCGGTATTCAGCCAGGTGAACGCCTATAGCCCTTTCCAAATCGTTAGCGTGCTTCAAATACTCCGTGTAGGCATGCCAGTAGCCGAATTGAATATTCAAGAGGACTCTTTCAGCGTCCAAGAGATCGAGGAAGCTCAAAATACCAGTGATATACCCGGCCTCAGCTGACTCCATTGACTGCTTTGCCTGAGGAATCAGAGCATTTTCGTACAACTCAATTGTATCACGGGCGGTCTGAATCTTGAAAAAGCTATCTTTAACCTTAAATAATGTCCGGTTCAACATGTTGCGATGGTGGTTCCTGTGCGCGGCAATCGTGTCGCGGGCGCTTTGGACCTGAGAAGACAACTTTTTCCGCCATATTGGTACATTGATGCTGAGCATCACGTTAAAGGCATCCTTTCCCTCCTCCTCGACATCACCTGGTCTATGACCTACCTCGATATAATTGATCCCAACAGTCAGATCAGGATAATAATCCTTCTTAGTCAGTTTGTAAGCATTTTCCCCTTTTTCAATTAAAGCCTCAGTAGCTTTGAGCTCAGGGCGATTCTCCTTTGCCAGTTCGAGAAGTTCTTCCAGCCCCAAAGAGATTTTCATTAAATCTGGCTGTCTCGGTTTGGCCAACGGCTCGGTGGGAGGCCGATTCAACAGTATATTCAGCATCGCCTCTGCTGTTTGCTTCTGCTTTTCCAGATTCAGAAGCCTCTCGTTAAGCTTGGTTATCTCCACGTGCACCTTCAAGATGTTCTGCTGGTGGCCACGCCCTGTTTCATACTTGGTTCTGGCAATCCGTTCAAATCTCTTTAGGAGCATCCTCTCGCGGTGGGTAATCTCGATAAGGGTTGCGACGTAGAAAAGGTCGTAAAAGGTCCCTTTCACCTGACGGATGACCTCCCTTTTGGTGGCTTCATAAACCTGTTTGAGGTTCTCTGCGTCTTTAGCGGCGATATCGGCTCGAAGGTTTCTTTTACCGTAGAAAGGCAATGTCTGGTTGGCAGAAAGGATGTGCTCCTGTGGGCCAACCCGCGTCTCCACACTTTCGATGAAATACGTGTATGAGAAACGGGGATCCGGAAATGCCCTCCGTGCGTCTATGATCGCCTCGGCACTCTTCCATCGATCTCTCGCAGCGATTATTTCCGGATTTCTCTCCAGGGCCTCACTTATGAGCCCCGACAATTCCAGGATTCCCTTAGATTCTTTTGACTCATCTCCGTACCCATTTCCAGTGACTACAGCTATGGCCAAAACACTCAAAAATATGAACAACACCGGAAAGGACGCTAAATATCTTTTCATATCGTCTCCCTCCTTAAGGGGCAGTATCAATAGATTAGCCCTCTAATTGATGAAAAATCTATCTATGGGCTGATCCTCACGAACTGCTCACATTAAAGCCATGTAATTAAAGTACTTTGCCAGGGGTTTTGAGTTAACGATATCGTAGCTTAATGAGAATGAAATGAAAATGAATGAATGATAAAAAAATGATAAGAAGCCCCTTTTTTAAGGAAAAAGTGTAGGCGATTTTGCCTTTTGTGTCAATAATTAAATGGTGAAATATTGTTTGGGTTTGGGTATCTGGCTTGCCAGTAAAGGTGTTTTAGAAGTGAAGCGATAGCGACAAAAAGGAACAAAATAGGGTGGTTTTTAAATGCCAGAGGTCTTTCATCAATCTATTTATATCTAACTGTAACAGAGCATCCTTCCGCCTCGCTGAATTTATCGATTTGCGGAAGAACTAATCATCTATGACCTAGCCCGTCTGTGTCTCATTTGAAGGCCTCTTTCCCGTATCATTTTTGAGTTGAGATGCGAGAGTTTTGTCATAACTCTACTAGATGTTGTGGTGGATAGCAATAGTTGGATTTTCAACACTACGCGCCACTATACGTAACATATCCTGATAATTCTTATAATATTAGATGGTTACATGCAGTTATCCTGAATCATTATTGTGTGTATGTCAAGCCCTCTTTGTTGAAAAAGACTACTTATTTGTTCATGTTTACCTCAGAGCAGCTCTTTGAAGCACTACATCCATGGCCCTGAAGTAATCCCTCATGACCTTAACATTTGAAACTGAAATAAGCAGAATAGTCATAGATGAACAAATGCGTATATCGTCTTAAACTAAGCAATCTTGTGTCCTGTTGATTTTCGATCATGGAAGCATGCTGCCGAGATTTTTTAGTTGACAGGTTTTAAGATGATATTGAACTTTCAACTACTATAGGCAATCTTTACCTCTTTAGGTTTCTATCGTGTCGAGAAATCAAAATCTCCTATAAAGGGACAAAAAAACGATATTCTGTATCACTGATTTACTCCGAAGAGTAACTCTAAAACGGCAAACAGGAATAAGACCCACTAAAGAACAGTTAACCTGTCAAATCGTCTTCTAAATATGGATCTATGAGGACAA
>Ga0307380_10012679_pt1 | contig 10465 bp, 6 predicted proteins | sample UN3MG_FD_202239 | JGI IMG/M metagenome (GOLD analysis project Ga0307380, IMG submission 202239) | Soil microbial communities from Risofladan, Vaasa, Finland - UN-3 | ecosystem: Environmental > Terrestrial > Soil > Coastal area > Acid sulfate soil | place: Finland: Risofladan, Vaasa | collected... | reverse complement strand
CTGTTGCCTGGGTGACAACATCATCATCATAGCCCTTACGATAGGTTGAGAATTTGCGCGGGCGATGTGCATTAACAACATCACCGAACTGTGCGATTTCATCCTCAAAGTCGCGATACACCAAACCGGCTGCAACTGCATTGGCTTCAAGAACCATCAATGCTTCTTGCGCCCATACTTCGGGAATAAGTGCATCAATGTCATTTCCGTCAAAGACGGGTGTCCAGATTTTTCCGTTAAAAGATTTCATAATAAGTAATTCCTCCTACTTAAGTTCCGATTGGGATTGCACCCTCTTTCCGTGCTTTCCGATAGGCAGCAGGGTCTTTTGCAGTTTCGCGAACATCAAGAGCACCTTGAGCGTTTCTGCGAAACTTACCCTGACCGCCTGTTCCATCGGCACCAAAAAGATTTAGGTGTTCAGGCATTTCTGCCATTCGTTTGACAACATCCGCAGGCGGTAGAACAAGTTCGACAATTTTACCCTTTTCGTCCTTGTCTTTCCAATTAACCATCGGGACAAGATTTCCCGTTGGCTTGCCTTTGGGGTCTAACTCCTCTTGAAGAGTGGTTGTCGGCCGTAATAGTGCAATTACCTGAGCAGGATTGCCAGCCTTGTGTTCAACCGCAGCCTGGGTAAGGCTATTGTCAATGGTTGAAGATGTATATCGTGTTTTCCATAAATCCCTCTCGCCCGAAAGAGTCTCAAGTTCTTTTGCATGCGCTTTTTGGGCTTTGGTCAGCGCTTCCTCGGCTGTTGCTTCTTTTGTTTCCAAAAGCTTCCGAGTTTCTTCAATCTGTTTTTCAAGATCACTTCTCTCCTGAGTCGAGAGGTTGGATTTCTTTTGCAGAGCTTCCAAGTCCTCAAGGGTCTTCTGGTGAGCCTGTTGATGCTTGCGTTTGTCCTCAGCGAGCATCTTGTTTACATCATCTTGAGTAAACAGATTTGACGAATCAGCCGCCTTTTTTGCTGCATCAAGCATAAGCTTTGCAGCTTTTGCAGCGTCAGATTCCTTATCTTCGATGCTGTCATAATACTTTTGTGCAGCGTCGACAGCAGCGTCAAATACGGGTGTCCAAACTTTCCCTAAAAATACTCTTTTCATAATGACCTCCATTAATCTACCCTACTAAGTTTAATTGTTCTTGACACATCGAGGTACGGTTTGATAAGTCGCCATGCAGCTATGCTGACGATACCGCTTTCAATATGTTCCATGCTAAGATCACGGTTGTAGGTTGACCGGATATTAGCATAAGCCTGTTGAACCATTGACAAATTTTCAAATTCTAATTCTGGATTGACACCATCCAATAACGCATATGCATTTTCACAAGTCGCGTCTTTTATATCTTGCGGTGTTGTGTCCCAATCCATGACAGCAAGCGCCTGGATTGCTTTGGTGGACATTACCAAAGCTTTTTGTTTATCCAAATCTGATGCATCTTCCCAGATATCTGCAAAGAGTCTGAATGAAAAATAAAGATCAGCTTCTTCAACAGTGGTGTATGATCCACCATCATCTATCAAAGTTGATCCAACTAAAGTGTCCGTGACATAAGCAAATACGCTGTCAGGATATTCAACTTGAATAGATATAGCATAAGTAAGATCATATGCCGGATCATCAAATTCAAACTCATATTGCCCAACTCCAACACGTTTAAGAGCGTAACCATCAGAGACAACAATATCATTATTGTCAACTCTTTTGATTCCAAACTTATGTGTTGCATCGTTAAAAATGACCGCTACCGCGTCGGTCGGGACACCAAGAACCTCATGGGTATATTCAAATTTACTCATCAGTATTACCTTCTCCTCGACCCTCTTTGTTTTGTTTATCCAAATCAGAGTCGCCAGGGTTTTGTAGGTCTGATGCACCTCGATTTTTAACATTTGCCTGAGCAGCCACAATAGCAGCAGCACGTCGAGCATGGTCTTTTTCAGCAATAACCACGTCGCCCTCCGGATACCCCATTGCTTCACTCGCAACCTTTGATGATACCAGACCCTCTTTATGATCTTCACGAATTGTTTCATGGTCAGTCACAAGAACAGTCGCTGCGTCCACTTCACTATGCATTGCATTCAATTTGTCGGATGAAACTTTCTGTTCCATTGTAACTGTGATAATCTCTTTTGAAAGCTCCCGCTGATAAGTTATTGATGGAACGGTCTCTTTCAATTTTGTCAACTCACTTGCAGTTTTAAGACGATCTTCATCAGTTTTAAGACTATAGTCAGTTGGATATTTAACTTCTCCTGGTGCAGTCTTTTCATAGTCGCCCCAAATAATTGAGATATGTCGCTCAACTTTCTCAAGTTCAAGGCCAATACAAGATAGACCGGCTTCAAGACCTTTGACGTCTAACTCTCTTGATGGTTCTGAGCCGGATGGTCTCTCTAAGTTTGAGAGGGAAAGATTAACAAGTTTGCGAATATCTTGCTTCAATCCAGCCTGTTTTTCCATACTGACCCGCAGAGGTTCCGCTGAGGGATGAATAAATCCTGGCCGATCAAAACCTTTGGGATACCCACGGCCTGTGGCAGTCCCCACTTTTACATCCGGATTTCCCGAATCAGTAACATTTTCACGTTTCGGTTGCCCATCCTCTTCGGCTGTTGTAATGATGCTCTTAACATTTTTCATCCGAGGGTCAAACTGCTCTGTATAGAATGGAAAATTACTCTTGAGTGAATAGGCAATATCCGAACTCTCAAGGTTCAGTAAGGCAATTTGATAATCAGCAACATCTGTTAAAAGACTTTGGGAAAGTGATGCAATCGCGAAAGGGATTTGGCTCAGATTCATTACCTGTGCTTGACCTTCTTTCACACCATCTTTGGTATACATTTGAAAAGTTACACCACTGTCAGTTAATTGAAGATGCCGATATTTTTCAACAACCCCAATTACTAAACCGGTGATTGCATCAATATCTTCTACATAGTCCCGCAGAAGTAATGACGTAAGAATATTTTCTTTTATTGTCCATGATCGAATATCTTCGACAGGATAATAATAAATGTAAGGCTTAATACCCTGAACATTTGCTTTGGTAGCCCGTTCAGGCATAGGAAATTTATCAACATAAACGCCAACCTTACCCATTGAAATAAGTTCTGGAAGACAAATCGTTCCAATGAAAGTCGTCATTGTGCGACCCTCAAGATCAACGCCACCATCCAAACCTTTAACAGCGTCCTGATAATTTTGTGGCCCTTCTACTCTGGTCACATCAAACATACGTTGATAGATTGCATTTTTTATATCAATCAGCGCAGCTTTGGCATGAGCAGGGCAATAAGTAATCAGCTGACGATTTGAGAAATCAGTTGCATCTTCTCTGAGACTAAATTTCTTAAGATATGTGGTGACAAACTTTTTTCCACCAACATATGTATTTCTAAATTTAGTCCAGTCAGCTGTACTTGCAGCATAGTCAGGATGGGTAATCTCACTGATCTTTTTGGCTGGTGCAAAAACAGGCGTCCATGATTTTTTCATAATACTTTCCCTATATCGTAAGACATTGATATTTGAGCCGCAAGTGGCAAAGCGATTTCCGAGTAATTTCGAGCATGGGCAAAATGGTCGTCCTCATTACCTGTAACATACCGACCTATTGGATTCCCATTCCCATCCTTTTCGTATATTCGAACTGGAGCTTTAATATGATCTTTATATTCTCTCGATAAATCAAGAGGTAACCTAATCTTGTTGCCATGAAACCTTGAGAAACTCATATCAAGCCACGAAGTTCTGTCAACAGTTACTGTGTGTTCTTCGTCTGCATGAAGATGAATTTGTTTTGATGCTCCAATATTATTACCATAGTAGCAGAGTCTAACATGACCCCAGAATCGTTGTGCAAACTCAAGTGCTTTTCTTTTCTCTGGGTGAGCATCAATAACACAAAACAAGATACTAAATCGCTGCATTAATTTATCAAGTTCTTCAAAGTGTAAAACCTTTCCCTCAAGAACTAACTTGGCGGTTGAAGTTAAATTTATATCCAAGGATAAATCGTCTTTATCAAAAAACCATTGATCAATTTCATAATGTAGCCACTTTCCTACATCAACTCCCATTGTCAATAACGCGTTAGGTGGGGGAGTTACAACCTTTTTGAAATTGCCGGTGCAAGATTCAATCTTCGCATCCGTCACTCTTGCGCCCTCAACAATATGTGTTAATCCAAGTTTTGAATTATAAAATTCTTGTTCATCAGATGGATTAGTTTGAGCCTTGAGCCATAAGTCGCCAATCTTCCAAGGCTGAACTGTCATTGAGTAAAGTTGATTAATATGGTAACCAGAAACATACCGATCAGTATATGATGGAACCCATTTTGCATTATCAAATCCAAGCCATTCAGTTTTAGCTTCGTGATTAAGGGTTCCTTTACATTCTTTACAAATTAAATAACTATCATGCAGTTTCGGATCGGTTACTTCTTCTGCCGTTATAACAATGCACTCAGGAAATTCTAAATGTGTATATTTGCTACAACACGGACACTTAAACATATAAAAATTTTGAGAGCTGATTATAAAATCCGAGTTAATTCCAAATTTATCAATCGTTGGTGTTGAAATTTGAAATGCTTGTTGTTTAAGTTGCCCTGACATTCTCTCGAATATCATCGCAACATTCTCCTGCACCATTTCATCTTTCTCATCAACAATAACGAGAGCAACAGGAATTGACTTTAACTGGCTACGTGAGCGCGAACCACGTATATAAAGGTTCGCGTTGCCCGCGCGTTTGTGCCCAATATTTTTGACGTCAGTGAACATATTAGACAAATGATCACTCATTTCAAGCGCAGGGTCAAAACGCGCAGTACTAAAATCATTAGCATCCGGTGTATTCGCTGGGAGCACGTAAAGGACGCTTTCTGCGTCAATGTCAATGGCTTTAAATACCTTATTAAGCGCGACTTCCGTGTAACCCATTTGAGCTGCTTTTTGTCCAATGATCATCTCCGCAAGATCATCGTGCATTTGCTGCAACCATGGATGATGGGTAAATTTCCATGGGCCAGGAAAAGGCTTACCCATCATCCGATAGCTTTCTGCCCATCGGCTTGTTGAAGTTACTGACCGCCGACGGATATTCGAGACCATTTGCTCAAAAAGTAGAGCTTCTAATGAATGTTGTTTTTTAACAGATGCAAGCATTAAACAGAAGCCTTTGCCGGAATAACGTCAATTTTAATATCTGGCCACGCAATCCCATTTGGATTTGCCGAATCAAATAATATAAGTCTCCATTCAGAAATGCCCTCAGGCAAGTTCAACTGACCGAGATTCGAAATATAAATGATCCCATCCGCGCCATCTGTTGTCCAATCGAAAACATTACTATCATTTTCCGAATCAATAGTAATCTTTCCATTCGCAAGAATGGCGCGTGTTGTGGTCGTAATATTGACTGTGCTGTAGACCTGTGTAGCTGAATCAGTGGCCCAAAGCTCTAAGTCAATTCGGTTATCCCGTAATTTATAAACATTTTCCATTAGAAGCTTTCCTTATTAGGTCATTGCGACGTCAAGATCACCTGCCGTAAATTGAACAGTGTCGCCATTGTCCGGGGTCTGGTTGGTTACAGTCCCGTAAAACAACATGTTACCTGAGGTCAGCGCATCCATAATGGCGGAGTGAGTAATAAGTCCCCACGAGCCAGACGGAGTATTAAAAACAATATCCGTGTTATTGGAGGTTGCACCACCAGAAGCAGCCACCCAGTCCGTAAACGGTTTCCTGGCATAGTTGTTCCCCGACGGTTCAGTCAAGCCAGAACCGGCATCTGTCGGGTCGGCAGTCGATAAGGCGAGATGGATATTGGCGTTGGGGGTTGAATATGCATCGCCACCAAGCAGGTGATCGAGCAGTTCGTTGGCCAGGAAAGTGGAGATATCGCCGGCATTGAAGCTCACCACAATTTCGCCACTCGCAATGGAAGGTGTGTTGTCCACAACAATCGACTTGGAAGTATTCAGCGAACCATGGCCAATCAAGTCGGCCGCAGTTTCTCCACTCGCAGCATCCCATATCGCATAGTGTGTGATGGTTCCCCATGAGCCAGTGGCTTTTGGGAAAGTGATTGTGGCGTTGTTGTTAATGGCACGGGACGCTGCAGCTGTCCATGCCGTGGTTAATACAGCTACACGAGCATATGCATTACCCACAGGTTCTGCATTGCCGGAAGCATCGTCAAGCACATCGGCCGTGGAAAGGCCAATATATACTGTGCCTGGAGCCGTATATCCGGCGCTAAAAACATGGTCGATCAGTTCATTCTCAATGGTGTTCGAGAGGGAACCGAAAACAGGTGTCCAGATTTTTCTTATCATTTTTGACTCCTCAATAATCCAACCTTCCGCTCGATAGATTTAGAAACAGTCTTGCGTCTGGTTGATAATGATATTAATTTTCTTTTGGTCGAGAGTGAAACCCATTGAGTATTAATGATTTCCCCAATCAGAGAAATAAGTAAGTCAATATCAGAGAGATTACTCTCAGCCGTCCATTGCCCAGCTAACTCCCTCAGTTGCCCGAGGATCATATCAATATTTGCTACACTTGAGTCAGCTTGTATATTTAATGCAATCTCCCGAAGTACATTTAATTGCGCATCAGTAAGATTTGATGAAACATTTATTGCAGCAGCCAATGCTCGCGCAACTGAAAGACTTACGGTTGAAACGTCGGAAGACGCGACTGCTTGTAAAATAATACTTCTACCTGCGTCAAGATTAATATCTGTAATGTTACTATTTGCAGCTATCGACGATATGAACTCTAAAAAGAGTCCGACAATAAGATCAATAGATGAAACCAGCGACGCAGCCGAGAACGTAGCTGACAGCTCTCTTAGGACACTAAGTTGTATGCCTTGGGCATCTGATGTGGCTTGTACAGCAGAGACAAATTCTCTTAAAACCTTCAAGTCTGCATCGCTGATGTTTGAAGATGCTGTTATTCCACTGATTAATCCAAGAAGATTTTGTAAATCAACGTTTGAAATGTTTGATCCTGAAAGAATACTTATTGTTAATTCTCTCAAAACACTTAGATCAATTCCAGTTACATCAGATGCAGTAATAATTGATGAAGTCAGTTCTCGCATTACATTAAGAACAATATCATCTGTAATACTTTCTGCAACTATACTTGATGCAAACTGAATAAAACCGACAACAAAAAGCTCAATATCCGAAGTCAGTGAAGCTATTTGGATATTATTTTTTAATTCTCTTAAGACATTAAGGTCGATACCTGAGGTCGATGTTCCGGCCACAATGTTTGAAACAAATTCGATAAATGACGAAATTGTTAGGTCAATTCCCGAAGTTGCCGACGCTAATAAAATGTCTGTAATTAATTCACGTTTTATTGCAAGTTCAGGCTCACTTAAATTACTGTCAGCCTGAACATTCATAACAAACTCGGTGAATTCCGAAATCAACAGATTTATATCGGAAGTGAGGGATGCACCCACGATATTCGTGATAAGTTCACGGAGGACATTTACATCAACACTACTAACGGTGGAGGTAGCCGCGATCGTGCTGAGAATCTCTCTTTGAATCTTTAACGCAGGGGTAGACGTGTTAGATTCCGCAATGATAGCAGCAGCCAATTCTGCCAAGAGAGACAAGTCAACGTCAGAACTCACCGAGGCGGCAGTCAAGGAAGTCGCCAACTCCCTTAAGACGTTCAACGTGGCCGAGGACGTTGAACTGGCCGCGGGGATAACTGTACTTAATTCGTGTAAAATGGTTAAATTAGGTGAAGTGGTCGCGGATTCTGCAACTATGGCTGCGACAAGTTCAATCAGGACTGCAATCCCGAGCTCGATCCCGCTTGTTGCAGAAGCTGCTGTGATTATAGCAGTTAATTCACGCTCAACATCCAAAGCGACCGACGACGTTGCAGAATCCGCAATAATATTGCATACAAACTCAATGATTCCTGCAACGTCTAAATGAACGGTATCATTTAATAGACTCTCCGCAGTGATTTGCGAGATCAACTCGCGTTTTACGGCTAAGGCGATGCCTGCAGTAGCCGAATCCGCCGTGATCGTCGAAGCCAGCTCCCGTAGGAAGGTGAGGTCAACGTCAGACGTGTCGGACGCAGCCACCACAGACATACTGAGTTCACGCAACACGCGAAGCACAGCAGTTGTGTCTGAATCGGCGGAGATGTTGAGACTCAACTCCCTTAGGAGGGCGATATCGATCCCACTCGTAGCAGATTCCACAACAATCGCACTGGCCAGTTCTCGAATAGACGTTATGTCAATATCGATTATGTTACTTTCAGCAATCCAATCACCTGCTAAATTTAAAAACTCACTAATAAGGAGAACAATATCGCTCGTATTACTCTCTACAACGATAGCAGATAGTAATTCCCGCTGATTTCCAAGATCAATATGACTCGTCGAAGATTGAGCGATAATGTTTCTACCCCGACGGACGTCAATATTATCATAGTAACTGGTGTTTGGTTCATCGGAATACAAACAACCGAACCGAGCGCCATCAATCCCGTCACCTAAAGCACCAGAATGTATATTATTATCAACTATTGGGGCAATTTCATATCCATTTATGCGTGCAAACCACTTTCCTGCGCGACGTGACCACAAGAAATCTACAGTGTATATGCGGCCTGCTTCAATATAAGGTGATGCTTCTGAAAAAACACTACCACCACCATCATCAGCATAGATGGTTCCTAAACATTTCATGCCTGTACCATCATGTCGAAGGTAAAATGCAGCAAGTGTATCTAATCCTGAGTCAATCCTCGCAAAAGACCAGTCTTCATCCTCAAGATAATTGCTAAAGTCTTCAAAAATGACATCAAAACGAATAAAAGAATCTTTTGCATCCCCATCAGCTCCAGGGATACCAGAATTTGCTAAAAATGCCGCAGTTCCATCGTTAGAGGTACATCTTAGACATTCATCACCCCAGGAAAGAGGTGCACCAACAACTGTCGAGGTGTCGTGGTTGCCATCAATAACCCCATTTGAAACAGATTCATTCCAACCGGTCAAATCGAACTCGTCAGCTTCAAAAGTTTCAATAGCCAAACGTGTTGAATTCAATTCCCTAAGAACATTGAAGTCAACAGCACTAACATCCGACTCCGCAGGAATTGAACTGGCTATCTCCCGCAGTATTTTCAGAGTAATAGCGGAAACATCCGTTTCTGCTGTGATTTGAGACATCAAGCTTTTAGTTAGTACTAAAAGAGCATCTGATGTATTACTCTCTGCCACAATCGCAGCAGTAAAATAAATCATCAGATTCATTGTTGCATCAGTTGTGCTACTTTCTGCAACAATATTACTTACAAACTGAATGAATTTATCTAAAGTAATATCTGCAACTGACGTTTCAGCAACAATTGAAGTCACAAACTCTATTAAGACTTCGACTTCAATGTCAATACCACTGGTGCTACTGTCGGCTGTGATCGCAGCTGATAATTCTCTCAGAATATTCAGGTCGATGCCTGTGGTGCTGCTATCAGCTGCAATAGCAGCTGATAGTTCACGCTTAACAAGCAGCGAGGTATCATCGCCTGATCCAACAATCCCTTTAATACAAAAAACAATTTGGGCTTGTCTTAATGGTGATGCAATTGTGCTAACTTCTGTGATATTGCGATTAGTTACAATCCCAACAGCTTCGGAACTCAAATTCATAGACTCTGATTGTCCCTCGACATATGAATGTTCAGTTCTGACACTGGACTCCCAGGGATCAACTGTTCCTTGAGTCACGCCACTGAATATTCGCTCATTAGCCAAGGTTGTTGATATTTGTGTTGTGATTGTATCATTGGATTCAATTGTATTGCTGCCTGTGTTCCCAACAGGACTTGCTTGATTAACACCACTGATGATTAGAACCATCATTGAATAATAATCAGCAGTACTAAAAGTTGCTACAACATCAAAAGCACCTGAGCCAGCAGATGGTAAGTCACTTTCCATTACACGCCAAGCTGTAATTTCGTTATGGGAAGTTGCTTCCACTCGTTCAGTTACAATTTCAACTTCCGTAACAGCTTGGCCATCAACAGTAAAACTTGAAAGACTCCCTGTGGTTCCACCCTCAGAGCAAGCCAATAGAAGAAGCATCCTGTCTGATGCGGCTGCAGGATTAGAACAGCTTATCGTATGAGTTGCACTTGTTATAGTTGAATTATTGTATTCATCAACTGACTCAATAGCTGGAGTGGTTCCTGACCCCGGCCCAGCAATATTGGACTCTGCTATAATAGCAGCAATAAATTCTAAAGGGACAACAACGTCAATGCCGCTTGTGGCCGATTCCGCCACAATCGCAGTGCTAAGCTCGATTTGTCGAATCAGGTCAATAGCTGCTGTGACACTTTCGGCAACGATGCTTAACGCAAAAGCTATATCAACTA
>Ga0307380_10012676_pt1 | contig 10466 bp, 5 predicted proteins | sample UN3MG_FD_202239 | JGI IMG/M metagenome (GOLD analysis project Ga0307380, IMG submission 202239) | Soil microbial communities from Risofladan, Vaasa, Finland - UN-3 | ecosystem: Environmental > Terrestrial > Soil > Coastal area > Acid sulfate soil | place: Finland: Risofladan, Vaasa | collected... | reverse complement strand
TATTGACAGGTTGGATCACAACAAGGGACTGGAAGTAGGCCCTTCTGAAAATGTTGAGTGGATTTTTCAGCATCTGGCCCAAGATGCGGAAAAATATGCGTCTCATTTTTCTATCGACGATCCCGGCAAAGAAAGAGCCCAGTTTTGCCTTTCTTACAAAACTTGGCTTCACATAAGAGAGATATCTCCCCTTAAGCAGATGGTAGCCATCTTGTACGATCTCCTGAAATCTTGGCGAGACATAACCCATGACCTTACCGTTAAAGACAACTCTTGTGGCCACGAGCCATTTAAGGGAGCTGGGATCAGCCGTACCATTCAGATAAGCAGAAGGTTCATACATCGTATCGCCTTCTTTGATCTTTGCCGCAACATCATGAGCGAAGAGGAGTTTCTCCCCTCCCCATTCTGTTTCCTTGTAAGTCGAACCCCAACCCAATTTGTCGCCATTGGCATACACATCGAATTCGTCTCCAGCTAAGTCTGGTGAACGGAATATGATGAACACCATTGTATGGACGATATCCGGATATTTTTGAGCCCATCGAACCATTTCTGGTGTGTCGCCGATCGTTTTATCAGAAACGGTCGAATTGAATGAGCAGGCGATTCCACCGGCATCGGCCAGCATCTGGGCATAATGGAGCCTAAGGTCATTGAGGTCTATCTCGGATTTTGGGTCGACTTTCGGTCGTTTTTGAGAAGTATCGATGTGAAACGTAAAACCGAATACACCTGCGTCCTTCAGGGCTTCCAAGCGTTTTTTGGTCAGAGCCAGGCCGTTTGTATTGAGAATTGGTTTCCAGCCCATCTCTTTGCTCATCCTCACGATCTCTACGATCTCCGGATGAACGAGAGGATCCCCGCCACAAATACTCATGCAGTCACTCTTTCTTAAACTCTTGAACACTTCCAGGTCGGATCTAATCTCCTCCAGCGTTTTGTGATCTGTTTTCGAGGTGTCCCTGTAGCATCCTTCACACTCCAGGTTGCAGCCAGTCGTCGGCTCCAACCAGGAGATACCATTATCTGCATAGTTCCAAGGTAACCTGTAGAGTCTGTTGTGGTCGATAGGGCCTGGCATGAATGTCCTCCTAAAAAAATGCCAATAAAAAGTATTAAGCGTGTTCCTCTAAATCAGAGACAGCCTATCTCTTTACTCTTTAATTATCCCGAGATAATATAAAAATTTAAAATAACACACTCGAGAAAATCGGTCAATCATTCCTTTAGAGAAGTTTACATTCCCAAGTCTGTGATCCCATGAATGCTCAATAGCGTTATTGTGTGATCAGATTGTGTGATGGAAAAAACCGTGAGAAGGGCTGGACGGGCATTGTACATCTCCCATAGGGAGATGTAAGGGAAGCCCGGATCCGAGCGAAGTTTCCACGCTGGGGAAACTGAGCGTATTTTTGATATCATGTAATCTGATCACTCGGAATGACAACAACACGAATTTGGATATGTTATTGAATCCTCAGTCTATAGCATGATAGATTAGATAAGGAACGATTCGATTATGTCCCAAGTATGGCGTGGCCGCTCACCATTTTTCAACCTATCGTTGTGGAGTTTTTGTCTTCGCAGTGTCTTTAAAGAGTACAGCAAAACATTTCTTCTAAAAGTCATTGTCCCCCACCCCATGAAGACACTAAGGGGAGTCCAGAAATACGGCCAATTCAGCTCCAGGAATCCCTCAACCGGATCTACGCTTATTCCAAAAGAGTCTGAACCGCACTGGACAGGGGGGAAAGGATCTGTCGTGGGCATTGGTTTCTGTGCAAAACCATTGGAACCTTCCTGTATATCGGGAAGAGCCAATCACAATTGTGCCTATTTTGAGAATCACCTTTATCTTAGCGAAGATCCAATGCCCAAGCCCTGCCAGAACTGCTTGGTCCGGGAGGTCGGATTAGTGGCTCTTTCCTCAAAAAGCGATTTCTACATCATGACCTCTGCAAAAGATATCCTTTCCGACCTGTTTTTGCCTGCGCTCAACTTACACATATATACCACAGCGCTACTAAGCCTGTGCCAGTACTCTTTTGAACCATTCAAGATCGCGCTGTTTATCTCCGGAATCGATGCTCTTCTCTTTCCCTTCGAAACGGGAGACTGTAAGGACTACAGAACGTGGAGGCAAGCGGATAAGGGGGTCAAGGACACTCAGACTCAGTTGAGGGATCGTGACTTAGAAACGATAAGGACATTATTGCAAAATTCGACACATAAGCTCAATCCTGGTCTAAAATACACAAAAAACGGGAATATATTTCAGTTCGATGCTTGAATTTGTTACAAGTCTATGGATATTTCCATCTCTCGATGAGTGGATGATATTTTTGCCCGCGGGATTGATCCTAGGGAGTCTTTTCGGTTGGCTCACCGGATCTCTCAAAGACAGATTCTTGCTCAAGACCGGATACTCCCGAAAGATGTTCCATTTTATCATTTTTACTCTCGCTGCTATCGTCGGGCTCACGGCAGGATTCCAAGCCGTCCAGGTCTTTGGCGTTGCCATCGGTTTAGTCGTGATACGAGCTGTCGTGCAAGGGGAGAAAAACCCACTCTTCAGGGCTGTTGCCCGTCCTACGGATGCGCCATACGAAAAATATTACATCGTGATCCCATTTCTGATGACAGCTGCAGGGGGAATGCTCAGCAACATCCTTTTTGGCAAATTAGCTGTAATCGGATATGTCGTGACAGGATGGGGAGATGCGGTGGGAGAGCCTGCAGGTACACGCTGGGGAAAACACAAATACAGAGTTCCCACATTGACAGGGATACAGTGCTACCGCAGTTTAGAAGGCAGCCTGGCTGTTTTAATCGCTTCGCTTACAGGTTCATTCATCGTTTTGTATTTTGGATTTCATCTCCCAGTGAACACGACTTTAATTGCCGCGCTGAGCATAGCTGTGATAGCTACGCTGGTCGAAGCCATCACATTCCACAGCCTCGATAATCTGACCCTTCAAGTCGCAGCCACAGCCACTGCAATGTTCATTCTCCGATTACTTTAATGTCGAGCGCGGCTAGCGGGAATGGGAAGAGGTTGACATTATTCTTTTGAGTTGATATTAAAATCATGAGACTACAGTCTAGCTGGGGAGATAAAATGAGCATAGCCAAAAACCAAATAATTTCCATTTTTTTTGTCTTTTTCCTTTTGATGATATTTTGTTACGCAATAAACGACGACATCATATCTGAAAAATCGAATAACAAAGCAGTGCAAGTTGAGATCACAAAAAAAACATTCGCGAATGAACTCGCTGGAATAAGTGCCCCTGAAGGAAAAGTTTTTGTTGTCCTAAAAACACAATGGGAAAATATCCATCCTAAGCAAAAGGTTGAGAAAGATAAGCTTGAGGGAAAAACTGATCGGACGATGGGAGTGGGAGCCCTTGGAGGTCGAAAGAAAAAGACAGAAACAGAATATGTCGACATGGATGTGGCCTATCAGATAGGTAAATTTTTTGATCATGCCTACCTTCTCGCAGACGGAATCGCCTATTCTTTAGACAAAATCACCGAAGAAATTTCTGAAGGGACAAAAATCCAGGAAGCGTTTAGCATTCCTAAAAAAGGGGACATCCGCAAAGTTGATTTTGTATATTCAGTCCCTGAAAGTGCCAAAAACCTTGGTTTCCAATTCTTCGATTACGATTACGGACATATTTCGATTCCAGTTCAAGGAGACCTGAAGGCGGCCCGCGGATCAGGAGATCCATCTGGAGAAGTTCTTGGCTTTTTTAAAAACGATCTCCTCGAAGTTGCAGCACACTCCGTTAGTTTTTATGACGAATATGCAGAAAAGACTGTGCCCGATGGCTGGAAATATGCGATTGTACAAATTAGCGGCAAGAGTCTTTCAGGAAGGAGTGTCAAAGACATTCTTCAGATCGAACCTGAGGAATACACATGGGTAACAACCGAAGGAGGCTATTTTTATTATGCTGCTGGGGGTTCAACCACCGAAAAGGGGATGATCCGTTTCACTCCAGAAATCTTCCAACACCAGGAGTTGGCCTTTCTTATCCCTGAATCCGAAGGGGTTTCTCAACTCGGCATTCGCATAAGGAATGATGTTTTCCAGCTCGATCTGACAGATGCCAAACCAAAGGGAATACCCAAAGCTATCGCTACACACAGGGATGGGGATGTTATGGAAGTTAAACTCTTCGGAGTGAGAAAAGAAAATGGAAGATATATCCTGAATCTGGGGATCCAATCGCTGGCGACGAGCGGGATTGAAATTCAAGGACAGCAACAGTTCATACTGAACGCTGGCGGGGAACAAATCTATATGGATGAGGAGAGGACTGATTCACTGTCCTATAGACCACCTGCTCCCTTTACAGTCCCCCCAAAAACCTTTGTTCGGTTCGAACTGGCCTATGAGAGTCTATCTTCTCCAGACTCCCTCTATTTCCGAGGATATAAGAGTGAAGCGACACTTAAACTTCCAGATATAGATTAGAAACCCAAGCCTTCACCGAAGGAGGAATTATGATTGAGACTATTCATTCTCGTAAATATCTCTTTTTAGGCATATGTTTTAATTTATTTCTCTTCTTTTGTTTATCCTGCTCTAGCTCTAACGAAGCGGATAACAATGAGAAATCATTATATGACTCCACCCAACAAAGTATTACAGAAAACACTGAAGCCGCAGAGGAGACTTATAATGAGCAAACAAACCAGATTAATCCAAATGAGAGTTGGGAACGGAATTATCCTCCAACGGATCTAGATCAAGTCTCTGCAAAGATTGAAGACCTGCTGGATGAGTTAGAATCTTCTGTTGAGACAGATTCCACAAAAATACTCTCTATAGATAGTATTTTGGAAAAAATTGGCACAGAAAATCCTGAGGAACTCTTTGTGTGGGTTCGTGATAACACCTATTTTGTGCCCTACCAAGGTGTCTTGCGGGGAGACAAAGGAGTCTTGATGGATAAGCTTGGCAATAGCTTAGACCGGTCAATACTTCTCTACGAGACATTAATAGAGGCAGGATTTGAGACGCGATTGGCTCATGTTAGACTTTCTATTGAGCAAGCCGAAGACATCATAAAGCACAAAGAACCTTTTCCCCGAGATCTCTTTTCGCCAATCGAATCTCACTTAACTGAATCCGATAGAGAGCTCATCGATGAGTGTTCTGCAAAATATGGTGTGGATAAAGAATACCTGTTGGAAGCAGTGAAGAAAAAAGAGCTTGATAACATACAAAATCGCGATCGACTCAAGAGCATGGTCGACAGAGAGTTTAATCAAATTTCCAAATGGATAAGGAAACTCCGCACAAAACCAAACAGCGCTTCTCACAACACAATCTACAAATCCATTCAAGACCACTGGTGGGTCCAATATCTCGATGAATCCGAGTGGAAAGATTTAGATCTCACGTTGCCTGACGCGAACCCTGGAGACGCCATTGCAGAGCCCAGTGAGACATTTCAGCTCGAGGAACTTGAAGAAGATCTGTATTTTAATATCGCCTTTAAAATCGTCATCGAACAATGGAAGGACAATCGTCTCAAAGAGCATGAGATATTGAGTTACACATTCAAACCGATGGATGTTCTGGGAAAGAGAATCACTCTGCACCATATTCCCGCCGACTGGCCAGAACAGTGGAATGTTTTTAGTGAAGAAGATCCGGAGAGTTCGTTGCGAGAGAAGATATTGGAGCAAAAAAATTGGCTCCCTCTTTTACAGATCGATGAAGATGAGATCACGAGTCTCGGCTTTGATATTTATGGGGATCCCCAAAAAGAATTGAAAAAGAAGAAAAAAAGAACCAGAAGTCCTGCGGGTATAGCAGGAGGTTTTCAAAGAGCACTCAGCGGCGGGGGATCCGAATCAGACGAAGAAAAGAATTCATTTCTCACTGCTGAGTGGATTGAATACGAAATTTATGCGCCCAACCAGCCTTCAAAAAATATCCGCCGCCAATTATTCGATTTGATTGGATCTGCGGCTCGCTTAGATGATGAAATATCCGAGCCGGGTATTGATGAGACATCAGAAATCCAACGGAATCTGGTGCTCTTGGGTGCGACCGAAATTCTTCCCCTATGCTGCCATCTGTCTGATCAATTCATTCAAAATTTTGCGAACACACAATTCCTGGTAAATAGGGAATCCCTTCTCTCTCTCTTTCAAGTTGATATCCAGCAAGAGACACAGGAACTCATTGAGAAGGTGAGTTCTTTCAAGCCGTTCCCGACCCCCATGTACTTGTTGGCCCTTTACCGGCCTCATCCAGAAAATTATATAGATTTCCCCAACATATTCACTATTCACAGCTACTTTGTCGACGGTCAGGCAGGTTCGATAGACGCCATCAATGCACTCGATATCGTCGAAAACAAAGTGGCTGTGTTTGCTGATAGAGGAGATGATTCCTTCCAGATCAGAATAAGACAGGGAATTTACGATTCTATGGCAGAATCCTTCTTTTTAGCCCCTTATGGAGTAGATTATCTCACGTTATTCTTTGAAGAAATGAAAAAGCAGGGAGTCGGATGGAAGGCATTGGAAGCTTCTGAGGATAGCTTTTTTGAAAATTCAAAGATCCCAAGCGACCTTCTTGCCCAGATGCAGAGGGATCTTTCGCAAGGTAATGTTGTTTTAGCACCCGAGAGAGAAATACTTGTCAACGGTCGACCTGTGTACCAATGGTGGCGGATCGATCCTGAGCGCGGAGACACATTGCTCATAGGTGAGTTCGGATGGGGGCAAGCATATATAGAAACAATAGAGAAAATTGAGTTGTTATTGGACATCAAAGGAATGTTCGAACTGATCGGGGATATCCTCAAATGCGCATTTCACGGAGCAATTATTGCCCTTGCAGATAAGCCGCTGGAGCAAACAGTCACTTTCCTCAAATGTGTTGAAGAAGTCATCTGCAACCAATTCTTCAAAGAGGTCGAAAAATATGCAGATCTAGAAACGAGCTGGACGCACTTCATACTCAAGCAGACATTTGGCTGGCTCGCAGGTCAATTCTGTAAGATGATACTTGAAGATCTTTGATTTCCCCCTAAGAGGAATTTTGAATTTATATTAACGATCACTAATAAAGTGATTGAATACTTATTTATTCATTTATGGACATGTTACACTATTTAACGATAGTTATATACATTTCAATCAAACATATCTAGGGAGACTCAAAAGATGCACATTAGGATTTATCAAAGACTGCGATTTTTAAGCTTTATAACATGGTTGATTCTTTGTCTGTGCCTTGTGCCCAGTCTTCTACGCGGCCAACAAGAGTCCGAGCCGAATGATCGGAAGGAACAGGCAAATGAAATCCGCTTAGGAGAAACTGTCGAGGGATTCTTCCAGCAAAAGAGGGATTATGATTGGTACAAGCTTGTCATAGATAAGCCAGGAAAAAACATCATCCGGATCGACCTCTCCGGTGTTCCGGATGTGGATGTGAGTCTGTCCATTTATGATGAAGCCGGAGATCAACTAAAAAGTGCAAATTCAGCTCGGAAAGGAAATCCTGAGGCGATCACCAGCCTTGGTGTTATTGAAGGGACTTATTTTATCACCGCCTACGGGAGAGAAATCAATGACAAAGATCCATACACACTCACCACCCAATTTATCGGTCCCTGGGAGGAAGGCCAAGAATTTGAACCCAACGACAGCGATAAGAAGGCAAACGAAATCCGTCTCGGAGAGAGAGTCCAGGGCCTATTTCAAGCCGAAAATGATACCGATTGGTACAAACTGGTTATAGACCGGCCGGGCAGGAGCATTATCCGTGTGGACTTAAGCGGGGTTCCCGGAGTCAACTCTGTTCTCAATATCATTGATTCACAGGGGAACCGAATGAAACGTTCGGATATGCAAAAAGTGGGAGAGCCAGAAGAAATCATAAATTTTGGTGTCACGGAAGGTGTTTATTATATAGAGATAAGGATCTCTGGGAATCAGAAGAATGAAAACGAGAGCTACACTCTTAGCACGGTTCTGGTCGGACCTTGGGAGGAAGGATGGGAGTTCGAGTCCAACGATGACACGAAAAAAGCGAATGAAATCAAACTCGACTCGGTGATCGAGGGACATATCCAGCCTAGCAATGATCGCGATTATTATCTCATAACCATTCCAGAACCAGGAATGGATATATTTGTTGTGGAATTAACGTCATCAGCGCAGGCAAACCTGCACCTGGAGTTGTTGGATGCCGAAGGGAAACGGATCAAGAGCTCGAATCTGGGCAATCAAGGTGTCAGCGAACAAATCGTCAAGATGAAATTTTCGCCCGGTCAATATTATATTTATGCAGGAAGCTCTGAAGTTATCGCGGATGTAACCTATAGTTTGCGAGCCGGAAGGCCGACCATACCACCCGCTACAGAAGAAGAAGTTCAAAAAGCCCTGGAAAAAGCTTTGGATTTTCTAGCGAGCAAGCAGACCGGAGCTGGTGATTTTACCGGACGCTACAAAAAGCATGCAGGGACCACCGGACTCGCTTTAATGGCCTACATCGGGGCGGATTGTGTCCCGAAGGACTACACGAGCACCATCTCAAAAGCCGTTGAATTTATCAAAAGCCAATACCACCCGTCTTCCGGTTATGAGCAGGGATCCAAAAAGCAGGCCTTAGAGGGGGGGTTGATCGGCCGGGCCAATCCGATGTACGAACATGGGATCGCAACGCTTGCGCTTGTGGAAACACTTGTGGATACAAACGAACTGAGCCTGGAGCCAATCATCGAAGATGCCATTCAGATGATTCTCAGGGCGCAAAACACGGAAAACAAACCCAAATTTCTCAAAGGACCCATCACACCGGATTCGAAGCATTACGGAGGATGGCGTTACAATCCGGACAGTGTGGACAGCGATTTGTCTGTTTCCGGATGGCCCATCTTGGCGCTAAAAGCTACGCTCAACGCCGGGTTCACAGTCCCTGAATGGTCATTACAGAAAGCTGGGGAATTCCTAGGAGCCTGTCACGATGAACGCGATGGTTCTTTTGGATATATGGGGGGAGGCCGAGGAAATAGCTGCGTCCGTGCAGGCATCGGTGCCCTGTGTTTGCAGTTGATCGCCAATAAAAACGACCCACGTATCCCGCCGGCTCTCCGGTTCATGCAAAACAATCCCCCTGTGTGGAACAAGGAGGATCCGGGGAACGGATATCCATTTTACTATTGGTACTACGGGACGCGGGCCATGCTGAATGAGGGCGGGGAAGATTGGCGGATCTGGAAGGACTGGATGTGCCGGCTCCTTGTGGACAACCAGAGCAGTGATGGCAGTTGGGAGGGAAACCAGAGTGAAAAGAACCTCCCGGTCTATACAACGGCCCTAGGGGCGCTCATGCTGGAACTTTGCTGCGGCCACCGGCCCATCTACATGAGAGAGAGAGTCCCGAGGCCTGGCCAAATCGAAGTGTTATTCGAAAAAGGGGCTGAAAAACAGGCCGCGACAAACGTGGAGCTTATTTTGGATGCATCGAATTCCATGTGGGGTCAGATACAGGGCGTGGCCAAGATCACTATCGCCAAAGATGTTCTGGAACAGATCATCAATGGACTACCGGATGCAATGAACGTGGGCTTGCGTTTATACGGACATCGGTATGGGCTCAATGACCGGCGTGCCTGTCAGGACACCGAGCTCAATGTCCCCATAGGCCCTGTCGATAAAGCTGCGCTAGTCGATATCATTAAAAAAATTCAACCGAAGGGTAAAACCCCACTGGTCCACTCAGTCCTGCAGGCCGGGAGTGATTTCAAAGATATTCCAAATGGAAGCATCATCCTGATCACCGACGGCATCGAAAGTTGCAACGGCGATATCAATTCGATCGCACCCGCACTTAAAGAATCCGGTATCGAATTGAAACTCCATATCGTCGGATTCGACATAAAAGAAGCCGAAGCCCGGGCTGAATTGGAAGCCATAGCCAAATCCACAGAGGGAATGTATCTCGACGCCAAGGACTCGCAGGAATTGCTGTCCTCTCTTGAACAGACATTGCAGATCGAATACGAAATTGTCGATAAAACAGGAGAGGTTAAAGCAAAAGGAATCGTTGGCGGAGATCCTGTTCGAATTTTGGAAGGGACATACACTCTTCGGGTACTGCTGGAGCCTGAACCTTTAGAAAAAACTGTCACCGTAAAACCTGGACAAAGGTCTTTGTTGGAACTGAAAAGAGATAAGGACACGTGGACTCTTATTGATAAGCAATAAAGCGAATCATCTTAAGATCATAAGAGAGAAGGAATCAGAAACGATGATGTAATCACCGTAGATAACAACATCCGCTGATTCCCCAGGTGTGTCAAAAGAAGCGACAAGTTTAGGTTTTTGAAGATTTCGAATATCGATTTTTTTTATTCCAGATGTCTCATCTGAGATATATGCGAAATCACCGTTCAAAGTAACAGCATTTGCAAAACCATCCATCTCTA
>Ga0307380_10012674_pt1 | contig 10467 bp, 15 predicted proteins | sample UN3MG_FD_202239 | JGI IMG/M metagenome (GOLD analysis project Ga0307380, IMG submission 202239) | Soil microbial communities from Risofladan, Vaasa, Finland - UN-3 | ecosystem: Environmental > Terrestrial > Soil > Coastal area > Acid sulfate soil | place: Finland: Risofladan, Vaasa | collected... | reverse complement strand
ACTTATTTTAGGTAGTAATTGTGAAATTGACCCAACCAGTGCTGAAGATTATATTGCTATAGGCGGTTACACTGCTCTAGCTAAAGCCCTCTTCGAAATGACACCAGAGCAGGTCATTGATGAGGTAAAACGATCTGGCCTAAGGGGACGTGGTGGTGGTGGTTTTCCTACTGGAATAAAGTGGGAATCCTGCCGTAATGCTCCAGGAGATATTAAGTATGTTATTGTGAATGCTGATGAAGGTGACCCCGGAGCTTATGCCAATGAAGGTCTACTTACAGGGAATCCACACAGCATACTTGAAGGGTTAATCATTGGTGCCTACGCTATCGGTGCTCGAGAAGGCTATATCTATGTTCGTAATGAATATCCTTTAGCACTAACCAACGTGATGACAGCTATCGGGCAAGGACAGCAGCTAGGCGTTCTTGGCAATAATATTTTAGGCTCAGGTTTTGACTTTGATGTCCGCATAACTAGAGGTGGAGGCGCCTTTGTCTGTGGTGAATCCACGGCACTGATGGCATCTCTGGAAGGCAAAGTAGGAGAGCCGAGAGCCAAATATGTTCATACGGTGGAGAAGGGGTTGTGGGATAGGCCCAGCGACCTGAATAATGTAGAGACGTGGGCGAATGTGCCGTTGATACTCAATAAAGGTGCTGACTGGTACCAGGCTAGGGGTAGCGAGGGTAATAAAGGAACAAAAATATTTTCTTTAACTGGCAAAGTTAACAATACCGGCTTGGTGGAAGTGCCTATGGGGATGACTCTGCGAGAAATCATTTATGATATTGGTGGCGGTATAAAGGGAGGTAAAAAGTTCAAGGCGGTGCAAACCGGGGGGCCCTCGGGTGGTTGTCTGCCTGAAAGCTTGCTTGATCTGCCAGTAGATTTCGATGAGTTGACAAAAGCTGGCTCAATGATGGGCTCTGGCGGCATGATTGTTATGGATGAACATAATTGTATGGTAGACGTGGCTAACTATTTTCTCACTTTCCTTGAAGAGGAGTCTTGTGGCAAGTGCGTGCCATGCCGTGAGGGAATCAAGAGAATGCAGCAAATCTTGAATGACATTACTGAGGGCAAAGGCGAAGAAAAAGACATTGACCTTTTGAAGCAGATATCAGCTACTTTAAAAGACAGTTCTCTTTGTGCCTTGGGCACTTCAGCACCAAATCCTGTTTTGAGTACTATTCGCTATTTTAGAGATGAATATGAAGTTCATATTAAAGAGAAAAGATGTCCTGCTGGTGTTTGTAAGGCTTTAATTCACTATTACGTGATAGAGGAAAAATGTCCAGGTTGTGGTCTTTGTGTTAAAGCTTGCCCCGAGGGAGCCATAACCTCCATGGGTAAGAAGAACCCGGTGGTTCTTGACGAATCAAAATGCATCAAATGCGGTGCTTGCTACGATGTGTGTAGATTAGGGGCTATAGGCATAGAATAAGATGATAACCTTAAACATTGACGGCCGTGAATTGAAAGCCGAAAAAGGGCAAACAATTCTCCAGGTAGCTAGCGAAAACGGCATTGATATACCTACCCTCTGCTACCATGAGGCTTTGGAGCCCTATGGTGCCTGTCGGCTATGTGTCGTAGAAATTTCCAAAGGAAGACGTTCTAGAATAGTAGCCTCCTGTCTTTATCCGGTGGAAGAAGGGTTAGAAGTAAAGACCAGTTCACCTCGGGTATTAGATAACCGCAAGATGATATTGGAGCTGCTTTTAGCCAGATGTTGTAAAAACAAGGTAATCCAAGGATTAGCCGCACAGATGGGTATTGAGCAGCCCTCGTTCAAGCCAGAATATTTGGAAGACAACGACTGTATTCTCTGTGGTTTGTGTGTTAGAGCTTGTGAGCAAATTGTCGGGGTGAGTGCTATTAGCCTAGTTAATCGGGGGATAACCAAAGAGGTTGCTCCTCCTTTCTTTGGGTCAGCTACAGCTTGTATTGGTTGTGGTTCCTGCTATTATGTTTGTCCTACTGGTGCCATAAAGATGGAAGATAAGGGAGATACCAGGATAATACATAACTGGAGGGTTGAGTTTAAACTCAAGAAGTGTAACGTATGCGGTAATTACTGGGCACCAGAAAAGCAGCTAGATTATATCAGGGATAAATTGCATCTACCTGAGAAATTCTTCGATATCTGCCCCGATTGCAAGTAATCGCACCACCTTGAAGCCTTCTACTAATTCCTTGACTCTGTCAAACTGGTTAACCTATACTTTCTGCTACGGGGTGTAGCGCAGTGGGTAGCGCGCATGGTTTGGGACCATGAGGTCGGAGGTTCAAGTCCTCTCACCCCGACCATAGATAGGGAATAAGATGTTTAGACCGCATGGCCCATTAAAAGGGCTAAATATAAGTAGATAGGAATTAGACCTCATGGTCTTTTCCGGGGCGGGTCCGTAAAATGAAAAATGGCCGTATCTATCAAACCAGAAGCACTGCCAGGGACGTCTCTCAAGTCCCTGGTCAAGGGTTATCTTCTCACTCACCAAACAGAGGGTTCGAGTATCCACACCGTGGAATATTACCGCGGCATGCTAAACCGTTTCCTATGGTATGCTCAAAGACAAGGATGGCCAGATGACGTTAGGTTCTTTAATGAGTGGTACATCAGAGAATTTCTCGGCTATCTTCGCACAGAGATAAATCGCTGGAGTAAAGAAGGGAATGGTTCAGAATCATCTTCACGCAGGGCATCGCCAAGAACAATCCATCATTACTATGGTGCCCTCCGAGCCTTTTTCAACTGGACAGTTAAAGAAGGTTTTCTGAGAGAGAGTCCGCTTGCCAAAGTGAAAGTGGCCAAATCGAAGCCGAGAGTTATCCAACCTTATTCTTTGGTTCAACTCAAAAAGATGCTTCAAGTTTGCGATTATGATTGCCAGCATAATGCCAAATTGCTTGGCAACCGAAACAAGGCAATCATTCTCATCCTTTTAGATAGTGGGCTTAGACTATCAGAGCTGGCCGGCATCAGGCTTCAGGATGTAGATGCAGAAAGAGGGTGGATTAAGGTTCTAGGTAAGGGAGCTAAGGAAAGAGTGGTCCGCATAGGTAAGGTTGCCCAAAAGGCCCTATGGCGTTACTTGATGTACCGGGGGCACGATAACAAGCAAGAACTCTGGCTTACAGAGGAAGGGAGTGCCTTACAAGGCTCAGGGATACAATCAGCCATAGACAGGATCAAGAAGCGGGCAGGGATCAACGAGGGGGGCTGTGTACATAGGTTCCGGCATACATTCGCTTTGAGTTTCCTCAGAGCAGACCGAAATCCTTTCAACCTTCAATATTTGCTTGGTCATAATTCTCTTGAAATGGTGCGCCTGTATACAGCAACTTTAGGCATGGAAGATGCCTTAAAGGCCCATGAGAAGGCAAGTCCTGCGGATTTACTTGTTGGCAATTCAAGCCATGCAAGATTCTAGGCACTTGACGCATTTTAGAATTGGGTCTAGACTAAAACTAGACAATTGAATATTAGTCAATAGCCGCACGATGGTGTAGAAGAAAGAGTTCATCAAGGCGGCTACAGAGAGCAGGGACGTTTTTAAAGATGCCCTGCTTTTTTATTTAGTTTTAGTTCGAGGATTTTAGGAATGCCTATTACAGTAAACGAGGCTGGTCGCAGAGGAGGACTGGCAGTACTCCAAAGACATGGTCGGGAATTCTATGTCGGTATTGGCAAGAAGGGTCAAGCGGCTATGAGGCAAAGATATCCAGGATGGGCGTCAAGATGGGGCAAGCTGGGAGGCAGACCGAGAAAGTTACCTCTAAAGGGCATGGGGGAGCAAGCAAATATATAAAAAGGAGGATACGGACCCGCCTTTCATATGCTTTTCTCCCCCCTCCAGTATAGCAACAAAATAAACAAGTGAGAACCTATGACAAAGAGTGACATCGGACCAAGGCACCCAGGACGCCCCCGCGCCATACCTGAAAGCTTAATGCCAAAGCTATTTTCGCTCTATCGAGATGGACTTGGTTACCGGGCAATCGCTCGTGAACTGGAACGAGAAGGTATCGTGGTTACTTTCTCTACTGTACGGCGTGTAATCAAGGCTCGTGAAAGGCTAACTGAGCCACAGAGTCAGCCTTAATTTTAATTCTGACACTATTTTGTAACGGGGTACACCGCGGAATATGAGTAAAACATCGCATGCTAAGACTCAAAGGCGAAATCGAGAAGTTCAGACATACCTTAAGCCAGAGGATATAGAACTAATGGAACGGGCAGCTACCTGCCTGAGGGATAAGTTGCTTATCAAACTCCTGTTTCGGCTGGGCTGCCGCGTCTCTGAGGCTCTGGCACTAACCGTGGACGATGTAGATCTAAGCAAAAGCCTGGTTACTATTGTCCATCTGAAGAGTCGGGCCAGGCTGTTTTGTCATCATTGCCAAGCCAGATTGGCTAAGGCTCACCAGTTTTGCCCTGTATGCGGCAATAAGGTAGAGCAGGTAACAAGAAGCGAGGTGGAGCATCGCAGGCTTAGGACATTGCCTATCGATTTGGACACGCGAGAGATGCTGAAGGATTATATTCGCCGTGGTGGTCCGGTTTTCCAACATGGCAAGAAATGCATTTTCGGCATCAACAGACATAGAGCCTGGCAAATAGTAAGAGGTTGCGCTGACAGAGCTGGGCTGCCTCCTCTAATAAATCCCGAGACGGGTAAAGTGCACGGTATAAGCCCCCACCGCCTCAGGGATGCATTCGCTGTCCATGCCATGAAACTCGATGATTCTGGCGATGGCCTCAGATTACTCCAGGAGCATCTGGGACACGCTAGCTTTGACACCACGGCCAAATATCGAAAAGTAGCTGGCGAGGAGCACCGAGAGTGGTATGAAAAACTGTGGAGCAAGGAGACATAGCCGATGGTTGAACTGCTAAGACCCAAGAGAGGCGGCTTCTTGCGTCCTTTTGGCTGTGGCTGGTTCATCCGGGAGTTTCTCACGGGTCATGGCCCTAATGGATCACCTGAAATAGACCCGGATGAGGGCGCTCCGCAGGCAGAAATCTTTTACCACTACAAGATGTGTCTTCTCAAGGCAATCGCCCTGGATAGAGCTACCAGGGAAGAAGAGCGCCTGGCTAAGCGTCAGAAACGCCGTATTGACCCTGAGAACATCGAGAGACTTACTCAAAGACATCTGGCCTTAATTCCATACAAGTCCACCAGCTGCCGCTATCATTCCTTCGTTGTTTATTTCTCCAACCTTCAGAGATTGGGCTGGGTGGAATTCACGGGAAGGGAAGAGCCCTCGGCTCTTCAAGACAACTACCCTGCTGGGCAGCCACGAAGGTACTACCGCCTTACCACTGCTGGCAGGGCTGCCTCTGAGGCTGCGTGGTCAAACCCGCTCATTGCCCTCTACGGATAGGGACAACGTAAGGCTACTTCGAGGCAAGCCTCACTTCCATCACCCAAAATTACCTCAAAAACCTCATTTCCAAAATTTCCATGTAAATATAGGTTCATTCTTTTAATGAACAAAAGCCTATTTTGTTACATACTAAAGCAAGCTAAATAAAGCTAAATGCACCTTAACAACCGAATAAACCAAAAGCTAATCGCCAGACCTTGCCTTCAATACTAAAGGAAAGGGGACAGGTAAATGGCATATAGGCGAAAGACCTTAAGGCAAATGCCAGAGCACACTCGAAAGCTGGCAAGGCTAATCGGTGAGCTGGAAAGCGTATCCAGAAGGCTAAAGAATGAGCTGGCAAACATAGAGGACATAGAGCGGTTTTATCGTATCGAGCAAAAGAGGCAAGCCTATTATAAACAAAAGCCCCAGCCTTGTGAGCTAGGGCAATCTAACAAAGGCGACGACCAATGCTAGACTGGGAAAAGTATATCGAGATTGCCAGCAGATTTCAACACAAGGCAAAGGCAGAGGACAGAGAGGACTTAAGACACGACATCATTGTTAGACTTGCCCAAATCGCCGGCCAAAATGGAAACCAACTAACAAAGCCAGCTATGTTAAGAGTAGCCAGCTATGTTGTCCAGAGCTACTGGCGGGACTTGATGAGAAAGCCGACTCTGTTAAGCCTTAACTATGAGCTAGAGGATGAGGACGGGAACAGCGTCGAGCTATGGCAGACTCTAGCCGATGATAAGGCAATAGACCTAGAGGCTTGGCTAGACGCTAGGACTTGGCTTCTAGGTTGTCCTAGGCGGTTAGTCCATATAGCAGTCAAGCGGTACTCTGGCAAACGCCTAAACCACAAAGACGAAGTTTACTACTATCGCCAAAGGCAAAAACAGCTTAAAAAGTACCAATTAGCCTTGAATTAGTGTGAGTTTTTAAGCCCGTTTTGGAATTGTATAGTATAGGCGTGGTTAATGCTAGCGGATAGCAGATTAGCCAATGACCTAAATAGAGGCTGACTACTCTCGTCAAGTAGTCGTGAAAGCCGAAAAAAAGAGGTGATTAAAGACGGAACAACTAAATATCGAAGGCAAGCGTTCTGGCGATGGCTTTGTTTGCCACAAGGAAAGGCTAGTCAATGCTCTGTCAAGGGCGACTGCCGAAAGGGTTTCACTGTTCGATGGTGATACCATAATTGGCAGGAAAGGCTTGTTGAGCTACATTAAGGCTCTGGCAGGTAGTAACATCGTGAAGGTTATACCTGCCAATGGTAACGCTAGCGGTTCGCAGGTTATCGGTAAAGCCTTAAAGGTAGTATGCGGCAATCATCAAAGCTATATACCAAATATGGCTTGGCTAAAGGAAAAAACACCCGTTACCCTTTGCCAAGTCAAGGTAAGTCCTAGCTACGCTGTTATGCCTAACCTCGGTGCTAATGAGCTAGCCGAAACCTTGTCAAAGGTAATTCCTTTTGCTGCTACTGGCGATGATAGACCTGCTTTAGCTTGCGTCAAGGTAGCTCAGAAGAATGATAAGCTGGTGCTGATAGCTGCCGATGGCTTTACACTTGGCGAATTTAGCCTTGACTTCGAGGCTGGCGAAGCTGAAGCCTTAATCAATCACGATGACCTGAAAGGCTTAATGCCAGCTTTAAGGAAAGCCAAGAGAGTCAAGGTTAGCTTTGAAGAGAAGCCCGATAATGGTAACGGGGGCTTGCTAGCCAAGTCGCTGGTTATTGATACCGAGCTAATCAAGTATAAAGTGCCTAGCCAAGAGGGTAGCTATCCCGATTATGACAAGGTATTCCCTAGCGATTTTATCGCCACTGCTAGCTTTGACACCAGAGAGGCAATCAAGGCTTGTCAGAGCCTTCTGGCTGTCTGGTTCGATGATGGCACAAAGGGGCTTTTCCGACCTCTAATTCTAACCATAGCCGATGGCAAGGTTACCATAGAGGCTAAAGAGGATAGAGCCTCGATGGCGATAGCAGCCGAAACCAGCGGAGAGGCAGAGATAGCTGTAGCTGGAAACTACCTGATTAAAGCCTTAAGGGCTTGTGATGGTATAGCTGAAGTGAAGCTAGCAAGTCCCACATCGCCATTAACCTTCACCGTTGACGGTTGCCAATGTCTCGTTATGCCGATGTCTTTGCCAGAGGACAAGCCCGAAGCCGAAGCCGAGGATAAGCCCGAAGCTGAAGCCAAGCCGAAGCGGAAAGGCAAAGGAAAGGCAAAAGCCAAGACAGAGGCAGAGGTTGAAGAGCCTCAAGAGGCAGTAGCAGTAGCCTAACAAAGCCAATAAGAGCGCAAGCCAACAAAAAACAAAGGAGAAAAGGGGCTTCCTTTTTGGAAACCCCTTTTTTTCTTTTTTTCAGGAGAGGGGGCAATTTGCTTAGAAGCGACATCATGGAGCGTGCCCTGACACCCGAGCAAAAACAGCAAGGCTTCAGCCTCGCTGAGGATGAGCACTTCCTCAACCTCATCTACAAAGGCAAAGTGAAGGCCGTTTTCAGTGCTAAAGGTGCGACCTGGGCAGCGATTAGATAGACAGCCGATAGCATAGCCAAGAAAGATGAAAGATAACTGAATAAGCCCAGCTAAAGGAGAGGGTAGAGGGTAGGGAAACCTAAAGTTACCTACCCTCTCTTTTTGCCAAAAACAGACTCAACCTAGAAAGGAGGTGAACAAGATGGCATCGCCGGATATTGTCTTTGTCCTGACCAGGGAAGACGTTATCGCAGCCGCGATAACCGATGAAGTCCTTGAAAGCGTCAAGGCCGGCATAGGCTTTGGGCTTGAGTACTGGCCTGATGTGGTAAAAGCCTGCATCGCTTTTGCCCTCAAGTCCTGAGTCTCAGAACAGGGCAGAATCCACAGGGCAACTATGCCCAAAATCAACTTGGAAAGGGGCAACTATGTCTACCACTTACCGGCAATCGAATAGACGGAAGTGCTACTGGCTGTGTAAAGGCTGCCTGAAAGACCATCAGCACCAGTGCTCTACAAAGTGTCCGGATTACCTATCAGTGGCACAAGCTCAAAGAATGATTAGAGAAAAGAGGGAAGCCCAATTCTATATGTAACCTGAAGGCAAAAGCCTTTAAGGTCGACAGGCTAACTATGCCCAAAAAAACAGAAAGGAGGCGAACCATGACTCCTGCCAGGGTAAATCGAAGAGATATCAGGCTGGCATCGACTGAGGAGAAAGAGGAAGCCTACAAGCTCATTGACGGGCTTGTTGACCTGGATATTCCCGTCTCAGTCAAAGAGCACCGCAGTGGCTTCCCTGCGGTAGCCGTTGACTGCGGTGAAGTCCATATCCTCACCGATATCCTGAGCCTTGAGCAGTGGTGGGCGAAAAAGAAGAAGACAGGATAAAAGGTCGAGTTGTATAGGGTAACTATGCCCAAATTCAAGAAGGGAGGAGCCAAAAAATGAGCCAGCTTGGTCTTTTTGAGACGGAGGAGCTGAGGCAATGCCAGGTAGAACCCAAAACTACGGTGCGGCTCGGGCATCGGTCCGCCCAGGTGTCTATGAGACGAAAGCAAAGGGAGGCCGCTGAGAAGCTGAAAGCCGTCCTTACCGAGCTAGAAGGCAGGGATATCCTCATCGGCGAGTATAACGACTTCTGGTGGTTTAGTGGCTTGAGGCTGAAGCGTCTCAAGGTAGAGTGGGGAATGTTTGATGAGAAGATACCAGGTGTGATAGTCCTCTGGGGAAACAAAGACGCAAACGTCAGGATATTCCTTGACCGCCTGGTTGATGTGAGGACGCAGTGCTACGGGGGCAAGCCACATTACTTGATAGACTTTTGGAACGGCTTTACAGGGTATCCTCTTGACCAGTACAGGAAGCCTGGCTACCAGTCCCTCCACATAGAAGCGGTTAGTTAACGGCATCAAGGTCGATGTGCCGGTAGGATAGCTATGCCTAAAAAACGGAAGAAAGGAGGCGAAACCATGGCTATCAAGTGGAGCGCACTTGAGGTCAGCAAGGCTATGGATGAGGTAGAGCATCAGCTCAGCCTGGCAGAGGCATTTCTTGACGAAGCCAAGGCGAAGGCTCTTAGAGCCGAGAACATAAGTCAACTGCCTCTCTACATGGAGCAGCGCGTTCGCCGCGTCGTCTACGAAATCGACAGAATGGACAATATAAGACATGCCATTAAGTCGGTTCGCGCTGCTATCCCTGATGGGGCAGTAGAAGCAGACCAGGAACGCCGAAACCAGGGCAGCCAGCAGAGCCTACAGCTCTAAACCCTAAGGTCGATAGGGTAAATGTGCCCAAAAAAGGAGGTAGTTACCATTATTGGTCTCTTTACAGAGGAAACCAAAACAGCCAGGCCAAAGGTCAAGGCAAAACAGAAGTCAAGCGAGCATTACATCTCTGAGATAGTAGGTGCTCTCGCGGATCCTATTATCGTCTTTCCTGGTGGCTGGGGAGACACGCTCCCTGAATGGCTTAAAAACGCCATCACCCTGGAAAGGCTGGCCATGAACATGAAAGAGCTTAAGGGCGAAGAGCCAACCGGGACGGATGCTGAGGCTTGCGCCTATCTCTATACCACCTGCCTGACTCAGCCGATGGACCACGACTGGACTCAAATCTACCTGTACATCGCCACCAGGACCTATAGTCAATGGGGTAAGAATGAAGTCCCCGGCGATATCGCGGTGGAGTCCATTAGCGATGACCAGATGGCAGACCTCAACCGGCTCAAAGCCTGGATATACCGCCAGCGTGTCCAGGCCAGGCTTGACAAAGACCGGGCTGAGAGAAGGCAGAAGAGAGAGGCAGCCGAGACAGAAAGGGAAGCTATGCAGCAGTCATTGTTTGACTTGTAGTATACTACCAGGGGGTATATGACTAAGGGGTTGAAGATTCAAATCCTTCAACCCCTTTTTTAGCTTCTAGTCTGCCACCTTGCTAAACGAACCCAGGTCGGACTCTTTTTTTAACTCAAGGACACAATGCAGGCGTTTGTTGTCCCTAATTCAGGTTGAGACTATTGACAACGTAAAGGGAATGTTTTATTCTTCATCCCTAAAAAGGAGGTAGAAATGCAAGCATACTGTATGAA
>Ga0307380_10012672_pt1 | contig 10469 bp, 9 predicted proteins | sample UN3MG_FD_202239 | JGI IMG/M metagenome (GOLD analysis project Ga0307380, IMG submission 202239) | Soil microbial communities from Risofladan, Vaasa, Finland - UN-3 | ecosystem: Environmental > Terrestrial > Soil > Coastal area > Acid sulfate soil | place: Finland: Risofladan, Vaasa | collected... | reverse complement strand
AGGGAGATGCTACCCTATCAGGTATGCCCTCTGAAAAATCCAGGTGCTCTTGGTTGACGACGAACCCACACTTCTCGATATCGGGAAGCGATTCCTTGAGCATTCGGGCATAATTGCCGTTGACACAGCATCAACACCTTATTCTGCCATTGAAAAACTTAAGAAAGCTGAATACCATGTCATCGTCTCTGATACAACTCACTTCGCTTGATTTATCAGACCTTTCCGCTTTTTTCAAAAAAGTCACTGAAAACGCGGTAGAAGTCCTAAATACGGATAGAGCGAGTGTCTGGTTATTTGATCCCAATACTTCCTCGCTCATATGCATGTACTGCTATGGCCGTGATTCGGGGAAATGCAAAAATGACGATATGATACAATGTATCGACATTGGCAAGTATCTTAATGGACTTTACAAATACCAGACGTTTTCGCCAGATAATATCCAACCAGGTGACGCAGTACAGGAGATATTCCAGAGCGGTTTTATCCCGGGCAATATAGGGTCACTTCTCCATGTTCCCATCCGGATAGGCGGTGAAATAAAAGGCGTTTTCTGTTGTGAGGATTTCATGGAAGACAGAACATGGAATGTTGAAGAGGAGGACTTTGCCGTATCACTCGCATCGACCACCACTCTTGCCATAGAGTATTATGAACGCACGAAAGTAGAGAAAGCCCTCCGACACTCGAACGAAAAACTCAACCTGCTCGCAAATATAACACGCCATGATATCCTCAATGAACTCACGGTTATCACAGGGAACCTGGATCTTGCAAAAGAGCTGGGCTCAATAGAGCAAAATGAGGAAATATTTGAGAAGATCCGGAATGCTACTGAAAAGATCCAGCATCAGATTGAATTTACACGATTATACCAGGAAGTTGGAGTGAAGTCCCCAGAATGGCAGGATCTCGGCGAGGCGCTGAATAGATCTGCAGGTTATTTTACTCTTGACTGGATTCATATCGAAAATGGATTGAAAGGAATCATTGTTTATGCCGACCCCCTCCTTGAGAAGGTAATGGATTTTTCGAATTATTAAAAACCGGGCTATTTTTTCAATCCCTTCATCTGATCCGGTAACTCTTCGGGGGAACGAGTATCTCAAACCACGCACCAGCACCCTCTTCTCCCTTTTCGCTGATGCTGATTCCTGTGATATCCAGGATTTCCTTTACAAGGAACAGGCCAAAGCCGCTATGATCTCCATATCCCCTTTTAAAGATCAGTTCTTTTTTATCTTCAGCTATACCCTGGCCGTTATCGGCAATCGAAATAACCAGTCCCCGCAAATCCTCAGTAGTTGTGAACGAGATTTCAGTGACATCTTTTCCATGCGTGAGGGAATTGTCGATAATGTTGTAGAATACCTTCTCGAGCAGCTGATCTGAATAGATATCCACATCCTGGAGTTCAATATTCACAGAAATGTGGGGTATATCGAAATGTCCGAGAGTATCCCTGATGGATTCATCAAGGTTCTGCCATTTTGGAGAAGTGATCCCGATATTCTGGTATTCACGGGTGAATTCGATCTGCCTTTTAATTGTATTGGCACTGGCAGTAATCTTATTCAGATACCCGGTCTTTTCCGAATCTGACACGGCATCTTCTTCGAGCAGATACACCGATGCCAGGAGAATACTGATCTGGTTGAGAATATCATGCCGGGTAACGCTGGCAAGAAGGTTCAGTCTCTTATTGGTCTGGGAGAGAGACTCTTCTGCATTAATGCGTTCGGTAATATCCTCAAGTGTTTCTGCGACACCAATCATCTCCCCATCCGCGTCCCTTATCACCGCGGCAGTAAAATAGAGCCACCGTCCATTATACCCCATATGCGGGAAGAAATCAACCGAATGGTATGCCTCAGGCAGTAATTTGGACTTGGAATGCACCCGCGGATATAATTCCGCTATTGCGTCAATCCTGTTGTCTGCCAGTAGATCAGCCAGGCAATCCCTTTCCCTGGGATAAAAAGCTCTCCAATGCAGGGTAGTATGCATTACCTCTTCAGCAGGGATACCTGATAGTTCTTCCAGGGCCTTGTTCCATATGATAATCCTGTGATCCGCCCCGATAACAAATTTGGGTATGGGTGAACTGTCCACGATAGCCCGGATCTTTGCTTCATTATTTCGTATGGTCTGTTCTGCCATTTTCAGTTCAGTGCTGTCCCTTCCCACAGACTGGTACTCGACTATCGTGCCATCCTCGCCAAATATGGCCCGATCACTCCATTGCTGCCACCTTGTCTGACCGTCCGGCATGATTATCCGCTGATCGATTGTTCCCACAGGGTGATCCGGGGTAAGTGTGGCAAAAAAATCCCCTACCCTTTTCCTGTCGTCAGGATGTATATTGGGGACAAAACGGTGTCCAAGAAGATCCTGCCGCTGATACCCGAAGTAGTTGCAATATGCCTCGTTTACAAAAATATGGGTTCCATCTGGTAAAAACCGGCTGATAAATTCTGTCTGATCCTCTATAATGTTCCGGTACCGCTCTTCACTTTCCCCCAAAGCCTTTTCCATCCGCATCCGTTCGGTGATGTCGCTGCCTATGCTCAAAACGACATTTTTTCCACCCCAGTCAGCGAGTTTTATCGTTATAAAAAGCGGCAGAATGGAGCCGTCCTTTCGAAAGTGTTTTACTTCAAACGACGCTTCGCCTTCCTCGCTCACAATTTTCATTCTGTCCTTAATAAGTTCTCTACTCTCCGGAACATTGAGTGTTTGCAGCGTCATGGCTAGATATTCTTCCCGGGTATAGCCATGGATTTCCCCGGCCCGCTGGTTCACATAGAGGAAATTGCCCTCCATATCATAGACACTGATAGCCTCCGGTGCACTGTCAAGCAACTCAACTAATATCTTCCTGTATTCTTCCGTACGTTTGGTGGGACCAATATCGACTATCACTCCCCTGAATCCTGCATGGCGGTTTTCCTTAAAAATCGGCGATGCGTATAAAAGTGCCGGAAATGTACTGCCATCCTTCCGGATCAATGAGTATTCTTCATGGATTACAGGGTACCCTCTCAGAAGTTTGTACATATTTTCCTTCAATCGCTGGACCTGGCTGGCGTGTATAATATCATCGAAATTGATGCCCCTGACCAGGTCATCCGGCACATAGCCCATGATATTGAAGGCGTGCTCATTCACAAAAGTAAAATCAAGGTTTCTATCGCACTCAAATACTATCTGGGGGAGCAGACTGGCAAGTTCCCTGAACCTGGTTTCGCTTTCCCGCAGCGCCTGTTCAGTTTTTCTTCTCTTTATGGCCTGCTTGACTTTATGTTCCAGCTCGACAAATTGGGATCTTGCATCCCCGCCTTTCTGGAGATAGAAATCCGCACCCTCATTTAAGGCCTGGATAATAATCTCTTCCCTGCCCTTGCCGGTAAAAATTATAAATGGAACAAGGTTGCCTTCTCCCCTCAAATTTTTTAAAAATTCAATTCCGTCCATCATCGGCATCTGGTAATCTGATATAACCGCGTCAAATTCCCTTTTGCGGAGCTTTGCGAGGGCATCCATCGCTGAGTGAGAGGTCTCTATGGTAAGGTCACCTGATCGCTGAAGGTAAATCTTTGCGATATCGAGAAACGCAGGTTCGTCATCAACATAGAGAATTGTATTCAGGTTGCACCCCCAATTATAAAGAAATCTAATCGAGAAGCATTAATGTTTTCCTGTATTATTACAGCCAAAAAATACAACAACCATTACGAGAAGGGAATAAATGGGCCTCACAAAAAAAGGGTTAAAAAATCCATCGCCTATGATGGTCATTTGTAAAGATTCTTCTGTATGGTTCGCAGGAAGATTACGCATTCCGCCCGTCAAAACTATTTTTTAAGGGGATTCAAATGAGTTTTATTTGAACCGCAAAACGGGCACTGCCAGTAATCCGGGAAATCTGCAGGTTCGGTCCCGGCCTGAATATTTGTTCCTGGATCCCCCTTCAAAGAATCATATGTATATACGTTACATACATTGCAGCGATATAGGGTCATGTCTTTTCCATAAAAGCCCTGTCTTCAGCAACTAATATCTGTTCCGATATCGATCGGTTTTGCCAGTTTCGCGTATTTATCCGGGTTTTCCTCGAACTTTTTCCTGCAAAATTCCGAGCAGAAATAATAGGTCCGCCCCTTGTGTTCTGATATAAACCTGACCTCTTCCTCCTCAACATCGCCATCACAAAACCAGGATCCATCGCCATCTGCAGTCTCACCTCATCGCGGAATTATGTGCGAAAAATGATAAAAGTTATGGAGGTCATTGATACCCATTGGAAAGAAGTGCATTCCCCATGCATGCTCTAATCGTAACGTTCAGATCGAAAACTCCGCCCAGACGGCTCCGTGGTCCGAGGCCGCACCTTTCCGGCACGTCACCGTGCTGTATTCGGTTTCAGCCTCCACCAGACCTCCGGATGATGATGTTCGTGCATATAAATCATATATTCCACCCCTTTTCACCCCGGCCTTCCGGAAATTGTCCTTCAATTGTTTCGAAACCAGGAGATAATCGATCTGCTCGAACGCATTATAATAATATGTCCAGCGTTTTATTGGATGGTCAGGGAATTGGAGCTCCAGGACATCGTACAGGTTCTCTATCCCAAGCAATGGCTGCAATGAAGCACTTTCCGGATTGTCATTGAGATCACCGGCCACCACCACCCGCTCCCGTGAAAGATCGTAGCTATCAAGGATCTGGGCAACACGTACTGCCTGCTTTTTGCGCTTTTCAGCGGCATTACCGCTGTAATCATACCCCCGGCTCTTGAAATGATTGCAAAGCATATAGAGTGGCATCCCGTCAGGCATCAGCAACTCCACCTCCAGGCAGTCACGGCTGAAGATGGGAGAATTTCCATCCCGGTCAAACAAATGGGTCTGGATAAGGCCAATCGGATACCGGCTGTAAAGGCCGACATCGATTCCACGCGGGTCATTGGCATCTATGAGCATCTCGTGTTTATATCGGGAACCGAGCAGGTGGGCATCAAAGGATCGTAGAGTCGGACGGTTCTCTGTCTCTACAATGCATACGATATCAGCTTTCGTGTCTTTGATCACTTTGCCCGTGTTTTTTCTCCCAACCTCGGAGAACCTGGCCTGCTTGAATACGATCTCCCCGTCCCAGTCCCTGCATCCGTCCGCCTGGACTCCCACGATCTTCCGGTTCTTTCTTTTGAACAGTTTACCCCGATTTTCACGCACGCTGATGTAGGGTTTTAAATCTCCTGTATACATGCTGACAATCTGTTCCTTGTCCTGTTCCTTGAATATTTTCTTGTTCACCAACTGGCTGAACTCATCGATCCTCCCCAGGATATGATCGCCGATGCTGTGGTCGCGGAAATTAAAGACCTTTGCTCGTCCGAAAAGATTTTGCACATTAAACGTAGCAATGATGAAAGTCTTTGTCACCAATTTTACCCCCCGGATGAGCGCGGGGTGGATCTTTTCCCCAGTAAAAATCCCACACCGCTCTACGAGGGGGAGATTGTTGGACTCATTAATAAAAGTTACGGTGGTTAGGTAGGATAATCGATCGAGTAAGTCCACGAAAATATATTTAATTTTCAACAACCGGCGGGGACAAAAAAATCATGATTCCACGATTGTTTTAATCCTGAATTCATGATGAAAGATAGGCTTAATTGCGCCTTTAAGACATCTCCGCGAAAGCTTTTGCTGGAATATTTTTGATAAAATTTTTCTCACAATATTTTACACTCCACCCTTGTCCTGAATTTGAATTAAAGATTCTAATCCAACGTTATATCAAATAGCAAGCACATTTTCCAATCAGATTTCAAGTCATTCTGTCAACTGCTCCGCCACATTCCAGAGCCGATCCTGAACTGTCCGGTTGTAAGTTAGCGACGATGAACGCGACGGCTGCGGGCTTTCTTCAAAATATTCTCCTGAAATATCAGCGACTTCCTGTGCGAGAGACAGATGGACCGGGATCATTGCTCCATGTGACGGAGGCTTTCCACGTATTGTCGGGAAACCTGCATGGAGTAATTTGGAGGCGATAACCCCGGGATGAAGACAATTTACCGTCACACCTTTACCGGCGAGCTGTTCCGCAAGTGAATAGGTAAACGTAATATCCGCAAACTTGGAGAGGGCATAGGCCCGGAACGGCTCATAGTGCTTCTCGCCCTGCATGTTTTCCCAGTCTATTTGCCTTATATCGCGGTGGGAGAGGGAGGCCAGGTTCACCACACGTGAGGGGGCACTCTTTTTCAGCAGCGGAAGGAGTTGCCTGGTGAGGAGAAATGGTGCCAGGTAATTGACCGCAAACGTCATCTCGATATTGTCATGCGTGAGTCTCCGTCTCTTCTCATAGACCCCGGCGTTGTTGATCAGAACGTCTAAGCGTTCATAATTGGATGTTACTTCCTCTGCCAGGCGGATTACGTTCCTCTGCTCTGACAGGTCCGCGATGATGAGATCCAATTTTGTGTTCCAGGTCAGGTCTTTTAATTCCCGGATCACCTTCTCTCCTTTCTCCTGGTCCCGCCCGTGAAGAATGACATGTGCACCATGCGAGGCCAGCACCCGTGCCGTTGCCTTACCGATCCCATCGGTTGATCCTGTAACCAGGATGATCGGTTCTTTCATTGAGGAGTCATGTGCCGCGGAGAGGATGAAGGTTTTGGGAGTTGCAGAAATAAATGAAAATTTAGAAAACGTCTGTACGTTTTATCATCATCCCGACAAAATGATTGAAATTGAAAAAGAGAGATTTTACATGGACCCAATCATCATCGATATAGACCTCTGCACTGGCTGCGGTATCTGCACAAAGCTTTGCCCGTATGGTATTCCTGCCACGCAGGGGGATGGCGAACAGCCATCAGTCAACCCAGCAACCGCACCCTATTGCAGCAGGTGCGGCCATTGTGAAGCCATCTGCCCCGAAGGAGCCATCAACGTCAATTACCCTGGAGCCGGTCCGGTAGCGGACGATGTTCCTGACCAGCCGGACATCACTCCTGGCCAGCTCGCAAAACTGGTGATGATGCGCCGCTCCATCCGGGACTACAGGGGAGAGTCAGTCCCCCGCGAAACACTCGAAAAACTGTTCAATATCATCCGCTATGCACCGACGGGCATGAACGGCCAGTCCGTCCACTGGCTTGTTATCCGTAATCCCGACGAGGTCCGGCGTCTCTCCGGGCGGGTCATTGACTGGGCCAGAGAGGTCCGGGAGACCCAGCCTGACAACCCGCTCGTTCCGGCCCTGACCCTGCTGATCGAGGCATGGGAGAGCGGTACCGACCCTATCTGCCACGGGGCTCCGCACCTTGTCATCGCCCACGGCCGCAAAGATAACCCGGTCAGCTTCATCGACGCCATCATCGCGCTGACCCACCTCGATTTGGCAGCCCCCGTCTTTGATCTTGGAACCTGCTGGGCAGGGTTCATGCAGATCGGACTTGATGCCGCGCCGGACCTGATGCGGGAACTGGGTCTGCCTGAAGGCCATAAGTCACACTATGCCATGATGCTCGGTTACCCGAAATATTCATTCCAGCGGGTTCCGAAGCGGGATCCGGCAAAGGTCACGTGGGGATAGCCCTTCCTATACCTTTCCAAAAAACAGACAATACCTGGATCCTCCCCATTTTTCATCTCCACCGATGAATACGAGAACTATAATGGATGCCGGATAACAGTATTTCCATGGAGTTTGCCCCCGAAGTACTCAAAACATTTCCCGGTATCTGCGTGGCCGAGGGCGATATCCGGTCCGTTCTTATCGCACGGGAAAGTGCCGGCCTGGAATCCCTGAAAAACGATGTGACCGTGGAGATACAGTCCCGTTATACACTTGAAAATATCAAGAATGAACCATTATTCCGGGCATACCGCGACTTTTTCTGGAGCGTCGGGGTTGATCCCACCAAGACCCGGCCGGCATCCGAAGCCCTGGTCAGGAGGATACTGGCCGGGCGCTCCCTGCCAACGATAAACACTGCTGTGGACGCTTATAACCTGGCATCTGCAGTCAGCGGCATCCCAATCGCGGCATTTGATGCGGATATGCTGAACGGAGAGCTGATCATGCGGTTTGGCAGGGAAATCGAGGAATTCACAGGAATTGGGATGAAAAAGCCTGTAATGCTTAAAGACAAACAGGTAATTCTTACCGATTCTGACAAGATAATCGCCATATATCCCTATCGCGATTCAGACTCCACAAAAGTCACCCCTGACACCGGGACTATACATATCGTCACCTGTGGGGTGCCGAAAATAGAGAGAGACCTGGTGATTACGGCTTACGAAGTGTGTGCCGGGTTCCTGCAGGATCATACGGGAGGCATCCCGTCCGAACCGAAAATGTCTCCCGGATGATCATAAAAAAGATAATGTCCAATACGAATCGGTTCGACTCTGCTCAAAACCCAAAAAATTTAATCCTTCACTATACCCTGAAAAAGGTCCCGTTCCTGTCTACCACTGCAACCGCCATTCAGGGGGTCACGTTCTGCCGGAAGAGTTTCCCCAGGTATGCATCGAAGGTTGGAATGACCTCCTCTACAGACCGTGCATCCTGATCGCCAGCCTGAAGTTTTGGAGGTGAAGAGTGTTCGGGATTAAGAATAATTTGCTCAACCTTCTCGCTACAGCTGTCAAAGAAAAGGGTGAAATAATCACGGCGAGATTCCTCGCCCACGGTGCGGCTATCTTCTATTACGGCAGCGGACGGATACAGAAAAATAAAAAGGATGATGAGAATGAAGAATAATATTTGGCGGAATCGTCGCAGAGCGTGCTCATTTCCCATAAAATAACCCCTATTTTAAACCATATATATATGCAATATACTACACGGCAGGAATCCTCATTTCTGACCTGAAACCACGAAGATCATGCCGGCAAAGGTGAACTGATTCTTTTCATCAGCACGTTTCATCTCATTCTGCCAGAGGTCGATCTCTTCCTGCGGGATAACCCCATTTTCTGTCGCAGATGATATGAACTGTTCCATATTCATGAGGCGGAAGACCGATTCGAGATCATGCATCACCAGCGATTCGGGATGGATAGTTACATTGCGAAGGTTCCGTTCCGCAAAGTACCTCCGGAGTTTCCTCCCTGTCGAACCGTCAGGAAACTGGTCATTGCAGAAATGAAAGAACTTCCGGACCGTTTCACCGTCTCCCGGATCGATTATGAACGTGTCCCAGTCCGGCTCGATTGCCACGAGGCGGCCGGACGGCCGGAGCACCCGGACCAGCTCTCGTCCATCACCTGTGCGGGAGTGTCCAGGATCTGTAGCGTACGCTCGATTCGGACCGCATCAAAACTGGCGTCAGGGATATCCATATTGCGGAGATCCCCGACCCGGAATGATACAGGCAGGTCATACGCGGCCGCTGCATCCCTTGCAAGTGAGATCATCTTTTCACTGATGTCGATTCCCACGACCCTTCCCGAATGGCCAACCCGGCCTGCCATCCGGAGAGTATCATAGCCGGGCCCGCAGCCGGCTTAGAGAGCAAATGAACCTTCATTCAGGCAAAGAAGCTCATAGCTGCGTTATTTTATTCCCCGAATCTCAGGCAGCCCGTCGACATATTCGAGGTAACTGACAAGGTGATGCGATTTTTCCGTTGTAGCTGACTCACGGAATTCAGAGACGATAGTCCTCCGTGACATGTATACAGGATCGGGCAGGGGTTCATATGTAGTTATCCAGTTCGTGACAGGTCCACCCAAAATAGTTGGAAAATTTACTTTGTCAGGATACGAGGGTATTGAAAACTAAGTCGTAACCGTTTGAAAAGAAAAGTACAGAAAAAAAGTCCTTTTTCCTGAAAATCAAAAATTTACTAATTTCCCGGGTTCACCACCCGGCCCATGAAAAGGATGTTTCCGGTCTCGTCGTCCTGTATAAGGAAGATGAACGGGTGGTCAGCCTGGAATACAGGAATCTCTTCTCCGGGAGCGGCGCCTTTCATAAGTACCACCGCCGTGGCGGCTGCGGCCTCGGTTCCCTCTTCGTTCACCTCAACAAAGGCCTGGTGAATGACATTACTGATAAACAAGCCCCCTATGCCGTCCATTCCCGAGAAATCAGCTCCACCGGTGAACGCAGTGGGCATCCCCATTTCAGCCAGCGTTTTGGGAAGGAAGTACTTGGTTTCCATGGTAAATTTCGGGAAGAAGACCCTGACCCGCTGTGATTCGAGAGACTGCTGCAAGGCGGCCAGGGCATCCGCATCGAGGGACGGCTCAACCGCGGCCAGGTCATCCCCTTCGGGCAGGATGACAAGCATTGAGAGGTTCTTTCCGCCGTCGGATGCATAGGGCATCGAAAGCACCTGGAGAGTGTCAGTCTCAGTATACCCGAATATAGCTTCATCGTCCGTCCGCTGCATCATGGGGATACGCACGATCTCCCCTGAACCGGTACGGAAATCC
>Ga0307380_10012669_pt1 | contig 10470 bp, 29 predicted proteins | sample UN3MG_FD_202239 | JGI IMG/M metagenome (GOLD analysis project Ga0307380, IMG submission 202239) | Soil microbial communities from Risofladan, Vaasa, Finland - UN-3 | ecosystem: Environmental > Terrestrial > Soil > Coastal area > Acid sulfate soil | place: Finland: Risofladan, Vaasa | collected... | reverse complement strand
AAAGAGTGTGCTAGGAGTCAGGGGTTGATATTCATTTGAAATTAAAACAGTTTATAAAATTACAGAAAAGAAAAAACATTCTTGAAAAGAATCTGATCGACACCACAGGCGGTAGTGATATTGCAATAAATGATTTATGGCAAAATGTTTACTACAAGGTAGAGGAATATCTAGCAGTAGGAAGTGAAGTAGAGGAAATCAAAGAGATGGTTCTAAGAGTTATTGGTAATTATGAATTAAGGACAAATAAAATTAAAAAAGACACTAGAGCATTAATGGAAAACATGGGGTTTGATTTTCTAGAATGAGCAAAAGAATCAAACTAGGTTATGAATTAAAGACTGGAACTCCTATCTGGATTGAACCATCACATCTTATTGTAACTGGACTTTCACAAAAAGCAGGAAAGACAACTACACTAGAAGCTATGATCAAACGTTCTGGTCAGAAAGCCATTGTGTTTAGAACAAAGATTGGAGAGAAATCATTTCTAGATGGAACAGTTATTCCGCCATTCTTTAGAGATAGAAGTGATTGGCAATACATCAAGGCGTTGATTGAAGCTACAATGAGGGAGAAAGTTGGAAGAATGGAACAAGCAAAGATCATTCAAATCTCAAAGAAAACTAACGGTAAATCATTACTTGACTTTAAGAAACAAGTTGATCAAAGATTAAATGAAAAGATCAACAGTTTTGAAACTGATTTACTGACAAACTTACAAGCCTACTTGGATATTGTTATTCCTAAACTCCAAACAGTACAGTTTTCAAACACACTAGAATTAGTTAACGGACTTAACATAATTGATCTAGAAAGATTTTCTAGAGATCCAGAAGTTCAAAGCATGATTATTGGTAGTGTGTTAGATGAAGTGCTAAACAATCACAAGAATACTATTTGTTTAATTCCCGAAGCATGGAAATTCATTCCACAAAGTAGGGGTAATCCGTGCAAACCTGTTGTTGAAGAATTTATCCGTCAAGGTGCTACTAATGGAAATTTCCTTTGGATAGATTCACAGGATATGACAGGAGTTGATAAGATTCCTCTGAAACAAATTTCAGAATGGATACTTGGTTATCAGTCTGAAAAGAATGAAGTTAAACACACTATTGATCAAATCCCATTACCTAAACAAAACAAACCTACACCTGATGAAATAATGCAGTTGGGAACTGGTATTTTCATTTATGCTTCTAGAGACTTGACTGCTAGAGTTTACGTTCAACCTCATTGGCTCAATGATGAACAAGCAAAAAAGATTGCTATGGGTGAACTAAAGGTAGATGAGATAGACGCACCAAAACAGATTGCACAAAATAAAATCGCTGTTGTAATACCTCAAAGTTCTGATCAAAGCATATCTGATGAAAAAATAACTGAATTCAAAAAGATGATTGCAAAAGAAAATACTGAAATGAGAAGTGATTTCTTTAACAAGATTGGAGATATTCAAGAACAGATGAACAAATGTTTTGTCGATATTGCACAATTAAAAACCACAGAGCCACAGGTAATTGATGAAGATGAATTAATCGGTAAGGTATTACAGAAAATGCCAACTGCTCAACCTAGCATTACACAAGATCATACCGTTAATCAAGAGGCAATAATAAAACTGGTCTTAGCAAGAATCCCATCAAGCGGTGAAAAGACATACGAAATTGCACCATTAGAAAAGATCACAAAGGACTTTTTGAAAGAGGCAAAGGACAAAATAATAACAGACATTGGAACACTAAACAATGACTCTAAAAAGATTCTAAAATATTTGGAATCACAAGGTAAAGCCTCAAAGCCATCTGAAATTATTACTAAATGCCTGCTTATGAAAGACGGTGGATCACAGAGAAACAAAGTGACAACATGCACTCAACAACTAGTTGCAATAGAAGTGATCAAGAAAGATTCTCACGGACTCTATCCAAAACTAAAGGATAGAATATCTACTTTGATAGGAAACCACAAGGCTACTGAACAAGAAATCGAATCAACTTACAATCACATCTTGATGGAGTTATTATGACCCCACAGAAAGAACTAAAGATAAAAACACTATTGACCATAGGACTCTGGATTCCTGCATTATTCTTGCTTAGCAGTCTGATTGATAACCACTTCATTTGCAATCAATTCTATGATGATGATGAGTCAGATAACTTGAATAGATGTTTTGACGGTGAATCTCAATTTGCATTTGTCTTAATTGGTGGAATATTCTTTATTATGTCACTTTCAGCAACTCATAGAGTTTATGTAATTCAAAAAGAAAATAAAAAGGAGAATAATAAATGAGCAAACCGTCTGAAAGGCTAGAAATGTATAGTATGAAAGAAACAATTAACAAATTAAAATATTATTTTGTTGGTCTAGCCATAGGAATCGGGCTTGGAATAACGATAGGAATGGGCATGAATTAAAATGAAACATTGTCTTAACTGTAAAATGGAGATTGATCTTGTAGGTGACTTTTGTTCTGAAAAATGTAGTGATAATTGGCAACTACTGAACCAGAAATGTTACACATGTGGAAAGGAAATAGATCTGTTGGAAGATGAATTCAAGATAAGAAATCAGGGTGAACAAGAACCGAAGATAATATGTATCCCCTGCTACGATCTAGTAAACAAGGAGAACAATGATGATAAATAAAAATAACAATGTCAACACTACCAATACTAAACAACTGGATAAATTTTACAAATCTGAAACATTAAAAATGTTAGATGGAATGAAAGCCGTAGTTAAAGCAAATAAAGTTCCAAGACTATCTGCTGTGGGATTATTAGAATTAACAGCAAATTGGACAAAGGTAAAACAACAAGCTAAAGCCGAAGAAGAGCAAAAAATTAGAGCCAAAGGATCTCGTGCTGATAGACGTAGTGGCAAGAGTGTCAAACTCGAGGGCAAAGTATCTAAATCAAAAGCAAAGACAAAGGAAGTTAGATCATCAAAGAAAATTGCAAATGTAAGGAAGACGAATAGAAGATGAGTTCTGACGATTCTGACGAAGAAATTTCTGGGGTTTTAGGAGAGGGAACTGGTATTAGAGATGATGATGGTGATAGTGATGATGATCCTGTGAAAAAAAGTGTAGAAATGATTGATGATATGGTGTATGATGATATTCCAAAAAAACACGTACACACTCCGATAGAATCAAAAAATAAAGATAGAGTTCCTTTAATCTTAATTGGTAAAAATGGAAAGACTGGCGTAGTGATTATCCGTTGTCATAATTGCGGAACATCAAAAGGTCAGGAAGACAGGGGAATATTTATTCAAATTAACAAATACGTGGCATGGTTTCATAACAAAAGTTGTCACGATATTTGGTTGGCATTACCTCATGGTAGCGGGTATGAAACGGGAGCAGATATTAATCAAGCAACAGGAGAAGAAATAATTGAAACCCCAGATATGCCATGAATGTCTAAAGCCTAGCGATAGGTTATGGGATTACAAAGGAACTCCTGTGTGTCCTAACTGCTATCATAGAAAATCTAACGGAAAGAAATTCATCAATCATAACAACGAACCATTCAGGGATCGCAAACCTACATTAGAAGATGTAAAAAAGAAATTTGAACAAGCAAAGTGGTGAACGTTATTCTTATAAGTCAGTATTATGTAACTGAAATATGTATGAATTTGGTGATAGATTTGAACCAACAATTAATTTAGATTTAAAAAATAGTGCTTGGGATAGATTGCAATTTGCGTACGAGTCATGTGACGCTAAACAATATGTCGAGGGGCATTATTCAAAGAAATATGAAGACGGCAAACTTTCTGTTTGTGGAATTGGCTTTGCTATGAGAGCTTCTGGTTCAACTGATGAAGAGTTGATGGGAGTTAGTGGAAATATTAAATGTGCATTAAAGACATTTTTGAATTACAAATCTCCATCTAGAGTTATGAAAGAATATGGCTTTGATGACAAGACCAGAAAGAAATTCAGAACTTGTCCACACAGCGAATGTGCGTTTAGAGGAACTTTACAATTTGTCTTAGAACATGTTAACGAAGCACACAAAACACCAATTCCTATGATTGGTAAATATGTGATTCCTGCACTTCGAGATCAAGATGAATCTTACAAACCAACACTCGCAGATCAAATGATCATTATGAAAAGAGATATTGTTGGACTCTTTAAGAAAGATTAAATATCTTTATAACATCTAGAACATATTGTCAGAAGATAAATCTAAAACTCCTAAGATAGACAAAAAACCTTTCTTTGAAAGATTCAAAGATAATTTCAGACCTACTCCAATATCAAATGCTGATGAAACTTTATTTGATGTATGTATGAAATGCGGAGTACGATTACCTGACAAGAAATTAACTACTTTGAAAGAACACCAAAATACAGTTCACCCTTTGACTGCAAAGGAAAAACGATCGGCATTTATGTATAAACACATGCTACCTGTGTTACTATCTTTCATGGCAGTTATGATTGTAGTTACTATGGTAATGCCTAGTTTTGGATTTGATCCTTTTGATTTAATTCTTGAAAGTATTGACGAACCAACTGACATTGACGTTGGAATATGTACGGATAGAACGATTGCATTGAAAACTAGAATGTATGAGCAAGGTGCTTTCTTGTCGTCAGACGCAGATGATTTCGACTATCTTTTACAAAACTGTAAGGCAAGTTTCTGGTCTTACAAATACGGTGACACTTTGTTTGAAAGTGATTATTATTCTAATGAGAAAATAGCAGAGAGAAACCAAGATGATCCAATGGGAACAAGGTTGTTAGGAGAATGAGTACAAATTATAATTCAACCAAACTTACCAACACGGTTTTAAATCACGAAATGGAATTGCTACTATGTGTATGATGAGTACGTATGTAGCCAACTCAATTAGAGACGGCAAACCTATAAGCGAAATAGAAAAAGAGAATACTAAATGATTCCACTTTTTCTACAAAATATTTTTCTTAATCACGGTATTAAAATGACAGGCGGTCAATCTGTTAACGGAACACCAATGCCTGTCACAGCATTTCCAACAGAGGGATTGATGGGAATTATCGAGGGTGTAAACACTTTCTTTCAAACAATTTTAGGATTCTTTGGTGGTGGAGTATGAGGTGTGAAGAATGTGTAAACGAGGGAACTTTTGATCAAATGAGATATTATTTAGAAAAAACAAATTCAGATTTCTGTCCTAAACATGGATTCAAGAAAAGAGATGAACCATGAGTTTCAAAGAACTTTTAGAAGAAATTTGGTTTAATATTAATTATTGTTTAAGAGGATCTTATCCATGAGTTTCAAAGATAATTTTGATAATACTGGTGAATCTTGGGAAGAGTCTGGTTCATTAATTCATGTTTACAAATGTAAAAAGTGTGGTGACAAAGTTAACGGTTATGCTAGAAGTTCACATGATTGGCTTCACCGATACCATGAGGGAAAGGCATGAATGACGATAGATGGACTTGTAATAGTTGTAATGCCAAAGTTCCTGATTACAGATTAACTTGTTTTTGTGGAGAACATAGAACATGACTGGCGGGTGGTCTATGTATAGTGATCATTCAAACAAGAACACTCGGAAGATACATTTCTATGAAAATGATGATGGAAGATCAGTCTGCATGCAAGCTGTATTATCTGATAGGAAAGTCAAACAAAAGTTTGTAAATCGTGACGATTACAATCCAGACAAAATATGTAAAAAATGTATAGTGACATACAAATTTCTAATGGTAACAAAGTGGGGATTACAATGAGTGGCGGTTGGTCTAGCAATATTGATAGCGGTAAGAAAAGCAAACTTCATTTCTTTTTCAAAGATGATGGAAAGTCTGTGTGTGGAATGGTGTATGTGACTGACAAAAAAGTAAAAGGAAAGTTTGTTTCTGACGGCATTGAAACTTATAATGAAAAGAAAATATGTAAGCTGTGTGTATATAGAAAGAGCATGTCTTGGGTGAATGATCAATGAATGAAAAATACAAGAACAAAATAGCATTTGTTCTAATCATTAGTTGTATCACAATAGCAATAGGATCAGGCGGAATGATTGTTAAAGTCTTGACTGACGACAAGCCATCACAAGCATTATGTGATGATATGATGGACTTGATGGGAGATCCAACTCACAATAACTTACATGAAAATTACATTGAAACCATGCAACTACTTCATTTGTATATTGAAGAATGTCATGCCAATGGTAACTATGATGAGGACTATGATCCTAACGCCATGATTGGAATGGATCAATCAAACATGCCATAATAGTAATATACCAATATCCTATAAAGACATGATATGGTTATGACAATGGGTATTATTCAAGATGGAAATAAAACTACGTTCCATAAAATGACTGGGAAATGGATCAAAGATGGTGGAACATTTTACAAATATGATCAGACTAGAGCCTACAAATATGGTGATACTAGAGTCTGTTTCTTTAACAAAGATAACGGTGAGGCAATATCTTTCGGAAATGCTAAAACTAAACAACACAATGAAAATGTGAAAACAATCAGAGTAAAATTAAAAGAATTCTTTGGCAGGATTGAGGTATAGTGGCAACTAGAAAATACGTCTCTAAAGACAAAGGATATGGGCAATATGATGAGTCAAGAAAAAAGAGATTAGAAAATGCAAAAATCAAAAGAGATGAAAATAAAGACTGAATCATTATTGTACGCATTTAGATATGTGTATTTGACAGCATTTTTCTTTCTACTGTCAGGCGTATTTGCACCTATAATTAAAAGCAAAAATTACGAACTACCTTTTCTTGGTGTGATTATCCTCTACATTGGATTGCTAGGCGGGATATTTCTGTACGAATCTACACAGAGAGAAAAGAAAAAAATAAAATATATGGTGTTTGGATTTGTGTTAATGGGGTTGTCAACAATCGGGATCTACATGCAGATAGGGTGATGTGAGGTTGAAATCAAGAACACAATATGTTGTACGACAAGCTGATCTAACTAAACTAAGGAGATACAACCGTTCAACCACATGCAATAAATGTTCATCAGAAATATTAGTCGGTGATGTTATCAGAAGATCTGGAAATAATACATACCATTTCAAATGCTATCAGGAGTTCTTTCAATGAATACTTGGGATAGAGTAATCACTAAAAAATACTGGAATCAGTTTATTCGACTGCGTGCCACAGAATGTAAAAAGTGTGGTAAGGTGTTTAAGGTCAATGATGTAATGATCAGACACAGAAATGGCAGAGGTAAATCCAGTCCTTACCATGATGAATGTTATACGGAAATGTATCAATGACTAGAAGTTTAATACAGGTTGTAATCAACAAAGTAAGACTCACAAGATTGGTAGTGGCAAAAAACAAAGATTGTGCAAAGTGCCACAATGAGTTTAAAATTGGTGATGAAGCCATGAAGAAAAGAGTAAGATTAGGAAACCACAAATACTATCATTTGGAATGTTATGAGAGGCTATACATCTAATGGGTGAACATCTAGTGTTAATCACAAACAAAAACTTTGGAAGACTCTACAAAAATGATAATGAGAAATGTACTTGTTGTGATCATACATTAACCATTGGTGAAAAAGCAATAAGAAAAAGAGCCACACATGGACACCAAAAATGGTATCACAAGAAATGCTTTGAGAGGTTATTTCACTAATGCGAGGATTCAAAAACCGTAGAGAAAATAATTGGTGTCTCCTATGCAAGAGAACTGTATATAATTTACATGATCACATGATGGAGTATTACTAATGGGAAGAAATACTTGTAAGAGCCAATGTAGATTGTCAAATGGGTTTAGTGTGATTAGTCGTACTAGAGGTTACAGTCTAGGATTCAAGTATTGTACTATATGTGAGAAATCAAAAAAGACATTAGAGATAAGATGTTTGTGTTGCACTACAAAGTATAGAACAACACCGAAAAATAAAAAACATTCAGTATTACAGGTGGTTCAATAATGGCAACATTCCACGTAACTTACGATTATCAACAACTAAGACACATGAAAAAACAGGAATGTCAGAAATGTGGTATTATATTCAAAGAGGGAGACGAGGGAATGAGAATAAACGGAGCTCACACAAAACACTATCACAGGAAATGTTATGAAGAGATCTACCATGATAGGGTGTTCTAATAATGGGAGTCAGTTGCAAGGGTCATTGTAAATTCATACCCAATGTCAAGCATACAAATTCAGGATTTGGTGCAGGAACAAAGGTCTATACTAAAAATTATACTGACAAAGAAAGGATCAAAAGATGTACTACTTGCGAATACTTTATTCTAACAAGCAATATCTCATGTCCTTGTTGTAGAAAAATTTACAGAATAAAGGCAAAATCTTCATCAAAAACTAGAGACAGGGAATACAATTATGCCCGCTATTGAGATACCAATCTTAAAGAAAATGCACCACAACAAGCTAAAATTATGGGGTAAAGACAAATGCCGTAAGTGTGAAATTGCGTTCAAACTTAACGCACGTTTGATAAAGATTCTCACTTCAAACGGAACAAAATACTATCACTTTGATTGTTATACAAAAATGCTACATTGATCAACTGTCTAAAATAACCCTGCCACTATTAGTTAGTAGTGAAAATTACGTGTTCAGGGTGCATGTTAAATTCAGTTACTTACCAGATACCGTGTCCTAAACACATGAATTTAAAACCGTCAGACAAAGAATAATTACTTGTTTCTTATCTACCTCATTATGATGAATTTTCAGACTATCTCTGACAAATTTATGATCTATTTTTACAACTTTCTAAACGGATTTCTTATGATGAGAATGATCCCTCAAATGTGGTATGTGATCAAAATGGCAGTCTTTGTATTTGTAACAGTTGCAATCACATTCACAATAGCGATCTTGATGGAGAATCAAGCACACCAATTTTGGTTTCCGTTCTTTGATCAGGGAACATTATTCATAACGTTCACTTCATGGACTGTAATCTCAACAGGCTCTTACGTAATGATCGGCATAATGGCTTTCTATGGCTTTAGACTAAGCACATACTTTGTCCGAAAGAGAAAAAATAAGTTATAAAGATTAGTTGATTAGTCAACTATTCCGACATAATTATTCTTATAAAGATATGCTATAAAGATTAGAACAATGGGTGGAAAACAATAGCCTGTAAAGGAGTGTGTCATCATCACAAATCAACCGCTCTTGGTAAGGCGATATTGAAGTATCTTGACGATAATACCCGTTGCCAAATATGTGATATTTTCTTGAGTCCATCAGGAACAGTTCAAAAAGTAACTGGTAGATTTTGTATTTGTTGTGGAAATCGTGTTAGAACTAAACCACGATCAAACAAATGCAAGCAGAAATATCTTGAACTAGTGGTAGCGGTTTGATGGGAAAATCCCCTACCATTTTATTTTAAATATTAGATAACTGAATCAAAATACATGGGATTATTTGGATTAGCAAAAAAGATTCTTTCCAATGGAAATGGAAATGGAAATCCTAATCCTACTAGAAAGACAAGCGATCATTTTCTAAGAACAATGATCTGTGGTGAATGTGGTGGGCAATTAATTCGCAGTCAAAAACGAAGTCAGTTAATCTGCACATCATGTAATTGCAGAGAAAGGTTGTATTGAGTTATAACGCACAACCCTTATAGTCGACAAATCTCAACACCTCTTACATGTTAGTAGGACTTTGTCACGAATGTAAAAGCTCAAACGTTGAGCTGACTTTGAAAGACGGAGCTCCCATGTGTTCTAAATGTACTGGGGAGAACAATTAGATTTGTCACAATCCTTAGAACAAAAATTCCAATGGAAACGAGTTCTAAGGTTTGGTAAAGTAATTCACATGATACTTACCAATGGAGTTGTCACTAAAACTCTGTGTGGGCATAATGTTAGTAATTACACATTAAAGGCAAATACCTTTGGGAAGAAATGTGGGCTTTGCATAAATATAGAAAAACAATACACAAACTCACTCATGTCAAAAGAACGATTTGATATTGATTACATGCCATCAGAGTTCTTCAACAGTAGTCGATATAGTTAAAAATCCCATACCGTCAATCTACTTCATGTCAGATAAACGAAGACAATACATTCTATCCAATTCAACTCTAGCTAAACTCGTAAGAAGTGGGCGAGCTTATTGCAAAAAATGTGAGTTACCGTTGAAACATGGTGATGAGGTTCTATCAAAACCAAGCACTATCAATAAACAATGTGCGTATCATATTGAATGTGCAGTACAAGTGAATCTTTTGTAATGCAATTTTATATCTTAAATAACTGATAGACAAATAGTGATCACTTGTTTCCAACCACGAAACATGTTAAAATCGCTCATGCTTAGCCCATGACGACAGGGCTTATGCCCTTTTTAATTAAACTTTTATAGAGACTAATTTGCACGCAGATTGCGGACTAGAGGTTACAGTCTGCCGAAAAAAAACATGAACATTCTCTACTG
>Ga0307380_10012667_pt1 | contig 10471 bp, 11 predicted proteins | sample UN3MG_FD_202239 | JGI IMG/M metagenome (GOLD analysis project Ga0307380, IMG submission 202239) | Soil microbial communities from Risofladan, Vaasa, Finland - UN-3 | ecosystem: Environmental > Terrestrial > Soil > Coastal area > Acid sulfate soil | place: Finland: Risofladan, Vaasa | collected... | reverse complement strand
TCATCGCCAGCGTGCTCGGCGCCAGGAAGACCATCGTGTTCGTGACGCTGGTGGTGGTGATGGCCACGCTTTCCGGCCTGGCGTTCGGTGCGATGTTCCCTTAGATAAGGACAGGAGTATATGAGCACGACGAAGATACAGATTCTCGGCACCGGCTGCCCCAAGTGCCGGCAGCTCGCGGCCAACGCGCAGCAGGCCGCCGACGCCGCGGGCGTCGAGTACACGATCGAGAAGGTCACGGACATCAACGAGATCATGGAGTTCGGCGTGATGATGACGCCGGCGCTGGTCATCGACGGGCAGGTCAGGGCGGTCGGCAAGGTGCCCTCGCCGGAGACCATTCGGGGCATGTTGGCGTGACGGGCATCCCCGCCACCCTCGGGCAGTGCCCGTGCAGCGGCGGCGGCGGCGCCGGCGGGATCAGCACCTTCGGAGGCGTGGTGTTGTTCGCGCTGGTCGTTGCTTTGTGGCAGGCCGTTCGCTGGGCTCGATCCACGTGGAAACAGAAGGGAGCAGGTCCGATGAACCGATGGGCGAAGGTTGGTCTGGTCGCCGGCCTGGCGGCGGCGTGTGTTGCGGTCCTCGGATGGGAGCTTGGTCAGCGGCCAACAACGGCCGCCGAATCGGCGGCTTCAGGCGCAAAGAAGCTGCCGAAGCTTCTGGACCTTGGATCGAAGGAGTGCATCCCGTGCAAGATGATGGCCCCGATCCTCGAGGACCTGAAGCAGAACTGCGCCGACAGGTTCGCGGTGGAGTTTATCGATGTCTGGCTGAAGGAGAATGCGGCGGCGGCGAAGAAGCATGGCATCCGCGTGATCCCGACGCAGATCTTCTTCGACGCCGGCGGCAAGGAGCTCTGGCGGCATGAGGGGTACCTGTCGAAGGAGGCCATCCTGGCCAAGTGGAAGGAGCTCGGGTACGACTTCCGCGGCGCGGCTCTGCCCAAGGTGGAGCGGTGGGAGCCGGCCAAGCCGGATCCACGCGCCAAGGACGCCGTCTGCTACCTGTGCGACGGCGACGTGCACGCGAAGAAGGCCGTAGTCGTCAAGACCGAGAAGGGCGACGTGCGCCTGTGCAGCCCGCGCTGCTACTTCATCCTGTACTCGGCGCTGACCGAGGACAAGACGGGCTTCGAGAAGAAGGTCTCGGTCACGGACTGGGCGACGGGCAAGCTCATCCCGGCCGAGCCGGCCGTGTATCTGCGAGGCGCCGACGCGAAAGGTCGACCGACCGTCAAGGCATTCGCCTCGGAGGGTGCGGCCCTGAAGGAACGGAGCGCGTCGGGCGGGAACGTCTTGTCCTACGGAATCCTGAAGGGCAAGGAGCTGAGCCACCGCTGCGGGTTCTGCGATCGGGCGGTGTACCCGGAGGGCTCGGCGCTCGTGAAGGTGGCCGGCGTGTATACCTGGGGCTGCTGTCCGCATTGCGCGCTCGGCGTCGCCGCGCGAACGGGCAAGGACATCGAGGTCCATCAGCCTGACGGCCTCACCGGGGAGATGCTCGTCGTCAGGACGCTCGACGGGCAGGTGGCCTCGCTGGAACCGAAGGGCGCCGTGGCCTGGTTCGGCATGCGCAAGAAGGCCGACGGCCAATGGGGCTCGGCCGGGTGCTTCCACCAGGCGAACTTCACCACGGTGGAGAACCTGAAGAAATGGCTTGAGCAGCATCCGCACGAGACGGGCAAGCTCATCACCATCGCGGAGGCCCTGGCGGCGAAGATGAAGATGACCCCCCAGCAGATCTCCAAGGCCTGCAAGATCGGCGAGTGCGCGCCGAAGTAGCCCCCGTGCCCGGCGAGCAGGAGGCCCACCGATGAATGACAAGCTGAAGAAGGCGGTGACCGGTGTGCTGCTGTGCTTCGTGCTTATCAGCATCGGCTACGCGATCGGAAAGGAGGTTACGCTCCACAGGCTGGCGGGATGGGGCGGGCGGTCTCTTCCTCCTCCTGCCACGGTGCCGGCTTCCGGAAACAAAGTCATGGTCTACTACATGCATCCGACGATCCGCTGCGTCACGTGCAACGCCATCGAAAAGGCCGCGCGGGAGGCCGTGCAGCAGGACTTCGCCGTGCAGCTCGAGACGGGCGGCGTCCAGTGGAAGGTGGTGAACTTCAGCGAGGATGAGGCGCTGGCCAAGCGATACAACGTCGCCTCCAGCACGGTCGTGGTCGTCCACCTGCGCGGCGGGAAGGAAGTCCGCCACGAGAAGCTCGACAAAGTCTGGGAGCTGGCGGAGAAGCCCGCCGAGCTTCGCGCCTACGTCGCCGGGAAGATCCAGGCCTGCTTCCGACAGAAGTCCGGGGAGCTCTGATGGAGTGGTTGGCAATCGGCACGGCGTTGTGGCTGGGGATCTTGACGTCGATCAGCCCCTGCCCCCTCGCCAGCAACATCGCGGCCATCTCCTTCATCAGCCGGCGGGTCGGGCAGACGCGCCATGTCCTGCTCTCGGGCCTGCTCTACACGATCGGCCGGACCATCGCCTACCAAGTCCTGAGCATCGTGATCGTGGCGGGCCTGCTGGCCACGGGAGACATCGCGCGGTTCCTTCAGCGGTACCTCAACCAGATCCTCGGGCCGGTCCTGATCCTGGTCGGCATGGTGCTGCTGGGGTTGCTGGGCTTCCGCTTCTCCCTCAACCTTGCGGGCCAGGGCCTTCAGCAGCGGGCTTCCAAGGGCGGCGCGCTGTGGTCTCTGCTTCTCGGCATCCTGTTCGCCCTGTCCTTCTGCCCCGTTTCGGCGGGGCTGTTCTTCGGCGGGCTCATCCCGCTGGCGGCGGCGAAACAGTCACACGTCCTGTTGCCGTTGCTGTTCGGGGCGGGCACGGCCCTGCCGGTCATCGCCTTCGCCTTCGTCATCGCGTTCGGAAGCCAGTACGTCGGCGCGGCCTTCAACCGGCTGACCCAGGTCGAGCGGTGGGTCCGGGTGGTGACCGCCACGGTGTTCATCGTCGCGGGCATCTACTACTGCCTGGCCCATATCTACGGGATCCCTTTGATGTCCTGGTAGCGGCCCTGTGAGAAGGGAGTTCGCCCTTCGGGACAACAGCGGACAGGCACAGGTGGCCCTTACACCCGCTGGCGGCGTGCGGGTCCTGTTGGCCGGGGCGTACCTGGTGTACATTGCTTGATATCAGACCGTTGGGCAGCGGCGTCCGCCAAACTTTCCGGCCGCTGAAGGGTCTAAGGAAGTGGCAAGCCACACGCGGAACACCGTGCTGGAAAGGGACCGAGCCATGACCGAACCGACGAACCAAGCCAAGTGCCCCGGAGCTCGCAACGTCCTGCTGTTCGCGTGCAGCGGCGCCGCCAACGTCGCCGAGGCGGCCGACCAGGCCTGCCGGCAGCTCATGTACGACGGGCACGGCAGCATGTTCTGCCTGGCCGGGCTCGGCGCGGGTGTCGAGCCGATGGTCCAGGCCGCCCGCGACGCCGACCTGAATGTCGTCGTCGACGGCTGCGACGTCGCCTGCGGCAAGAAGACCTTCGACAACCTCGGCATCCGCAACTACATCCAGATCAAGGTCACCGACCTGGACATCGAGAAGGCCAAGGGCGTCCCGGCGACGGAAGAGCAGGTCGCCGTCGTCATCCGGCACATCAAGCAGCAGGTGGGCAAGTGAGCCGACGGGGCGCCGAAGAGCCGCCGCCGGTAAAGGTCCTGTTCCTCTGCACGGGCAACTCCTGCCGCAGCCAGATGGCCGAAGGGTGGGCCCGACACCTCCTCAAGGGCGGCCAGGTCGAGGCCCACTCGGCCGGCATCGAGACCCACGGCCTGAACCCGCGGGCCGTGCGGGTCATGGCCGAGGCGGGCGTGGACATCTCCGGCCATCGCTCCAAGCACGTCGACGAGTTGAGAGACATCGAGTTCGACTACGTCGTGACCGTCTGCGGCCATGCCCACGAGAGTTGTCCCGTCTTCCCCGGCCGGGCGAAGGTGGTGCACGTGGGCTTCGACGACCCGCCGGCCCTGGCGGCCGGGGCGGCCGACGAGGAAGAGGCCCTCGCCCACTACCGGCGTGTGCGGGACGAGATTCGCCGGTTCGTCTCGAAGATGCCCGGCGTGCTGGCAGGGCTGGGCGGGCCGTGAGTCGCCGCGATCGTCGCGATGCCCGCAGGGGGCTCAGGATTCCCGGACCGGCTGCGACACGCGCCGGCGCCGCGGGCGGAGAAGCACCAGCAGCGCGCCGGGCAGCAGCAGGGCGAGCACGGCCCATTCCGGATGTCCATCGGCCGATGCAGGCGGTCCACCCGCCGGCCCGGGGGTGGCCGCGACGGCGGCGGGTCCGCCGGCAGCGTGGAATGCCGAGTCTCCGCCGGTTGCCTGGGCAACAAAGAACGTGCAGACCAGGCATAGGGCAAGAAGCACGGCGGCACGACCAAACCAAAAGCGCAACATCCCTTGCGTACCTTCCGCCGCTGAGCCGGAGCGGCAATAGCCTCGCGTTTCCTCCTGCGGGCAAGCTGAACGCAATTCTAGCACGGAACCGGCAGTTGTCAACCGCGCTGACGAGGGAAAATAGGGGAATCCCCTACACGGAAACTAGGGTTTTCCTCCGAGGAACTGCCGCTGCCGTGGGGGGTCAGTCGCCCGACCAGGCCCCCTCGTGCGGCCGCTCGTGCTCGTAGAAGAGCTTGGCGATCCGGTCGGCCATCCGGGCCGCGAGCTCCTGCGTGATCTCGTCGGCGGTCGTGTCCGAGGTCGTCACCCTCGTGGGCGTTTCGACCTCGTCGACGAGGTAGCCGGCCTCGCGGTCCTTCGGCCAGAGCCGGCCCTTCTCGACGTCGGTCAGGCGCACCGTGACCTGGAGGCGCCCCTTCCACAACTCCTCCGTGGCCCGGTCGTGCAGGGAGAACCGGTCGATGTGCAAGTAAAGGACGGTGTCCGCCCCGACCTTCTGGCCGACCTGGCTGACGGCCAGACGGTTGAAGTCCGGCGTGGCCATGATCAGGTCCGCCAAGCGGTCATAGGAGACCGTCTCACGGGCCACCTTGTGCTCCACGAAGAGCTCGTTCAGCCGCCGGGTGAGCTCGATCTTGATCGGCTCGTAGACCACCGGGCTGAGGATGTCGTCGACGAAGACGAGCATCCGCTTGTCCTTGGGCGGGTCGAACTTCGCGGCCACCTTCTCCTTCGGCCCGAACTGGGCCGTGAACCACGCGATCACCGGGCAGGCACATTGGCTTGTCGCCAGGCCCACCAGCAACACGTTCCGGACCGTCGCACACCAGGGGCGTCTCATTCGATCGGCACCTTATGGTCGTAGAACTTCTTGGCCAGCTTGTCGGCGAACAGCCGCTCGGTCGTCTCGCGGATCACCCGGTCGCTCTCGCTCGGCTCGCCCGTCGGGTCGTGCTCGGGGAACCGCACGCGGACTTCCCTCGCCGACCAGACCCGCGCCTTCCGCTCGGGCAGCAACGTCTTGTACAGCCCCGCCTGCGCGGTGATCCGCCCGCGGTAGAGGTTCAGGCTGCCCGGCTCGCGCGTGGAGTATTCCACCAGCGAGAGGAACAGGACGTAGTCCGCCATGAAGGCCTTGCCCAGGTCCGTCTTGGGCGTCTCGTCCCAGTAGATGTTGTTGTCCTGGTACCGCGTCACCAGGGCCGGGTCGATCACCCGCAGGCCTTCGAGGCGCTGCGTCAACTCCCCCATCACCACGGCGGCGACGCTCCGCCGCACGCCCGGATACGCGAACTCCGTCTGCCGGTCGGCGTAGACGACGATCGCCAGGCTCTGACCGGCCAACTCCTTGCACTCGGCCTCGACCTCCTTCTCGCGCGCCGAGGGGAACAGCACGTACAGCGTGTACGCCATCGCGTCGCAGCCGCTCAGGAGCCCCGACGCCGCCAACAGGGCCACGAGGAGTTTTCTGGTCATCTTCGGTCCTTGTCGGGCCGGCGCCCGGCCCGGCCGCCGTCATCGGGCCGGCAACACGCCGGTCGCCAGCCCCCAGGCGATCTTGAACGCCCAGCCGCCCAGCAGGCCCACCGCGATCACCATGGCCCACCAGACGCCCGGGCGAAGCAGCGGCAGCACGTCTCGGCCGGTGACCGCCTCGCCCAGCCCGGCCAGGCCCACCAGCAGCGTGCCCGCGAACAACACCACGCCCAACGGATGCACCAGGAACGCCTGCACCACCTTCCCGTGCGCCATGGCCGCGAACGAGGTCGTCAGCCCGCAGCTCGCACAGGGATAGCCCGTCCGGGCCAGGAACGCGCACGGCGGCAGCCCGAGCTGCTCGTGCGTGCCGTAGCCTGCCTCCCGCGGCCTCAGGAAGCACGCCACCGTCAGCACCCCGAAGGCCGGCACGAACAGCGCCGCCCCCCGCAGCCGCAACCCCCACCCCGCCCGGCGCCGCACAAACCGGGCCGGCTGGAGCAGGACGGCTTCTTCCACGCCTTCGCTCTGCATTCGTCAGTCCCTGCGAAAGCACGTATCATACCCCCGCCGCGCTGCGCACGTCAATGCCGGTCGATCGGCAAGCGGCGCCGAGGCCGCCCTCGCCCTGACGGGCAAGCAAGCAGCTTGGCGCAAGAAGCCCCCCCGAACCCGCAGCCTCGCTGAAGCCCAGGACCCCTCGCCCGTTCCCAGCCGGCCGCCGGTCCGCCGCCAGACCTCGCCTTGCCGGCGAAGCCCGATATGTGTACCTTATGTGTACCTGCCGGGCGGTTGGCCGGCACCTCCCTGTCGCGCGGTTACAGTCATAAGTATCTATAAATAAAGTATTTATGGTTAGCAGGCCGTGCGGGCCGATGTGTACCGCCGGAACCCGGTACACATCGTCCTCCGCAAAGGAGGGACAGAGGCCAAATCCGACGCCGCCAATCGGATATCCGCCTCGAAAACGCGCCGGGGACTCCCCGCCGGAGCGGCTTGTCACGGCGCAGTCCCGGCCCGCCGGGACGGAGACGGAAGCGCAGGTGCCTGTCCCCAGAACATCTTGGGACGGTTCAGACGCTCTTACCTGCGTCGGAGCCAGGCGGTACTATGGGTACATCGACGGGCGCCCGGAGACGTCGGGGGACGGGATCGATTGGCACGGACAGCGAGGCCGACATGAAGACATCCATCGAGGACATCCTGGCGTCGCACCGCACCGGGCGGGTGGTGGTGATGGGGATCCTGAACGTCACGCCGGACAGCTTCTCCGACGGCGGGGCGTTTCTGGACCCGGGCGCGGCCCGCGAGCAGGCCGAGCGCATGGCGGCCGAGGGCGCCGACGTCCTCGACGTGGGGGCCGAGTCCACCCGCCCTGGCAGCGGGCGGGTGCCGGCGGGCGAGCAGATCGAGCGGCTGCGGGAGGTGATCCCGGCCGTGGCGGCGTGCGGCGTGGCGGTGAGCATTGACACGACGCGTGCGGAGGTGGCCTGCTTCGCTCTGGACAGCGGGGCGCAGCTCATCAACGACGTCTCCGCCGGGCGGGACGACGCCCGCATGCTGCCCCTGGCGGCCGAGCGGGGGGCGCCGATCGTGCTGATGCACATGCTCGACGAGCCCAGGACGATGCAGGCCGACCCGCACTACGACGACGTGGTGGCCGAGGTGCGGGCGTTCCTGGCCGGGCGGATGGACGCCGCCGTCGCGGCCGGGGTGCCGAGGGAACGGATCGTCGTGGACCCGGGCATCGGCTTCGGCAAGCGGCTGGAGGACAACCTGGCCCTGCTGGCGGGCGTCGGGGAGCTGGCCTCGCTGGGCGCGGCGGTGCTGGTCGGCCCGTCGCGCAAGCGGTTCATCGGCGCGCTGGCCGGGGCGCCCGACCCGGCGGAGCGGCTCGGCGGCTCGATCGCCGCGTGCCTGGCGGCGTGGCGCCGCGGGGCGACGATCTTCCGCGTGCACGACGTCGCCCCCGTCCGCCAGGCCTTGACGGTCGCCGCGGCGATCGAGGGACCACGGGAGCAGCGCAGCGTGTAGCGGGATCCGGGCGTGGTTCAGCAGAGGGCAGCACTCCCCTCCCACGATTGCTCCTTCCACCCCCACTGAGCTGCATTCACAAGGCTCACACCACCTCCCCTCTCACGCCCCTGCCCCAAGTCCCCCCTCAACTTCGCGGCATCGCGGGGCACAATAATCTCAACTTGTTATTTTACATGCCTTTGCATCGCAAAAAAAGGTTCCAGGAACCTTTTATCTCCTTTTAATATAAGCACTTACATTTCCAAAAAAGGTTCCAGGAACCTTTTATGTCGTTATTTTGCAGGTGGTTATGTCCGTTATTCCCTTGGGAGGATGCTGTGCATGCCTGTTTGCGGCGAGGGGGGATGGCTGGGGGAGCCTGGGGGAGAGGCGGGAGTAAAACGCGTCATATTGAAAACGTAGCCCGTTTCAACGGGCCTGGCCCTTCGGCTTGAGCCCTCGCGGATCGCACCGCAGACTCCCCCCGGGCTCAAGCCAGGCTGAGAAGGGCGCTGAAGCGCCCTAAGAAATCATATGGCCGTATGTCAACCACGGCTGAAGCCGTGCCCTGCTACACGGCGGGACTGCCCTGCCGTCACCGGGCCTTGCCCTGCTCGTCGGGGCTTCGGACGTACTCGACCTCCCCACCCATCGGGCGGAGCTTGGCGCTGCTGAGCAGGACCGAGGGGCTCTTGTACTGCACGCTGAAGGGCGTGCCGGAGATGCGCTTCTTGTCGGTCAGGCTGTCGGTGGTGCCGGCCCAGGAAAGCCATTTCTGCCGGTTCATCGCGACGGCAATCTGCACCTGCTTGCCCTGGATGCGCACGCCGATGTCGATCGCGAAGGCGGTCACCTTCCGGGTTTGGTAGGTGGGGGTGATGATCCTGGACTGCGAGCTGGAGGCCTGCTTGGCGATCTTGTCGAGCTTCAGCGTCATCCAGGTGACGTTGTCGAACGACATGGGCGAGGAGGGAGCGTAGTACTCGTGCAGCGTCAACTGGACCTCGTGGTCCTCCACGGGGAAGGTGACGTAGATGTCGCCGGCCTCCTGGGTCTTGGCGACGGTCACCAGCAACCCGTAGGAGCCGGTCGCCCGAACGGGCAGCCGGAGCGTTCCGCTGAGCTTGGCCGTCGAGCAGAACACGCCCTTCCGCATCTGCCAGTTACCTTCGGAGGCGTCCTCGGCGAGGTCCACCAGCTCCAGCAGGTCCACGTGGCGGAGGCGCTTGAGCATGCTGCCCACCGGCCCGAACTCCTCAAGCTGGCGGTCGATCCGCTGGAGGCGCTCCTGGGCGTCCATCAGGGCCAGGTCCTTGGCCGGATGCATCTCGACGGCCCGGCGGGCGTACGCGCGGGCCCTGCGGAGCATCGCCTCCCTGGCCTCGGGCGGGGCCTTGGGCGCGAGGTACTTCTCGTACCAGTTGCACAGCTCGCCCACGACGGCCTCCGGGAGGCCGGACATCCCCTTGCGGGCCATGGGAAGATAGGTCTGCCAGGACTGCGGGGCCTCGGGCGTGAGGTACTTCGCCGCCTTCGCGAGGTCGTCGAGATGGATGGCGTACTGCTCCAGCAGTTGCTGGCGAATCCGGGTGTCTTCGGGGCGCTGGGCGGCGATGGCCTCGATGCTGGCGATTCTCTTGAACGTCTGCCGGCGGAACTCGGCCTGGCGGTGCTTGCGGTCGAATTCCAGCCGGCGGCGCGCGGTAAGCCCGGCCAGGCGGCTTGCCTCCGCGTACAGGGCGGTCGCCTCCTCCCACTGTCCGGCCCGTGCCGCGCGATCGGCCTGGTCGCCGAGCATCTCCATCAGGGCGACGGCGGCGGCGGGCTTGCTCTCCTCGGGGGCGCGTTGGTAGGCGAGGTTGCACAACTGAAGGCGCTTCTGGGTCCATTGGGCCCTCTTGGCGGGCGCGTTCTCCTGAAGCAGGTCGATCGCGTCGATCCCAACCTGGAAGGCGTCGGGGTTCTCGATCCCCTGGACCGCGCAGTCCGCCGCCGTTTCCAGGAGGCCCGTGACCAGGTCCCCCTCGAGCTCCAGCGTCTTGGCGGCGTTCAGGAGCTTCTTCGCCCGCTCGGTGGGGTCCGTGATGCCTTTGGTGATCCTGTCGACGGCCATTCTGACGGCGTCGTCGGGCGAGGCGATCCGTGCGGACAGCCCCACCGCGAGCCCGACCGCGAGTGCCCGAAGGAGGTGGTTCATGGTGGTTTCTCCCATCTTCCCCGATGCCGGGTGACTCCCGTACGGCGCGCCGTGCCCGACGGATCCCTTGCAGCCGGTCCCCTTGGCGTACCGGCCGCACAAAAGGACAGGCTGCGTCCCGCGGCAACCGACACGACAGGGGCAAGGGTATCATGGCGGGAGCCGCAAGTCAATCCACCGCGCCGACGGTTCGGGAGCCGCGCCTCCTGGTAGGCGCGGCGCCTGGCATTCGCTTTCCCGGATGATTTCCCGCAAACGCAAAACAATCGCCTGTAGTAGAATCCGCTGGCCGGACGATGAATAGGATGAAGGTGTCCCCTGGCAGGTGCATTGCGCGCCGGGAGACGGCGACATGGAAGAGATCCTCGACGCCATCACGGCCTAC
>Ga0307380_10012666_pt1 | contig 10471 bp, 7 predicted proteins | sample UN3MG_FD_202239 | JGI IMG/M metagenome (GOLD analysis project Ga0307380, IMG submission 202239) | Soil microbial communities from Risofladan, Vaasa, Finland - UN-3 | ecosystem: Environmental > Terrestrial > Soil > Coastal area > Acid sulfate soil | place: Finland: Risofladan, Vaasa | collected... | reverse complement strand
GCCCTCCTATCACTTGGATGGCACAAGGGATGTATCGGTCGATGAGTGTGTGAGACTGATCGCGGATGTCGTGCTGGAAGGCTCGGGGGCCCTTACCGACGGCCAGCTGATCGAAATCGCCCGTCAAACGGTTAACGACATCGTCTCGTCGGAAACGGTCAATGCGATCACCGTCGCTTTCTGGCGACCAGAGACCATTGCCGATAAGAAGACGCCCGCTGCTTCGGTTGACTGGGCGCCCGATGGAGAATGGGACAAAGCCGGAACGGTTGCCTCCGGCGACTATTCGTCACATTCCTACTGGGTTAATGCCAACGACACGGCGAAGTGGTGAGGCGTTTTACCGGTAGGTATTCTACAAACAGCCAACGATACCGAGCTGAACTACGCGGCATGCGATCCATGCTTGCAAGCGCTTTCTGCCCTTCCTATACTGGAGATGTGAGTCCTTATGGCCGTTGAAACGATCAAGCGAACTGTAGACTACCTGCTGGGACAGACCGATGCTCAGCAGTTGAAGCGGTATCACCGTCACCTGCATACCATCAACGCACTGCCGAAGGAGATGGAGGGTCTCTCTGACCACGTGCTGGCGCAAAAGACGGCGGAGTTCCGGGAGCGCCTGCAGTCGGGAGAAACAAAGGATCAAATCCGATGTGAGGCATTTGCTGTCGTGCGGGAGGTTGCCGCACGCACGGTGGACATGCGGCCGTTCGACGTGCAAATTCTGGGAGCAATCGCTCTCGATGAGCGCAGGATCGCGGAGATGGCAACCGGCGAAGGGAAGACGCTCGTGGCTACTCTTCCCGCCTACCTGAACGCCCTTGTGGGAAAAGTCCACGTTGTGACGGTGAACGACTATCTCGCCCGTCGGGACCGAGATTGGATGGGCCCGATCTATGAATTCCTCGGACTCTCGGTGGGTCTTCTTCAGGAAGGAATGGAGATTGAGCAGCGGAAAGCCGCCTACGCGGCCGACATCACCTACGGGACGAACAACCAGTTTGGGTTCGACTACTTGCGCGACAACATGGTTCTCTCCGTCGACCAGAAGGTGCAAGGCCCACTCGACTACGCGATCATCGACGAGATCGACAACATTTTGATTGACGAGGCGCGCACCCCGCTCATTATTTCCGGGTCCACGGCTCAGTCGGTTGATCGCTACCGCAAATTTGCTAGCGTTGCTCGTCGGTTCAAGAAAGATGTGGACTTTGAGATCAACGAAGAGACGCGACGGCTGACGCTCACCGACTCAGGGATTCGCAAAGCCGAACAGGCCCTGTCGGTCGAAAATCTGTTTGCTCCCGAGAACACGGACACCTTGCACCACCTGGAGACGGCTTTGCGGGCGCTTCATCTCTTTGAGAAGGAGCGCGACTACATCGTTAAAGAAGGTCGGGTAATGATCGTCGATGAATTTACCGGGAGGCTAATGCCCGACCGTCGCTACTCCGATGGTCTCCATCAGGCGCTGGAAGCGAAAGAGGGGATGATGGTTCAGCGCGAGTCACAGACCCTCGCCCAAATCACTCTACAGCACTACTTCCAGCTCTACAAGCGCATCTGTGGGATGACCGGCACGGCGAAGACCGAAGAGGACGAGTTCAAGCAGATCTACGGGTTGCCGGTTCTCGTCATCCCAACCAATCGGCCGCTCATCCGCGATGCAAGACCTGATGTGATCTTTCGAACTACAAAGGCCAAATTCGAGGCGATCGTCAAGGAAGTGGAGCGACTGCACGAACTCGACCGGCCGGTCCTGATCGGGACGAACTCGATTGAGAAATCAGAGCGCATCTCTGCCCTGTTGAAAGAGAGTGGTCTTCCTCACCACGTGCTGAATGCCAAGTACCACGAGCAGGAAGCCGAGATCATCAAGGACGCGGGACAGCGAGGGGCGATCACCGTTGCCACCAACATGGCCGGCCGCGGGACCGACATAAAGCTTGGCGAGGGGATCGCCGAGTTGGGAGGGCTGGACGTCACCGGTGTGCAACGCCATGAATCCCGCCGGATCGACAACCAGCTCCTCGGCCGCGCTGGGCGCCAGGGTGATCCCGGGTCCTCGCAGTTTTTCCTCTCCTTGGAAGACGATCTGCTGCGCATCTTCGGCGGGGATCGGCTCGGTTCCTTGATGGACCGCTTGGGGATGGAAGAAGGACAAGCGATCGAGCACCAGCTTCTTACCGGAGCCATCCGCAGAGCACAAAAACGTGTAGAAGGCCGCAACTTCGAGATTAGAAAGCGACTACTGGAATATGATCTCGTCCTAGCTAAGCAGCGCGAGGCAATCTATTCCTTGCGGGATCGGTTTCTCCTTCCGCCACGCGACCAAATGGATTCCCTTTCCGCGGATGGTTTGGATGAGTACCTCCGCGACTTACTTGAAGAGTACGCTGAAGGGCTTATCGCGGACTACGCCGGCGTCTCTCGTCCGAAAGAAGAATGGGATCTGGAGGGCCTGGTGCATGAGCTTGCCGCCTTTCTGCCTCTCAAGCAGCAGAACCTGGAAGGGGAAGGTCCTGATGAACTCCGCGGTAGCGTCATCGATCACCTTCGCCGTGCTCTTGTGCAGCAAAAAGAGCGGCTTGCCCCCCGTTTTCCCTTGATTGTGCGCTACCTTGTTCTCACCACGATTGACGAGGCCTGGTTGACGCACTTGTACACCCTAGATGATCTCAGGGAAGGGATCGGCTGGACCGCCTACGGCGGGACCGACCCACTTATTGCCTTCAAGCGTGAATCGTTCGCGCTTTTCCAGGAGATGCTTACACGGACAGCGCAAAAGATTGTCCGTTCTCTTCTCAGCCCCCGGTTTGCCACGTCGACAGAGTCGCCACAAACTGCTTCTGACCGAGAGGTTCAGTACGTCCATCCATCGGGAGGGACAGTGAGTTCCACGGCGGTGACCTCGAAGCGGAAAGCGGTTGTGAGGGGCAAGAAGCCCGGTCGGAACGAACCGTGCCCCTGTGGCTCGGGGAAGAAGTACAAGAACTGCTGCGGTCTGAACGCCTGAGGAACCTGCTTCAAGCAGCGATTGGTTGTTTTGCAAAGAATCGCTGGACAGGAGCTTTTCCTCGCCGGCTTCTAACATTCTGTCTCTCTCCTCCTGCGGGTAATGAATGGTCTGTTCAGTTTTGTCCCATCGGGTTTGTTCGCCCAAAGCTCATCGCATTGACAACGAAGCGTTCTCGGGCTATTATTTAGCAAACAACGCAGGTGAGTGCTAATATTGGAAATGACGCTTCCAGAGAGACAAAGATTGATATTGAAGGAGATTGTTGATCGGTATGTCCGATGCCGGGAGCCCGTCTCTTCGAGAATGATCCTAGAGGACTACGGCCTACGCGTCAGTTCCGCCACGGTCCGAAACGACATGAACGACCTGGAGTCAGCCGGTTACATCGCGAAACCGTATGCTTCTTCCGGGCGTATCCCGACCAAGGAAGGATACCGCTTCTTCGTTGATTGGCTTCTCGACTTATCCGAGCTGATAAGGAAAGAACGCGGGGATGTTGTGGAAGCTTATGAGCTTCGTTGCTTGGAGGTTGGAGAGACGATGCGCCAGACGGCGTTTCTGGTGGGGAACATCACTGGCTACGCAGGTTTTGTCATTCCACCGCGGTTAGAGGAGACGCGCCTTGACCGGGTGGTTCTAGTGGGGATGGATCCGCAGCTGATTCTCTTGGTCATCATATCCGATATCGGGGTCATTGAACACGGCCTGGTTCCGCTCGAGGAAGGCCTCTCCAAGGAGGAAATCGCACGAGCGATGCAGCTGATTAACGACAACCTCCACGGTGTAAGCCTTGACGCTGTGCGGAAACTATCTTTGGAAGAGGGGCCGGAGGGGTGGTATGAACGTCCGGTACGTCAAGCCCTTTTGGTCTTGCGTCACCTTCTCGAGCGCCAAACCCGCCAGCGCCTCTACGCCGAGGGCATTCTCAATCTTGCTGATAGTCTGCAGGAGATGGTCCGTGATAGGGCGATGGATCAATTCGTTGCTCTGATCCACGCCGTGCAAGATGAAGAGGGATTTGCTGAGGCGATCCGCGCCACGCGAGGAGAACAACAAGGCGTTTCCGTTTCCGTCGGTGACTGCCCACTTACTGGACTGGAGGAGTACAGCGTGGTCACTTCTGATTACCGTCCCCATGCCGGCCTCATCGGAGTGATTGGCCCCTTATGGATGGATTACGGCAAGGCCCTTTCCACGACAAGTTATTTTGCCAACCGCTTGGAGGCAGTCCTTGTTGGTCCCCACACTTGATGCACAGGAGAAAGATAAGATGAGCCATGATGAGTGCGATGCAACAAAACTAACTGAGCCCGCAGAGACAGACTTACAGCAAGAGGAATCCACGGAGGTGGGTCTGTCTGCTCAGGATACGTGTTCAGCCGAGGAAGAAGAAACTCGCTCTTTTGTTGATCGTCTGAAGCGGTTGCAGGCGGAATTCGAGAATTACAAGAAGCGAGTACAGCGTGAGATGGGAAGTCTGGAAGAGCGGATCTCGGACCGAGAAATCCTCGATTTTCTCCCGCTTTTCGACAACATGGAACGCGCCTTCATGAGCTACTCGGGAAACAATGATGCAGGATCGTTTATCGAAGGCATCGAGCGAATCTTCGCTCAGTTCAGCCAGGTCCTTAGACACAAAGGGATTGCCCCAATCGAGGTCCTTGGCCAGCGATTTGATCTGGCCAAACATGAGGCCCTGTTAAGTGTGGAAAGTGATGAAGAGGAGAATCTGGTTCTTGAGGAATTCGAGCGTGGATACTTGCGTAACGGGCGCCTCCTGCGCCCGAGCAAGGTCAAGGTGAGTAGAGGAAAACCTAAGACGGAGGAATAGGTATCATGAAAGAGAAAATCATCGGTATTGATCTAGGTACGACCAACTCCTGTGTCGCCGTCCTTGAGGCGGGCGCGCCGGATGTGATCACGAACAATGAAGGGGAAAGAACGACACCATCCGTTGTTGCGTTTACTGACGCCGGTGAACGGTTGGTTGGGCGGCTGGCTAAGCGCCAGGCGATCACCAATCCGAAGCACACCATCGCTTCGATCAAGCGCCAAATGGGCACGGACTTCCGCGTGAACATCGAGACGGACGGAAAGGTTCAGGAATACACCCCTGAGCAGATCTCAGCGATGATCATCCAGAAGCTGAAGAAGGATGCGGAAGAACACCTCGGTGGGAAAGTCACGAAGGCAGTGATTACCGTGCCTGCCTACTTCAACGATTCACAGCGCCAAGCGACCAAGGACGCGGGGAAGATCGCCGGCCTCGAGGTGATGCGGATCATCAACGAGCCAACGGCTGCCGCTTTGGCTTATGGCCTCGATAAGACAGAAGAGCAGACGATCCTTGTGTACGACCTTGGTGGGGGGACGTTCGACGTGTCAATTCTGGAGATCGGAGAAGGGGTATTCGAGGTGCTCTCCACCGATGGGGACACGCATCTTGGCGGGGACGATTTTGACCATCGGGTGATGGATTGGCTCGTGGAGGAATTCCGCAAGGACACTGGAATCGATCTGGCCAACGATCCCAGCGCGATGCAGCGACTCAAGGACGCAGCAGAGGCAGCGAAGATGGAGCTTTCCAGTCGGAAGGAGACTACAATCAACCTTCCCTACATCACTGCCGACGCCAGCGGCCCGAAACATATGGAGAAAAAGCTCACGCGAGCCAAGTTCGAACAGATGATCGATGATCTGCTGCAACGAACGATCCAAACGGTCGATAGCGCCCTGCGTGAGGCGAAGAAGGGCGCGGAGGACATCGACCAGGTCGTCTTGGTCGGGGGATCGACACGGATTCCCAAGGTCCAAGAGCTGATCCTGTCGCGAATTCCGGGCAAGATCAACAAAGAGATCAACCCTGATGAAGTAGTTGCCTGCGGCGCAGCGATCCAGGGAGGCGTTCTCACTGGCGAGGTGGATGAAATTGTCCTTCTCGATGTCACGCCGTTGACGCTTTCGATTGAAACACTCGGTGGTGTGGCCACACCCCTGATCGAGCGCAACACAACCATCCCCACCGAGAAGACGAAAACCTTCACAACGGCAGAGGACAACCAGCCAGCGGTGGAGATACACGTGGTGCAGGGAGAGCGAAAGATGGCCGCAGATAACAAGTCCCTAGGAAAGTTTCAGCTGACCGGACTACCCCCGGCCCCGCGAGGAATCCCGCAGATCGACGTTACGTTCAACATTGATGCAGACGGTATTCTCCACGTTACTGCCAAGGACAAGGCAACCTCAAAGAGTGCCTCCATTACGATCACGGATTCTTCGCGCCTCGATGAGACCGAGATTGAGCGGATGCAACGCGAGGCCGAAGAGCATGCCGAAGAGGACAAGCAAAAGGCCGAGGACATTGAAACCCGCAATCGAGCCGATCAGCTTGTTTACTCTGTGGAGAAGACTCTCTCCGATTTGGGAGAGAAGGTCTCTCAAGATGAGCGGGGCAAGATTGAGGATCAGCTTCGCCGCTTGAAGGACAAACTCTCGCAGAATGCGCCGATCGAGGAGATTCGTCAGGTAACCGAGGAGCTTTCCAAGAGTTCACAGCGCCTGGCTGAGGAGGCCTACAAACAGACCGCCTCTACCGCGGGAAGCGGAGAAACTGAAACAAGCACTGGAGAAGGCGAAGAAGACGGCGGAGACTACATTGACGCGGAGTACGACGAAAAGGAATAGGTCCACAAGGTAGTAAAGAGGAGCGGCGTGGCGAAACGGGATTACTACGAGGTACTGGGGATATCGCGTGAGGCAGGCCAGGACGAGATCAAGAAGGCCTATCGTGGGAAGGCGAAAGAGTTTCATCCCGACAAGAACCCGGCTGCACGGAAGAAGGCGGAGGAGGAGTTCAAGCGCGCTACGGAGGCATACGAGGTGCTGTCCGATCCGGACAAGCGTGCCCAGTACGACCGCTACGGCCACGCCGGTCCCGCCCAGGGCTTCGACTTTAGCACGACCGATTTCCGTCGGGCACGCGAGGCGTTCTCCGATTTCGGATTGGGCGGGTTCGACAACTTCTTCGATCTGTTCTTCCGCCAGGGAGGACCGCGCACGGCCACCCGTCAGCAACGGGTCCGTAGAGGTGAGGACGTTGAATACAAGCTGCGCATCACGTTGCATGATGCTGCCACCGGAACGCGGATGAAGCTCACCGTTCCTCGACTGGCTGCCTGTGACCGTTGCGAGGGGCACGGGATGGAGTCGGGCAGTTCAAAGCGGACGTGCCCAACCTGCCAAGGACGTGGGCAGGTGGAGTACCGGCAGCAAAGCCTCTTGGGAAGCTTTGTCAACATTCGTACGTGTCCCGAGTGCGCCGGCGAAGGAGAAATCATCGAACAGCCGTGTCATCGCTGCCGGGGAAGCGGCCGGGCTAAGGAAAAAAGCAAGATCTCGATCAACGTACCTGCTGGAGTGGATCATGGGTCCCGCTTGAGGTTGAAAGGGCAGGGGAACGTCGGCCTGGGTGGTGGTCCAGTCGGGGACCTCTATATAGTGGTTGAGGTGATTCCCCATCCGACGTTCAAGCGCAAAGGGCGAGATATTCACTCCCAGGTGGCGATTCACTATCCCCAAGCCGTACTGGGAGCGAAAGTACCCGTTGAGACGCTTTGGGGGGAGGAAACAGTCAGTATTCCTGCAGGGACGCAACCGGACACAGTGATTCGTTTGAAGGGCAAGGGAATGCCCGATCTAAACAGAAATGGAAAGGGAGATCAGTTTATCGAGGTTCAGGTGATTGTGCCTACACACCTTACTGCAACTCAACGAGAAGTCCTTCGCAAGTTTCAGACAACCCTGCCTTCGGCGGAGGATTCCTCCTGAACCAACTTGTCTAGTACGGGTTTAATCTGCTTGATCGCCGCTTGGCGGTGGCTAATCTGATTCTTGTCAACCATCGTCATTTCAGCAAGGGTCTTCGAGTGGCCACTTGGGATGAACAGCGGGTCGTAGCCAAACCCGTTCTTGCCGGCAGGCTCTTTCGCAATCCGTCCAGTGAGGATCCCTGTTCGGGTAAATTCTCGACCATCGGGGAGACAAAGGGCAGCGACAGTAAGAAAGCGGGCTCTGCGATTTTGCACTCCTGCAAGCTGTTTGAGGAGAAGGGCGTTATTCCGCGAGTAGTCGATGGCCACTCCAGCGTAGCGTGCCGAGTAGACTCCCGGTGCTCCGTTCAACGCCGCGACCTCCAAGCCGGCATCCTCGGCCAGAACGGGTAGTTCAGTCTCCGAGCAGATCGCCCTTGCCTTGAGTAGGGCGTTCTCCAAGAACGTTGAGCCGGTTTCCTCCACCGGGTGGAAAGGGCGATCACCGAATGTTAGGAGCGTGATGTCTCTTAGATCGGCTAGGAGCCCACGTAACTCTCTAATCTTCCCCTCGTTCTGCGTCGCGAGGAGAAGGTTCATCCAGTCCGGACTGGCTGAAGACTCAGCGTCTCGGCGAGGTGGCAAGTGGCGAAGTGCTCACCACCCAGGTCTCGATAGACCGGAGGTTCCGTTGAGCAGATCTCCTTTGCGTAGCGGCAGCGTGGGTGGAAGTAGCAGCCGGAGGGAGGATTCACCGGGCTGGGCACGTCCCCTTCGAGAAGGATACGCTCTACGTTGTAGTCTGGATCAGGTACCGGTACGGCAGACATCAACGCCTCGGTGTACGGGTGTTTTGGGAGTCCAAACAGCTCCTCGGTCTTTGCCAATTCGACGATTTTGCCGAGATACATCACGGCCACTCGATTGCCAATGTGCTTGACCACGGACAGGTCATGGGCGATGAACAGGTACGTCAGGCCGAATTCCTCTTGCAGGTCTTCGAGCAGATTCAGTACCTGCGCTTGGATGGAGACGTCGAGCGCGGAGACTGGTTCATCGGCTATGATGAGTTGTGGATCGAGAGCAAGAGCGCGGGCAACCCCGATTCTCTGGCGCTGTCCCCCGGAAAACTCGTGAGGATAGCGCTTCATATGATCGGGCTTCAGCCCGACGGCACCGAGGAGTTCCCGAACACGGTCCTCGCGTTCGCTTCCCCTGGCCACACGGTGCACGAGAAGGGGCTCTCCCACGATCGCCCCGACCGTCATACGCGGGTTCAGTGAGGAATATGGATCTTGAAAGATGATTTGCATGTCACGGCGCAGTGTCTTAAGCAGCTTGGGCGGCGCCTTTGCCACGTCGACCTCACGATACTCCTCTCCGGAACCGGCAAGCTTCTTGCTCCGAAAGCAGATCTCCCCCGCCGTCGGTTCGATCAATCGAAGAATTGCCCGGCCGGTTGTGGTCTTTCCGCAGCCGCTTTCTCCCACTAGGCCGAGGGTCTCCCCTTCTCTTATGAACATGTCGATGTCGTCGACTGCCTTAACATGGGCCACAACGCGCCTGAAGATTCCCTTGCGTACTGGGAAGTACTTCTTGAGGTTCTTCACTTCGAGCAGGATGTTGTCAATAGGCAAGCATCATCACCTCTTTAATTATTCGTACAGCCAACAGGCAGCCCAGTGTTGGGAGGCCACTTCCTTGAGTGGTGGAATCTGTGTTTTGCAGATCTCCATGGTGTGAGGACAACGTGGCTCGAATCCGCAGCCCACCGGGACCTCAAACGGATCAGGAACAACTCCTTTGATGGGAACGAGGCGCTCTTTCTGTGCAGCAAGTGATGGAATGGAGTTCATCAGCCCTTGTGTGTACGGGTGCTTGGGACCATGGAAGATGCTTCGGACATCTGACCCTTCTACGATCTTGCCAAGATACATGACGACGACGTCATCAGCCATATCGGCGATGACTCCTAGATCGTGTGTAATGAACATGATGGCCGTATCAAAATCGGTGCGCAAGTTGTTCATCAAGTCGAGCACTTGGGCCTGAATTGTCACGTCGAGGGCGGTTGTCGGCTCATCGGCAATCAGGAGAGACGGGTTACAGGAGAGGGCCATGGCGATCATCGCCCGCTGGCGCATCCCACCGGACAGCTGATGCGGATACTCATCCACGCGCTGCTCGGGATTAGGAATTCCCACCGCGTGCAGCATCTCGATTGCCTTCTTCCGCGCCGCCTTCTTGCGCAAATGTTGGTGAAGCGTGATCGCCTCCATGATCTGGTTTCCGATCGTGTACACCGGGTTCAGTGACGTCATCGGTTCCTGAAAGATCATGGCGATCTCGTTTCCACGAATCGAGCGATATTCCTTCCCTTTGGGATTGAGCCTGGTCAGATCCCTGGCCTTCCCATTCTGGTGGTAGAGAATCTCGCCTTCCTCGATCTTGCCGGGTGGGATTTGAATGAGCCCCATGATCGACAGGGCGGTCACGGACTTTCCGCATCCACTCTCACCGACGACACCCAGTGTCTTTTCCGGCTCGATGGTGAAGTCCACTCCGTCCACAGCCCGTACTACGCCATCCTCGGTGTAGAAATATGTCTTAAGGTTCGTTACCTCGATCAGCGGCACAGCTG
>Ga0307380_10012664_pt1 | contig 10473 bp, 6 predicted proteins | sample UN3MG_FD_202239 | JGI IMG/M metagenome (GOLD analysis project Ga0307380, IMG submission 202239) | Soil microbial communities from Risofladan, Vaasa, Finland - UN-3 | ecosystem: Environmental > Terrestrial > Soil > Coastal area > Acid sulfate soil | place: Finland: Risofladan, Vaasa | collected... | reverse complement strand
AACATCTACATATTTGTTTTGCTATGCCTACTATCTTTCATCCATCTCCCTATACCCTCGCTTTCCAGAAGCCTCTCCATAACTTCCGAATCCGCATCATTCATCTGACCTCCAAACCTTTACGATTCGGCTTTTGCGCTGCCAAAGGCAGGGCTATATCCTCCAACCTCGCAAAAATTCTCTAAAAAATTCCTTTATTTTATACGGCGGCGGCGAAAAATTTATAAAAGGTGTTTTACCCCATCTTTTCTTCTTCAGCCTCAGCGCCATTTTGATGAAGTGTTTCTTTGACGCAGGAATTCGCTTAACTTTCCTTTACAACTAATCCCACCAATTTACTCTGAATAGAGAGTACTCCATCGGTATTATTTTTAATTCTAATTTCGTATTCTTTCAGGTAACCTTCTAATAAATCTTTCGCTTCTTTCACAGCAATTTTTACGTTCTGCGTAGGAGTGGGTATTGCTGTGGACAAAAGAAGCGATATGTCATTACTGCTACCATTGACTCTTACATTATTTTCAGGAAATAATTCTAACTTCAAATAGAACTGTTTAGAAATACCGCTTTGGGTATTAACTTTTATAAAATATCTTGCAGAAAGTAATGGTTCGATTTTATCGGTACTTACTTCGGCCGGGAATTTCGGCGATTGGAGATAAGTAATAGTGGCATCAACTAATGGATGTCCCAAACCAAGTAATTCTGCCTTTTTTAATCTAACCGCCTTTTTCCTATCAAAAGTAACACTTTCATAAATAGGGGCGACTGATGGGGACTTTTGAAATACTTCTGGCACTTGAATTCTATAAAAATCTCCCTTAGGAAGCATCGTACCGCCAAACTTAAGAATCACTTTCTCAAGAAACGTTTTCAGATCTAAAAGAGTAAAATATCCTTTTATCTTATTATAATTATCCAAATTAAATGATTCGAGTTGCTGGGTAAGCTCTCTTAATACTTCACTTGCCTGTTTTGCTTTCTCGATAGCCTCGGCTATTTCTTGTTCAGTGCGTTTGTAATCCTTATCTATTAATGCTTTTTTGTAAAGCTCTTGGTAATTTGGAGAAGCTCCTAAAAAACCTAAAATTTCTGAACGAAAATCTTCTACTACTTCACCAGTTGCTGGATCAGTTTTCCCAATAGCCTGGGCAATTTCTAAAAGTTTTTGTTCGAGTATAGAATAGATTCGCTCTTCAACTGTATCCTCAGCAACCAAATTATAAACCTGCACGGTATTCTCTTGACCGTAACGATGAATCCTCCCAATTCGCTGTTCTACAGCCATCGGATTCCACGGTAGATCATAATTAAATAATATATGACAAACCTGCAAGTTAATTCCTTCCCCACCAGCAGTAGTGCTGATTAAAAACTGCGTGCCGCCGTCTTTCCAAAAATCTTCCATAGCGGCTATTTTATCATCTAACGGACCACCTCTTATGATAGAGATATTTTTCTCTCCGTAGCTTTTACCTAACTCCTCTTTGAGAAATTCCTGGGTTTCAACATATTGAGTAAAAATCACAAATTTTTCTTGGGGAAATTCTCTCCGTATTTGTTCTATAGCACGAATCAAAGTATCGAGCTTTCTGTCCGGACCATCAGGAGCATTACGAATAAGCTCTCTTACCTTATCTATCTCAAAAGGGATACTAGCATCAGCATAAATGCTCTCCATTTCTTCTTCGGTCTCAGCTTCATCCAAGGCCCAACCAGTCACTTCTTCAGCAGCATATTTCTTTGCTAAGCGTTGTTTTAATTGGGCAATATAAGTATCGGCCTCTGCCCTCTGAGTGAGAGAATGCGGAAGAAATAATATATCAACTGTAACTTTCCTCATTTCTTCTTGTATATTAACAATCCGGCTTGCCAATTCTTCGTTTCTTCCTTTGCCTGCCATTTTGGCTTCCAATTCCATCTGCTGTCTGGCAAGTAGACTTAAAAGCCTCCTTCGTAATGCCTGCTTGATAGCACGTGGGCTGGAGGACATGATCTTTTGAAATATTACCATAACAAAGCCTATGGCGCGCTGTTTTCTCGTAGTTTTCTCCTGTCCAATACCTGCGGCACTATATCCTTCTTTTAAGTATTCCGTCAACTTCTCATAAAAAACTCTCTCCCGGGCAGCTAAGGAAAACTCCTGAGTATGAACCTGCCGGCGCATAAATATAGGATTGCCATCATAATCTGTTACTTCTCTCTTTATCCTACGGAACATCACTCTACCCAAAAGCCCTCGATGCTCGCCTATTGCTTCGGGAGACTCAAATAGCTGATCATCCAAAAGTTGAATCAATGACCAAAACTGGTAAGGATCCCCTTGGTGGGGAGTCGCAGATAAAAACAATAGGTCTCTCGTATAACCTCGTAATACTTCTGCCAATTTATAATTTTGCGTGATATCAATTTTCTTCCCATACCTTTTCCTGCTTAAATGATGGGCTTCATCAAAAACAACCAAGTCCCAACGAGGGGTCTGTTTAATAAGTTCCATCCTCTTTGTTTGCTTAAGTGTATCTATAGAAGCGATTACCTGATTATTGGTCTCCCAAGAAAAGACATCAGTATCTATAAAATCTCTTCCTAAAATTTGAAAATTAAGCTTAAAGCAGCCCCTTAATTCATTCTGCCAGTTTTTGGTTAAACCGGCTGGGCATACGATAAGTATCCTTTTTGCCTCATTGCGGGAAAATAATTCTTTAATTATCATGCCGATTTCAATTGTTTTTCCTAAACCGACCTCATCTGCAACCAAAAACTTGCGCCAGGTGGATTGGCTTATTTGATGGGTTAGCAATATTTGATGAGGAAGCAGCTCGGTACGGCTGTTGGAAAGCTCTCCACCTGAGTTTTGCAGCGGGAATTGGTAAGCAAGCTGTTTTAGATAAAAATCAAGCGGTGGATCAATCTGATTTTTTTCTAATCTTTCCCATAAAGATAATGCTTTTGCAAGATGATTTATAGGTACTGTTTCTAACTTTTTCCCTTCAGGCGTATCAAAGGCAATATCAGCAATATATTCACCGGCAGATTTGCTCACGCGTAAAACCTCACCGATGCCTAAACTTTCTTTGCCCTGAACAGTTACATAATCGTTGGGTTTAATATCATAATCCATATAGCATCATATCCCGTTGGTTAAGTTAAAACTTGTAGTATAGAATACATTACCTTGGGCATCACTTTGACGTTGGGGATTGCCAAAAATTAAGTTGATAGGAATCCTTCTTCCTCTATACTCAAGCCATATTGTATCTCCGCGCATCAATCTGCCTTGAAAGACAACCTGCACCATCAAAAGTTTTCGTTCCAATTCTTGAGCCGCATTTTTTAATTTACTTTTTATCTCTAAAGCCCGTTCTTTTTCTTCCTCTCCAGCCCAAAATAAAACATCTTCTACCCCGGTTATGCAAAGTCGATAGTATCGCGGAAATGGGAACGGCTCCTGAGAGGTTTCCCGGATAAAATCCAAAATACCGAGCTTATTTTCAAATAAGGTAATTCCGTCTTCTTTGAAAGGCTTCATGTTACTGTGTTCCATTAAAATATATCCTGGCATATTTTACCTCACTTAAATAATGGGCCTACATCCATAATCTCAATAATTCTCTTGGTATGTGACTCTAATTCTTTATCTTTAGATTTCTTGGCAATAAATTGTAAAGCTATGCGAACCTGTGGGGATTCTCCGCGAAAACGTTCAAGCCACGGCAGGATATTTTCTTTATTCATAATTAGCGCCAATAGCAATTGAATCTTATCCGCGAAATAAATCTTCCTTTTTGTTTTTACTGCTTCCACCTCGCCAAAAAGGTTTGTCTGTGGTATAGGGACGTCTTGAAATTTTTCTAAAATCTCTGGAAGCCGCTGCTGAGGCTGTTTAACCTCATAGGTCCTGCCGCGTTTTGCCCTGCCTTTTGTTATTAAACCACTGTCTAATAAATCTTGAACATCTAATATGCCTTTGACTACCTTATGCACATCGTCGCTTTTTATTTCCGTTTTATACCAGCTTAAATATCGCAACCAGACATAAGACTCAAGCCCAATATCTTCCATTTGAAGTGGGAAATCTTCTTCAGGAGACATAATCTGGTCAACCATTGCCTTGATTTCTTTTAGTGCCTGCTGTAAAGGCACAGGATTATTCTCGTGGTCAATAATGTTCTCATAATGAGCGCTGTATAATTCAAGGCATTTTCCGGTTAGGATTATTTGGATATCGGGAGGAGATAACGGTTCATTACCGTATCTACCGGACTCAACAAGCTTAACTTCTTCACGCGCCTTCTTTCTGATTTCTTGACGCACCCCAGCCCAGGAGCGCTTTTCTGCAGAATTCTCTATGCGCTTTTTACAGACGTGGATAAGATCGAAAGAAATAGACTGCTTATCCATTAAGTGAAGAGATGTTTCAGCTTCCCCATGAATAGGATAAACACCTATTAATTCAAAACCTGCATCACAAATAGCTCTAAGTAAAGATTTCCACGTCTCACCCTCAGCGTGATGGAAAGTAAAAATAAGCAAGCCATCGTCTTTCAGTAAACGATAACACTCACAAAAAACTTGTTTTAAACCTCGTTCAAAATCCGAAGCAGTCATACCCCTTGTTGGATTCTCAATAATTTCTTCTACTTTAGGTGTCGAGTCAGGAGAAAATTCGACATATTTTTTACTTAACGCGAGTCTCAACCAAACATAGAAAAAATCTGACAATTCTGAATAATTAACATTACCGCCATAGGGAGGATCCGTTATTACAAAATCAATAGTTTTTTGGGGGATCCAATTTAAACTAATTGAATTCGCTGCTTTTAATTGAAAATTATTTTTTTTGTTTAGCAGTCTGTCTAAGTTACTGATTTTCTCTTGTGAATCACCTGATTTGATTCTCATTTCATAGTGTTGAACTAAGGTATTTTTCCCTTCCAATACACGTTCAACCCATTTTAAGAATGAATATTTGCCATAATCAGCACCCCATATGTTTCCCTCTGCAATTGTGAGTTTGGGTTGAAAAACGTGAAAGCCAAATACTCCTTCAGCTGTATCATTTCTCCCTCTGGTAAACATATTACGGTTTTCTAGCGTACGTCCAAAAGCTAATAGTAAAAAATCTTGCATTTGATTCGTTTCTTCAATTATAGATTGAAGCAGAGTTGAAAGGCACAACAACTGTCGCGGATTAAACATCTGATGCCAAAACAAATAATTGTGCTTGCGCATTTGATTCGTATTACACCCTTCTGGTATTTCTTGTTTAGGATATGGCAGATTATCTTTTTCCTTTTCCCAACGTTTAACTGCTCTTTGATAACGCTCTATATCTGCAGAATCCAGTCTCTTAAAGAATTTACCATTATTTTTTGTTAATTGACAAAGGTGGGCTACATCTTTTTTAATGGTAGTCTTCTTGATAGTTTCGCCAAATAAACCTTCCTCCTCAATTTCTTCTTCTATATTACCTGAACAATTTGGGCAATATCCTTCTATGGCGTAAGGAGCTGTGGGCAGTAATTGATTATTCGGCAAAGAGCGGATAGAGTTAATAATTCGGTCTTTATTGCCGCAGAAAGGACAGACAAATTTACCTTTATCCGGGACATTGCCTGTCTGTGGATTAAACTCAAATTTACAAAGCGGACAACTTACGTTTTCAGACACGGTTCCGCGGTATTGAAAAATAGAGGCACAGTGTGGACAGTATAGTACTGACAAGACTACTTTTTTTCGTTCCTTTTTTGAAAAAGAAAGTCTCGGTGTTTGTGTCTTCTCACACCAGGGGCATTTAACATCGTTTTTAGCTGAAAAATTATGGCGTTTATTGCCACGGCCTAAACCGCAAGAATCTATATGGTTATTTATCGTTAATGAACTTTCGGCAATAAGTGAGGCTGGCTCAATTTCCCAGTCAAAAGTCTTCGCGCACAAAGAGCATTTAACATCTTTATAAAACCTGATACTAGGAGATTTCTGGGCAACAACATAGTTAGAAAATAAAGGGACTTCTTTTTTGCACAGAGGATTGGTGCAAACCGCTGATTTTACCCAAAAGGTATAAATAATATCCGCATCTTTATTGCCGCAACAGGAACATTCGGTCTTATAGTGGCTTAAAAGCTCCTTTTTGACTGTTTTACCGCTTTCTGTTCTCCTGTTTTCCAAATCTTTAAATACTTGTTTGAGTTTGTCAATATCAACCGGCTCAACTTCAGTTTTGACAATAAACCAGGCAACCGGGTTTAAGTCTATACCTATAACTTTGCAACCTAAACGTAAGGCTTCAACAACAGTTGTGCCTCCTCCCATAAAGGGATCTAAAATTACTTTGCCGTTAGTATCCGGGTCGTTGGTATGGTCTTTGTAAAATTCCTGCATAATATCTGCTCCGGCAGGTTTCATTGCAGAAAGAAGAATCGCGCGAAAGACGCAAGAAGTTCTCCGAGCAAACCATCTATGCATTTTATATATTGGCCTTCGTGGTATAACCTCTTTCTGTGCTAACTGATTAATTTTCACTATCGGAAAAGATTCTTCTATGGCCTGTTTGGTAGTCATTGTTTTCTCTACACCTATTATTTCTCCAATATTATCCAAGGGACTATGCACTCCATTAAAGATAACCCGCCGTGTTTATACAATTTTGCACCAGATTGGCCCGGCGGATGAGTCTGCACACGGCCTTTAATAAGACAAGTTCGTCTTTCTGGCAAATAGTAAACATCCGAATGCTGAAGAGGAGTTTCATTTCCTTTTAAAACCGCAAAGCGTTCTCCCCCAAAAAACTGATTTAGTGGGCGGACATCCTCTTGACTTCTGGTAAAAGCACAACCAGCTCCAAAAAAAATATATCCGTGGTCGCTGGTAATAAGGGCTTTTCTACCGGCGGGAATCTGCTGAACAGTATTTTTCCAGGCTTCTTCTAAGAGGATTCTGTTATTTTCAAAATGCTGAATAAACCGAGCGCCGCTATCATTATAAGTTTGGTCGGGAAACGATGACCAGAGAAGAAGCGCTTTTTGCTCTTCTTCTATTTTATACTTCTGGGCAGGGCTGTCATAGTAATAAGCCTTGATATTCCTGTCTTTTAATTCTTTTCGGCTTGGCAGTTGTGATGGTGAAATTTTTTCGATATTTAAGGCCAGTTCAACAAAATCTATTGTTTCGCTTGGGATAGCAGAGATTGCCGTGTTTACTTCAACCGCTTTTATTTTGGACTTTTCGCTCAAACTAAGCAGAATGGGAATTTCCCTTAAAGACAAACCATCAAATATAACCACTGCTTTGTCAGGTGATTTTAGGAATTCATCCAATTTATTTTTTCTTGATTCTGATACAATCTCATCATAAATACCGCTTGAAGCAGACGAAATAATCTGCTCCAGTTCATTTACCTTTGCCTCTCCGTCTTTCAAATAATCACTTGGCGATTTCTTTGAATATGCCTCTTTTGACCATACATCTTTCAACAACCATTCTGAAAGCCAGGGAAGCCGAGGGCCCGGAGTTATAAAATGGTTAAATATTTCAGAAGATAAATTCATATTCAAGCCTTGCTAATTAGAATATCTAATCGAGCAGAATACTCTGCGTTCTTTACATTCGGCAATGATTCTATATGAGACTCTATCTGGCCTTTGGTAAATTCGCCTTGTTTGGTGATAACTATCTCTAAAGAAAAGGTCCCTTGGCCAGTAATATTACCGCGATAAGCAGTTGGTAAACTCCCCAAATCTACATCCTGTGGGTTTAGATAAGCCGTAAAAACCGCCTTAATGACTTTTGCCTGAGTAAATTCCTGCAATCTAACTGCAACAGCCTGTCTAAGCGCGCCTATACCGGGTTGAGATGGCACAGATATAGTCTGTGTTTGAGTTGGCGTAACCGTTCCAATTTGCGGTTTCTCAATACCTGAGCCGGTTCCTATTTGGCCACCTGTTCCAGTGACTACGGGCCTTGGCCCCGAGGTAGGCGCAACACTTTCAAATGGTTCAACAATGACTGCCTGTAATAGCTCCATTTCTGATAAATTGATATCATCTCCGCAATAATTGCCCCTGCTATGCTGAATACCAATCTTCTTTTCTCTACAAAGTAAACGGATTGCTTTGTTAAACATACTATAAGTAGGCACCGGATACCCCAAGGTTATCTTATATTCCTGCTCAACATCTTTAACTGTCTTATTTTTTATTTCTACAATTCTTTTTAATAAATGCTCATAAAAAAACTGTGCTGGATAAACCTGTTCGCTTAAGAAACGTAAAATATCCTCACGGCTTGATCCAGTTATAGGCTCCTCTTCGATTTGATCGTGCTCAAGCGATGGCGCATAAACATCCCATTTGACAAAAATTAAACCTACTCGGCGCAACATATCTAAACAATATCGCTTATCTTCACGCAAAATCCTATCGTATTCACTTCTTCGTTCGGAATCTTGTGTCATACTTATAAGTTCTTTAGCCGCGATTTGGCGCTTGGACCATTTAATGAGGTCCTGATTCTGCTCAAGATTGAATTCTGAATCTTTGGGCTCTAAAAGAATAACTAAATTCCTATTAGACAGCCCATGGTATAATTCATGCCTTTCTTTAGCAGTTAGCCTGCGCGGTGAAAAAACAAACCGGATTCTATCCTTTTCTAATGCTTCTAAAGCTATTTTGGTCTCTTCAGTACCAACATAAATAATACAGTTTACATTTTCCTTAAAGACCTCTTCCTTCCAGAGTTGGTATAGGTACTCTCTAGCATGCGGGTCTGATATTGATAGCGCTTGAAATTCAACTTTTGCATCTGGTTTTTCCTCTAAATCAAAATAAAATCTTCCCTCTTGCATCCAGAAATGTGAGGCATACTTCTGAAACCTAAGCAATGTTTTTTCCAAGTCATTAATGTCTGTATGTGGATTTAAGAGATTTTTGATTAGGTCTTCCTTAGTTATACCGCGCATCCTTCCAGATTCTGTCAGGGTATAAAGCAATGTAGCGGAAGATACCTCTAAAGCCAGCGGGTTATCCTGCAACTCCTCAAGGTTCATTTTCGCCCTCTTTATTAAATCGCCACTGGCATCTAAATCGGATAACCTATAGCTTGTTTCTCGGTCTAATAAATTTGCATGTCCGGCTGTAATTAAGTCCATTTTTTGATGTGTAAGTTTAACCATATTTGCTAAAAACCCCAAAGCCCCACGCACGCTTTGAAAACCGCCTCGTGCCGGCACTTTCTCCAAAATAATTTCTAAGAGCTCAGGTAAGAAAGGATACGTTAATTTCATTTTCTCCTTATACGGCATAACATCAAGCGTTGTGATATGTTTTCTCCAGAGATTAAGAAAACTTTCAAGCGCCACCTTCGCTTGACTCGGATCAAAATCTGTATAGTTTTCAAATAATCTGTGAAGAACTACTTTTGCCTTATCTTGGGTTTGGGTAAATTTTACGCTCACCGGTCCTACTCGTCTCAAGGTACTCCCTGGTTCTTCGCGATCACTATAAATACTAGAAAAAATAGTAATCTGTTTGTCACGATTTGACCATTCGGATAACATTTGCAAGAAAGCAATATTTTGCTTGCGAACTGCTGTATCAGAAATGACTCCTATTCCTTGCTCTAATTCGTCAAAAATGAGAATCAATTTTCTGTCACCTAAAACTTCTTGAACTTGGTTGAGGCTGGGTTGAACAATAGATCTTACCGGCTTCTTAGAAGTAATTTTCTCAAAAATAAAATCCCAAATAGAGTATAGTGGGATATCGGTAAACTTATTCACCACAACTGTTATGTCTTTTGGTAACTCGCATTCTAATTTATGCTTACTAAGCCATTTTTGAGCTTCAACTGGGCTATTAAATAAGTGATAAATTAATAACAAAAGATGAGATTTACCGCTTCCCTTAAAGCCCTCAAATAAAAATAGGCCCGGGGTTCCCGATGATTCATTGAAACGGCTATTCAACTTCTCGATCACTCTTTTAATGTCGGAGGTGGGGTAAGTAAGCTCAAAGAATATTCTGGGTTTGGCTTCCAGTTTTCTTGGCACGTTTACATTTGCAAGATCAATAATGCCTTCAATGCCATCTTCAGATAAAACTTCTGGTCTTGGTTTAAGAATATCGGAATAGCTCATTTATAATCTCCTTGTAATTATTACTTTTGTACGTTCGTCCTCGCTCTAATAAAATCTTCTAAATCCTCTGGCTTAATTCGCCATTGGCCTATTTTGGTAGCACGGATTTGCTTTTCTCGAATAAGCTCCCGTATTCTATATTCAGATAACCCCAGCTGTTTAGCAACTTCTTCTACTGTTAGATATCCTTTAAGTAACATTAGAAAGTCTCCATTTTCTGCTATACAACATTATGCCACATAATACCATATTCAATATATTTATACAAGCTAATTCCTCTAAGGGGAAGCAGGCACACAAAGGGCGCTGCGGAAGCCCGAAGGGCTGAAGCCGCCCGA
>Ga0307380_10012663_pt1 | contig 10474 bp, 8 predicted proteins | sample UN3MG_FD_202239 | JGI IMG/M metagenome (GOLD analysis project Ga0307380, IMG submission 202239) | Soil microbial communities from Risofladan, Vaasa, Finland - UN-3 | ecosystem: Environmental > Terrestrial > Soil > Coastal area > Acid sulfate soil | place: Finland: Risofladan, Vaasa | collected... | reverse complement strand
ATTGATTCAGACATGAATACATTCCTTTCTTTATATCTTATTTTAACTAAAACTAAAACGAATATTAAAATAACTTCTATTGCAAATCTATGATGAGATGTAAAAATAGAACGATAGAATCACCTCCTTGGCTTTAGATAATGATGAGTTAGATGAGTGGGTATTTGGGTATATGTAACAACCTGAAAACAAAACACACTTTTTGATTATACACATAATATGTTTACATTTCAACAAAATATTGTCATTTCATGTTATTTATACCAGCGGAGTAGAATCAGGGGGGACATTCTTCTTTTGTATTACCGCATTTATACATGGCGAAAAGTAAAGTGTGTCCCCCCTTGATTCTAAATGCTGTACGCTAGTAAGCAACTTTAATATTATTTTCCCAAAAAAAAAGGATTTTTAAAACTTATGTCGTATACTTGATATAACACGTGAAAGATTTCACTTAAATAAATTTTTCATATTTCTATAATTTTAAACAAATTTAATATATAACCTGTATGAAGGTAACGGGAGAGACTTTTTCTTTCCATCATAAAAGAAAAGGAGCCGAAGAGGTAAGATACCAAAAGTATTGAAACTTTCAGGCGAAAGGACCGTTACCGGACAGAACTCTGGAGAGCTTTATACAAAAAAGCACCGAAGGGGCAATTCCTAATCTTTAGGAAAACCCATACAGAGTTTACTAAAAAGAACTATCTCCTAATTTCTTAGGAAGAATCTTTCAGGTAAAAGGACAGAGTAAGAGAGTAATATCATTATTTTCTTATTCTGTTTTTTTGTTATCGGAATATGCTTTTTTTATTGTTATCATGCTTTTAAAAATTGTAATATTTCCATTATGTCAAAAGTAAAGGAAATGGGGTCAAATCTTTATTCCTGACAGTTAATCAAACTATTTGTCAAGAATAAAGATTTGAGCCCAGTAAGTCCACAGGAAATTATTTTGTCAAGGTATCAGCTTTCGAGTACATTTTTATGTGAGGCATAAGGCTCCTTGTTTACATCCGATATATATTTATATAGAAGCCCAAGTTTTTTAATGAACATCCTCTTTTACTGACAAAATACTTGACATATTTTAAAATATCTGCTATACTTGTACATAACTCGTATATATGAAGTATATCGAGTATATGAGAATATGTAGACAATGGAGGCGAGAGCATGAGAAAAGCCCAAGAAAATGAAATGCCACGCGATCGATTCAAACGGCTGGCTACACTTCGGACGAATGAAGTACTTAACCGGCTTAAAATACTGGGAAACTGTGCCAACAGACAAGCCTACGAGTACACAGAAAAAGACGTTGAAGCCATATTTTCAGCTATCGAGCGAAAAGTCAAAGAAACCAAAGCAAAATTTCATTTTCCAAAGGAAGAGGCGTTCAAACTTTAATGATAGGGGTAGGTAATATGTGGAAATTCAGGAAATTGACTGAGGGAGAACTAGAGCGGGATCCTCATGAGGCCGAATTCTTTAACGTCGGCGATATTGATCCGGCGGCCTCGCTGATACGGGAAATAATACAGAATTCATTGGATGCCATGCAATCAGGAATGAATTCTATATGCGTCCGGTTTACATTCGGTAAACATTCGAAATCGGACGATGATCCCTATTATGATGGATTAATACCGCACATTGAGAGTTGCGAGTTGTTACCAGAGGAATACTCAACAAATGACGGAGTCTGCTTTCTAACGATTGAGGATTTTGAAACCACAGGACTGGATGGACCCGTAAAACGCGAAGAAATTAAAGAAGGTAGAAGTGGCAACTATTACAACTTCTGGTGGTGTGAAGGAAAATCCCTGAAATCAGGGCAGAATGCTGGTAGGTGGGGACTAGGCAAAACCGCATATCACGTTGCATCAGCCCTCCGTTCATTCTGGGGTTTTACAATAAGACAGGATGACCAGCGTCGATTACTACTCGGTAAGTCTCTCCTGAAAACTCATCTATATAAGGGGGTAACGTACGATTATTATGGTTATTTTGCTGGAGACGACTCCAAACCAATAGAAAGGAAGGAAGTGCTGGATGATTTCTGCAGAAGATTTGCGATAACGAGAAATGGGGAACCGGGTCTTTCTGTAGTGATTCCTATGCCTGTTAAGGATATTAATTATGACGCCATTATCCGTTCAGTCATCATTCACTATTTCTTCCCCATTATAAAAGGAATGTTAGTTGTTGAGGTAAATCATGATTCGACACAGACAATTTTGAATGCTTCGATTCTGCGTGATATTGCTCTGCAACAGGATTGGGAGAACAGTTCTTGGACAGGCCAGCCGGTAGATTCCTTAATGGAATTCCTTGAAGATGCGGCAACAATGCCAAGCGCAAAGATAATTTTACTACAAATGCCTGCAGGAACTCCGAAAATGACGGAACAGCTCTTTGTAGATAAACTGGAGGAGGTTCGTACATTATTTTCGGAGAACAAATTGCTGTGGTTGCGGGTGCCGGTAAAAATAAAAGAAAATGGAAAGCCCGAAGTTAATTCGCACTTTGATGTGTACATTCAAAAAGATGAGTCACTAAGCAAATCCGATGAGTTCTATATCAGGGCGGGCATCACAATTTCCGAAATTAAGAAGCTGGGCAACAGGCGGGTTCGTGCCTTGCTTTCAGCACAGGATGGCGCTGTCTGCACGTTCCTTGGCGATTCCGAATCGCCTGCTCACACTGACTGGAAGGAGAGAACCGAAAATTTTCAAAATAAATATCACAGAGCATCCGGTACGCTGAGGTTCATCAAATCAAGCATGCAAGCGATCGTTGGAATTCTGGACCAACCACCTCCGGGGCTAGAACGGAATTTTCTGCGGGATATATTCTTTATTCCTGAAAGTGTTGAAGAGGAAGGCCCTGTAGTCAAACCGCCACCCCCACCCCCACCGCCGCAACCCCCGATATTTGATGTCAGCAGGATTCTTGGGGGATTTCGTATAACGCTTTCAAACGAGGAAGTCAACCTTCCCACTCAAACGTTCATCAGGATAGCTTACGATATACGCAGAGGCAATCCTTTTAGCAATTACCATCCTATGGACTTTGATCTTACCAATCAGACACTAAATATTAACGTGGTTGGTGGCGATGTTGTGGCTCTAGGTCAAAATCACCTGAGAGTATCTGTGAGGGAAGATAACTTTGAAATACAGGTGACAGGTTTTGATAATCATCGGGATTTGATAGTGGATGTTCGAGAGGAGAGACAATGAAGCGAAGATTCAATTATACAAATCGGAAAAGGATTACTCTGGATAGAATGTCAATTACGCTTAACCTGATAAATAATACAGCTGAATCATTTGATGCCATTGTCAGGCTCGACGGCATGGATCTACCTGATGAAGCTAACTTGTATATAGAGGCTTATCATCGTACTGATCTCATGCGATATCATTTCGGTACGGTGGGGAACATCACAATCCCTAAGGACCTAAATCTGTCGCATCTCGCTCATCATGAAAAACTGAGGTTTCGTGTGCTGGTTGTGGATGAATCTGGTGAGCGCGGATTGATCCTTGCATCTGCTGACAGAATTCGACCCACTAATGAGGGGGAGGGCGAGGATCAGAAGCGCCCTATTCTCCCCGTTGATTTCCGTGATCTTGGACGGCAGGTCTGGAGAATGGAATATGATGGAGATGAACCTATCTTGCTGATCAATAAGAGAATCCCAAATATTCATAATCTGGCGAAATCAGATCCCCGTTTCCACCTATACATATACCCGGCAGTGATTCACGATTTGTTTACCCATATGATCTTTGTTGATGGGGTTGACGATGTTGATGATCCTGCACAGGATTGGCATAGAAATTGGCTCACATTTGCTATCAGATTTTTGCCGAAGGAGGATATCCCGGAACATCTTAGCCAACGGGATAAGGAATTTGATTCTCAAGACGTTCTCAGATGGATTGACCGATTAACGGAAGAATTCTGCTCTTCACGAAGCAGAGAGTGGCTAAAATTACTCAATCTTGAGGAGGTTGGCTAATGGCAGTAATTCGAGTGCTGACTGATAAAGGAATTGAACTCTTTATCAACTATATCCAGGAGATCAAAGAGGGTTCTAGGGCACTTCCTCCCATCGATAAGCTTAGTCGCACGCCATGGTCCTGGGAATTTTCTCCACGCGTCGAGGTTGAAAACCTATCAATAACAACACGCATGGAACTTGGTAAATATTTGGTAGACCTTTTTGAAGCTAACAGTGTGGATCGCAAAGACATATTAAATAATCCCGGAATGTGGTCTTGGCTCACACTATTATGGTTCGACGATCTATGCCTTGTTAAATCTGATGGTCTGCGAAAAGTCCGTGAAATTTCCCGTTACGTATGTAGCTCGCATTATACGGATTATTATCGTCATCTAGTTGCATCATCTTGGGATATTTATTCCCTGTATCGGGAAAAGTCTCGATTGTTTCTATGGACTCCACTTTACACCCATAATGATTTCATTGAGCAATTGGTTTCCAGACAGAACATCATCACAAATAAAGCTCTGATTGAAGCTTTTGATCGTCTATATTGGGATTCACAATCAAATCACCCAAAGAGTGGAGCCCAAAGTCGTAGAAGAGGGGGTAACTTCAGGCGTTTCCTATCATTCATTCAACAGGTGGAGTTGACTTATGACCTACACGCCATTTCAACTGATGAAATCCTTACCTTGCTCCCGGTTGAATATGATGCTTGGAAGTCATAGCTCCAGAGTCATAAAAAGTAGGTGTATGTAAAGAGATGTATCGTAAATCTGGATTTTACTCAGTAGATCTTTTTGCTGGTTGTGGGGGACTAAGCGAGGGATTCATACAGGCAGGATTTGATGTCATCGCTCAGGTTGAAATGGACAGATGGGCGTGTGAGACTCTGAGAACCCGTCATCTCTACCATGAGCTGCACAGAATCAGGAAACGCTGTCTCTATAATAAATATCTCAGGGAAGAAGTATCACGAGATAATATACTGGATTCCTTCCCGCACATTAAAAGTTCAATTTCTCATTCTGTAATTCAGGCCACCCTAGGAAGGGAAGGAACAAATAAAGTACTGGAGAGGATTGAAGCCAGCAAAAGGTTTCATGGTGCTTCCAAGGTTAACGTACTTCTGGGAGGTCCTCCCTGCCAGTGCTACTCTCTTGTCGGGAGGGCGAGAGACCCATTCAGAATGGAAAATGACAAGAGACATTATCTATATAAGTATTATCTGGAGATTCTAGAACAGCTGAAACCGGATTTTTTTGTTTATGAGAATGTGCCAGGTCTCTTCACTGCAAAAGCAAGAGGAAATGATATATTTAAAAAGATCTTATCTGATTTTACAAAGCTTAATCCTCCTTATGAGATTACACCTCCATTAGAAAAATTTTATAGACAGCCACGAAGTTATATTTTGAACAGTGTAGATTTTTACATACCTCAGAAAAGAAAAAGAATAATTCTTATAGGATATAAAAAATCTCTCGAATACAATAATATCAACATAAAAAATGTCTTTAAAAAATTACAGGAAAAGGCAATTATAAATAGAAAAACGGGTTATTATACTGTGGATGATGCAATAGGTGATTTACCCCGGTTAGTTCCCGGTGGAGGAGAAGATAATTGGTGGGGGACTTATGAAAATGAAGACGGGCACGATTTAAAATCTTATCAAATAAAAATGAGAAATAATTCACCCGGAGTTATAAATCATAGGGCCAGGAAGCATATGAAAAACGATCTTGAAAGGTATAAATTTTTCATTGAACATCATATGAATGGTAACAAATCTGCTACTCTTACAGATCTTATAAGAGAAAGGCCAGATTTAATTCCAGAACATAAACATCTTGATAAATTCTTAGATCGTTTTAAAGTACAATGGTGGAACCATCCTTCTTCAACTATAACCGCCCATATTGGTAAAGATGGACATTATTATATACACCCGGATATTTCCCAATGCAGATCTTTTACGGTAAGAGAAGCAGCTCGCTGTCAGTCTTTTCCTGATAATTTTAAGTTCGAAGGTCCAAGAACAGAGCAATTTAAACAGGTGGGAAATGCAGTTCCTCCTAAATTAGCAAAGGTTATCGGAAAAATTATTTGTGAGGAATTAATTAAGATTTACTCATAAGGAATATTATGTGTAGAAAAACACCTTCAACTGATGAAATAAATAATTTACGAAAAAAAATAATTAAGTGGTTTGTTAAAAACAAAAGGGAATACCCATGGCGAAAAATAAAAGATCCTTTTAAAATACTAATAGCGGAGATAATGCTCAGACGAACAAAAGCTGATCAGGTAAAACCAGTATATGAACTTTTGTTTAAGAAATATCCAGATATAGAATCTCTTGCCAATGCCCGCAAAAGGAGCATTGAAAGAGTTTTATTTCCCTTAGGGTTGAAGTGGAGAAATGATTGTTTTTTAGTTGTAGCCAGAAAAATAAAAGATCAATATAAATTAAAAGTTCCTGAAAAAAGAGAAGACTTGATTAAACTACCAGGTGTAGGTGATTATGTTGCAGGAGCAGTTTTATCATTTGCCTATGGTAAAAAAGAATGGATTGTTGATAGCAATATAGCAAGATTATTTAAAAGATATTTTGGAATTAAGACTGGAAAAGAGGCAAGAAGAGATAAGGCTATTGTCGAAATTGCCAAATTATATTCAAAATACATTGATCCCCGGAAAGCTAATATGGCTTTACTTGATTTCTCCAGTCTTGTCTGTGTACCAAGAAAAGCAAAATGTGAAACATGCCCCTTATTTGTAAAATGCAATTATAGAATAAAATTAATATTATCTCGAATGGGATGATGGGACCAAGCTTCACAATTTCACAAAATAGTGTGGGAACTGGGGTCAGGCTTCACAAGTTCACAAAATGTAAAACGAAAATAGAAGAAGAAATGTGAAGTTGTGAAGCCTGCCCCCAGGAATCCTTTTTTTAGATTTTGGAGCCTTAGTTTGTTCAAGCAGAAAACCAAAATGCATATCATGTCCAATCAGTAGAAAATGCTTTTTCTGAAACCAATCTATGCATTAATCCATTTACGTTTGCAGCATTTTATATATAAATTCATATAAAAAGATTAAATTAAAAAAAATATTTTCATTTTAAGGATATTTATTAAAAAGAACATATCCTTAAATATTTTATATTAAAATATAAGATGAGAATAAAAGTAAATACCATTAAAGAATGGGAACTTTATGAGTCAGAAGTTCTTGATAAGTTAAAAAAAGAATTTCCCCATGCTGAAATTAAAAAAAATATTAGAAAATTGGGAAAATACAGCAGAGTAAATAGGCAAATTGATATTGCAATTTACGATGAAACGGTAGGCTATAATATTTTTGGTATTATAGACTGTAAATTTTTTAATATAAAATTAAACGTTAGAGATATTGAAAGTTTTATAGGCTTAATGGAAGATGTAGCAGCGAATTTCGGAATAATTATATCTAATATCGGTTACAGTAAAGCAGCAAAAAATAGGGCTAAAATGAAAGAAATAAAATTAGAAATTGTTGACTTTTTAACATTTATTTCTGAAGATTACCATTATGATTTGGAAATATGTCAGCTCTGTGATCCAGGAAAAGACAAACCTCCAGGAATCATAAGCTTTAATAGTTATGGTAGAATTGATAATGAATCTATATCTATTTTTGATATTGGTAGATGCGATAGATGTAATGAAATTTATATAAGATGTCAAGCTTGTGGAACCGTAACGAGTATACCTGAGTACTTATATGAAAAAGTAATTGAATGTGAAGGAGGTTGTGGACTAAGAGTGATAGTTAAAAAACATTATATAGGTGAAGGCATGTTTCAAGAAGATATAATATTAGTTGATAAAGATTGAAAAAACTTTTTTTGATTGCAGAGAAAAAAACCGCTTTTAATAACAATATTTTATATATTAATTTCTATACAGCAAAAATATGGGAATAAATAGGACATATCCCATTTTCTTAGATAATTAATATTTTACTTTTAAATTAGATAAATAGGGAAGGTGTGCCAAGTCAATAATTTGGTAACTTTTATCAGAAAACCAAAAGGACTTGGGAGTTTCTTAACCAGATAGTTGAGGCTTTAGGTATTACTATAGATAGACGTCCTAAAGAAAGAACTCGTAAAATGGAAAGCTAACCATAGAAAAAATAGGATGTTTCCCTATTTAAAAACTATAAAACTTTCCGAAATCTCTGCATTAAAAGAGCAGGGGAGGGTTTTTAATAAGTTTTTTAAAAAAAGAGGGTTTTTGAAAGATTTGTCGTATTAGGAATATAGAAAGTTTTGAAATAATTAAGTTTAAGAGAGATATCCATTCAAAACATGCTGATTTGGAAGCATAAACGAAGTAGTTCGATTATTTTAAGTCATATGAGGCGCATTTAATAAATTAATGGAGGTGACAATGTTAGAGAAACTTGATAAAAGAGATAAAATACACCTTATCAATTTAATAGGTCAGCGAAGTAATAACACACCGAACTTTGCTCTTCTTATTGGAGCAGGTACATCAGCTTCTTCTGGCGTTAAAACAGCCAGCGAGATGATAGCTGAATGGCGCCGACAACTTTTTGAGGAATCCAAAAGCACAAAGCCATTTGAAGAATGGTTGAAAGACCAAGATTTTTACGAAGATGACGAAGAGTATAGTATTGTATTTGAGACACTTTGCGACCAGCCTAGTCAAAGGAGGATTTATATCGAAGAATGTGTTAAGGATTCAAAACCTTCTTGGGGTTACATTTATCTGGCTAATATCATCGCCCATAACTATTTTAATGTCATCTTTACCCCAAATTTTGATGATCTTTTGAATGAGGCCTGTTGTCTATATGCCGACTTAAAACCTATGGTCTGTGCCCACGATTCGGCAGTAGTCGATATTAGAATAACCTCAGCCCGTCCTAAAATCATTAAGCTTCACGGCGACTTCCTCTATGATAATATAAAGAATACACTAAGAGAAACGGAGACTCTCGAAGAAAATATGCGGGAGAAATTCAAACAATTTGCAAGGGAATACGGATTGGTTGTAATTGGTTATGGTGGGAATGATAGGTCAATAATAGACATTTTAGATACGATGCTAAAATCTGAGGGTTACTTCCCCAACGGTCTATACTGGTGTATCCGAAAGGAAGGAAAAGTTAGTAAAAAACTCGATAGATTGATGCGGCGAGAAAATACGTATCATGTTGAAATTGAAAACTTCGATGAGTTTATGGCAGAACTCCATGAGAAATTGGGGCTAACATTACCAGATACTGTCCGTGACCCGTATAAAGCAATAACTGAAAGGTTAAATACATTCATTTTGCCTAAAGAAAAGATAGAACATCCAATTATCAAAAAAGACATAGCAGAACTAGAAAAGCAGGTCAAGATATTTGAGCAGATTATCACCGGGGAGGTGCCTAAAAAAGAAATAAAAGAATTCGATAGACTTGTTCCTTATAATTTCCTTGGAGATACAGAATATAGGAACAAAAATTATAAAAAAGCTTTGCTTTATTATGAAAAGGCATTACTACAGAATCCTAATAACTTAGAGGTGATGAGGCATCTAGTTTATTCTTATATATGGTTAGAGGATTTTGATAAAGCCCTTGAGACGTCTGAAAATATAATAAGGCAAGACCCAAGTAAATTCATGGGTTATCAGAGCAAAGGGAGCTCACTTATATATCTCAATAAATTAGAAGATGCCCTTGCTAATTATACCCAGGCATTGAGCTTAACCAAAAGGCCAGTGCAAATTGCAAACATCCTCATGAGCAGATCAAATGCTCTTCTTATTATGGGCAAATGGGAAGAAGCACTTTCGGATGCAGAAAGAGTGTTGCAAATAGACCCTAAAAGTGAGGTGGGAAGAATTAATATGTGTATAGCTCTGAAAAAATTAGATAGAAAAGAGGAAGTTGAGAAAAACATCCAATATATTTTACCTAACCTAAAAAATAAGTACTCTCGTTCCTGTGCATTGGCAGTGCTTGGTGATAAGAAAAATATGCTTAAGCAACTCAAAATGGCGATTGATGAAGGCAGTGGAAATAGGGTTAAGGCTAAATTTGACCCAGACTTTGCAGATTATAGAGAAGACCCTGATTTCCAAAAGCTTGTATATGGGAAATGAGAGAAAAATTCAACCTACCTCCACATCATATAACAGCGGATAAAAGGCAAAATACATTTTGCCAAAATTTCCTTCGGCAACTTCTTTTATCCGCAAACGTTATGCAATATCCCCAAAAGAAAAAAGTTTTAGAGGAAATAATGAGGTCAGATAAACGGATAAATCCATGCAAATAATCGCTTTAATCAATCAAAAGGGCAGGGGAGGAAAAACTGCTTACAAACGGCTAATAAATAATTTAAAATTATTTGTTGAAAAAAGAAGGACTTTTTAAATGAATGCAGTATAT
>Ga0307380_10012662_pt1 | contig 10474 bp, 8 predicted proteins | sample UN3MG_FD_202239 | JGI IMG/M metagenome (GOLD analysis project Ga0307380, IMG submission 202239) | Soil microbial communities from Risofladan, Vaasa, Finland - UN-3 | ecosystem: Environmental > Terrestrial > Soil > Coastal area > Acid sulfate soil | place: Finland: Risofladan, Vaasa | collected... | reverse complement strand
TGCGACAACCTGTACGTCGCCTTCGACTGCGAGGACTGCGACATCTGGAGCACATTCGCCAACCGCGATGATCCCGTGCAGTTCGAGAAAACCACGGTGCTGAACATCGATCCGCTGGGCAACGGCCGCGACTACATCGGCATCTGCATCAACCCGATCAACGCGATGCTCGACCTGAAAGCGACCGGCGGGCCGCCCGAGGTCAGCCGCCGAAGCTGGTTGCGGGCCATCGCCTGGAACGCGTCCGGAATCGAACACGCCGTTGCGGTCAAGGGCACCATCAACAAGCGTGACGATCTTGACGACCGATGGACCGTGGAGATCAAAATCCCGTTCAGCGATATCGGCGTGCGGCCGCTGCAGGGCGACACGTGGCGTATCCAGGCCGGGAGGCACGATTACTGGCTGGGCGGAAACGTCATCTCGAGCTGGACCAGGGACGGGTTCGGAAGCTTGACGTTCAGATAGCGCAAGGAAAATCAGAATTCAGAAGGATTGGGAGAAGAAAGCCACGAAGGTACGAAGAGCACAAAGGACACGAAGAAGAACTGAAGAGATGCCGGCATGATGGATCCTCTGTTCATCCTATCATCTCCCTCTTCTTCGTGGTCTTAGTGTCCTTCGTACCTTCGTGGCTTTCTTCCTCTTTTCTTTAAGGGAAACAGACAAAATGAAACTGGCTCCGATCTGCAAGCAAACCTGCCTCATCGCCATGGTGCTCCCGCTGCTGATCGCGGCGGGCTGTGCGAGAGGCATTCCGGGGGCGACTGTTCGCTGGGATCAGGTCCCGTACCTGCCCGGCAGCATGGAGAAACCCCAGAACGTCCGGACGATTGGCGCGTCTGCCCTGAAGGTCGATGATGACGGCACCTACCTCTACATCGCCATCTACGGTTACGAGCCGCCTTCGGTGCAATCCAACGTGATCGTCCCGACCGACGACGGCATGCTGCCGTTTGACCGTCGCGTCGACTCCTGGCGGGTAACCCTCGACAGCGACACGTTGGAGCGCCCGCACGTCATCGAGCTGGTGCCTGGAGAGCAGCGGTGTGCCGACGTCAACGTCAAGCTCGCCGAGCACAAGCGCAAGCGGATGCTCGAGCTGGCTTACCCGGTCGATGCGATCGAGACCAATCCCGTCCACATCCGAGTCGAGCGGCTCGTGAGGCTGTTCAACGGCAATAACGAAGTGGACCAACTCATCTTCCAGTTCCCGGAGGCGGGAGCGGCCGTGTACAGCTCGGAATCGGCGAATCTCGTGTTCGACCAGCGCGTGCCGCGAGTGCAGAACCTGATCGTGGACGAGATCCAGTGCGACTCAGCCGCGCTGCAGTGGACCAGCAACAAGCGGCTGACCAGCCGTGTGGACCTCGCGGCGGAGGATGGTGCATTGCAGAAGGTGTGCGACGCCGAGCCCCCACGGATGCAGCACGACGTGTTGCTCACGGACCTGCAACCGGACACGGCCTACAACTTGAGCGTGGGCGGAAGCGATTTTGCCGGCCACCCGGCGCCGCCGATCAACGGCACCTTCCGCACGGCGGCGCAGGCCGCGAACGCCCAGGCTATCCGCACCATGGACGCATCCTTTCTGCCAGTGAAGCTGGTTCCTCCGGAGAATGCCAATTCCTCCGCCACGCCGACCGGCGTGCCGCGTGGACTGCCGCTGCCGGCGAACCGTTCGCTGCTGTGGCGGATCGGCCGCGAGCTCTCGCCCGGCACCTACCGGATTTCGCTGTGCACGTGGCACGCGGCCGATGGGCCGGCGATGGAACTGGGGGCGATTCGCACTACCGAAGTGCCCAGCCAGTTCCGCCGCGTCGACACCATCCAGCCCCTGAAGGACGGCAAGCTGCACCAGTACGACAAGGTGCTGAAGATCGAGACGGCGTTCGACGCCATCGGCATCAAGGGCGTAGGCGGGGCTGCCGGGCCGGTCACTGCATTCCGGTTGTATGAGGTCGTGACCGGGCAGCGGCCATGAAGGATGAATGATGAATGAAGAATGGGATGGCTTGAGTGCCACTGGTCGTGTGCCTGATTCTTCATTCCTCATTCAGCCCCTGACGCTTTCCTACCGAATCCTTACACGATTTTACACATTCCACTGAACACGTTCCGCTGAAATCTGCTATAATGATGCTCGTCACTTTTCTTAAGGAGCGCGCGATGGTTGACGAATCGAAGGAACCAACCGGGCAGGCCAAGCTAAGCGATCTGCAGGCCGTCGAGAAACTGAACGCTAGCTACAAGAACCTGCGCGAGGAAATCGCGAAGGTCATCGTCGGGCAGGATCACGTGCTGGAGGAAATCCTGATCGCGATCTTCTGCCGCGGCCATTGCATGCTGGTCGGCGTGCCCGGCCTCGCAAAAACGCTGATGGTGCGCACACTCGCCGAGGTGCTGACGCTATCATTCAAGCGCATCCAGTTCACGCCCGACTTGATGCCTGCCGACATCACGGGGACGGAGATCCTGCAGGAGACGGACCGGGGCGAGCGCGTCTTCCAGTTCAGGCACGGGCCGATCTTCGCGAACATCATTCTCGCCGACGAGATCAACCGCACGCCCCCGAAGACGCAGGCCGCGCTCCTCGAGGCAATGCAGGAACATCGCGTGACGTGCGGCAACCGCACGTTTTCGCTGGATGAGCCGTTCTTCGTTCTCGCCACGCAGAACCCGATCGAGCAGGAAGGCACGTATCCGCTTCCCGAGGCGCAGCTCGACCGCTTCATGTTCAACATCCTCGTCGACTACCCGGAGCGCAACGAGGAAATCGAGATCATGAAGACGACGACCACCGCGCACGTGCCGCAGCTTGAGAAGATGCTCAGCTCCGACGAGATCATCGAGCTGCAGGAGATCGTGCGGCGGGTGCCCGTCGCGGATCACGTTTACGAGTATGCGGTCGACCTCGCGATCGGCACGCGCCCGCTGGAAGAGGAAACTCGGCCGTTCATCCGCGAATGGGTGAGCTGGGGCGCCGGCCCGAGGGCATCGCAGTACCTCATCCTCGGCGCGAAGGCCAGGGCCATCCTCAACGCCCGCTACCACGCGACTACGGAGGACGTTCGGGCGGTCGCACTGCCCGTGCTGCGCCATCGCGTCATCACGAACTTCAACGCCGAATCCGAAGGCGTCACACCCGACAGCATCGTCAAGCGGCTGCTGGAGGAAACGCCGGTGAAAGCGGCGAAGGAACGGTAAACGAGAGAACGGAGAATGAGGAGACCACAAAGACACAAAGGACTCAAAGGACGCAAAGAAGAGATGAAGAGAAAGGCGCAGATGACCGAATCATCGTCACCGATTCATCTAATCATCCATTCAGTATCTTTTTCCTCTTCTTCGTGTCCTTTGTGCTCTTTGAGTCTTTGTGGTTATCCTCATCCATCAGCATTCTGAAGTCAGGTTGACATGGCGAATATCTCCGATTACCTCAAGCCCGAATCTCTCCAGAAGCTTGCCCGCATGGAGCTGGTGGCGCGGCTCGTCGTCGAAGGATTCATCACGGGGATGCACCGCAGCCCGCACCGGGGCTTCAGCGTGGAATTCGCCGAGCATCGCCAATACGTGCCGGGCGATGAAATCCGCCACATCAACTGGAAAGCATTCGCGCGGTCCGATCGCTACTACATCAAGCAATACGAGGAGGAAACCAACCTCCGCGGTTACATTCTGCTCGACTGCTCGGCGTCGATGGGATACCAGTCGGGGTCGGTCAGCAAGTTCTTCTACGGGAAGTGCCTGGCCGCCGCGCTCAGCTACCTGATGCTGCAGCAGCAGGACTCCGCCGGGCTGATCACGTTCGACCGCGAGGTGAAGACGTATCTGCCGCCGCGTGCCAATCCCACACACCTGAAGGCGATCCTGCACCAGCTCGACCAGGCCCGCATCGGCAAGGAGACGAGCCTCAGCACCATCTTCCACGACCTCGCCGAGCGCATCCGCAAACGCGGCCTGATCATCGTCATCTCCGACCTGTTCGACAAGAGCAAGGACATCCTGTCGGGCCTCACGCACTTCCGCCACAAGAAGCACGACGTGCTGATCTTCCAGGTGCTCGATCCCGACGAGATGAGCTTCCCGTTCCGCACGTGGACGATGTTCACGAACCTCGAGAACGCCGACCACAAGCTGCTCACGGAGCCGCAGCGAATCCGCGCGGCGTATCTGGAATCGTTCGGGCGATTCACGACTGACTTGCGCCGCGGCTGCCGGCAGAAACGAATCGACTATCAGCAGCTCAGCACGCAGACGCCGTTCGACGTGGCGCTGGCGACGTATCTGGCGGGCAGATCGGGAGCAGTCTGACCTATTAACGTGTGTTTTTGACACGAAGGCACGAAGGCACGAAGGCACGAAGGAACACGAAGAAGCAAGTCCATCTGGTGCCAGAGGATGCACGGCATGTCCATCAGCTACAGGAAGTTCGTGTGGTGGGTTGACATTGTGAAGCTTGTCGGCAGCGCGGCCTTTGTCGTCATCGTGCTCGACATGTCTGACCTGATCGCGCCCCCAGTCGGAACCGTCGCCATGGCGCTCGCTGTAGCCATCGGGCTTTCTGGCGCGGCGGTGGCTGCTCTTGAGGGGCTGAGACTCATCACCGTGACGTGCCCGACCTGCGGCGGCAGAACGCATCCCGTGGCTTCGACCATGGATAAGAGATTCCCCCAAGCAGTGGAGGCTCTTCTCGCGCGACGGGCTGATATCATAGGCAACCAGTGCGACAAGTGCGGATCAGTTTGCCGCCCTAAGATATTCGGGTTCGGCATGGTCTGCAGCAAACCAGCTCGGCCAGCCGATCCGCAGACTCAGGTATAGAGAATGCCTCTTAATCCGGCAATCTTGGTTTGGCTATCCCTTGCCGCCGCGCCGATCGTGATTCATCTTCTGAATCGCCGGCGCTACCGCGTGCTGCAGTGGGGGGCCATGCAGTTTCTCGATGAGTCGGTGGCGAAAAGCTCGAAGCGCCTCCGCATCGAGCAACTCCTCATCATGCTCATCCGCATGCTGATCATCGCGTTCGTGGTGTACGCCATGGCCCGGCCGTACCTGCCCGGGGCGCTGCCGCTGACGCCGGACGCTCGTCCGAAGCGAAACGCCATCGTCGTGCTCGACCGCTCGCTGAGCATGCGATACGACGAGCCGCGAATCTCGAACTTCGCCCAGGCCAAGGAAGCCGTGGCACGCGTCATCGGCGTGATGGAAGACGGCGACAGCCTGAACGTGGTGCTTGCGGGCGGCAAGCCGCAAACCCTCGTGCCCGAGCCGATCGTCGAACTCGGCCGCCTCACCGAGCTGCTGAAGGACGTTGAACCGGTCGGCACCGAGGCCAATTTCGCACAGGCGTTTGAGGAGGCCCTCTCGCAGCTCGGGAAATCGCACAACCCGCTGCCGGAGATCTACGTGATAACCGACCGCTCGGGATTCGGCTGGCACGCGGAATCGGAATCGCACTGGTACGCGGCCCTGGCGCGGCTGCAGAACGCATCGAGCAAACCGAGGGTGCACGTGCTGCAGGTGGGCGTGCAGCAGCGCGAGAACGCCGCCGTCGCCGGCCTCACCCCCGCCACCGGCTCCATCGGCATCTATCAGCCCACGCGGTTCGACGTCCGCGTCACCAACTTCGGCGAGGAAAAGCGCACGAAGATGAACGTGATCTTCTCCGTCGAGGACGACGCGAACCAGCAGATCGTGCAGGTAGACGTGCCGCCCGGCGAGTCGGTCACCACGTCCTTCCACCACCGTTTCACGGCTCCCGGTTCCAGGCTCGTGAAAGCCGGCATCACGCCCGATGCACTGCCCTTCGACGACGAGATGCAGACCAGTGTGGACGTCTACGACGCGATCCCGGTGCTGCTCGTCGACGGTACACCTGGCCGTGCTTCCACCTCTCCAAACGTGGAGAAGGGGCAGGGGGTGAGCAGCCCGCTCGAGCTTGCCCTTCGTCCGCGCGACAAGGACAACCCCGACTTCAAGAGCCTGCTCACCGTGCAGGCCTGCTCGCCCGCCGAAATCCCAAGCCTGAGCAGCACGAAGTTCCACCTGGTCGTGCTGCACGACGTTCCGGTGCTCACCCACCGGCAGGTCTCCGATCTCGAGCGATACGTGGATTCGGGCGGGGGCCTGCTGATTTTTCCCGGCGAGCGGACAAGCCCCGACGCCTATAACGTGCTGCTGTATCGCGACGGCGACGGCCTTCTGCCCAGCAGGATCGAGCCGGGGCCGAACGTGAAGAACCCCATCCGCGCGATGGCGCAGGCGTTCACGCATCCTGCCCTCGCCGCGTTCCGCGATCCGAAGAACGGCGACTTCACCCGCATCGAGATCTACCGCTACTTCAAGTTCTCGCCCGACCCCCGCAACGAAAACGTTCGCGTGCTCGCCCGCCTCGAGAACGGCAGCCCGTTCATCATCGAGCGGACGTTCGGCCAGGGCAAGGTGTTCGTGTGCGCCGTGCCCATCGACGAGAAGTGGACCAACCTCCAGAAGCGGTCGTTCTTCGTGCCGCTGATCCACTATACCGCCTACTATCTCGCCGGCTCTGTGCAGCCCCCGCGAAACGTGCTGGTCGGCTCCGCGCTCTCCAGTTTCATCCCGCTCGAATCGAAGGACGCCATCCTGAAGGTGATCGATCCCATCGGCAAGGAGCAGACCATCAAGCCGCTGCGGAAAGGCGACCGGCTGGTCGCCACGTTCACCGGCACCGAGCGGCCGGGCGCTTACCGGATGGTGGGGGAGACGTCCGGCACTGCCACGTCATTCGTGGTGCGTCCGCCGACGCAGGAATCGAATCTCGCTCCGCTGAACCCGCGCGAGCGGCTGTGGGTCGAGGAGAACCTGCAGGCGTCATTCGCGAAGGACTGGGACGACCTGCGCTCGCGCGTCTTCGTGCGAGCCGGCCAACTGCGCGAATTCTGGCAGCTCCTCATCATCTGCGCACTCGGGCTGGTCCTCGCCGAAACGCTGCTCACGGGCGTCTTCGCGAAGAGGTCGCAGCAAGGTTGAACAGGATGAGCAGGATGAATAGGATACGGAGGCTGCCTCGCCTTCATCCCATTCGTCCCATTCATCCCTGTTGGGCTCTTCCCTCCGCATGCGTTTCCCACCTCAACTTTTTCTTGACATTCGTCGTTTCGTAATGTAGAGTATTCATGCAGGAGGAAGTCACTCCGCTTCCCGCCTTCGGTTTTTCGGTGGATGCGAGCTTCCGTATCGGGCCAGCCCACCTGTCATTTGATGGTTGCCAAAGGAAAGGCACCATTCGCTATGAGGATCACGTGATGAGAATTGCTGAAGTGGAGGCGCTCAATGGGCATCTTTAGCGGTCCGATATCCATAGGCAAACTGGACAAGCAGATCGTCGAAGAGATGAGAAGTTTGCTGAGGAAGGACGATTTTGGGCTTCTTGCCCTGATCTGTGGAAAGCATGATCTCTTTCAAGACAAATTCCTTGTGTGGCTCAAGAACAGGGAGTTGTCGGTGTTCAACTGCGGAGTGTACCTTGGCCTTCAGGCTGCACACCTGCGCCTAGAAGCGGCCCGACTGGAGTCATCCCTGTTGAAAGGGGAACGGCCGTGTGGTAAGCTAACGGGAGCGACACCGGAATCTCTCCTGGCAGAATGCGTTGAACTCCTTCACGCGAGTGTCGCATTGACAGAGCAGAAAGACTGGGTACCTTTCTATCTCTTGGCCGAAATCATGCACGAGAAGGGGAACGCCATGGCAGGATACTATGCCAACGCTGGCATTCGCCGGATAGACAAACTCATGCAGGTTCTACCCGCTCGGCACCAAGGTGAAGAGTTAGAAAGGCTGAACTCCTACCTTTTGGAACAACAAGCCAATCTCCAGCGGATTGAGAAAATCGCCAACTCCATTAAGTGCAAATGCTCCAAGTGTGGTGCCAAACTGATGGCCCGCGATAGCCGAGCTGGGCAGATGGCTCGCTGTCCACGCTGTGGAACGGCAGTACGTGTGCCTCTCAGCAGCGGTGTGTCTCTTGAGCAGAACACTATAGCCGAAAAGTACCCGGCTCAGTTGGTTCTCTTGTATGTGGCGCTTGAGGCGGACTCTACCTTTTTTCACGAGTGCATCAGACCGATATTCCAAGCAACAGGTGTGAAACTCGGCAAGGCGTCCCTGTTTGAAGTACGGGTCTACTTCCTTCATAAGCTTGACGCGGCAATGGACCTATCAGGACAGGCGGCAAAAACAAGGCGGGCGTTATTCAACCTATGTCACGATCTGATAGTGGCGGAATTCGAAGGGGATTTCGGGGAGTCCGATTTGCCAAAGACCATAGAAGCTCGGTTGGATACCTACTCAAAGATCACGCGGCGGACCGACCTGACAATGGGCCAAGTGATCCTCCAGTGGCTTAAGTACCTCGACAACTGCATCTTGCTCTGCAGGCCAGACGGGCCTGCTTCCGGCCCTTTGCCTCTAGTGGTTAGCGGGATTTTCGAATCCCTCCAACGAAGAGAGGAACTGGTTGCTGCTGAAGAGAGGGATCCCTTCTCGAGTTTCGTCGGCGAACTTGTAAAGCAGACCAAAGACATCATGAGCCTGCCATTCACCAAGATCAGTAAAGCCGCAGACACGCGCTATCAGGACATCTTGAGGAAGAACGATACGGCAGAATGAGTTCGGCACTCGTGGTTTGACACGAACTCCGGTTTTCCTGTTTCCTCACTTCTTCGGCCGCAGCCGCTTCAGTTCTTCCGTCGTGTACCCCAGCTCCGCCGTTTCGTAGAGCATCTGGTAGGTTGCCGGCGTCAGCACGAAGCCGTCGAACGGTGCCGGCTTGCCTTTCTTGATTGCGGCGATTCCCTCATTGCCGTGGATCACGAGCGCGGGACGCCTGCAGCCGCTCGCGAAAATCAGCAAGATGCGCACGAATAACAAGCAAATTACGGGCCGCAATGCCTTTCGCATGATTGCCTATCCTTTCTCGCATGGCCTTGATCTGGTCCTTCTGCCGCTCTCGATCGAGCCTTTCCGGATCAAGCACGTAACCGAGGACCTTGTTGACCATCATCAGAATCAGAACACCGACCATACGCATGCTCGCATCATGGCGGACGACACGTCCGCACGCTATCCACTGATCTTTATACGCGGTTCAGTATCTGCTCTGGAATCCATCTTACCGCCGACCATAGCCATCGCGGTCCGATTTCGATCCAGGCTGCACCAAGGCGTTGCGTGCTCATGGCGTTCCCGAAAGGCGATCCGATGCCAGCCTGAATCATACTGTGAAAGATTATTGGACGTTCGCCATGTCAGCGACCGGGGTCGCACCGGACGCCTCTCGCATTGAGCGCACGCGAATTGCGACCCGGGACCTCCGACATTCGAGTGCCCTGCGCCGGCGCGCGTCCTGCTGTCATGCATTCATGAACACAACGCGGCCGCGACAGCATATACGCACACGCACGCCCCGGAGGCGCACGAGAGAAGGGGAGCAGTCCTCGAAAACCAAGAGCAATGCCTCGCCCGTGGATGAAACGCATGCGATCGGCCCACATCATTTTCATGGAAACCCTTGCCAATCGCCTGCCGAATCACCCACCGCCAACGTCCGATAATGTATATTATGTTGCGCCGGAGGCCCTTTTCCTGGGATTTCGGCCTCCCCCACCGCTTCTGGAGTGGAACGTTTTGTTCCATTTCGGCGGCCGTCTGCGCGTAAGATTTCGAGGTTCAGTGGGCGAAGTGGACCGAGTGGACGGCGGTCGAGTCGACCGCAGTGGACGAAGTGGACTTGCGATCTCAAGCCCCAAGTCTCAAGCCTCGAGCCGCAAGCCCTAAAGCCTAAAGCCCAAAGCCCAAAGCCAATACCCTCAGCGGATGAGGCCGGGCTGCGGTTCGAGGTCGAGCGTGGCGTATTGGTTCTTGCGGGCGAGGTGGAAGGCGAGGCCGGCGACCATGGCGGCGTTGTCGGTGCAATACTTCGGCGGCGGGGTCAGGAGCGTCAGGCCTCGGGAGTCGGCGGCGTCCTTCATCTTGGCGCGAAGGCGGGAGTTGCAGGCGACCCCCCCACCGATGAGGACTCGGCGGGCGCCCGTCCTCTCGGCGGCAAGCATTGTCTTATCGACAAGGACGTCCACGATGGCTTCCTGGAGGCTGGCGACGACATCGGCGAGCGGTGCCCGGTTGGCTGGCGGCTTGGAGCCGGGGACGTTCGGCCCCTTCCAGTAGTACAGGACGGCCGTCTTCACGCCGCTGAAGCTGAAGTCGAGTGAGCCAGGCTCGAGGTATGACCGCGGGAAGCCGACCGCCTTGGGATTGCCCTCCCTGGCGATGCGGTCGATGATCGGCCCGCCAGGGTAGCCGAGCTCGAGGATGCTGGCGACCTTGTCGAAGGCTTCGCCGGCGGCGTCGTCGGTAGTGCTGCCGAGGATGCGTGCTTCCGTGGGGCTTTCGGCATAGAAGATGAGTGTGTGGCCGCCGGAGGCGATCAGGGCGA
>Ga0307380_10012661_pt1 | contig 10474 bp, 8 predicted proteins | sample UN3MG_FD_202239 | JGI IMG/M metagenome (GOLD analysis project Ga0307380, IMG submission 202239) | Soil microbial communities from Risofladan, Vaasa, Finland - UN-3 | ecosystem: Environmental > Terrestrial > Soil > Coastal area > Acid sulfate soil | place: Finland: Risofladan, Vaasa | collected... | reverse complement strand
TGCGACGGGTCATCCAGGTCCTGAGTCGCCGCACCAAGAACAACCCCGTGCTGATCGGCGAGCCCGGTGTCGGCAAGACGGCCATCGTCGAAGGGCTCGCGCAGCGCATCGCCGACGGCGACGTGCCCACCAGCCTCGAGAACAAGCGGCTCATCGCCCTCGATCTGTCGGCCATGGTGGCCGGTGCCAAGTACCGGGGCGAGTTCGAAGAACGGCTCAAGGCCGTCCTCAAGGAGATCACCGACAGCGACGGCGAGGTCATCACGTTCATCGACGAGATGCACACCGTCGTCGGTGCAGGTGCGACCGGCGAGGGGGCGATGGACGCCGGCAACATGCTCAAGCCGATGTTGGCTCGTGGCGAACTCCGCATGGTCGGGGCCACCACGCTCGACGAGTTCCGCAAGCACATCGAGAAGGACGCTGCGCTCGAACGGCGCTTTCAGCAGGTCATGGTCGAGCAGCCCAGCGTCGAAGACGCGATCGCCATCCTCCGCGGGCTCAAGGAGCGCTACGAGGTCCACCACGGCGTGCGCATCCAGGACGCCGCACTGGTCGCAGCAGCCGTGCTGTCGGACCGCTACCTGACCGGACGCTTCCTGCCCGACAAGGCCATCGACCTCATGGACGAGGCGGCCAGCAAGCTCCGGATCGAGATCGATTCGCTGCCCACCGAGATCGACGTCGTCGAGCGGCGGATCCGCCAGCTCGAGATCGAGAAGGTGGCCCTGGCCAAGGAGACCGACACCGCCTCCAAGGAGCGGCTCGACGCCCTCGAAGCCGAACTGGCCGACCTCTCCGAAGACCGCGACAGCATGCTGGCGCACTGGACCCAGGAGAAGGAAGCCATCGGTACGATCCAGGGCCTCAAGGAGCAGCTCGAGAACCTGAGGGTCGCAGCCGAACGTGAGCCCGACCTCGAACGAGCAGCCGAGATGCGCTACGGACAGATCCCCGAGCTCGAGCGGCAGGTCGACGAGGCCACCAAGGCACTCGCCGAACACCAGTCCGCCCGTCGGATGCTGAAGGAAGAGGTCGACGAGCAAGACGTCGCCGAGATCGTCAGTCGCTGGACCGGGGTGCCCGTCGCCCGTCTCATGGAAGGTGAGATGTCCAAGCTCGTCCGCATGGAGGACGTGCTCCACGAGCGGGTCATCGGTCAGGAAGAGGCCGTCAACGCGGTCGCCAACGCCATTCGACGCAGCCGCGCCGGGCTTTCCGATCCGCACCGTCCGATCGGCTCGTTCCTGTTCCTCGGCCCGACCGGAGTCGGCAAGACCGAGCTCGCGCGGGCGCTGGCCGAGTTCATGTTCGACGACGAACGCGCGATGGTCCGCATCGACATGTCCGAGTACATGGAGAAGCACTCGGTCAGTCGTCTCATCGGTGCGCCCCCTGGCTATGTCGGCTACGACGAGGGTGGTCAGCTCACCGAGGCCGTGCGTCGGCGTCCGTACGCCGTGATCCTGCTCGACGAGATCGAGAAGGCCCACCCCGACGTCTTCAACGTGCTCCTCCAGCTGCTCGACGACGGTCGGCTCACCGATGGCCAGGGTCGCACGGTCGACTTCACCAACGTGGTGCTCATCATGACGTCGAACCTCCCAGGTGACCCGCGCGACTTCTTCAAGCCCGAGTTCATCAACCGGGTGGACGACATCGTGCGCTTCCGCTCGCTCACCGAGGCCGACCTGGCGCCGATCGTCGCGATCCAACTCGATGCCCTGCGCGGCCGGCTCGCAGATCGACGGATCGAGCTCGCTGTCACCGACGCCGCATCCTCACGCATCGCCGAACTCGGCTACGACCCCGCCTACGGTGCTCGACCGCTCAAGCGGGTCATCCAGCGCGAGGTCGGCGACCGCCTTGCGACGGCGGTCCTCGACGCCACGATCGGCGAAGGCGACACGGCCACGGTCGACGTCGATGCGGACGGAAAGCTCTTGATCCGGAGCTGAAGGCTCGTATTTCGCCCCACAACGTGGTATCTCTGCACATTGCAGTCCGGCGAGGGAGGGAGCAACGATGCGAGTCATCACGCGCATCTCGGCGTTGGTCGCCGGACTCGTGGCGTCGGTCGGCATCATCCTGATCGTCACGGCCCAGCCCGCCGGTGCTGAGGTCTGCGGGCCCGATGCGCTCGTGGGGCTCAGCTTCTCGACCGCAACCGACTCGCCCGTCGCCGCGCTGTCCGCGCTCGGTCCGCTCGAGCCCGGCGACGCCGTCACGATGTCATGGGACGGACTCGCGCCCGGGTGCGACGAGCTCGACATCACGCTCGCCGCGCACCGCGTCGACGGCTCGCCGACCTCCGAACTGGTGGCGGCCGAGGCCTGTACGGACCCGGACTGTGGCGGATCCATCAGCTTCGTCGTCCCCGCCCGCACGACCGTCTGCCGCGGCGAGCTCGTCGCTGCCACGGGCCCGCCGCTGCTCGACCGCAGCCTGTACGGCGGGGCACGGATCAGCGCGACGACCATCGATGCGGGCGAGTGCGCGCCCGCTGCTCCGTCTGGGATCGTCACCGTCCAGTGTGCTCGTGGCGGCATCGATGTCTCGGTCGCGAACACCGGAGAGGTCGACGCCGTGTTCACGGTGACCGTCGACGGGGTCGAACGGCGCCGATTCGAGGTGAGCGGCGGAAGCGAACGCTCCGAGCTGCTGACGGTCACCGAGGACACCCAGACCACGATCGCGGTCGGCGCCGACGGTGAACTCCTGCTCGAACGAGTCCTTCGCCCCGACTGCTATCCCACGCCCGACGTGCCCGTGATCGTTCCCGACTGCGCAGCCGGGGGTGCGAGCGTGATCCTCGACAACCCGACCCCCGAACCGATGCGCTACGCCGTCGTCGTCGACGGCCTCGCCAACGAGGTCGCGGTCGGCGCACACCGACTCGAACGAGTTTCGGTGCCCGTCGACGAACACCTCACCCGTGAGATCGTGGTCCAGGCCGCCGACGCCACCGAGCTCACTCGCTTCACGATTCGAGCAGACTGTGAACGCCCGCGAGCAACGGTCACCACCGAGTGTGCGAGCCGGTCGCTGGTGTTCACGCTCGCCAACGACGGACCCACCGAGACCATGGTCGATCTGCTCATCGACGGCTCCGCAATCGTCTCGATCCCGGTGCCCGGTGGCGGCGACGACATCACGGTCCGCCTCGACCTCGGCGAAGATCAGACCGTGGTCGCCTCGGCTGCCAGTTCGGGCGTCGAGCTGACCTCGAGGCGGCTGACCCTCGACTGTCTCCCCCCGACGGTCATCGAACCCGGCGCGCCTCCTGCGTTGACGCCGACGGCTCCGGTGAGCCTGCTGGTGCAGACGCCGGCGGTCCCCCGCACACAGGTCCTGGGCGTCTCGGTCCGCCGGACCGCGTCGGCCGGCGCCACCCAGCCGCTCCCGGTGACCGGCTGGGACCCCCGTGGGCTGCTCGTCGTGGCCGGGCTCCTGTTCACGCTCGGTGGCGCCTTCCTCGTGATGTCGGCCGGCCGTGAGACAACGGGCTTCGGAACCGCGATGGCCCGCCGGTAGCATCGCCCGTCGGCCTGGAACGCAACCAGGCCCGGACGCGACGAGGGATGTCAGATGCCAGCCACGGTGCTCGTGGGCACGCAATGGGGAGATGAGGGCAAAGGCCGCTTCACCGACCTCTTCGCCAAGGAGATGTCGCTGGTGGTCCGCTATCAGGGCGGCCACAATGCCGGGCACACGCTCGTCGTCGACGGCGAGACCTTCGCCCTCCAGCTGATCCCGAGCGGCGTGCTGTACGACCACATCACGCCGGTCATCGCCAACGGGGTGGTGGTCGACCCGAAGGTGCTCCTCGCCGAAGTCGACATGCTCACCGGCCGCGGCGTCGACTGCTCGCGGCTCAAGGTCAGCACCAACGCCCACCTGATCTTCCCGTATCACCAGGAGTTCGACGCGTTGACCGAGCGGTACCTGGGCAAGAACAAGCTCGGGACCACCAAGCGAGGCATCGGCCCGGCCTACAGCGACAAGGCGGCGCGGGTCGGTTTGCGGGTCCAAGACCTCTACGACCCGAAGATCTTTCGCGAGAAGCTCCACCTGGTGCTGCGAGAGAAGAACCCGGTGCTCGCCAAGGTCTACAACCAGCTCCCGCTCGATGCCGACGAGATCGCGGACGTCTACCTGAACGAGTACGCCCCGCGTATCGAGCCGATGGTCACCGACACCGTGAACCTCGTGCACGCCGCGCTCGACGCCGGCCAGCACGTGCTCTTCGAGGGGGCTCAGGCGACCTTTCTCGACCTCGATCACGGCACCTATCCCTACGTGACCTCCTCGAACCCGGTCGCGGGCGGCGCGTGCACCGGCGCCGGCGTCGGCCCGCGCGACATCGAGCGGGTCGTCGGAGTCGCCAAGGCCTACGTGACCAGGGTCGGCTCGGGGCCGTTCCCCACCGAGCTGCTCGACGAGACCGGTGACCTCATCGTCGATCGGGGCCACGAATACGGCACCAACTCCAAGCGGCGTCGACGCCCGGGCTGGCTCGACCTCGTCATGCTCCGCCATGCGGTCCGGCTGAACTCGCTGTCCGAGCTGGCCATCACCAAGCTCGACATCCTCGACGTGTTCGAGACGGTCAAGGTCTGCGTGGCCTACGAGGTCGACGGTCGTCGGATCGACGACTACCCCGACAACCAGTCGGTCCTCCACAAGGCCAGGCCCGTGTACGAGGAGCTGCCGGGCTGGACGACCGACCTCTCCGAGACCACCGAGCGTCACCAGCTCCCCGAGCGTGCAATCGACTACGTGCGCTTCATCGAGGAGCAGGTGGGTGTGCCGGTCCGTCTCCTCGGGGTCGGCCCGGGCCGGACGCAGTACGTCCAGGTCCGACCCTGACCGCTACCTTGCTTCGCCATGAAGATCTGTGTCGTCGGCGGTGACGGGCGTGCCCACACGCTGACCCAGGTGCTCAGTCGGCATCACGAGGTCGTGGTCACCCCTGGCAACGCCGGAATCGCCGAATCGATCCCCGACGAAGCGGCGGCCGTCGACGCCGACCTGTTCGTGATCAGCCCCGAGGAACCGCTCGTCGCCGGCCTCGCCGACGAGTTGCGCGCGCAGGGCAAGCGGGTGTTCGGACCCGGCGCTGACGGTGCCCGGCTCGAAGGATCGAAGGCATGGATGAAGGAGGTGGTCGCCGCGGCCGGGGTTCCGTCGGCTGCGCACGCCACCTTCACCGATGCCGCTGCGGCCGTCGCGCACCTCGACACCCTCGCTCCGCCCTATGTCGTGAAGACCGACGGCCTGGCCGCCGGCAAGGGTGTCCTGGTGACCCACGACCACGCAGCGGCGGTCGCCGACATCGAGGCGAAGTTGGCGGGCGAGACCTTCGGTGTCGCCGGAACGACGGTGGTGATCGAGGAGGCCATGTCGGGGCCTGAACTGTCGCTGTTGGCCGTGTGCGACGGCACCCATGCGGTGGCGCTCCCACCCGCCCAGGACTTCAAGCGGGTCGGCGAGTCCGACACCGGTCCCAACACCGGCGGCATGGGCGCCTACTCACCGGTTCCGCTCGTCACCGAGGCCATGGTCGACGAGGTCCTGCGTGACTTCATCACGCCCACCCTCGCCGAGCTCCGCCGCCGCGGGATCGATTACCGGGGCACGCTGTACGCCGGGCTCATGCTGACCGAGACGGGCCCGAAGCTCGTCGAGTTCAACGTCCGGTTCGGTGACCCCGAGGCACAGGTGGTGCTCCCGCGGGTCACCAGTGACCTCGGCCAGCTCCTCGCCGAGGCTGCCGATGGTGCGCTGGTCTCGACGCCGACGATCAGCGACGAGGCGTTCGTCACGGTCGCATGCGCGTCGGAGGGCTATCCCGCATCACCGCTCACCGGCGATCCCATCGACGGTCTGGACCGGGTGCACGAGATGTCGGGCGTCAGCGTGCAGTACGCCGGCGTCGCTCACGGCGACGACGCTCGCCTCGTCACTGCCGGCGGTCGCGTCCTCTGTGCCACCGGCCATGCACCGACCATCGCCGAAGCCCGCGAGCTCGCCTACGCGGCCGCCGAGGGCATCACCTGGCCCGGGCGCTTCTTTCGTACCGACATCGCTGCCGCTGCAGCCAAGGAGGATCCAGTCCGATGAGTCACAAGGTTGCCGTGCTGATGGGCTCGCCCAACGACCGCGACAAGATGCAGCCTGCGGCCGACACCCTCGAGGGATTCGGGGTCGAGTGCGACTGGCGTGTCATGTCGGCTCACCGCTCGCCCGAGGCGGTTGCAGCGTTCACGAAGGCCGCTCGCTCGGCCGGCTACTCGGCGGTCATCTGCGGCGCGGGGATGGCGGCTCACCTCGCCGGCGCCGTGGCCGCGAACACCACGTTGCCGGTGATCGGGGTGCCCCTGTCGGGCGGCGCCCTCAACGGCGTCGATGCGCTCTACTCGACCGTCCAGATGCCCAAAGGCATTCCGGTCGCAACCGTGGCGGTCGACGGATCGATGAACGCCGCGCTGCTGGCGATCCAGATCATCGCCGTCACCGACGACGACATGGCGGCCAAGCTCACCGAGCACCGAGCCGACCAGGCGGCTCGTCGCTGATCAGCTGCCGGCGGCGATGGTCAGCTGCCGGCGGCGATGGTCGGCGGGGCGTTCCAGTCGTTCGACCAGTCCTCGGACCAGTCGATTGACGGCATCTGATCGGTGGGCGCCGGCTCGGTCATCTCCGTCTCGACGGGTGGATCCGTCTCGACGTCCATCATCGGGCCGATGACGGGCTGATCCACCGCAGGCTCGATCACCGGCGGCGCCGGGGGCACGGCGAATGAGTCCGTTGCGGGCGGGATCAGGCCGAGATCTGCCGGGTCGAACGGTGGCATCTGCTCGATCTCGGCGAGGCGACCCGACGAGGCCCGCTGCTCCTTGAGCTCGCGGACCAGCCGCTTGCGCAGGATCTTCATGTCCTTCGGCACGTACTTGGGTGGCCGCGCCGAGTTCCGACGCACACCTCCGGCGCTGATCGAACAGTCGAGGCAGATGGCCGGCTTCTTCGGGCCACGCACCGACACCAGGCAGGTATGGCACGCGTCGTGGCCGCACTCGTAGCAGGGGTTCACTGCCAGCTCGAATGGATGCTTTTCGCAGCTCACTGCCGTCACTGGAATTCCCTCGCGTTCGAATGCGTGCAGGTAGGGGAGTATCGACGGGGCACGATCTAACCTTGAGGCCAAATGGCTGCGATCCCGAACATCCTTGCGGCGCGTTACGCGAGCTCCGACATGACCGACGTGTGGACCGCTGAGCACAAGGTCGTCCTCGAGCGGCAACTCTGGCTCGCCGTGCTCCGCGCCCAGCGTGAGCTCGGAGTCGCGGTGCCCGACGGGGTGATCGAGGACTACGAGGCAGTCGTCCACCAGGTCGACCTGGCATCGATCGATGCCCGCGACCGGGTGACCAAACACGATGTCAAGGCTCGGATCGAGGAGTTCTGTGCGCTCGCCGGCCACGAACACATTCACAAGGGAATGACCTCGCGTGACCTGACCGAGAACGTCGAGCAGCTCCAGATCCGCGATTCGATCGAGCTCGTCCTGCATCGCACGACGGCCGCGCTGGCCCGACTCGCCGCGCTGGCTGCCCAGTATTCAGAGCTGGTGATCACCGGGCGTTCGCACAACGTCGCAGCGCAGGCCACCACCGTCGGCAAGCGCTTCGCCAACGCCGGCCAGGAGCTCCTGCTGGGTCGCCAACGGCTGGTCGACCTGCTGGACCGCTATCCCTTGCGTGGCATCAAGGGGCCGGTCGGGACGCAGCAGGACCAACTCGACCTGCTCGGTGGCGACCAGGACGCGCTGGCGGCGCTCGAGGCCTCGGTGGCGGGGCATCTCGGATTCTCGGCCACGCTCGACAACGTGGGGCAGGTCTACCCCCGCTCGCTCGATTTCGACGTGGTCAGCGCGCTCGCCCAGGTCGCCAGCGCTGCATCGAGCCTCGCGACCACGATCCGGCTGATGGCGGGTCACGAGCTGGCGACCGAGGGCTTCGTCGCCGGTCAGGTCGGCAGCTCGGCCATGCCGCACAAGATGAACACGCGGAGCTGCGAGCGCATCGTCGGCTTCAAGCACATCCTCGACGGCCACGTCACGATGGTCTCGACGCTCGCCGGCGACCAATGGAACGAAGGCGACGTCTCCGATTCGGTCGTACGGCGAGTGGCCATTCCTGACGCGTTCCTGGCCATCGACGGTCAGTTCGAGACGCTCCTCACCGTGCTGGGCGGGTTCGGGCCACATCCGGCGGTCATCGATCGCGAGCTCGCCCGCTACCTGCCGTTCCTCGCGACCACCAAGGTGCTCATGGCGGCCGTGCGGGCAGGCGCAGGCCGCGAGGCAGCGCACGAAGCGATCAAGGAACACGCCGTGGCGGTCGCGCTCGAGATGCGCGAGAAGGGCACCGCCGACAACGATCTCCTCGATCGGCTCGGTGCCGACGAGCGGCTCCCGATCGATCGCGCCGCGCTCGGCCTGGCGCTCGGCGAGCCGCTGTCGTTCGTCGGCGCTGCTCCTGAACAGGTGGCCGCATTCTGCACGACGGTCGAGGCCCTGGTGGCCGCCGACCCCGAGGGAGCGGCCTACCTGCCCGCCGACATCCTCTGATCGAGACGCTGCGGCCCGCGAGGCACGCATGCGCGAGAGCCTGGCAGACGTGGTCCTTCGTTCGACCGACACCGTGAGCCATGATGCTCAGGTGACCGTTCAACTCCCGAAGATCGCATCCGGCAAGGTGCGAGACATCTACGACGCCGGTGCTGACCAGCTGCTCATGGTGACCTCCGACCGGATCTCGGCATTCGATGTCGTGATGGCCGAACCGATCCCCGACAAGGGCCGGGTCCTGACCGCCATGTCGGCCTTCTGGTTCGACCACTTCGGTGACACGGTGCCGCACCATCTGATCTCGACCGACTACGGCGCGGTGCCCGGGGCCGGTGACGAGTCGATCGACGGCAGGATGATGCTGTGCCGTCGGGCCGACATGCTTCCGATCGAGTGCATCGTGCGCGGCTACCTGACCGGGTCGGCGTGGAAGGAGTACCAGCGTGACGGCACCATGCACGGCACGGCGCTCCCGCCCGGCCTCCAGGAGGCCGACCAGCTCCCCGAGCCGGTGTTCACCCCGTCGACCAAGGCCGCCGACGGCGACCACGACATCAACATCAGCTTTCAGGAAGCGTCCGATCTGGTGGGCTCCGAACTCGCCGACCGAGCACGGGCGGCGAGTCTCGAGCTCTACATCGAGGGCTCGATGTGGGCCCGCGACCGCGGCATCATCATCGCCGACACGAAGTTCGAGCTCGGCCTCGCCGACGGCGAACTGATCGTGTGCGACGAGGTGCTCACACCGGACTCGTCGCGTTTCTGGCCGGCCGATCAGTGGCACCCTGGCGCGACCCCGCCGTCGTTCGACAAGCAACCGGTGCGCGACTACCTCGACGGCCTCGACTGGGACAAGACGCCCCCACCTCCACCGCTGCCCGACGAGGTCGTGGCGGCGACCTCGGCTCGCTACCGCGAGGCGTACGAACGCATCAGTGGCCTGTCGCTCGACGACTGGCCGGGTGCCTAGGCTTCGGTATGCGCTTTGACGTGTTGGTCGAGACCCGTCCACGTCCCGGAATCGCCGATCCCGAGGGTGCCACGATCGAGCGGTCGCTTCCCGCGCTCGGTTTCGGCGGGATCGAGGGGGTGACGGTCGGCAAGGCGTTCCGGTTCACCGTCGACGCCCCTGACGAGCCCGCAGCCCGGAGTCGGGTCCGCGATGTGTGCGACCGGTTCCTGACCAACCCGGTGATCGAGGACGCCGACATCTCGGTGAGCGAAGCCTCCTGATGCCGACCCGAGTCGGTGTGGTGCTGTTCCCCGGTTCGAACTGCGAGCAGGACGCGATCGAGGCCGTCGAAGGTCTCGGTGGTGAGGCGCGCGTGCTCTGGCATGCCGATGCGTCGATCGGCGACGCCGATGCCGTGGTCGTTCCGGGCGGGTTCGCCCACGGCGACTACCTCCGCCCCGGTGCGATCGCGAGGTTCTCACCGGTGATGGATGCCGTTGCCGACTTCGCTCGAGATGGTGGCCCGGTGGTCGGGATCTGCAACGGATTCCAGGTGTTGACCGAGTGCGGATTGCTTCCGGGAGCGCTCCAGAAGAACGCGGGATTGAAGTTCGTGTGCACCCAGGTCGACCTCGAAGTCACCTCGACTCGATCGGTCCTGACCCGTGGTGCAGCGGTCGGTCAGAAGCTCCGGATCCCGATCAATCACTTCGAGGGGAACTACACCTGCGACCAGCGGACCGCCGACCAGCTACGCGACGAAGACCGCATCGTGGTGCGCTATGTCGACAACCCGAACGGATCGGTCGACGGCATCGCCGGAATCTCCAACTCCGACGGCAACGTCGTGGGGCTCATGCCGCACCCCGAACGCGCATGCCACCCGCTCT
>Ga0307380_10012660_pt1 | contig 10474 bp, 6 predicted proteins | sample UN3MG_FD_202239 | JGI IMG/M metagenome (GOLD analysis project Ga0307380, IMG submission 202239) | Soil microbial communities from Risofladan, Vaasa, Finland - UN-3 | ecosystem: Environmental > Terrestrial > Soil > Coastal area > Acid sulfate soil | place: Finland: Risofladan, Vaasa | collected... | reverse complement strand
CCTTTGCTCATACCAGTATTTCTTCGTCAATGACAAGTTTGTCCATGATATAGTTGCGGCGTTCCTGTGTGTTCTTTCCCATATAAAACGCGAGCGTTTCACCAATGGAGTGCTCTCCGGAAATCGTGACCGGCGTGAGTCGCATGTCATGTCCGACAAAGGCCTTGAATTCTGACGGGGATATCTCTCCAAGTCCTTTGAATCGGGTCACTTCATGGGCACGCCCCAGCTTCTTCATGGCCGCATCACGCTCCTGTTCGGAATAACAGTAGAGGGTCTCTTTCTTGTTACGCACGCGGAAGAGAGGCGTTTCCAGAATCTTGAGGTGTCCACGTTCCACCAGCGACTGAAAGAAACGCAGAAAGAAGGTGATCATCAGGTTACGGATATGCAGGCCGTCCACATCGGCGTCGGTGGCTAAAATCACATGGTTATATCGCAGATTATTTATGTTTTCCTCTACGTCCAGGCTCTTCATGAGGTTGAAGATCTCCTCGTTCTTGTAGAGTGCATCCTTTTTAAGATCGCACACATTGAGGGGCTTGCCTTTGAGCGTATAGATCGCCTGGGTGTTAACATCACGGCAGCTCACTATAGAACCGGCAGCGGACTGACCCTCGGTGATGAAGATCATGGTGTCTTTGTGCAAACTCTTCGCGTGGTTGTAGTGCTTTTTGCAGTCGCGCAACTGGGGTACACGGATAGAGATGGCTTTGGACCGCTCACGCGACAGTTTCTTGACCGCGTTGAGTTCCTTGCGAAACTTCTCCGTTTCGAGGATCTTGTTGATCAGCTTGTCTGTCTGTGTCCTATTACTGTGCAGCAGTTTAAGTACGGCCTCTTGCACGCGACCCACAATTTCAGAGCGAATTTCCGTATTGCCCAGCTTGTTTTTGGTCTGGCTCTCAAATATCGGGTCTTTCAGGCGGATTGAAATTGCGCCGAGCAGGCCTTCACGCACATCATCGCCGCTGAACTTCTTCTTGGCAAAATCGTTCACCCCGCGCAGGATGCCTTCGCGGAATCCGCTCAGGTGCGTACCCCCGTCGTTGGTATACTGACCGTTCACAAACGAATAGTAGTCCTCGTTGAACCGGTTGGTGTGAGTGAAGGCAAATTCCAGGGTAGCATCGCGATAGTGCAATGGCTTATAGATCTTCTCAAAAGAGGACTCATCTTCAATCAGGTCCAGGATGCCGCCGGTTGACAGAAACCGTCGATCATTATAATTGATGCGCAGTCCCGCGTTCAGATAGGTATAAAAGCGAAGTCGCCGCTCAATATGCTCTTCACAAAATTGGTACTCCGGGAAAATATCGGGATCCGGCACAAAGCTGACAAAGGTGCCGTTTGGCTGATCGTCCTTGCCCTTTTTCTGCTTGATTAGCTTGCCGAACTCAAAACTGGCTTGCGTGTATCTGCCCTCGCGATGACTGCACACCACGAAGTCGGAGGAAAGGGCATTTACTGCTTTGGTGCCGATCCCGTTGAGACCGACGCTGAACTGGAACACATCGTCATTATATTTTGCACCTGTATTGATCTTTGACACACACTCCACCACCTTGCCCAATGGAATGCCCCGGCCATAATCATGTACGGATACCCTTTTTTCCTTGATGATGATATCGATCTTTTTACCATGGCCCATAATGAACTCATCGATTGCATTGTCGATGATCTCCTTGAGCAGGATATAAATTCCATCATCATAGTGTGCCCCGCTGCCTGTACGGCCGATATACATCCCGGTACGTAGCCGGATATGCTCCAGCGACGAAAGGGTCTTAATCTTATCATCCGTATACTCGTGCTTCTTTTTAGCCATAGGCAATTGTCTGAAAGTCCGTCCGTTATTACTTGTTATCCCACACTCCAAATCACGTTTTGAAGAGGCTTCAGAAGAGCATAAGTTAGCAATAATCCCGAATTTCTGCAAGGAGGGAACACAAAAAAGGCGCTTTTTTATTCTTCAACGGACTGAAGAAGATGCAATTGGGGATGAGGCTGGATGGCGTAGCGGAGCAAGGCTATGCGGGTCAAGGACCCGGCCCAACAGAAAACTGATTATATCGCGGAGCAGTGATTTATGTCGTTGTTTCAGCACGAGCCGATATTTTCAATCCAGTCCCCGCCTTTTGAGTAAGGCATCAACTTTGGGCTCAAATCCTCTGAATTTAATATATTGAGCCATCATATCGTTGCTTCCCATTGAAAGAACATTTTTTCTGAATGAAGCGGCCAGTTCCCTATTAAACAGATCGGTCTCCTTGAATGCCTGGAATGCATCAGCGTCAAGAACCGCGGCCCAGATATAACTGTAATACCCGGAAGAATAGCCTCCGCTGGAAAATATATGGCCGAAATTTGTACTTTGATAGCGGGATTCAATCTCAGGTATCAATCCAATTTTATCCATTGATTCTTTTTCAAATTTTGCGGCATCCTGTTCGGTTGTATCTGTGAGTACGTGCCAATCCATATCCATGAAAGAGGCAGCTAAATACTCAGCCGTCATAAAGCCCTGATTAAACAGTTTAGAGTCTTCAAGCTTACCGATCAGTTCCTGTGGAATCGGCTCGCCGGTTTCATAATGAAACGCATAGGTTTTCAGTACGGCGGGATCCGTTGCCCAGTTTTCCATAATTTGAGAAGGAAGTTCAACGAAATCTCTCGGCACTCTTCTCGATCCGCTATAAGTCGTATTTCCGAATAGGCTGTTCAACCCATGGCCTAATTCATGAAAGAGTGTTACCACTTCATCTATACTCATTAAGGATGGTTTGTCCGCAGTTGGTTTTGCAAAATTACCAACGTTGTAAACCAATGGCGTAATGAAATTGCTGTTAATGTTGGACTGGCTTCTGAACGAGCTCGACCAGGCGCCGCTCCTTTTACCGTCACGCGGATAATAATCAGAATAGAAAATACCCAGATGTGTTCCATCAGCTTCCAGAACCTCAAATACTTCAACGTCCGGATTATAAACCTGAATATCATTCCTTTTAACAAATTCTATTCCGTACAGTTTCTTGGCCACATCAAAGGCGCCCCGGCGAACATTTTCCATTTTGAAATAAGGGCGAAGCATAGCATCATCCAGGGCATATTTTTCTTTTTTCACTTTCTCGGCATAATACCACCAGTCCCAGGTTTGCAGTTTGAAATTATGGCCTTCCTTATTGATGATTGCCTGCATATCCGCAACTTCCATTCTTGCCCTTCTTAAAGCGGGTTTCCACAAGTCGTTCAGAAATTTGTAAACATTCTCCGGATTCTTCGCCATGTTTCTTTCAAGAACGAAATCCGCATGGGTTTTATAACCCAACAAATTCGCTTTTTTAACCCTGAGAGCGGCAATTCTGGATATCAGCTTCTTATTATCAAATTCGTCGTTGTTATTGCCGCGATTGATATATGCTTTGAAAACGATCTCCCGCAGGTTACGTTTTTCCGAATTCATCAGAAAGGGAATAAAACTTGGTTTCTGGAGCGTAAACACCCATTTGCCCTCCATGCCTCTTGCTTTTGCCATTTCAACGGCAGCTTGAACAACTCCATCCGGCAGACCGGCAAGATCCTCATCCTTATCTATTACCAGCCCGATGGCATTGGTCTGTTTCAGATGGTTTTGTCTGAACTTGACGTAAAGATTACTCAACTCTTCATTTATGTTTCTTAGCTTTTCTTTATCTTCATCATTGAGATTAGCTCCGCTTCTGACAAAACGCAGAAAATAGTTTTCCAGCAGTATGTTTTGTTCGGGGGTAAGCCCAAGACTTTCCTTCTTATCATTGATTTGTTTTATTCTTGCGAAAAGTTTTTCATTTAAATTGATATCGTCATTGTGTTTAGCCCGTAATGGTGCGACTTCTTTTGATATATTCTGCAATTCATCGTTTGTGTTAGCGCCGTTAAGGCAGCCGAACACTCTGCTTACTCTATCGAGCAACTCTCCGCTTTTTTCCAATGCTTCAATAGTGTTCTTAAAGGTCGGCTCTTCTTCATTATTTGCAATCGCCTCAACCTCAGCTTTTTCAGCTTTCATTGTTTCGAGAAATGCCGGCATAAAATGCTCATCTTTAATTTCATCAAATGGAGGCGTTTGAAATGGTGTGTTCCAGTCTTGTAACATCAGATTCTCCGCTTGAATGCCGCAGCCAATAGTCAAAATAATTAAAGTAAAAAGGTACATCTTTTTTTTCATCTTCATCATCCTTTCGTTAATAATTAATTCTTCGGAACACTGTGTACTTGTCAAGGGCCAATAGGGCCGTGTCGTATCAAGTCTATCCCTTTAAAATAATCGGCAGTTACTTCCTGAACCATTGTACATTATTTTCGATCCAATGGTAACATGCCGGGTAAAAAATGTTTATTGATCTGGTGTATAACAAGCGATCCATCAGTGGTCCAATCTTACTCTTGCAATCACTGGCCGAGTTTCCTTTTTCGTGAGCTGGAAGATACCGCGATTTTCAGGTAACATCGTGTCGAAAGTTTTGTCACTACAGATGTCAATTCTTATGAATTATGAAGCTATCGAACCGTGGATACAGTTTGAACTGAAAAACGGATATTCGTGGACTTTACACCAAAAAAGGCATAAAATAAATTCATGCTCTTTTTGTCTGCGCACTGCACTTATGAGCTGAACCTGCTATATACATTATAGGTGACTATTGGAAGGAAATTAGTATGAGATCATATGCTTTGAGTTTGATATTGCTAACATCCTGCCTGTTTACATTAGATGCGAATGCCCAAACCGTTGCACGGAGTCGTCCTGCCGAGTGGAACAAACTTGTATATGGCGGCCGGTTTATGGACCTATTTCTGCCAATGCCCGTTCAGGGCGAGTTGACCAGTGAGACCTGGGGAGCGGACAATGTTAAGCCCCGTTATATCGATAATGGCATTGAAGACAGAGAGTGGTCGTACTGGGGCGGGAACGCAGTCCTGGGTCCGGACGGAAAGTACCATCTTTACGTCTGTCGCTGGCGTGAAGATTCTCAAAGAGGGCACGCCGAGTGGGGGAATTCTATCGTGGTTCATGCCGTTGCCGACATATCCACCGGGCCGTATAAAGTAAAGGATACCATTGGCCCGGGGCATAATCCGGAAGTGTTCCAGCTTAAGGATGGAAGATATGTCATTTATGTTATGGGGGGTTATTATATCGCTGACAGTGTGGACGGCCCCTGGCAGCGTGAGAAGTTCCAATTCAATTCACGGGACAGGCGTATTATAGAAGGTCTCTCAAATCTCTCCTTTGCCCAACGCGAAGACGGCTCTTATCTGATGGTGTGCCGCGGCGGAGGTATATGGTTCAGCGAAACCGGAATCTCTCCCTACAACCAGGTTACTGACAAACGAGTTTATCCACCCGTTCCGGGCAACTTCGAAGATCCTGTCGTCTGGCGTACGCCCATACAGTACCACATGATTGTCAATGACTGGCGAGGACGCATTGCCTACTATTTGCGTTCGAAGGATGGAATCAACTGGAAGGTCGAGCCCGGCGAAGCCTACATGCCGGGTATAGCCAAATATGAAGATGGAACCGTGGTTGACTGGTTCAAGTATGAGCGTATTAAGGTATTGCAGGATAAACACGGGCGGGCAATGCAGGCGGATTTTGCTGTCATCGACGTGTTGAAAAATCAGGATAGAGGCAGCGACATCCACAGTTCCAAGCATATTTGCATTCCTCTGACTGTTGGTCGACTCCTGACCATACTCGACAAGGAACAGATTACTGCCGAGACAAAGACCATCCGAGTCAAAATAGCGGCTGAGGACGGTTTTAATCCTCACACTGACATTGATTTAGACTCGTTGCGATTTGGTGCTTCCGAAGAGGTGAATTTCGGCAGAGGGTCCAAAGTGATCAAAACGGAACGATCGGGTGATGATTTGATTGTCACTTTTGACGGAACCGGCAACGGCATCACCGATGACAATTTCGCGGCCAGGCTATTGGGGAAAAACAGTAGCGGAAAACTGCTTTATGGTTATGCCCGCCTGCCGTGGCTGAACTATTTAGAGCCTGCCCTGTCGGCCCTTGCACCAAAAATTGCAAACAAAGAGGATGGTTTCAATATCGCCGTTGAGGTCCAGAACTTTGGTCAGGTCTCGTCAGAACCTGCGGGTCTTAAAATCGTGTATAGCACAGATGATCAGGTTGTGGAGGTTGCCGCCGGCACGGCTGCCTCGCTCAAACCTTTTCAAAAGACGACTGTCGAGCTGACATGCGGCAAAATTTTCGAAGCGGGAGTTGCGTACACTCTTAAAGTTATTATTAATCCTAACGCTCGGTACCCGGTAACATTAGAGAAACGGATAACTCCGGTGCCTTAGGCTTCGATTGTCAAAAATGTTGCCGGTGTTTGTCAGTGGCCACACGGCGCAGCCTCGGGTTTCGCCGTGTTAATTCGTGGCTAATTTGAAAAAACGAATCCAATATGTCGGAGGGGCGAAACGTCGCAAAGTCTTATTTGAAAGGAATATATGGCAATATACCGGCTGGCGGAGGCGAAAAAAAACAAAGCCAATTTGTCCGGGCTGAAAATTGACGTAAGCTCAGTAAAAACAAAGCATTACGCAGATACATATTGATTTTAGACCATAGAAAACAAAGCCAATTCAAAGCCAAACGCAGGTCTTTGTGTCCTTCGGCTCTGATTCCGGCGAGTTCTTCGGGGATTTTGTCTTGTCCACCAGCTTGGCCAAAGTGTGCAGAAAACAGGAGATTTCAGCAGACAACCATAGACATAAAAACGGCCAGGACACGCTAAAAACTGCATTCCTGGCCGATAAACAAATAGCCCCAAGGGGATTCGAACCCCTGTTGCCGGGTTGAAAACCCGGTGTCCTAGGCCTACCTAGACGATGGGGCCAGCCTGGATTACTCCATGTTAATTGCTTCCTCCGGGCAGGCGTCAACGCAGACCCCGCAATCGATGCAGGTTTCCTCATCGACTACCGCCTTTTCGTCAACCATCTTGATCGCCTCGCTTGGACACTCTGCTACACAGGTTTCACAACCAGTGCATTTCTCTTCATCTACTTTAGCTGGCATCTACATTACCCTTTCAAAAGAAAACGAAACTTATTATTGCTTTTCTAAAACCTCAGTCACTAATAAGACACGGAATCTTACAAAATTACTACGATATTACAACCTATTTTTCGAAGAAATTTTATAAGGTTTTTCCAACTTCTACGCTAATCCCATTTGATAGGTTCAAATCCGGTTTTTTCGCCCTTCAGTGCCCTTTTATAATTGCTCTTGGCGCCCTGACATATCCCTGCCTAAGACAATTGCCATATCGCGAACAGTCTTGCTTGGGTCATTTTTTGCCGTCCAGTCCAGAACCTGATTGAATTGGCTGTCCGGAATTGTGGTCAGCAGATAAACAGCCATCAGACGAACGGGCCATTTAGTATTATTCATATTCTCCGCCACTGCACTGATTAGCTCGTTATCCATCGGCAAAGAAAGCATATCAGCCATAGTATGCACTTTAACGACCCACTCATCATCGGCAGGATTAAGGAGCAGCCCGGATTTATGCGACAACGCACTCCTCAATAACGGCGTCATCCAATCGGCATACATAAACCTGTAAGGCAGATTACGATTAGACATTGCATACTGCTCCTTCAAGAGTCCGGTAAAAAGCCGTGCGGTCTTGATTTTTTGGTCAACAGGAGCTGTTGAGATCGAATTAAACTCGTTTCGAAGATATTTACCGGTAAGTTCAATGCCCGGACGTTTTATGCTCGCCCTGCTCGGCTGGATATAAATGAGTCTGTTGGCAACCTTACCATCATTTGTGACCACTGGATCGAGGTAAAGAGTAAATTCTATATCGAGAGATGCCTGTGGATATGTAAGGAGCGTCTTTCTAAGTTCGCCTGTAATAAGTCGCAGGGGAACAAGAATACTTCGGCCGGGCTCAATGAGAAAGGCCCCTCGCACCCTGGTGAACACTAAATTCGGTATATTTTTACTAAGATCTCCACTAATTACGGCGTCAACTCTGATATGACCTTTAAACAAGCTATAATCACTGATTACAAGCGGCTCGGAAGAGTGATTTGTTATTGCTGCAACGCCACTGAATTCGCTGCCGTATGGAAATACACTTCCCGGAATTTGAAGCTGAGCCGTGATCATCCGCTCCGGCGGAGTAAACACAGGTACGAGTGTTTGGCCAAAAACATTTTCTAATGCAGCTAAAACAGTATTAGTTTCGGCCGGAAGGACGTATTCTTTGCCCTGTTGAGTGAGAATTTCCTTTGCTCGCTCGGCAGCGAACGACCCGGGATCTTTGGCTATTGCCATATTAAGAGTCTCAACTGCCAGATCATTCTGTCCCTCCGTCAGTTGAATCATAGCCTGCGTCAAATCAGCGATTTGGGTCTTCTCGAAATTATTAACAAGAGGTTTTGCCCATTCAATCTGATTATTCATTGTAAGCGCATAAGCCAAAATAGCCGCTGTTACCGGTGAATTGGGCTCAGTTGCAAAAGCTTTATTAGCCCAGCTCAACGCCTTGGCCGGATACGGCAGGGCAAAAGAATAAAACCAGGCCAATTGTTTGTTATAGTCCTGCTGTGAATACCGGCCATCCGGACTATCTGATTGAGTTGTATTTATATTTGAACCTCGCAGAACCAGTAGCCGCCGTGTTTTTTCTTCAATAGCCTGGAATATCAGGGTTGCCAGTTCGGTGTCACCCATTTTAATTGCCGCTTTGCTCGAAATAGACTCCAGACGCAAGTCAAATCCGCCTTCCTGCCGGACACGCTTGGCAATTTCCTGGCATTGGGATTGATTTTGCCTCGAATTGTAGCTGCTGATCGCCCAGGGCAGATAGATGTGAGCCGGCAATGCTTCAGACGGGTAAAGATAACTAAATAAGTCGGCACAATATTTATAAGCCGCCGCAGATGTCTCGTAAAGCTGCAGGTGTTCTGCTTGTTGTGCAAAAGCAATTGCAACTTCGATTTCCGTCGGATTCTCACGTATTGCCAATCTTAAACGTTCAAGATGCCACGCTGGGCCGATCCGTTCGGGCTTGATTTCAGCCAGCTTGGCGAAGGCCTTCCAGTTATATCTATTGTTCTTATAAGCCTGCATAAAGTAAAACTCGGCAGCTTCCAAATCCGCCTTCTCAGCTTTCAATATACCAAGCTTAGTAGCCAGTTCGGAGCTCAGGATTTTATTCTTACTGCCCAGAGTCCCCAACATCTGCTCAAGAAGCTTCTCCCGCGATTCACGAGAGTTTATCCGTTCAAGCAAATATTCAACCGCATTTCCTGCCACCTCAAGGTCGGCGAATTCGTCTACATAGTCAATAAGCAGGCTATAGACCAGATTGGAATAATCCCACCCCGTTTCCCGGCAGGCAAATTCGATTAACAGGGCTCGCACGTCCCCGGCGTGTCTATCGAGACTCATCGCAGCGGTTAAGAATGCCATCGCCTGTTCGACTTCGGGCTCTGCGACATCTTTTGAGTTAGCCAGTTCGTATGCTATTTCATAAAATTTCTGGCTGATAGATGGTGAATACAACTGCTCCGGATTCACCGCCGATTGCTCTATATCTCGTACGGTTGATCCTTGAGCCCAGACTGATAACGGACAAAAAAGAAGTACCGAAAGCACCATGATAGGTGTTCTTTTAAGCATTTGTTTCTCCCGTGAAAATGCAAAAGAAACAGTACTTTGCATCAACATAGTTCGGCATCCCAGTCCTTTTAGCCTTAGATATAATGGCAAAACAGCAATTTTATGTAACGAAATTGATATATCCCTTAAACCCTTATATGTCAAGTTGCATTTGTATCAAAATGAGGTTTTTTGCCCTTTAAGGTAAGTCTGCTCCGAGCCTCTCACTGTTCAGCCTGCAATCCACATCTATGACTTTTTGCCCGCAAATAAAGAAAGCATCTCGATATGGAGCAGCTTTGCGGCCACCGTATAAACCGCCGCCGCCGTTGGCACAACGACTGCAAGCCTCAAAATATCAAAGCCTGTACTGTCGGGTAGCGCTCGGCACAGATACAAAAAGCATTGTCCAGCCATCCACATAAGAATTGTTGCCGTAAGTGTTTTGATCAGCGTAGTCAACATACCATCCAATATCGAAGAGCCGAACCTTCTGCGAAGCGCAAGAACAAGAATCACAACTTGCAAATACGAACACAGCGCCGTAGAAAGCGCCAACCCGGCCGTCCCCATAAACCATATCAGTGTCAGGTTAAGAACAATATTTACACACACTGCCACCAGGGCGCTTCGGGCTGGCATTTTGGAATCCTGCATCGAATAGAATGCCCTGGTGACGACCTGCTGCATAAAGAAGCCGCATAAACCCAGCGAATAGAACAATAGCACCCCTGCCGTAAGCGTTGTGTCGCTACTCGTGAACTGTCCTCGTTCAAAAATAACCGAAATCACCAG
>Ga0307380_10012657_pt1 | contig 10475 bp, 18 predicted proteins | sample UN3MG_FD_202239 | JGI IMG/M metagenome (GOLD analysis project Ga0307380, IMG submission 202239) | Soil microbial communities from Risofladan, Vaasa, Finland - UN-3 | ecosystem: Environmental > Terrestrial > Soil > Coastal area > Acid sulfate soil | place: Finland: Risofladan, Vaasa | collected... | reverse complement strand
GTAGACATCTACCTCGTGCTTGTCGAGCGCATCTCGCATCAGCACGATGATGTCGTCTGTCTTCATCAGCGGGTAGTGCCGGTCTGCCCCACGCTTCACCTTGCCGCCGCCGCGCTCAAGCCACGGAGGGTCCGCAACGATCGTGCGAAATCCCCCCGTGCCATCGAACAGCTTCAGAGTTTCGATATCGCCCAAAGCCGAATGTCTTCATGGTCGCTTGAGGTGAAGACCCTAATCCCTAGCCGCTCGGCCTCCGCCTTCTCACCACATGAACCACTCGAAGCTTCCCACCCGTCGAGCATGTACACCGCATCACAGCGCCTCATCATTTCGAGCGTGCCCTCAAGCCAGAAGGAATCGTCACTGCCCATGCCGTGAAAGAACCTCGTGTTTGCGTGGGGGATAAGCGGCATCAAGCCAAACTCCATCACCAACAGCGCAGCGGCATCTTCGGCCCGACGCACGTTGCACTCGATCTCCCATGCATTCTTTGCCCTGAATGGCCCAGCAACATAGATGACCTTCATCGCTGCCCCCGTCTTGCTCGTTCGATGATTCGCTTTTGGTTTTCCAAGTGGTAGTTCCATATGTTCCATTCAAAATCGTGCTCAGGGACGTCATCGGTGAGCCCTGCCATGATCTCACCGATCTCCACGATGGCCTTCTCGGACTCGGCAATCAGCCGATCCCGTTTATTGTCTACCTCGAGCTGCCCCTCGGCTTGGGCCTCGTCCGCAATGGCCATGACGCGGTTCTCAAGGTCGGCGTCGTGGTCCACAGCTCTCATGTTGTAGTGGAAATCGGGCGCCTCTGGATCAAGGGAGTCGGCGTACTCCTTGATCTCAGCCAGTCTCTTAGAGGCGTCTGCTTTCACCTTGGCGGGGTCCCTTGGTGGGCACGCCTTCAACATGTCGATGTATTCCTCAGGATTGTCTTTCCAGAGCAGTTCGAAGGTGCGCTCCTCGATCTGATCCAGAAGCGCCCATGCGGCGTCGATGCTCCCTTTTCGGGTGGCCATGAGAAGCAATACGGCATGCTCGTCTATCGCCATCGCAACGGTCTCCCTAATCCGCCCTTCGACTACGTTCTCCCCCCCGTACCTTTGGAGGGCCTTCCCATTCTGCATCGAAGAGTAGGCACACCGTTGAAGCATCTCCAACCGCGAGTCCCACTCTTCGATGATCCGCTTGGCGCGGCCCATTTCCTCGTAGGATCCAAACGTGAGTGCGAAGCGCCCCTCGTCAATGTTGAATTCAGGAACGGCCTTCAGGGAGTCTGCTTGTGCTTCCATTTCCTTACCTTTCAACCAGGGCGGAACGCCGCGACCAATACCAAGTGCGTCCACGCCGAGCGCGCCGCCGTCTTGGCCAAGACTCTCTCTTCCTCATCCGAAGGCTTTATGCAGTTCAGGATATCACCGTCCCGATCGACGATGAAGATCTCCGAATGACTGGCCCACCACTCCTCAAAGCGAGCCTCGTCTTCTGCGGTCCTCAATGTTCGACCCCCAAGTCTCCCTTGATGTCTCTAGCAAGCTCCATGAGCAAAATGAACATCGCCTCATCATCTGGCATGTCCTCTTCGGGCGCGCTAATCGAATAGCTTTCCGTCGGGTTCTCCATGTCAGCAATCTCGATCATTAGTGTGATTGTCTTCTTCTCGCTCATTTCTTCCTTGCCTTTCGTAGCTGTCCGCACTTTCTGCATCGATACAGAGTCGAAGGCTTTGAGAACAACCCGGCCTCAAATACCGAGTCCGACGTGGACACAAACGAATGCGAGCAGTCACGCGCAGCTTCCTCATCCCACAAGCGGACGAGTTCGATCTTCTCAGGGTCAATCTTCATCACCCCACCACCAGTCGATCACATTTGGCACAGCGCACCTCATCTTCCGGAGCTCCCCCATCCATCAGCATCCGAGGCGACGTGAGGCGCCTCCCGCAAAGAGAGGTGTCCTTGCCCTTTTGAACCGCATGCCACAGCCGTCCCCCTAGCTCCATATCCCAAGACATAGGTCTCAAATCATCCATCGCCATCCTCCAGCTTCGGTTTTCCCCGGGTGTCACCGGAGGCGTTTTTCAGATAGCTCGGATACACCGCAGCCTTGCGCAGAGTGTGAGGGTCATACAGCTGCCTGCCGCTACTGCTACGGCACCTGTCTCCAGGCCCCTCCCCACACTTCGGGCAGGCAACCGAGAGCACCTTGTGCGCGTCATATGTAGACATCAGAATCCACGGATCCTTTTCATTTCTGCCTCGAGTTCTTTGATCGTATTCGCGTCGCGGCTGGTCCTGCCGAAGGCCAACGCAAATAGCGTGATGTCCAATGAGAACCAAACCCCCGCGCAAATGTAAACCCACGTTGGTAAACCCATCATGACATCGCCACCCACATGACGATCACCAGGGCTATGGCCATCGTCAGGGCTATGGCCCGCTCGGCCTCTTCTGTAAAGTACATAGACATCAGTTCCACTGATACGCAGATTTGACCGACTGCCACTTCGCCGCAGCGGTAGCGCCTACGTCCCATCGGCAATCACTTTGACAGCACAATTCCACGTCCGTCGTCTCGCCGTTGAGCTCGACATCTTTATTGCACCGAGGACAGGGGTACTTCATCCCATAGTCGTCGCAGTCAAATCCTTCTGGAAAAAGGCTATCGAGGTCCACCTCCTGCCCATTACCCTCCGGGTCGCAATGCGGACAAAACAGGACGTTCGTCGCGTGGTCGCAGCGGTCCACGTGCCTTGACGACGGTTCGTGACCGCAGCCCTTGCAGTGAGGTGTGGTGCTCATCGGGAACCCCCAAGATAGTCCGAGCTGTACAAGGACATGATCACGGTGACCATGGTCTCATATTTGAACCTGCTGATTGAGCTACGCATCTTTATCAACCTCTTCTTGCGCACGACGGCACCAGTCACGGCGAGCGTTGCAACGATCGCACGTGCAATCGGGGGCATCAATCATGACATCGGCAATCGCTTCAATCAGCAACTCTTTTGCTTTTTCCATTTCTTTCGTTTCCTTAACCATTGAGCTTATCCCTGAAAGTGGAGTTCAATGCCTCATAGTCATCGGCCAGCATAGCTTGGCCCTTGCCAACCACGACGCCGCATAGCTTTTCGTAAACATCTTTCCACGACATCGACTCTCCGCCATTGTACTTATCGGCCCAGGCCTTGAAGAGGATGATACCTTCACCCTTCAGCGCATCAAGCCTCTCCGCCTCATCGATCACTCCCTTGACCTGGGACTTATGCTCAGGCGAACCGCTTACCTCCAGCCCCGGCTTGCCAGGCTCAGGCTCAGGCTCAGGCTCAGGCTCAGGCTCGGGCTCAGGCTCGGGATCAGGCTCGGGCTCAGGCTCGGGCTCGGGCTCAGGCTCGAGCTCAGGACCCGAGGCTTTATCTCGCCCGGTCTCCACCTCACCCTTAGTGCGCTCAGGTACTGCGCCCCCCGACCATGCCTCGTCGATAACATCTGTACCATCCTCAAGGTCCATCTCTGGGAAGCCGCGGCGTAGCGCCTGCATCTCGGCGCACTTGCCCAACTGAGCAAAAGGACGACGGAGCCACTGCTGCTGAACCTCACCCTTTCGATTCCTCTCGACGTATTCTGACCAGCGAGCCTCACCCCAGTATTCATCGACTCCGCCATGCGGATTCCTCCGATACACGCGGACCCGCGCCAGAACAGGCATGCCAGCGTCATCCACCTCAAATAAGATCTGGTCCATGCCAGCAAGACCGTGCTGATGAGCGATGGCCCGACGTCCGGCAGCGCTGAGCGTCCAGACGATCTTGTTGCTATTCGAGTTCTTGTCCCAGCGGCGGTTCGCCCAGATGTGGTCCCGAAAGTAGCTCACCCCTTTGCGCTCCATGGTCAGGATGCACATGGTGATGTCTTCCTCGGAAAGCTCTAGGCCTGACTCGGTTTTGGCTTTGAGCCAGACCTCCCGTCGCATGATTGGGTCTCTGTATGATTCCTTGCTTGTCATTTTGATTTCCTGTTTGGGGGGATGGACCTGAGATCTTGGGGCATGATGGTCGAAGACCTTAGATGATGTAAAGCCTCAGAACTCCGGGAAACCAACGATGCGGGCGATAAATTGAGCCGGCTGCGCATTCTTGATTTTCGTACGATGCTCGACCACGAATTGGAAATCTTCGGACCGAACGGCAGACAACCAGTCGACTTCACAAGGCGCGCCCGGCCTAAAGCTATCGAGGTGAATGTCGGTAGGAAAAAGCGACATCGCGCGAGCATTGCTGCTGGACAAAAGCCAAAGGTCTTTAGACCCCGTATAGATGAAGTGGGTCACCGCGATGCGCCCATACTGAATGTGACCCCACAGCCCGGCGCCGAAACTAACAGTCTCCCCTCGACGGATGGGTGGAGACTGAACCGTCACGCTCGTTGGGCGCGGAGGCGGGCACTCATTCGGCGTTGGGTAACAGGCCGCCCCACTCGACCGAGGATACCCCCTATACATTCCCATCGTCACCCTCCCTCTGCTTCTCCCTCATCAGCATCGAGAGGGCCATGCCGAACCTCAGGCCTCCATACAGGCCCAGCTCGCCCAATTCCTTATCCACCTCGGCTTTGGCCTTAGACTTAGCCGAGTGCTCTTTGCCACGCAGTTGCCCCAAGCCGAACGCGTAGGACGCAAGCAGTCCCACGCAAATGTGAATTTGCGACCCCCGATCTGAGCGGACACGACTCGCGCGCCCCCTCACCTTCTTCACCGCCTTCTCGCGGCACATCAGCGCCGTCCGTTTTTGGTAGTGCTCAAAGCAGTACTCCGAGTTCCTCAGCGAGTCGGACTCGCACATTGGTGATTTGCATTTACTCATGGCTTTTAGTCCTCGGCCTTAGGTCGATATGCTTTGACCGACGAAACGCGGGCTTTTGACCGACGATCGTCACCCGGTAAATAGCACGGCGATTCATACCGCTGGGATCAGGGTCGCTGTCGATGATATTGAAAACCTTTTCGAGCTGGGCCCTGATACCCGCATGTGACGCTGGGTAACCGAAATGGAACCAACCAATCATTTGGTACTCGCAATAACCAGAGAACCTGCTCACCAGTATCTGAGATGTATTGCGAAAGTGCTTTCGAAGGAAAACCAGCAGCTGAGCCTTTGCACTGATCCTCGCTGCGTATTGCAAGGGCTCAAACGAAGGCTGAATGTTGACCGGGACTTCACTGAGCGATTCCGCATAGGCAAGCGTGTCCGCAAAGGGAGCGCGAGCCGCTATGACCTCATGCCAGTTGCCATCGACCAGCTGGTACATGCCGCAAGTGGATTCGTCATGATAGAAGTCGCCGTCAATAGCACGACCAGGAACGAGCACTTCATCCGGGTGCCCCATGCCTGTATAAGCCGGCAGAGATCTCAGCCTAAATGGGCGTTCAGCTGCCTTGTAATGCCCGAAGCAATACGGCGAATTTCTCAGCGAGTCTGACTCGCAATCCGTTATTTTGCACGGACGCATCATGACCCACCATATACTGTGACGTTCGGCCAGGAGCTCAAATTGCAGGTGTTCGTGACACTCACCGCCGCCTCTTGGTAGGGACGCAATCGGAACCCGGGACTCGCATCCGCGTACTGCTTCTGCATCTTCCGTATTTCCGATATCCGGTCCATGCTCTCCTTGAGGACCCTCATCATCTCGCTGTTCTCCCTACTGATGACACCGCGAGCCTCATGGAGCTGCGCCATCATTCCCCCCATCGGGCCGGAGAACGAGGACACGTACTTGTTCGTCTCGTGGATCTCCTTGTGGCAGCTGAAACAGTACGCCGAGTTATTCAGTTTTTCGTTGTCGCATTCATTGCGATCGTTACGCTTGCATAGTCGCATCGTAGAACTCCTAGAGTGAAAAATAGGTCGGGCCCGTTTCCCCGAGGAACTAACAAGAGTACTCCGGGACCTCGAGGTCTAGCCAGGCCTGGCCCAACCCCGTCCGACGACCCTACCCTTCAGTGAAAGCGCGGTCAAGCCCTTTCTGCTTGACAGGCCAAGTACCTCTCTGTAGGGTGCTTGGCGGACGGACCTCTAGCCGCAGACAGTACGGGGTGATCGAACTACGCCAGTATCAAGAAGATGGACTTGAAGCACTCCGGGACCGACTTGGTCGCGGCGTACGAAGGATCGTCTTCGTAGCACCTACGGGTGCTGGGAAAACAACCATTGCTGGTGCAATGATTGATGGCGCTCGGCGTAAGGGTAATAGGTGCATCTTCCTAGCCCATCGCACCGAGCTGATCGATCAGTGTTCAGCCAGGCTAGATCAGTTCGGAATTCCGCACGGCATCATCCAGAGAAAACACGCGCGTACCGACCCGCGGAAACAAGTGCAAGTTGCGAGCGTTCAAACGCTCGCGCGACGAGACCACTGGAACGCGGATCTCATCGTCGTAGACGAGTGCCATCGAAGCACCTCAGCTTCGTACGTAAAGATCATCGAAAGGTACGAGAACAAACCGGCGATCATCGGGCTGACCGCTACGCCGTACAGATTGGATGGTCGCGGGCTCGGTGAAATCTACGATGACTTGTACGAGCTTATTCCCGTTCAACCGCTGATCGATCAGGGGTTCCTGATCATGCCCAGAGTTTACGGCTCCAAGGAGCTCGACCTTAGCCACGTAAAAACTACCGCTGGAGACTTCAACAAGAAGCACCTAGCTGCCGCGATGAAAGAGACGATTCTCCGCGGCGACGTTGTGGAGAACTGGGGTAAGCGAGTCATGGCTGAAACGGGTGCCGGCTCAGTGGCCGAGTGCAGGGCATGTACCGTCGTGTTCGCGTCCAGCGTCGAACAGTCCGTAAAGGTCGCAGAACAATTCAGTCAGGCCGGAGTCCCCGCAGCCCACCTGGATGCGAAGACACCCCGCAAGGAACGAGATCGGATCCTGGCTGCACTGCGCTCAAGGGAGCTCTCGGTGGTCAGCAACGTTGGCATCTTGACCGAGGGATGGGACCTGCCCCATCTTGAAGTGGTCGCCTTGCTACGACCGACAAAGTCTCGGTCGCTAGTGAAGCAGATGATCGGTCGGATCATGCGCCCGGACCCAGACAAAAGATTTGCGTTCGTGCTTGACCACGCGAACTGCACGCGCATGCACGGCTTCGTAAACGAGCCCGAGGAACTCCACCTCGATGCCCGAGAGAAGCGCCCTCGCAAAGGCGGGGGGCCAGCGCCCCACAAGGCGTGCAAGGCTTGTGACACCCTCGTTCCGCTAAACGCAAAAATTTGCCCGGCATGTGGGCACCAGATCTTTGAAGTCGACATCATCTTCACTGATGAAGAACTGGTCGAGCTAGACCCCTCTAAAATAAAGCGACCCATCCAGGTCCCAGAGACTGAGCGCCAAGCTGCATTCGTAGAGCTATGCAAACAATGCGCGTCCAGGGAATACAACCCTAGCTGGGTACGCATGCGCTACAAAAAGCTATACGGAGCATGGCCCGTCCACAAAGACGGCATCCGCATCCCACCCTTCTTTCGTTCATACGAGAAGGAGTGGGAGGTAAAAGAATCTAAATCCAAAGAGTCCACCCCCGGGCTCTTCACACGCTAGCCGCGCCACCCGTACGAATGCTCAACCTAGATCAGGCAAGGTCCTTCCTGTCCGCACTGTCATCCCACGATGACGGGCGGGCCTTTGCCTTTCAAACATTCTCAGACAAAGGTGAGGCTGGCCTCAACCGCACGCTGCTCGGGACATTCGAAGAGCGCATGCAGGAACTGGTCGAGATGAACGAAAAGGGCGCCGGCGTCTTCGTCTGCGTCAATCGAACGAATGGCGGCGTGCGAGGAAAGGACGTCGACCGAGTTCGCTCCTTCTTCATCGACGACGACAACGGAACCGTACGTCTCGAAGACCTGCCCCTAGAGCCGTCTATCGTCGTCCGAAGCAAGGCGGGCAATCACTTCTATTGGCTGATGCGAAACGGTGTCAGCAAGGACAGCTTCGCGCCCACGCAAAAGGCACTCGCTGAATGCTGCAACACTGACCATACGGTCCACAACCTGAACCGCGTCATGCGCATCCCCGGGTTCTTTCACCACAAGGAAGACCCGTACCTCGTCGAGATCCAACAAGTCGAGAAAGACCTCGCCTACGACCTCGAGGACCTTGTAACCGCATTCGATCTCAAGATCGACCAATTCATCATCAAGCCCCGCGTCCAAGTCGACAACCTCGACATTGAGGACTTTCCCATGGATCGCAGGATCCAGCGAGTCCAAGGCATTCTTCGGGCGATGGGCGGCGCCGTAAAGAAGAGCGGTCAAGGCCACGAGCTCACGCTTGCAGCGTGTCGAGTCGCAAACGACTTTGCAGTACCGGACCATCTCTTCATGCCCGAGCTCATAGCCTGGGGCAACACCTGCTCACCACCGTGGGACCCACACAAGCTCGAGCAGTTCTTTCACTCGACCACCGCATCCATTAACTCCGGCAAGTGGCCATGGGGCGGAAAGCTCCTCGACGCGAAGTACACGGAGTCGAAGCGGTCCCCCCGGATCACGCCCGCGAGTATGATCCGCGAAGACAGCGTCCCTTGGATTGAGGATGCGCATGCGGATTCACACCTATCGGTAGTCCCAGAAATACTTCCTGAGGACATGGAACCGCCGGTCTACGGTGATGAAGACGTCCCCGTGTGGGCCAAGCGCCGCACCGCCCTATTGACGTCCACCGGTCCACCACTACCTGCGCTCGTTACAGCCAAGAAAAAAAATGAAAAGCTGGACGCCAAGGACAGCAATAGAATCGGAACGGACATTGAAGGCGCGGACGAGGATCTCCCGCACGACGATGAAGACCGGGATGCCCGTGATGCATCTTGGCTCCTTGAAGCGGAGTACACCATCCGCAGAGACGACAGTCGCTGCGTCTACATCTACCGTGGAAACTACTGGCAAGAAACCAGTAGGGAGCTCATCGAGAAGTTAGCGATGCAGTACATGTCCTTCTCGGGCACGAAGATGAAGAAGGTACGCGAAGCAGCCGGCCTGGCCCTTACGCGTCGACATATTCAGCAGATCGAGTGGAACCAGATCGGCCCGACTGAGGTCGTGCTCCAAAACGGAGTACTCGACTTCAAGACGGACAAGATCCGAGAGCATGATCCGAACGACTATGTTGACCGCGTCATCCCTTATCCGTACGACCCCACAGCCAAATGCCCGCTGTGGAAACGCTGCCTCGATGAGTGGCTCCCAGACATGGATGAGGAGGTCGAGGCTTTGCAGCAGTTCTTTGGGTACATTCTCATGTCCCACGCTAGGTACAAAAAGGCGCTGATTCTTTTTGGAAAGCGTGATACGGGTAAATCTCAAGTGTGTTCGGTTGCTACAGCTCTTGTCGGAGGAAATCGATTCATCTGCTCGGTGACACCCGACGAGATGGACGACCCGCGAAAGCGGGCGCCTCTAAAAGGTAAGGCGCTCAACGTCGTCGCCGACCTCAAGAAAAATACGGTGTTGGCCGATGGTGGATTCAAGCAGCTCGTCTCGACGGGGGATGCGGTGACAATCGACCAGAAGTACACGCGCTCGGAGATGTACACGCCGACCGCGAAGCATCTGTTTGCTACGAACAACCTCCCCACGATCGTCGACGTCACTGACGCCGTGTTTCGACGCATCATGATCCTGAAGTTCATGGAGCAGGTGCCCATGCACAAGCAGGACACGCTGCTGGACGAAAAGCTCCTCAAGGAGATGCCAGGCATTTTGGCGTGGGCCGTCGAAGGTGCGAAGAAGCTCTACGCGAACGGTGGTCGATGGCCAACAGTTCAGAGCAGCGACGCCCTAATCGACGACTATAAGTTGAATCAAAATCCGCTGTTCTTTTACATCAAAGAAAGCGGCCTCGTTGAGGAGCATTCTAAGGGTCACATCAGCACCGAAGAACTCCGGAATTCTATGAACGAATTCAACGGTACCAAGCCCTACGGGCGCCGTGGGTTCGCCAAGCTCATCGAGGGCGTCACCGAGATCTTGCCCTCCATCAAGCGTCATAAGTACAACGGCTCGATGGTGGTGAAGGGGCTCTCGTGGTCCTCGCGCCAAACCAAGCTGGAGCTAATAGAGTGATGAAGATTACTCGAGCCGATGGTGGTGAAGATTGTCCCAATTTCGGGCACCTCGCTTGGCACATAGCCTGCATAGATTTCAAACGCGCTTCGGCGCGTTTTACGCTGGGGAGGTGCGCGAAATTCTGGGGAGGATGGGGAGTTTTGGGGAGGCACTGGGGAGGATAGACTCCCCAGGTTTTACGCTGTTCCTTGGTAGTGACGAGGTGGTTTACAGCGTTTTGGGGAGGAAGGGAGGATTGGGCTCTTAACACATACCACCCCCCCTCACCCTCCCCTCCCCTCTCCTCCGCCCCCCATCTCCTCAATCTCAATTCCTGACACTGGTTAAGTTTAAGTAATCCTCCCCA
>Ga0307380_10012655_pt1 | contig 10477 bp, 9 predicted proteins | sample UN3MG_FD_202239 | JGI IMG/M metagenome (GOLD analysis project Ga0307380, IMG submission 202239) | Soil microbial communities from Risofladan, Vaasa, Finland - UN-3 | ecosystem: Environmental > Terrestrial > Soil > Coastal area > Acid sulfate soil | place: Finland: Risofladan, Vaasa | collected... | reverse complement strand
TCCTTATCCGCCGAGGCTACCACTCTTTTATCGTAATCCAGTCCTACCTCACCGATAGCAACAATTTTCTTGATATTATCCTCGATCTGCTGCAAAGTGAGGCTCATCTTCTTAGCATCTGTGTTGCCCAGACTCCAGGGATGCAGACCCAGCGCGGGGTAGACGAAACCAGAATACTTTTCCGATATCTGCAGTATCTTCAGGTTAGACTCGTAGTCTTGGCCTACGGCCATTATAGCGACAACTCCAGCCTTTTTAGCTTCGCTGACAGCCCTGTCAATGTCCTCGATTATCTCATCGAGATGAGCGTGGGTATCTATGAGTCTATACATTGTTGTACTCTTTTTTTGATGGGTTTGAACTTAATTGTAGGGGCGTTCAGTTGAACGCCCCTGCTGACCACTGATTACTGATAGCCGAACGCTTACTCGGCTACTAATCCATATCTCCTTATATTCTCGTCGGCAATCCCTTGAATCTGTTCTATCTCCTTTTTTCTGCCCTCGCCCTCGAAGAGGTGCCTGAACCTACCCTGCAGCTTCAGATATTCCGCCACAGGCGCTTTCCTGGGAATTCTCTGCACCTTCAACTCCCCGTTCTCTATTTCATACAAGGGATAGAGTCCGGTATTTACCGCAAGCCGGGCTACATCTATCGTGCGCGACGGGTCGCTGGCCCAGCCCAGAGGGCAGGGGACATGTATCTGGACATACTTGGGCCCCCTGATAGAGAGCGCTTGCCTTATCTTTCTATCCAGGTCCAGATGATAGCCTATCGAAGCAGTAGCCACGTAGGGAATGCCATGCGCCGCTGCAATTTGAGGCAGGTCTTTCTTCGGCCTGAGGTTACCCAGAGAAGCCTTTCCCGGAGGGCTGGTGGTGGTGCGAGCGTAATAGGGCGTGGACCCGCTGCGCTGGATGCCGGTATTCATGTAGGCTTCATTGTCATAGCAAATGTAGAGAATATCGTGGCCGCGCTCCAGCATTCCCGAGATGGCGCCAAAACCTATGTCAAAGGTTGAACCATCGCCGCCCTGAGCGATTACCCTGACCTTGTCCAGCTTACCAGTGGCTTTCAATGCCGCTTCTACGCCGGAAGCCACAGCCGCTGTATTTTCGAACAGGGAGTGAATCCAGGGTACCTCCCACGCTGACTCATTATACTTGGAACTGAATATCTCCAGACAACCTGTGGAATTGACCACAATCACATTACGACCGGCCGCTTTCATTACCAGGCGCGCTGCCAGCGCCTGCCCGCAACCGGGACAGGCTGTATGGCCTGAACCGAGAAGATGGTCAAGATACTTATCTCGAACTGCTTCTTTAACTTCTTGTTTAAGCATTTATGCCCTCCAGTTCTAGGTCCGTTCTCAATCCTACGAACTCAGCATCTGTAAGCTTTTGCTGTCCTTTCTCTATAGCAACCTTCAAATCTTCTACGGTAACGTCCCTGCCGCCCAGGCCGATGATGAATCCGCTGATTCTGGGGTTCTCTGGGCGACCATGGAAAACAGACCTTAGTTCGGTCGCAATCGGGGCACTGCCCCCCAGTGAAATTGCCTTCTCTATAACGACGATGTTCTGTGCACCCTTGAGCGCCTCGTACAGCGCTTCCTTGGGGAACGGTCTATAGGTTATGAGCCGCAGTTCCCCAATTTTCTCCCCCTTCGCTCTAAGCTCATCCACAATATCCTTTATCGTTCCAGCCATCGAACCCATAGCTATAACTACAGTCGAGGCATCATCAATGCGATACTTTTCAAAAAGGCCGCCGGAGTCGCGGCCGAATTCACGCTTATATTCAGCGGCTATCTCTTCAACTACGGGAATAGACGCCTCCATGGCATGCTGAATCATGTACCGGGTTTCCATGTATTTGTCAGGCTCGGCGTATGCGCCCATGGTAAGCGGGTTATCGGGGTCAAGAGAGTATATTGGCTTGAATGGAGGTAAGAAATCGTCCACTTCCTTCTGGCTGGGCAAATCAACTACTTCGAAAGCATGGGGCAGCACAAAGCCATCGACACAGACCATCACCGGCAACATAATCCTGTGGTCTTCAGCAATTCGATAAGCCTGTATAATGAGGTCGCAGGCCTCCTGATTGTTCTCGGCATACAACTGTAGCCAGCCGCTGTCCCTCATTATCATCGAGTCCTGCTGATCGGTCCAGATATTCAGCGGAGCCGATACCGAGCGATTGGCGTTGACCATTACCACAGGAAGCCTCATGCCGGCTATATTGAAAACTACCTCGCCCATAAGCAGCAGCCCCTGAGACGAAGTAGCAGTGAAGACACGGACTCCCGTAGCGCTGGAGCCCAGCACCAGAGACGCTGCTGAATGCTCGCCTTCCACATTGATGAACTCAGTGTCCAGCTCACCGTCAGCTACTATCGATGCCAGCTCCTCAACAATAAGCGTCTGTGGCGTGATAGGGTAAGCTGAGATGACTTTGGGACGGCAAAGGCTCACTGTCTCCGCTATGGCTCGGCAACCCTGTATCATTCTTCCTTTAAGCATCTTCTCCACCCTCCGGTATCATTTCAATGTCGTGTACGGGGCAGACGCTGGCACAAATGCCACAGCCTTTGCAGAAATCCTCATTGGCATAATATGTCTTCTGCCCGGTACCGAATATACACCCTTCAGGGCAACTCAAGGCGCAGACATCGCAGGCTATACAATTCTTTTGCAGGAAGCGCGGTTTGACTGCCGTACGCCAGGCTCCGGTTTTATTGGCACGGCTCCCTCCTGAAGGAGTGACCATTCCTAATGTAATCTTCATTTTCCGTTCCCCCTGTTCTTGACCTCATTGTAAGCTGCGAGAAGCGCTTTCCAGTTACTCTCAGCAGCTTTACCCGAGAAACGAGACCTGATTGCCCTCTCCAGCGCCTCCAGGCTCAGTTCTCCTGTTACGGCAACGAAGGCGCCAATCAGTACAGTGTTCACTCGGTCAGCGCGACCCATAATCTCTTTGGCAATCCTGGAAGCATTTACCGTGATTACCCTGGCTTGCGTCTTTAGATTAAGCTCAGATGGTTTTTTACTGGTGTTTATCACCGCAAGACCATCGGGCTTCAGTCCCGCGACTACATCATATCCTCTCATCAGAGTGGGGTCCTGCACCAGCACATAGTCCGGTTTGTAAATCTGGCTGCGCACACGGATTGGGGTATCACCAATACGCACAAATGCGTTCATGGGTGCCCCCATGCGCGCCGCTCCGAAGGTGGGAAACGAAAGTGCATATTTCCCGTCCTCGAAAGCTGCATTAGCCAGGATTGTAGCGGTCGTTATCGCGCCCTGTCCTGCTCGTGCGTGAACGCGAATCTCTTTTTTCATGGATTTTGTCTCCAAAATATATTGTGTTACTTTGTAGATTCGAAAACTAATCTATTTTTAACTTACACAACTATGTTCACCAGTCGCCCGGGAACATAGATTACATCCTTTATTTTCTTGCCATCGGTATGCGCCCGCACCCGCTCACTGGTCAAAGCCAGCTCTCTTGCTTCGGGCTCACTTATGGCGACTGGCGCAGTTACCCTGTCTCGAAGTTTGCCATTTACCTGAATTACCAGCGTAATCATCTCCTCCACCACCAGATTCTCGTCCCAGGAAGGAAACGACTGATTGTGAATGCTGTATTTGTGGCCGGTACGCTCCCACAGCTCCTCAGCCAGATGAGGAACCGAGGGCGCCAGCAGAAGCAGCAGGGTATCTATCGCCTCTCGCCAGGCAGCATTGTCAACTATGCGCCCTTCCTTCAGCTTTACCAGATAATTGGTATACTCCATCAGAAATGCCAGCATGGTATTGAAACGGAATTTCTCAAAGTCCTCAGTGACCTTCTTTATCGTCTTATGAGTGAGGCGGCGCAGCTCATTCTCCGTTGTCCGATCAATTGGCAGCAAGCCCTCGCCTTTCTGTTCCTCTAAAACCAGATTCCAGACCCTGTTGAGCCAGCGCCATATTCCGCTTATGCCGCTGTCATCCCAGCCACCCCCCAGGTCCCACGGCCCCACGAACATGAGGTAAGCGCGCACCGTGTCCGCACCCAGCCTTAAGACATATTCATCAGGCGTGACCACATTGCCGCGTGATTTGCTCATCTTCTGTCCGCCCGAGACCACGGTTCCCTGATTGAACAGGCGTGTGAAAGGCTCATCGAACTTCACTAATCCCAAATCGCGAATTGCCTTGTTGAAGAAACGGGCGTAGAACAGGTGCATAACTGCATGTTCCGCCCCACCTGTATATTGGTCAACTGGCATCCAGTAAGCTAGCTTCGCAGGGTCAAAAGGCCCCTTGTCGTATCCCGGGCTAGTGTAGCGCAGGAAGTACCAGTTAGAGCACATGAAGGTGTCCATGGTATCGGTCTCCCGCTGAGCGGAGCCATTGCACTTCGGACAGGCTGTATTTACAAACGATTTACAGTATTTGAGCGGCGACTCTCCCGTCGGTCTGAACTCCGCGTCCTCGGGCAACAAAACGGGCAGGTCTTTCTCGGGAACAGGGACAACACCGCATTTAGAGCAGTAAATCATAGGAATAGGAGCGCCCCAATACCTCTGTCGAGAGATGAGCCAGTCCCGAAGACGGTAGCTTATAGTACGCTTGCCCCAGCCCTTTGATTCCAGGAAATCGGCAACAGCCTCTTTCCCTTGTTCGCCGGGCAAACCGTTGAACCGCCCCGAGTTGACCATGGTGCCCGACTCTGTGTAAGCCTCTTTCAAAGGCTCCCCTGACCAGGCCGGTGAAGCTATAACTACCTTTATCTGCAGGCCGAAATCCAGAGCAAACTCGAAGTCTCGCTGGTCATGAGCAGGAACCCCCATCACCGCGCCGGTGCCGTAGCTGAGCAGCACATAGTCGGCAATCCAGATAGGCACCCTCTCGCCGTTGAGCTTGTTTATGGCGTAGGCTCCGATGAAGATGCCGGTCTTCTCTTTCTCCGAGGACAACCTCTCTATATCAGTCTGACCTCTGGTGCGCTCAATATAATCCTGCACCTCTTTCTTGTGTTCAGATGTAGTCAGCCTGGCAACCAGAGGATGTTCCGGTGCAAACACCATAAAGGTAACGCCGAAGATAGTATCGGGACGCGTAGTAAAAACCCTGATTTCCTCGTCTTTCAGCCCCTCAATTCCGAACGATATTTGCACGCCAACGCTCTTGCCCACCCAGTTGCGCTGCATCAGCTTCACCCGTTCCGGCCAATCTATGTCTTTATGCTCCATCAGCTCATCGGCGTATTTGGTTATCCTGAAGAACCACTGCTCGAGGTCTTTTCTGGTAACAGGGGTACCACAGCGCTCGCAGTTCCCTTCGCCCACGACCTGCTCGTTGGCGAGAACGGTCTTACATTGAGGGCACCAGTTGGCTGGTGCTTTGGCACGGTAAGCCAGACCAGCTTCATACAACTTGAGAAAGAACCACTGTGTCCACTTGTAATATTCGGGTAGGCAGGTAATAACCTCTCTGCGCCAGTCATAAATTGCGCCCATGGTCTTGAGCTGCTGACGCATATTCTCGACATTCTTCATCGTCCACTTATAGGGATGAATACCATGCTTGATAGCTGCGTTCTCCGCAGGGAGACCGAAGGCATCGAAGCCTATGGGATGAAGAACATTGTAACCCTGCATTCGCTTAAAGCGGGCGTGGACATCCGAGGGAGCCATGGCATACCAGTGGCCGATATGGAGGTCTCCCGAGGTATAGGGGAACATGGTTAGAGCGTACCACTTGGGTCGCTCTGAGTTCTCATGGACTTCATAGAGGCGGTCGGTTTCCCATCTCGCCTGCCACCTCTTTTCAATCTCCTGAGGATTATATTTAGGGACCATCGTTCTTAAATTCTCTATTTCCCGAAGTCAATAATACCACAAAAACACCTCGTTTACCACAACTTATGGCGAATCTCACTTGACATCGCCTTACTCCCCAACATACAATGCCTACAATCGCAGAAGAAGTTTACGAATGGGAGGTAGCTATGACAAATCGATACAATACTAATCTCGCATCTGAGTTCTGGGTCCTCTCTGCGCTCTATCGACGTGGCATTGAGGCCTATCTAACTCTCGGCAACAAGAAGTCTGTAGATATTCTTATACGTCGTAAGACTCACGGTATATATACTATTGATGTAAAGGGGTTAGCCGGCCGAGACAGCTATTGGCCTGCAGACAATGTCAGCATCGACAACGACCCGACCCACTTCTATATATTCCTGTCATTTGAGGGTAATATATCAAATCCGCTAGTTAGTCCTTCAGTTTGGATAATACCTTCCGACCATATATCGTCTTTCATTAAGCATTTCACGACAAGAAAGGATGTGTCTCGTAAGCTCCTGATAGAAAATGGCCATAAATTTAAAGATGGCTGGCAGCAACTAAGTAACTAATTGCTCATAGCGACAAAATACGCAAGAAATCTGGGGGGCACATTATGAACACAGTTACGAAAAGACAAATACAACAGCTATGGACAGTTGCACAAATGTACCACGAATTGGCTGTCAGTTCTAATAGCCATGTTGACGAAGCTCAACTACGATTGAAAATCGGAGAATTCGCTCAACATTGCGAAGATCCATCATACTTACGCCAGAATACTGCCTTGCTCTACGCAAGCGCTCACCTAGCATCCAGCGCCATTAGACTATACTCGATCGACGAAGTGCTGAAGGGTCAGAGCAAAAGATGGAGTGAATATGATAGGATCAGAAATCTAGCCGACAAGAAGGCAGTCAAGCAAGACCTTGTAAGTGAGCTCGATAGCTTAGTTCACTTCCTCTTACGACACATGGTAGCCCACTCGGAATCCGAGTGGAAACGTTATAAAAAATACAAGATTGCATATGAAGCTATGAGAGGCGTATATCTTAATCTGGATTATAAGACTATATTTGCTACCATGAACATTTTGGTAAAATCTGTTGGGAATGAACTGAAATCCTATTCCTGAAAAAATTCGCTCCTTGCGGGATATTATCATCCCGCAATATCACATGCCTTCTGTTTGGCTGTGGATGATAACATCCACAGCGAGCGTTAATTTAGTTTCCATACGTTCGCACGAGCTGATATTTGCAACCAGGCGCTGGTATGATATGATAGTAAGGTTCAAATAAAACAGGATTCCGAACTATGTTTACCGTGGGCATACTGACCGTTAGCGATAAGGGCTCTCAGGGGAAACGAGAGGATAAAAGTGGCGAGGCCATCAAGGAGATATTCTCTAATATGGACAGCCGCGTAGTGGAATATGCCATCGTTCCCGACGAAAGAGAACTCATCAAGAAAAAGCTGGTCGACTGGTCTGACAGCGGCAAGGTTGACCTGATAATTACCACAGGGGGCACCGGTCTTGCCCCGCGCGATGTCACCCCTGAGGCTACACTCGATGTGATAGACAGGATTGCACCGGGATTCGCCGAGGTAATGCGGGCGGAGAGCCTCAAGAAAACACCCCATGCCATGCTCAGCCGGGCAGTGGCTGGTACGAGAAAAAAGACTCTCATCATAAATCTGCCCGGTAGCCCCAAGGCGGTTCGAGAGTGTCTGGAGGCGATAATGCCAGCCTTGCCTCACGCTGTGGAAACCCTGAGGGGAGAGGCATCGGAGTGCGCTGAGACACAAAAAGGAAAAGGAGGCAGGTGAGGAGGAGGAAATGCGCATTGATATCCTGACCCTGTTCCCCCCCATGTTCCAGGGCCCATTCGATGAAAGCATCATCAAAAGGGCTGTGGAACGCAATATCGTGAGCATTGTCATTCACAATCTGCGCGATTGGGGCATAGGTAAACACAATGTGGTCGACGATTATCCCTTCGGCGGTGGGGCGGGCATGGTTATGAAGCCGGAACCACTCTTCGATGCTGTGGAAGCAATAAAAGCACAGGGCGACAACAATAATGCTCCTGTTATTTTACTTTCTCCACAGGGAAGGGTCTTCGACCAGAAGACAGCCGCCGAAATGGCAACACACGACCGATTGATTCTAATCTGCGGACACTATGAAGGGATTGACGAGAGGGTTATAGAGCACCTCGTTACCGACGAAATCAGCATTGGAGACTATATTCTAACTGGTGGTGAGCTAGCAGCAATGGTCGTCACAGATGCGGTAGTCAGACTCCTGCCTGGAGCTCTGGGTTCCGAAGCGGCAACAGTTGAGGATTCACACGCGGCAGGTCTTCTGGAATATCCGCAATACACCCGCCCGCAGGTTTATCGCGGTTGGGAGGTACCCCAGGTGCTGATTTCAGGAAATCACGCCCAGATTGCCAGGTGGCGCAGGGAGCAGTCGATTCTACGCACCATGCTAAGACGACCGGACCTGTTCGAGAAGGCAAACCTTTCGCCACAGGAGAAAAAGCTAATTGCGGATAAAGCGGCAAGCCGCTCTAAATAAAATGTGCCTAACTAAAGGCCAGGTTGAGGAGAAAAACAATGGACATAAGCACTTTAGTTGAAACCAAAGTAAACGAGAATATCACCAAGATGAATCCCGGCGACACAGTTAAAGTCAAGATGAAAATTGTAGAGGGCGACCAGGTGCGAAGCCAGACTTTTGAAGGCGTGGTGATCCGGGTGCGAAAGAGTAGAGCAGGGGCCAATTTCACCCTGAGAAAGGTGTTCCAGGGAGTTGGAGTAGAACGCACCTTCCCCTTTAATTCACCAAGGCTGGAAAAAGTTGAAGTGGTTCGCTTCGGCAAAGTACGCCGGGCAAAGCTCTATTATCTGCGCCAGCTCAGCGGTAAGGCGGCCCGCCAGAAGGTAAAGTCAAAGGATGAAATACGCTGAGGTCGCTGTAAATGCTCCTGCAGCGCAACCGAGAACATTCAGCTACTCCATACCGCCAAATTTATCCCTTAGTGTAGGACATGCGGTCTGGGTTCCTTTTGGTCCTCGGTTGCTACAGGGCGTTGTCCTTTCCATTAGCGACCAGTCTCAAGTATCCGAGACCAGGGACATAGCCGAAGCTATCGACCCTCACCCCATCCTCTTCCCCCACCAGGTCAAACTGGCTCAGTGGATAGCGGAGCGATATTTATCCTCATACTTCGATGCCTCAGCCCTGATGCTCCCCCCAGGATTCGAGCGCAAGGTGCTCACCTTCATTCACCCTGCCGATAATATTTCCGAACTCGCCATGCCTACTTTGACCGAGCAGCAACAGCAGTTCCTCACCATCATTCAGGAAAAGAAAAAAGTCGAATTAGGCGAGCTCAAAAAAGCCCTGGGGCAGAAAGCCGTAGACACCATTGTGGGACAACTCGTCCGCAAAGGACTTGTAGTCAGGACATATGAACTAGAGAAGGTCAGAGTAAGGCCGCGAATGGTGACATATCTAAGGCTCGTGACCACCACAGAAAAATCGCTCGAAAAAGCGGCGGAACTTGAACGAAAAGGGGCAAAAAAGCAGGCGGAACTGCTCAGGCTTCTGACCTTAGAGCCCAACCCAGTGCTTCTCTCGGAGGCGAGGCGTAAACTCAGCTTCTCGCAGGGAACGCTCAAAGCCCTGCAGCAGCAGGGTTTAATCGCTCTGGAAGAGGTCAGAATGCAACGCGACCCTCTTGCCCATCGCACCTTCGCCTCCTCTGTTCCCCTCAAACTGACCCGCGCTCAAGATAAAGCCTGGTCAAAAATCAGCGCTGAGATGGAGAGGCTTGCTCATAATCCAAGTGCTTCATCGGCGTTCCTGCTTCATGGCGTCACCGGCAGTGGCAAGACAGAGATCTACCTCAGAGCGTTGGACAAAGCTATCTCACTGGGCAAAAAGGCAATCGTGCTCGTCCCTGAAATCGCTCTCACACCCCAGACCATCTCCCGTTTCGCATCACGCTTCCCTGACAGAGTAGCCGTGCTCCACAGCAAGCTATCCCCGGGCGAGCAGTTCGATGAATGGCAGCGCATCAAGAACGGCGAATTCGATGTCGTCATCGGCTCCCGAGGCGCAGTTTTCGCTCCGCAACCGGACCTCGGGCTTATCGTAATAGACGAAGAACACGAGTGGACATATAAGCAGGAGGAGCAGCAGCCACGATATCACGCCCGTGAGGTCGCCATCAAACTGACAGAGCTCACAGGCTCAGTGATAATTATGGGAAGCGCAACCCCTGATGTCATCAGCTATCACAGAGCGCAGAGAGGGGAATTTCGCCTGCTGGAACTCCCTGAAAGAATCGCAGGTGGAGAGCCCTTTCCCTTGCCTCGCGTTGAGGTTATAGACCTCCGTCGCGAACTGGCAGAGGGCAACAGAAGCATTTTCAGCCGCTCTCTGGCCAAATCCATTGCCAATGCTATACAGGCGCAAGAGCAGGTCATTCTATTCCTCAACCGCAGAGGCACGGCAACCTTTGTGCAGTGCCGTGATTGCGGTTTTGTGCTACGCTGCAAGCGGTGCGATGTCTCGCTGACATATCATGCCGACAAAGATGACTTGGTCTGCCACCATTG
>Ga0307380_10012654_pt1 | contig 10477 bp, 9 predicted proteins | sample UN3MG_FD_202239 | JGI IMG/M metagenome (GOLD analysis project Ga0307380, IMG submission 202239) | Soil microbial communities from Risofladan, Vaasa, Finland - UN-3 | ecosystem: Environmental > Terrestrial > Soil > Coastal area > Acid sulfate soil | place: Finland: Risofladan, Vaasa | collected... | reverse complement strand
CGCATCACAGACCAGGACCCCGAGGGCGAGGGCGCCGCCAACAGCATGCGCAACGCGCTGGCCGACGCGGGCGTGGGGCCCGAGGAAATCGACTACATCTCCGCACACGGCACCGGCACGAAGCAGAACGACCAGGTGGAGACGCGGGCCGTCAAGAACGTCTTCGGCGACCGCGCCCCCCGCGTGCCGATGAGCAGCGTCAAGAGCATGCTCGGCCACCTGATCGCCGCGGCCGGGGCCACCGAGTTGATCACCTGCATCCTGGCCATGCGAGACGGCATCCTGCCGCCGACGACCCACCTCCAGCACCCCGACCCCGACTGCGACCTGGACTACATTCCCAACGCCCCTCGCAAGGCCACCGTCCGCACCTGCATGAGCAACAGCTTCGGCTTTGGCGGCCAGAACAACACCCTCATCCTCACGGCCGGCCCAGCGTCTTCCGGATGAACCGCGCCATCGCCTCCAGCGTGGCCTCCGGCTGCTCGCGGTGCGGCGCATGGCGGCAGCCGGGCAGCATGAGGACCTCCGCCCCGCCGGGCACGCCCTTCCGAATGGCCTCCACCTGCGCGACCGTGCCGTAGGGGTCGTCGGCGCCCTGGATCGCCAGCAGCGGCACGCGAACGCCCGGCAGGTACTCCCGCAGGTCCCACTGCCGGAAGTCCGGGTCCAGCCAGGCGTCGTGCCAGCCGCGGAAGGCGCAGTCGGTGTTGGCGCCGTGGTACTTCGCCAGCTTCGGCCGCAGGTCTCCCCGCTCGAACAGCTCCCCGGCCTGGCGGATCGAGCGCAGGGTGAGGTCCTCGCAGAAGACGTGGGCGGCCTCGCAGATCACGCCCCGCAGCGGCGCCGCCACCGTGCCGCCGGCGTAGATGAGCGCGACGGACCCGCCGTCGGAATGCCCGACCAGGACGCACTCGCGGACGCCCGCGACCTCCAGCAGTTCGCCCAGCACGGCCAGGGCCTCGTCGTGCATGTAGCGCACCGGGCGGGGCAGGGGGCACGGGTCCGACCGCCCGTAGCCCAGCCGGCTGTAGGCCAGCGCCCCGCAGCCCGTCGCGTCGGCGAGCCTCGCGGGGAAGTCCCGCCACATCTCGACGCAGCCGAGGCCCTCGTGCAGGAACACGAGCGTCGGCGCGTCGGCGGGCGAAGGCCCATGCCAGGCGGCCTCCAGGCGCCGGCCGCCCACGAGAAGCACATTCCGCTGTTCCATGGTGCCAGTATACACCAGGATCGTAGCGCGTAGCCGGGAGCCCGTAGCCCGTCTGGGAACCGGGAACCGGGAGCCCGTTGTTCCCCTTCGTACTCGTACTCGTACTCGTCTTCTCTTCTTTCCGGAATCGTCGTTGTCCTCGGTCGTTTGTCGGCCCCGTGTGGACCCTTGGGTTGCCGGCGAAGCCGTGCTGCGGGGCCGTTGCATCCGGGAGGCGCAGCGAGTAGAAAGGCCCCACGGGAAACGCCTATGCCGGTCAGTGCCTGTCCACATTGCGGGGCCCGGTTGAACACTCCGCCCAGCGTGCTGGGCAAGGAGGTGGTCTGCTCGCAGTGTCACCAGCGTTTCACGGCCTCAGGGCCGGGCGGCGGCCCGGCCGCGCCGACGGAGAACTCGGCGCGGCCTGCCACGGCCCCGCTGGTCGCCCCGCCGCACGAGCAGATCGGTCAGTGCCGGCTCCTCCGCAGGCTCGGGCGCGGCGGGATGGGCGAGGTGTGGCTGGCCGAGGACACCATGCTCAAGCGCGAGGTGGCCGTCAAGCTCCTGCCGGAGTCGGTCTCCGACAACCAGCGGAACGTGCAGCGGTTCCTTCGAGAGGCCCGCTCGGCGGCCAAACTGAACCACCCCAACGTGGTCATGGTCTACCAGGTCGGCGAGCACGCCGGGCGGATCTTCATCGTGATGGAGTACGTCGAAGGCGGCACGCTCAGCGACGAGATCAAGCGGCGCGGGGCGATCGGCTGGCGCGAGGCGACCGAGGCGATTCGCGGCGCGGCCGCGGGCCTGGCCGCGGCGCACGAGGTGGGGCTGGTGCACCGCGACATCAAGCCGTCGAACCTGATGCGGACGCCGAAGGGGACGGTGAAGGTGGCGGACTTCGGCCTGGCGCGTGCGCAGGAGGACTCGATCCAGGTCACCCGCCCGGGCACGGTGCTGGGCACGCCGGCGTACATGTCGCCCGAGCAGGGGCGGGGTCAGGACGTGGACGCCCGCGCGGACCTCTACTCCCTGACGTGCGCCTACTACGCCCTGCTGACCGGGCGGGCGCCGTACGAGGGCACCACCAGCACCGCGGTGATCTACCAGCACGTTCACGAGCCGTTCCCCGACCCCCGCCAGGCCGTCGGCGACCTGCCCGAGGGCGCCTGCCGAATCCTGCGGCGGGGGGCCTGCAAGGACCCCCTCGACCGCTACCAGACGGCCGAGGAGATGATCGCCGCGCTCGATGCGGTCCTCGCCGGGCGCGACGTGCCCGACGCCGGCCCGACGACGCTGCGCCCGGTGGCAAGCCCCGCGCCGCCCGCGATGGGGGCCTACGCGGCGCAGGGGGCGTGGGTCCCCACGGCCACGCCGCCGGCCTCGCCGTCGATCAGCGGCCGGACCATCACCCCGCCGACGCACGCCCCCGCCCCCGCGCCTCCGCAGTTCACGCCGCCGCCGACGCCCGTGCCGGGCGTGGCGCCGCCGGGGCCCGCTTCGGGCGTGCGGCTGCCGGGCTCGGGCTGGGCCACGGCGTCGCTGATCCTGGGCATCGGGTCGCTGGTGACGTGCTGGGCCTACGGCATCGTGCCGGTCGCCATGGGCATCCTGGCGATCCACTTCTGCGGACGGGCGCTGCGGGACATCGCCGCCGGCAAGGCCTCGGCCGGCTCGGCCGGCTCGGCGCGCGCGGGGCGCGTCTGCGGGATCATCGGCATTGTCCTGGGGGCGATCGTGGGCGCGATGATCCTGCTGGGTCTGGCGATCGACGGGTTCGACCTGTAGCGCGGCCTGGCGGCCGCGCCCCCGCCGGAGCGAAGGGGCTGTCGTTTCGTCCGCGAAGACGCTATAGGGGGCCGTAGCATTCACGCAAACCGACTTCGCAGAGCAGGAGAACCGGTGTGAGCACGATCCTACCCGAGGGCTACCGGGTCACGATGGACGTCGTGGAGACGGAGCATTCGATCAAGTTCGTCAAGGACCGCTTCGAGCGCGACCTGGCGAGGCGGCTGAACCTCCACCGGATCACCGCGCCGCTGTTCGTCACCTCCGACAGCGGCATCAACGACAACCTCAACGGCGTGGAGCGCCCCGTCGAGTTTGCCGTGAAGGCGGACGGCGACCGGCCCTGCCAGATCGTCCAGTCGCTGGCGAAGTGGAAGCGCCTGGCGCTGTACAAGTACGGCTTCGAGGTCGGCGAGGGCATCTACACCGACATGAACGCACTCCGCCCCGACGAGGAGGAGCTGGACAACCTCCACTCGATCTACGTCGACCAGTGGGACTGGGAACGGGTCATCCGCCCGGAAGACCGCGCCCTGGACTACCTCAAGGCCGTCGTGCGGGCCATCTACGCCGCCCTCAAGGACACCGAGGCCGAGGTCGCCGGCGAGCTGCCGTCGCTGGAGTGCTTCCTGCCCGAGGAGATCGCCTTCGTCCACACCGAGGACCTCGCCCGCGAGTACCCCGATGCCACGCCGCGCGAGCGCGAGGCCGAGGCGTGCCGGGAGTACGGCGCGGTGTTCCTGATCGGCATCGGCGGCGAGCTGCCCGGCGGGGGCCTCCACGACGGGCGGGCGCCCGACTACGACGACTGGACGACGCCCACTGGCCCGCACACCCGCGGGCTCAACGGCGACCTCCTCGTGTGGTACCCCGTGCTGGGCATCCCCTTCGAGCTGTCGTCGATGGGCATCCGCGTGGATGCCGAGACGATGCGCAAGCAGCTCAAGGTTCGCGGCTGCCCGGAGCGGGCCGAGATGCCGTGGCACAAGCTGCTGCTGAGCGGCGAGCTGCCGCCGTCGATCGGCGGGGGCATCGGCCAGAGCCGCCTGAGCATGCTCCTGCTCCAGCGGGCGCACGTCGGGGAGGTGCAGGTGAGCATCTGGCCGCCGGCCGTCCAAAAGGCCTGCGCGGAGGCCGGCATCCCCCTGCTGTAGAAGAAAGGTTCCAGGAACCTTTTTTCGGCGCCAAAGGGCGGGAATGCTCTGGGGACAGGCACCGGCGCTGGGCTTCGGAGCCAGTCCCCGGCGCATTTTCGAGGTGGAAGGGCGGGCGCGGGGGCGTCGGCCGTCACCAGCGGTTGCGGTGGACGCGCGAGGGCTCGTAGCGGTCGGGGGGCTCCTTGTCCTCGGCGGGGTGGCCGATCGACACCACGCACAGCGGGACGACCTGCGGCGGCAGGCCCAGCAGCTCGCGCGTGGCGACGACGCGGTCCTCCTCGGGGCAGATGCCCAGCCAGACGGCCCCCAGCCCCAGCGCGTGGGCGGCCAGCAGGAGGTTCTCGGTGGCGGCCGAGCAATCCTGCTGCCAGTACTCGGGCATCCTCGCGCCGGCGACGTCGCCGCAGACGACCACCGCCAGCGGCGCCTGCTTGAGCATCGCCGAGTAGGGGTGAAACTCGGGGATGGCGTCGAGCGTGGCGCGGTCGTCGACCACCACGAAGTGCCACGGCTGCTGGTTGCCCGCCGACGGAGCGGCCATCGCGGCGCGGAGCAGCTTCTCGACGTCCGCGGCGCCGACGGGCTCGGCGGTATACGTCCGAATACTGCGGCGTGTGAGAAGGGCGTCCAGTGCGTCCATGGTGCGTCTCCTTTGCGTTGCGTGGCCGGGGGCCGCGCTGTCAGATGGTCTCCCACGGCGGCTCGGAGGGCAGGTGCCCCAGGAAGTCGTCGATGAGCCCCCGCTCGTAGTCCCCGTCGTACTCGCCGGCGAAGAAGCGCCCGGCCGCCTCGTCGCGAAACCGCTTCCACGAGGCTTCTTCCCGGCCGGGGTTGATCGGGTAGAACAGCGCGCCGCTCGCCCGGGCGGCCTCCAGGTCGCCCTCGGCGTCGCCGATCATGAGGATCCTGCCGGGGGGGTACTTCCCGGCGGCGCCGTGGCGGAGCTGCTCGGCCTTGGTGCCGAGCTCCTGCCCGCAGATCATGCCCGCGTACCGATCGAGGCCGTGCTCCCGCCACTCGCGGACGAGGGCCTCCTCGGGCGTGGCCGAGACGACCATCACGTCGGCCTGCCGGGCGATCTCTTCGAGGCACTCCCGCACGAGGGGGAAGGGGGGCACGCCCTGGACGATCCGCTCGACGGCGGCGTTGACGTCCTTCGACCAGGCCAGGGCCCGGGCGAGCACGGGGTCGGCCGTCTCGGCGACCTTCGCTTCCAGGGCCGGGTTGCCTAGCTGGGACTCCTGGGCGATCCACTGCCGCAGCGGGCCGAGGGGGGGCACCCGGTAGCCTCGGGCCACGCACTCGGGCCGGCGGGCCAGCAGGTCGAGCACCCGCACCAGGGCCGGGAAGCGGTTCGCCCCCCGCCAGCGGCTGTGGAGGCTCACCCACGCCTCGGTCTGGCGGACGTACCGGCTGATCGCCTGGAGGCCGTAGTGGCAGATCGTGTTCGGAATGAAGCACTCGCTCTGCTTGATCTCCATCGTGTCGAACGCGCAGCCGTCGGAATCCACGCCGAGGAAGAAGTCCTTCCCCTTGGGGAACGCCCGGAGCCGCTGGATGCTCTCTTCGCTCGCCATGGCTTGATCTTGTCGCTCCCGGGGTCGGCCGGGCTCCCTCCTATCACCAAGGTCACGAAGGTCACGAAGGCCACAAAGGGATTCTTAGACAAGAAAGGCTCCGTGCCCTTCGTGCCCTTCGTGCCCTTCGTGATTCCTTCGGGGCCAAGTCACACCCCGGAATACGCGTTGAACCCGCCGTCGACGGGGACGACGACGCCGGTGACGAACTTCGAGGCGTCGCTGATCAGCCAGAGGAGCGTGCCGACCAGGTCGGCGGGCTCGCCGTAGCGGCCCATCGGCGTGCCGTCAATGATCTGCCGGCCGCGGGGCGTCGGGGTGCCGTCCTCGTTCGTCAGCAGGAAGCGGTTCTGCTCGGTCAGGAAGAAGCCCGGCGCGATGGCGTTGACGCGGATGTCCGCCGAGTGGTTCTGGGCCATGTACGTCGCCAGCCACTGCGTGAAGTTGCTGACGGCCGCCTTCGCCGCCGAGTACGCCGCGATCCGCGTCAGCGGGGTGAAGGCGTTCATCGAGCTGATGTTGACGATCACGCCGCGGCCCGCGTCGGCCATCGCCTTGCCGAAGACCTGGCTGGGCAGAATCGTGCCCATGCAGTTCAGCTCGAAGACCCAGCGGATCGCGTCGGCGTCGAGGTCGAAGAAGAACGTCTCCGGCGGCACGCACGTGGCCTGCTTCCTGTTGCCGCCGGCGCCGTTGATCAGCACGTCCACCCGGCCGAGCTTCCCGGTCGCCTCGGCGGCGGCCTGGACGATCGCGTCCTTCTCCAGCACGTTGCAGTGGACGGGCCATGCCTGCCCGCCGGCGGCGCGGATCTCCTCGCAGACGGCCCCGGCCGCGTCGAGCGCGATGTCCATGACGGCCACCTTCGCCCCCCGCGCCGCCAGGGCCCGCGCCATCTGGCCGCAGAGCACGCCGGCCCCGCCGGTGATCGCCACGCACTTGCCGGACACGTCAAACAGTTCGTCGGTCATGTCTGCTCCTGCTACCTCGTAAGGAAGTGGATGTGGGGTTGTGTGGATTGCCTGCTCACTTGGCCGGCTTGCGGCCGGCCGCTCGACGGCTATCCCTTCGCGTGCGGCGCGAAGGGGGCGACGTGGCGGCCGAGGTGGGCGGCGAGGGCGGCATAGTGGGCCTCCTCGTCGGCCCCCAGGGCGGCGTAGAGCCGCGTGCGGAAGCGCTCGCCGCCGTCGGCGGTCAGCACCGAGCCGAACGTCACGTGCAGCACCTGCCGCGTGTCGAACTGGTCCAGCAGGCCGGTCAGCTCGGCGTCGTCGACGTCCCCGAAGGCCAGGTCGTCGGCCGTGGGGACCTTCTCCAGGTCCGCCGAGACGTGGTACGTGCGGCGGTCCAGCTCGTAGCGGTCGCGGGCGAACTGGAGGACCTCCCGGAACAGCGCCGGGTCGGTGTGGGCCACGGCCCGCAGGGCCTCCAGGTAGCTCGTGCCGGCGGTCTTCAGGTGCACCAGGCCGTCGGTCAGTTCGGCGATGATCGGATAGATGCTGAACTTGTCGCTGCCGGAATGGATGGACATCTTGTACGGCCCGACCGTCCGCATGACCGCCACGTGCCGGGCGAAGCTGGCGCGGAAGGCGTCGAGGTCGCCGAGGTAGTCCACGCCCTTCTCGAACCGCCCGAGGTACCGCGGGGCCATGCTCACCCACTCGACCCCGAGCCGTTTGAGCTCGCCGGCGAAGAAGAAGTGCTCGGCCGGGCTGGTGGGGCTGTCGGTCTCGTCGACGGAGACCTCCAGCTCGAACTCGCGCGTTGCGGCGGCCTTCAGGTGGCGGTACATCCTCACCGTGTGGGCGATGGCGTTGCCGTACTTGATCAGCGCCCGCAGGAAGGTCTGGTCGTCCAGGCGGAGGCTGCCTCCGGTCGCCAGCGGGAAGGCCTTGCCGACGTAGCGCCGCCGCAGGTCGTCCACCGTCGCCTCCAGCGTGGCCAGGTCCACGAGCGAGGCCCGCCAGTCCAGCGACGGCGCGTAGATGCGGTCGGCGTCGTTGGCCACGTGAAGGCCCGGGTCGATGGTGAACATCGTGAAGCCCGCCGCGACGGTCGCGTCGATGTCCTCGGGGTGCTGGAGGTGGTCGGCGTCGGAGCCGAAGCCCTCCCGCCAGCCGTCCTGAAGGACGCCCCAGGTCGCGCAGTCCATCACCTGCTCGGGCGTCCGCCGCGTGCGGGTCATCTCGCGGATGGACTGCTGGGCCAGGAAGACCGCCAGGCCCCCGCCCTCGGCCCGCATCGCGCGAAGATGCCCGGGGGTGGCCAGGCCGAGGCGGTCGCCCAGCCCGGCGCTGGTGGCCAGGCCGACGCATTTCGGCCCCGCCCACGGCAGCAGCTCGCGGAGCCCGGCGGCGTTGGCGTGGTCGCACGGGCCCACGCAGACGCACCGGCCGGCCAACTCCCCGGCCCGCTCGACATTCGGCAGGCAGGGCGGCCCGCCGGCCTGGCCCACGAGCTTCTCCGTGCCCCGGCGGCCGAGAAAGTACGTCGCCGTCTCGGTTGCGACGATGCTGGACTCGTAGAGGTCCAGCCCGGTGATCTTTTCGAGTTGGTCTTTCATGGTCGGTCCGCGAATCAATCGGCCACTGTGCTTCCGAAATTCGGGGACAGACACCTTTTTTCGCGGCGAAAGAAAGGTATCTGTCCCCGAATTTCGGGGCTAGGCGGTATACGTGCTCGCCGTGGTGTCGCCGCCGGTGCCGGTCCAGTTGGTGTGGAAGAACTCGCCGCGCGGCCGGTCCACGCGCTCGTACGTGTGCGCGCCGAAGTAGTCGCGCTGGGCCTGGAGCAGGTTCGCCGGCAGGCGCTCGGCGCGGTAGCCGTCGTAGTAGGCCAGCGCGCTGCTGAAGGCCGGCACGGGGACGCCCATCCTCACGGCCTTGGCGACCGTGCGCCGCCAGGCCGCCTGGCAGGAGCGCACGGCCCGCCGGAAGTACGGCGTCAGCAGCAGGTTGGTCAGGCCCCGTTTGGCGTCGAACGCCTCCTTGATCTTGCCCAGGAACTGGCTGCGGATGATGCACCCGCCGCGCCACATCAGGGCGATCCCGCCGTAGTTGAGGTCCCAGCCGTACTCCTTGGCCGCCTCGCGCAGGAGCTGGTAGCCCTGGGCGTAGCTGACGATCTTGCTGGCGTACAGGGCACGGCGAATGTCCTCCACGAAGGCCTCCCGGTCGCCGCGAAACGTCACCCGCGGGCCCTTGAGCTTCTTGCTGGCCGCGACCCGCTCGTCCTTGGCCGCCGAGAGGCACCGGGCGAAGACCGCCTCCCCGATCAGCGTCAGCGGGACGCCGAGGTCCAGCGCGGTGATCCCCGTCCACTTGCCGGTGCCTTTCTGTCCGGCCGTGTCGAGGATCACGTCGACCATCGGCCCGCCCGTCTGCTCGTCGACGTACGCGAGGATGTCGCGGGTGATCTCGATGAGGTAGCTGTTGAGGTCGCCCTCATTCCACCGGGCGAACGCCCCGGACATCTCCCCCGGCGTCATGCCGATGGCGCTCATGAGGTGGTAGGCCTCGCAGATGAGCTGCATGTCGCCGTACTCGATGCCGTTGTGGGTCATCTTGACGAAGTGCCCCGCCCCGTTCTGGCCGACCCAGTCGCAGCAGGGCTCTTCCTTGCCGGTCTTGGGGTCGGCGGCCTTGGCGGCGACGGCCTGGAAGATCGGCTTGACGTGCTCCCACGCGGCCGGGCTGCCCCCGGGCATGATGCTCGGCCCGTGACGGGCGCCCTCCTCGCCGCCGGAGACGCCCGTGCCGATGTAGAGCTTGCCGGCCGCCTCCACCTGCCCGCAGCGGCGGATCGTGTCCTGGAAGTTGCTGTTGCCGCCGTCGATGAGGATGTCGCCGGCCTCCAGCAGCGGCAGGAGCGTCTCGAGGAAGGCGTCCACGGCCGGGCCGGCCTTCACCAGCAGCATCACCCGGCGGGGCCTCTTCAGCGCGGCGACGAACTCCTCGACGGAGTGCGTGGCGAGGATCGTATCGCGCCCGGCGGCGGGCCCGTTCTTGAAGTCGTCCACCTTGCTGACCGTGCGGTTGAAGACCGCCACGGAGAAGCCCTTGTCGTTCATGTTGAGGACGAGGTTCTGGCCCATCACCGCCAGGCCGATGAGCCCGATGTCCGCCTGTGCTTCCGGCATGTCGCGTCCCTTCCTTCCGAAGCCCCGCGAGGGGGAAAGTCGCCGAGTTCACGGTCGCCGCGCCCGGGCGCGCCCGACGGCGCCATCGTACCGGTCGCAGGGCCGAATGCAAGCCCGCCGATGCCCCAAATCACCTCCTGTTTCCCCGGCGCGGGGTTGCCCAGCGGCGCCGCCGGGCGCATAATCTAAATGGTAGGTCGAACGGGGAACACGATCATGGACGAATCGAGACAACTGGCACTGGTCAAGCTGGTGATCCGGGCCCGCCGTCGCGAGAGGCCCCGCAAGGAGATCGTGCGCCTTCTCCGGGACAAGGGCGTTCACGCCAACGAGGTCGATCACCTCTACGCCGAGATCATCCACGGCCTCCATCGCGGCGACGGGTGCCTGTACCGGGGCCTGAGCCCGCGGAACGAGATCGACAAGATCGACTCCGACATCGGCCGCGCCGCCTTCTACCACGCGCTGAAGAAGCGGTCGCGAAAGGGCCGCTGGCTGAAGGTCCTCGCCGTGCTGGGGGTCCTGGTCTTTATCGGGGCCATCCTGGCGATCAACTACTTCCAGTGGGTCCGGGACACGCTCGGCCTCGGCCGGCGCTGAGGCTGGAAAGGAAAAAGGTTCCTGGAACCTT
>Ga0307380_10012652_pt1 | contig 10478 bp, 5 predicted proteins | sample UN3MG_FD_202239 | JGI IMG/M metagenome (GOLD analysis project Ga0307380, IMG submission 202239) | Soil microbial communities from Risofladan, Vaasa, Finland - UN-3 | ecosystem: Environmental > Terrestrial > Soil > Coastal area > Acid sulfate soil | place: Finland: Risofladan, Vaasa | collected... | reverse complement strand
CAAATTTGTAGTAGTTGTGATTAGAATAGGGTCAGTATAGACAATACCACTCGGTGCCCGCCCGCGACCGGTAGTATCATACGGCTCACTGCCATCGAGCGTATAGTATATTACGGCACCTTTGGTTTCAGTGGCGAGTGTAACAGAGAAAGGCGTGGTATAAAAACCGTGCTCATGGCTGAATTTCGGGTCATCAACAATGCCCAAATATCCGCCGGTATTTTCCTCCCCCGGCGTAGGAGCAGCAATGAAACGCCAAACATCATTAGCATCGGGATAGCGGCCGTAGGAAATATCAGTTGTCTGATCCAGAAAGATAACGCTGTCAATAAGAGTACTGCCATCTGTATCGAACAGGCCGATTTCCTCTCCGCCGGCACTTAGCCTGAAATTGGCATGCAGCCCTTCGTCGGTGGTGTCGTTGTCGGCCCATATCAATAGAAAGCCACCTGCGGGTATGACAGTTGCATTAGGATTGTCATCGGAAATCCGCCACTTATCAGGAACAGAGAGGTTATCCGTCAAGTACATACCAGCCAGATCAATAGGGTCAAAACCATAATTATAGATTTCAATCCAGTCTTCATACTGGCCCTGTGGGTCCTGGGCGGAACTGTTGTTGGAAGCTACGAACTCATTTATTACCAAAGGAATGCCGGATTGCTGCCACTGGTCAGCCTGCAAAGTTAAATCAGACATATTGGCCGTATCATCATTGAGGTCATCAAGCGGATAAGCCGCCTTCGCAGAGCTAACCAATAATAGCGATAATAACAAAGCAAATAATGAGATTGATAACAAACAGCGCATATTAACCAAGCCCTTCCTCATCAGTGTAGTTAAACCGCAACCAAGAGTTTAATCTTCATAGCTTATTAACCTCAAGTATTCTAACATATCAATGGCTATGAAGTCAATATCTTTTGCTCATAGGATTACCTGCTTTGAAACAGAACGGTGAGAATGTCTCTCGAAAGTGAGAAACTAATCCTGTAAATAAAAAAGGAGCCTATACCTAACCGGTACAGGCTCCGAATTTGTAATATCAAGCATGCAATTTGTTCATTCCTGCTTGTAAGCTTACGGTACTTCAGGCTCCTGTATATACAAACGAATATCATCGAAGAACACCATACCTGTACCGCCAGCTACAGGGTTGCTTCTGTTGCCGAAGCCAAGAGTAATCGTGTTGACATTGGCAAGGTTCACACCCTGGTCTGCGAATAACTGAAGGTCAACATCCCATTGGGTCCACACATCTATCTGTGCCGCATCAGGATTATCATTAGTGGCTATTGCGCTATTATTGAGAACAACATACATAGCCTCGGCAGCGTTACCCGCATCGCCTACGTACCAAATCGTCAGCGTATTGACGCCTTTCTCGGTCCAGTCACGCGGGTAAGTCAAGGTCAAAGTCGCCTCAGATTTTCCTACAGCATTGTCGTATTCAAACGGCATGGACTGATTGCCACTATGAACAATAGTCTGCTCGGCAAATGGAGGATTATCATATCCAACGACAGAGCCGTTTGTCTGGTCGCCCAATCCGTCCGCCCAAGCAAGATATATCCTGTTGCTCCCGGGTTCATCTTCATTAAGGTTGTTGTAACTCTCAAAATCATCGATGACAAGGAAATTGGCCGTTTTAAAGCTCCAGACAGGGCCTATCCACGGACTGTCGGCATTGGCATTATTGACCTCATCAATCCGCCAGTAGTAAGTAGTATCCCACTCGAGTTTTCCGGGATCATAGCTCTCAGAACCGAGGGTTCTGTCACCTTTGTACTCGGGGGAACCTGTATCGGCATTGCGCAGTGCAACTTTATCCGTACCGAAGTACACCTGATGTTCAGCAGCATGGTCTGAGGGCAACCAGCTTAGAACAGTTATTTGCTTTACATCCACGGCGCCGTTAGACGGCTTAGGACTCCCGACGGCGCCTTGAGTTGTAAAACTCCAGACATCGCCTTTATAAGTGGTGATAGCATCAAACTCGTCAACACGCCAGTAGTAAGTATTTCCCAATTCAAGCGGGCCCGGGGTATAGGTCGTAAGCCCCTGAGGAAGTCCACCGGAGGCATTGTTCACATCATCAAAATTGTCGGCAAAATATACGGTGTGCAGTTTCGCACCGTAACCTACCGTCCATTCAAGAACCACATCCGGGTCAACAAACTCGGCGCTATCAGCCGGGTTGGGATTGTAGGCAGTCTTTGGAGGGACCATAAAGCTCCAGGTATCGCCTTTGCGTATCGTGCCGTCGCCTTCAACCTCATCGATCCGCCAGTAGTATGTAGTACCCGGAATAAGACCATCCGGATACGGAAATCCGGGAAAACCGATAACCATAAACGTTGCGGGCTGGTTGCCCACAAATGTTTCGCCGGCGCCTTCGTTCACATTATCATAATTTTCACCAAAGTACACATCGTGCGAAGCCGCTGATTCCGCCGGCGACCAGCCAAGGCTGGCCCATGTATTCTCATGGAAGGCACCATCAGCCGGCGTGGGATTGTAGGCTTTTCCCGTCCATCTGGCTGTCAATGTGGTCTTCCCAGGATTTCTGACATCATAGTCCAGACTATGAAGGCCCCCGCCACCATAGAAAATAATCTGTCCGGCAGCAATAAGGTCATTGATTTGCGCGGTCAGATCACCATCCAAGACCAATGTACCATCGCCGATATCTATCAGGCCGTTTGCATTCATTTCAAGGCCAGTGCTGCCAACATTAACAGTACCACCATTAAGGTATAATTGTCCTGCTGCTCCGCTGCCTGTCGGGATTATTAATTCTCCACAGGTGATTGTACCACCGGTCATATTCCAGGTACCTGTACCACCGTCCCATCCAAATTCGAATTCTGCACCAACCGTTATGGTGCCGCCACTCATATTAAATGTTCCGTGGCTATCGCGCCCATCACCCCACCAAATGTAATCTCCTATTTCAAGCGTTCCGCCCGTCATCGTCATTGTAGGTTCACCAGCAACTTCACAAGACAGGCCGTTAATTTTCGCATCAATCCCGTCTCGAATAATCGGGCCGTTAGGAGCTTTTGCGGCTGGTACATCGACAAAAATATTGTCTCCGGCACCTGGGACTTTATTGGAATCCCAGTTGGCCGGATTGTTCCAGAGGTTGTCACCACCACTACCAGACCAATGGACGTCCGCAGCGTTACTGACAGAACCAAGAACTAAAACAACAAATACCAAATACATCAATTTTCTAAACATAATTAGTCCTCCTTTAAAGAATTAACATACAATTATAGATTTAACATAGACCACAAACTGAAACCTTCATTCTTTTCAACAAATATATTCAAGCTTAACAACAGGTGGCATTTTTTCTCAGATTAATTTTTGTTCGTGATTACCTAACAATATTTTACGATTTGAGCCTGCCTCCTTCATTTAAATATGAAAGCTGAACATCTATTGAAATGAAAACATCTTAACACCACGAAATATTGCTCTTGCCCGAAGCTCTGTGTCCATATACAAGAACTCCTCCTCTATGGGAAAGCTACAAAATTTCTCAGAAATGAGAAATCGAAATCAATATATTCTATCGATTTTATTTATATCAAATCACCCATCATTCTGTCAAACGAAATCTTTAAAAAACTTAAAAACGCGCATACTTAGCATTTGCAGGCGTTTGGTATGAAGATTGAGAGAATTATTAAAGAAGGAACGAAAATAAGTTATGGCGGCAAAATCTTCGAGAACATGTTCATAGTGTTGACACTGTCAAGACAGATGTGTTATTATCACGCGAACGAGAGACCTAATATAAATACTGATAAAACAGCAACATCGGTTTGTTAGGAGACTATATATGGCCTGGCCGGACATTGTAATAATTATTGGCTATTTTGTTATCGTGCTGAGTTTGGGAGTATATTTCAGCAGGCATATGAAATCGCAAAAGGATTTTTTCCTTGCCGGGAAAAATATGCCATGGTGGATAGCCGCCTGTTCTTTGCAGGCAACAGACATAGGTCCGGAAACTTATATAGGCGTTACAGGAATAGTCGCGGCCACCGGATTGGCGTGGTTAAATTATGATTGGCTGCCCGCATGCACCATTCCTTGTATAATTTCAGCCTGGATTTTCATGAGACATTATCAAAAAAGCGGCGTCTATACTATCCCGGAGTTCATGGAAAGAAGATACGACTCTTCAATGAGGGCACTATGGGGGATATTATTCGTTTTAGTAAGGACACTCACCCTGGGTGTCGTAATTTATACGATGGCACTGCCAATGTCATTGATTATCGGGTGGCCCTCCTGGGTGTCGTTACTCGTAGCCGCCGGCGTGACAGGTGCATATTGTTTTTTGGGCGGTCTTAAAGGTGTGATGATTACCGACGTTCTTCAATTTATCATTATGACCGTCTGCGCGACAGGGTTAGTCTTTTTTTCTATGAGGGCTGTCGGAGGTTGGGCTGGTCTTCGTGAGGCGCTGCCTTCCCAAATGTTTCACGTAGTATTAAGCAGGTCCGAAGGGAACGCCGACACATGGTGGGGAGCAATGTTCATAGGTACGCTTTCTTTGGGTCTTGCGTACTGGTGTACAGACCAAAATACCCTGCAAAGGACTTTTGCCTGTAAAACACTTGAAGATTCCAGAAAAGCGTTGGTGGTTGGAAGCATAATGAAGTTTCCGATGACATTTATCTGGGGGCTTTTTGGTCTTTGCGCAGTCGTATTGTATCCTCAGATAGTTAAAAGCAATCCGGATGATGCAATGCCGAAAATGGTTACTGAATTACTTCCGGTCGGAACCGCCGGCGCCGCAATTACCGCACTTTACGCGGCCGGAATGTCATCTTGTGATTCATTATTGACTTCAATGTCAACAGTTCTAACCAGAGACATATATCAGAGATTTTTAGTAAAGAACAAACCGGACTTACATTATGTCTGGACCGGACGAGCAGTTATCCTTATACTTCTGTTTTGCAGTTCACTGTTTGCAGCTAAAGTTCCAGGTTTTTTCAACTCAGCTTACGAGGCATGGCAATCTGTCCTTTCATATATACAATTTCCGCTATTTATGACACTGACACTTGGGATATTCTATAAAAGGGCAACGGCCCTGCCGGCTTTTGTTGGTTTGCTGGCAGGTTCAATATCTGCCTTCATTCTGGACAGGTTCATCGGCCCGAATCTAACACCATACTGGTGGTCATTTGTATGGGCCGGATGGGCGGGAGGAATCATAACAGCAGTAATTACTATTGGCGGCAGCCATTTTACCGAACCATACGCGGAAGAAAAATTAAAGGGGCTCTGCTGGGGAACCATAGAAGAAAAGGAAGAAGAAACACCAAAACTTTTAATGGATTGGCGCTTCTGGAGCATCGTATCTTTAGCGATTGGAATATCGCTGACATTAATCTTCTGGCTGGTTTTATAGGTGATAATATGGAAGAAATGAATCAAAGAAAAGTATTGGGAATAAGCTTACTGGCATTTGCCATGCTCATGCTTACAGTTTGCTTTATATATCAAATAATTACACCATCTGTAAAATTCGTAAATATATGGTTTTCCTATCTTGTCGGAGCAGTCCTTTTAGCTATAGGATTGTTAATGGCTTTCGTAAAAAACTCTGATTAAAATCTTCGTTCAGGAATTCCTACAACAAAGTCTTTCTTTATCATCACCCAATACGTAATGGTCGCTGCCAACTAATCCTGCTCAGTTATTTTGCCTGTGCGGTGGCAGCAACAGTGGAAAAGTAGTCAATTCTGGAGAGTCTTTTCGAAACGAAGGTGACTTCCGGGCAGAGGTTCCTCATCCAATGACACAGTAAGATATGCCAATAGGATGATGAGGACCGGAATGAGCAGCCAGCCTATCCAATGTCGCACGCCGGGTCTCCAAAAATAATCGGAAGGAGCCAGTTGCTGTTCAGGCTGGCGCCCGGGCTTGCCGGATAAACTCAACACAATCAGAGAACAAATCCCACCGGTGAGCCAAAATGTCGTATGTACAAAGAATACTCCTTTGCGAGCCATTGATGGAAAGGCCTGCACGAAAGCGCCGACAACAGCAACCCAAAGAATAATGAGGAATAATAATTGGCCTCTTCCGAACGCGCCGGATGGAGCCAAAGGTAATTCCTGACGACGGTGCCGGATGATTGCTATTAATACCATTGCAGAAAGTAAAAATCCGACGAGAAGAAACCACCACTGGATTGGGATGCCAAAAAGGTGTTCCGGAATGTGCTTCCCATTGGCCCAGTTTCTAACATTTTTGTACAGGTTGCTCCACATCATTACTAACAGCAAGAACACCAGCCCCACGGTATTCAGGTTACTACTGCTTTTATCTTCCACCGTTCGAGCCAGATTTCGTCGCATATATCCAAGAAAAGCCAAACCTATGCCTATTCCCATAATCAAACCGAAAAGTTGCTCCATCCATTTCCAATAGTCCAAGCCCTGCAGTGCATTTAAGCTGCCGATAGGCCCCCATTGCGCTCGGCCAAGCATGTTGAAAAAATCTCCCACAGCAAAACCAATCCCACCCGTTAAAAAGCCGCAGAGCGTCACTTTTAATGCCGCTCGGTTTTGCTGATAAATGAGATAAAAAACAATCGCAATGAACAGACCGACACAACCCGACCAATTGTCACTGCGTGGCGGGGTCATATGCAATCCCAATAATTCGGTAAGGATTACATATCCCGCCAACCAGCCGCTGGCTAATAACATGATAAAAAAGCAGGCCTGCCGATGGCGGGGAACGATAGCTGCGTACATACCCGCTACAAGCAAAGCTGACAAAGCTGCAAACCAGTCAGTGTCATTAAAAGACCAGGTATCCGCAAGCCATTCAGTTAAACCGCTAAAGTCCATAGCAAACCAAACGAGCCATAACGTAACCAAAGGCCCCACGAAACTCTCCAGATACGAGCGGGATTTAGTTACACTAAATGAAAGTATCGCTGCGCCAATCCCTGCCCATAATCCCCCAATCAGAAATAAGCCGGCATAACCATAAGCGACATCCGGCAGCGAAGAACTTGCCGTGTAGCCAATAACTATACCATAGCTCATTTGCCCCCCGAATGCCCATCCGATAGCGCCGCACATTGCCATAATAGTTGCACGCTGCCACCAGTCCTGTCTTCCGGAGGCCAAGCAAATAGAAAGCCCTAACAGTGCACCGGGAACCATCGCTCCGGCCTCATGGCCGTAGTCACCGCGAAAGCCCCAACCAACCGACATTGCCAATCCCGACAATACAATCCCAACCAGTGCCAAATCAGATGTGCGAGTTTTCGTATCCATTACTACCTCAGATGATTAGAAAAATATTACCAGGATTTTCAAGGAAAGAGATTCCATTCTTCAAAATAGTTCTTTTGTTTTCTATATTATATGATCCGTCAACCGAATATTAAACCAATAGAACAAATACGCTGCGCTCAAACTGATAAATCCGGCACAACATAAGGTTCGCGATAAAAGCCACGAACCAGGCGGTTGGCTTGTTCATTACCCTTGAAGCACTCGTTCTGACGGTCTATCTCCAGCCATGGTCCGAGTGATATTGTTCTGGCATTTACATTGATTTCATGGCCCTGAAGGTGCTCAAGCATACGCTTAAACATGTCTCTGAATATTGGAATGTCCCGAACCTGGGTGAGCATCTCTTTACGAGAAGCTTTCACACCCAGCCTGAGCGAAATGTTGCCGGTATGGGTGATCGCAGTAGAAATGTGTCCTTCAAGAACTTCAGCTTTTAGGTCTTGCCGACCACCGCTACGGACCGCCTCAATGAAGTTGGCAAAGTGGTCACCACCACCGCTGAATTTTTTGACCTCTTTACCTTCTTTATCCCAAGCCAGTCCACGATAAAGACTTACCGAGCCGCCTTCACAATCCACAATCACACCCACTCGTTCACCGCGAAACTCCGGCATTTCATCAGAACCTTTGGCTTTTGTTAGATTGTGAACCTCATAAAACAATGGTGCCTTAGGAAAATCATAATAGATTATCTGCGTATTCGGCACATCACAGGCATCGTTGAATACGAACCGGCCACCAATACTCATCACCCGGCGGGGAAGCATCTTCTCACCCAGGCACCACCGGGCCACATCCACTTCGTGGACACCCTGGTTGCACGATTCTCCGTCACCGGTGTTCCAGTCAAAGCTACAGTCATATTGGAGCCGGTCACGATAAATCGGCACCTTCCTGGCGGGTCCACACCAGAAGTCATAGTCGATGGAGTCGGGGATTGGGAGAGGAGAGTTGCGCTTGCCGCACGAAGAACGCTGCTTATTGGCAAAAGCCGTGATGTATCTGATTCTGCCGATGTTTCCTTCCTGAATCCACTGGATTGCCTTAGCGATGGAACCCTGGGAGCGACGTTGTGTACCGCACTGAACAATACGGTTGTACTTTCTGGCAGCGTTGACCATCTGCCTGCCTTCCCAAATATAATGCGACAGTGGTTTCTCAACATAAACATGCTTGCCGGCCTGAGAAGCCCAGATTGTACTGAGACCATGCCAATAGTTCTGTGTCGCGTTGGCAATCACATCTATGTCATTGCGGTCGAACATCTTGCGCATATCAATATATTGGGCAACCTTGTGCCCATATTTCGATTCGATTATCTTGGCCGCCTCAGCCATACGCTGCTGGTCGGGGTCGCTCAAGGCCAGGATGGTTACACCTTCCTGCTTTTCGAAGGAGGGTATATGGGCCCCTATACCGCGACCGCCACAACCGAGCAAACCCACACGAATGCGGTCATTGGCCCCTTGTACGCGCGAATACGGCAGCGCAGTTAACAGCCCCATAGAGAAAGTACTTTTTACTAAATCCCGACGGGTAAGACCTTTCATAATCTATTCCTCCTTTCAACTCCACTATATAAGAAACCACATACAGTACTCAAAGAAACACCATCTGCCTGCAATCCAGCAAGATGTCAGCTTATGTTCCCCTGCTATTTCTCTTCCAACGAATCCGATAGCAAGTGGTTGGCGGAATGCATTTTCTCAGTTAACTCGGCCAATTCGTCCAGGGTTGTTGCCGATTCGATAGAGCGTAGAACCTCCGCCAGTTCAGCGGCTCCATTAATCTTATCAAGATCATTGTTCTCCATAGTTACCAGTATCTGCCTGAGGCGCTTTGCCAAACGCTTACGAAAAAAAGCTACCTGTCCTTCATCCAAGGCGCCCTCTTTCCAGGATGGTTCAAATTCATGGAACGCAGTGCAAGCCTTCTGTATGTATAAGAGAACTATACCTTTTGCCGGGTCTCCTGAGGAAAAAATTCGTGCCCATTGAAACTCCTCATCCCGCCAGTGCTCATCCTCTACCGTAGTCTTATAATCTATCTTGTTTTGTGAAGTCATAGTATGAGTCCCTGTTATTTCATGTCCGGAACAGCCACTTGCATTGATAAATTGGTAACCACAAAAGAATATCAAATATCCTGAGAGATAACAATGCTTTTTATTCTGTTGTAAGCGATTTGAGATTATGGTTGCACTATTGACGGAGCCTATAATTACTAAACTAACTCGTCTTTGAACCGTTCGTAAGTCTTTTTGGCTGTTAAGCTGAATAAGTAAATAACGTATCTGCTTTTTTGGAAGAAAGCCGGTTAATTTTGTATCGAAAGCGCCTTTTTACAAAGTTCTCGATACTTATTCTGCTCTTTTGAGCCTTCGTATCCGGCGGCCCCTTCTTTCCATGCCAAGCGAGCATCTTCAAAACGTTCAAGGGCTTCCATCGCCCTTCCCCGCCAGTACTGTGCCTGTGCTTCCTGAGGTTTATTCGAGCGTCCGACACCGATGTTTTCCGGATAGGTTAAAGCCGCCTCAAAATCATGCAAGGCCCCTTTTAAGTCCTTATTTTCAAAGCGTCTTTGGCCTCTTTCCAAATGTGCTTTATGGAATAAATCCCATGTGATTGTCTGGCCTTCCCAGTTAACAAAGTACGGCGTCGATTCGAGTAAATCAACAGCTTCTCCGTATCTTTTTTCATCAAGATAAGCCTGAGCCAGCATAATAATAATATCGGCACGTTTGAGCTTCTCAAATGGTGTTGATTCGAGAACTTTTATGGCTTCCGAACGTCTGTTTGCAGCCAGGAGAACGTCTGCCAAGTCCCGATACAGTGTTTGGTCCTTAGGCCGGGCAATGATGGCTTTGCGGTACAGTTCTTCAACCTTCGACAGGTCGTTCTCGATAGCCCAGGCATAAAGGCCGAGATTACGAAATGCCACACTCAATGATGAGTTTAAATCAGCGGCCCTTTGCCAGTGCCGGACAGCTTCGGATAACCGGCCAAGGTGACCATAAAGATTTCCAAGGTAGAGATGTGAGTAAGCATCATCAGGATTTTCCTCGATGGCGTACTTAAATACCTCGATCGCTTCAGGGCGGGACGGAAAGATATAATCTTTGTCAATCCCGGCAGC
>Ga0307380_10012650_pt1 | contig 10480 bp, 9 predicted proteins | sample UN3MG_FD_202239 | JGI IMG/M metagenome (GOLD analysis project Ga0307380, IMG submission 202239) | Soil microbial communities from Risofladan, Vaasa, Finland - UN-3 | ecosystem: Environmental > Terrestrial > Soil > Coastal area > Acid sulfate soil | place: Finland: Risofladan, Vaasa | collected... | reverse complement strand
GAGCAGTCAGAACAAATTAACACAATAATCAATGAATAAGGACCAAGCAATCCAAGTCTTAGTTCAAGCACTTGAGGCAGCTGCAAAGTCAGGTGTATTTAGTTTGACTGATGCAGCTACTATTGTTCAGGCTATGAATAAGATAAGTGAGTTAATTGAAATTGTACCAAATGAAGAGTAATGGCTCAGACACTAATCGCATCCCCACAAGGATTCAGTCCAGCATACAACCCGCTCGAGTTCATTGTTGATTCAACCAACAAGAATAAGTCAGGGTTCAGATATATATTCGATATATATGAGGCGGGAACGGCAAACAAGATTGCTGAATATAAAATAATTCCTCGTTTTGGTGATGGATATGGCATTGAGGATATAAGTAAGTTACTTCAATCCAAAGTTGATTGGACACTTGACACGACAGCCACAGCTCCATTCAATGCTGTTGATAGTTACTATGACTATGACATGAAGATTGGGGAGGAGTATGTGGCTGAGTACGCATACACATCGTCACTAACAAATGCAAGTGGCAACACTCAAATCAATGTATCCAACACTTTTGTTGCGGGTGACCAGGTTGTCATCACTCAAGCTGATGGTGGTGCTGCCAACCCTCAACTTGAAGGATTGCACACTGTAATATCAGCAACAGGGTCAACAGTAGTAGTCAATGTGTCATGGTCCACGATTACTGATGCAGCCATTGATGGTGTGGTCAAATACGCTGACAATCGCAAAGTCATCTTCAGAGACATCACAATCATATCAAATCAAAGAGTATTCAACGGAGCATTCAGTCACATTGATTGGAAGGATTACGATGGCAGTCAGTTTGTGTTGGATGGGACAACCAAGCGACTTGTCACTGACCAACCTCAATCATTCTATGCGACAATAGGTCAAGACATTTGGTTCAATGGTCGCACTCGCTCAGGCTCTTCATTCGTATTCCAAAATGATGCTGGTGAGCAATTCACCAAGGCAGTCAGCGCACTGCCTACTTTTACTCAGACAGGCATTGGTCCAAACAATACTGGAACACTTACAGCTGTTTTGGGTACACTTCCATTGATTAAACCTGACACCAAGTATTATGATGTTTGGTACAATTCATCCTTGACTATTGGACCTCAAGATTCTCAAAAGTATCGCATTAATATAGACAATCGACAACTCATCGAGGAATATCATATTTTGTTTTTAGACCGCATGGGTTCATGGTCATCATTTGCTTTTCAACTCAAAGCATATGAGCGCATTGACATCAGTCGTGAGATGTACAATAAAGACATACAAGGTTATGTCAACAGCTCAGGAAACTGGACATATGGTGTCGAGGAGTTTGGATTCCACTACTTCAATACGAATATCATCCGCTCGATGGACCTCAATACCAATTGGATGACTGAGAGTATGGGTAAATACTTCGAGCAGTTGATGTCATCACCTATGACATACTTGAAGTTGGTGAGATACTTGGCTGATGAAACAGGCGAAATCATGGGTATCGAAAATGAAGAGTGTATCAGCCGCATACCTGAGTCAACAACATATGTGCCTGTGATGGTTATGAATAACACCTATGACATACAAAAACAACGCAACAAGAATCTCATCCGTCAAAATATAAATGTTAGATTCGCAAATCAGGACAACATAAATGGTTAAGATACAACTTGCCAACGGATATCTTGATGTAAAGGAGGACACATCCTTCCCTCTGAACTTCTCAGTGGGTGACATCAGAGACTTCACCAAGCGCACAGGAACGTTCTCCAAGACCATCACATTGGTTGGAAGTAAGAACAATAACGAGATGTTGAACCATTACTATGATGTAAACATCCAAGCTGGTACATTCAACATCAATGCAATTACCAAGTGTGCAGTCATACAGGATGGCATTCCCATCATCGAGGATGCTTTGCTTCAGTTGTTGTCAGTCAAAAAGACTCAAGTCACCGATGCCTATGAGCAAGGGGTGGAGTATGAGGTACTCATCAAGGACACTCGCATTGAGTTCTTTACTACGATCACAAATGCTGAACTGACTGACCTCGACTTCACTGACCTCAATCATACATTCACAGCTGTTGATATCATCAACTCATTTGCAAATACTGTCGCTGATGGCTTCAAATATGTGATGCCATTCGACACTGACAATGTGTTCAACGCAAATCAATTCAAACCAGCTATCTATGCCAAGACCTACCTCGATAGGATATTCTCATCAGCGGGTTTCCAATACGAGTGGTCAGGACTTACAACTGCACGATTCGACAAGCTGCTCATCCCATACAACGGTGATGAGAACAACTTCGATGCTCAGGACTATTTGGTCGATGAAGAGCTGACCACACCATTCACCTTCATTGAGCCAACCAATACCTTTGGAGATTACGACCCAATAACAGGGTGGACTGAGATATCCGATGTACAGGGTTCATTCAACCCAACCACAGGAGTGTTCACCGTACCACTCGACACCAACCTATTCAGTGGTGAGGTGTTCACCATTGAGTACGAATTGAATTATGACTTCTACATCAACAACACAAATGGTGTAACGGTGTACAATATGCAAAGTGGCTATAATGGTCGACCTCGATTGGCAGCTGCATTCGGTTCATACATCGACCAGTTCGTCAACATTGATGACACTCAAGTCATCGGTACAGGCTTTGCACTTGTACCTGGTGTACATAACTTCTCACCAGCATCATCAGGGACCAAGACAGGAGGCATCATCTTCGGTCAGAGTGCAGCGGGTTCAGGTGGACTCAACACTGGTGACACGATGAATATCAGTATCGGAATTCAACAAGGATTTACAGCATGGTTCACAAACACAACCTTCCCATACACACCAGCACCGAATCCTGTCAATGCTGAAATCAGGGTGAACTCACTGCGCATTAAGATACTTCCATCGACCAACATTCAAGTGATTGGTGGTATCCTGGACATCAACCAATATGTGCCGCTCAAGATTAAGCAATCCGATTTCATCAAGTCCATCTTCACCATGTACAATCTATATGTTGACATCGATGTGGACCAACCAAACAAGCTCATCCTCAAGCACAGGGATGAGTACTATGATTCAGGTGTTGAAGTTGATTGGACATACAAGTTGATGAAGGAGAGAGAGCAAGACTTGATATTCTTGCCTGACATCACCTCAAAGAAACTGACCCTCACATACAAAGCAGACAAGGATTCACCGAATGAGGTGTACACACAAATGACCGATGAGATATATGGTCAACTTGAGTACACATTTGACAACGAATATGTCAAAGGAACGGAGACCAAAGAGCTATTGTTCTCACCGACTCCTGTAGTTGCCACCACATTCGATGCGTATGTTCCCGCAATCAACGGTGAAGCACCTAAGACCAACATCCGCATCCTTTACGATGGAGGATTCAAGACTTGTGGACCATGGGATTTGATTGAGTATGGCACGACTGGTGTATTCGGCAACACAAAATACCCTGTACTTGGTCACTTTGACGATCCACTCCTCCCGACATTTGACATCATGTTTGGCACGAATGACTTCTACTATTATTCACCCCAAACATTGACAGCCAACAACCTATACAATTTGTATTGGAGGAGGACAGTCAACCAAATCAACACAGGCAAGATGTTGGTTGCTTACTTCAATCTCAATGAGGCTGACATTCAAGCACTCGAGCTGAACCAAAAGGTGCGCATCGACAACTCATGGTGGAACATCAACCGAATCATCGACTACAATGCCAACGCACAAACAGCGACCAAGGTTGAACTCATCAGTATCGACACTGAGATTGAACTACCTCCATTCATAACAAAGCCAGGAACACCGACCTCATCGACCACCACAGCAGTATCAGTGGACAGCATCCTTCAGACAAAGTCAACCTCTGCCAATGGCAACCTTTCGGGTGATGATGTGATTGTGAAGGGTACAGGCAACATCATAGGTCAAGGACTCAAGGGGTTGGTCATCGGAGACAATAAGGTTCTCAACGAGGATGGACTCATCACCCCGAAAATCAACGGAGTCACCACAGCATTGGGTGGGTACACTGCGCTCTTGTCTCAGCTCGGAACAGCAGCACCAACAGCCATTGTGTTGTCTGATACGATTGGTGGTGTTATATGGACTCGCATCGCACAGGGTGAGTATATCGGTACTGCACCGAATCCACTTAATGCTCTGAACACTTTTGTAATTATTGGCAACGTAGAACATGACCACCTTGCTACTGCTGAAATAAAGTCAGACGGTACAATATATGTTAGAACAACCAACACTCAAAACCATCAACACCAAGATGGCAATTTAAAATATTCATCATTAGAAGTTCGTACATATGAGTAACGAAGTCGAAATACCACTAAAGCTCTCAGGAGTCGGTAATTTAAAAACCGAACTACGGATACTAAAAGATTCAATAGCTGAAGCATCCGACCCGCAACAAATGAGCGAGTTAGTTGCGAAAGCAGCGGAACTGGCAGATAAAATTAAAGACGCAAACGAACAAGTAGCTATATTCACTACTGGTTCAAAATTTGAAGCTGTAAGCAATTCCTTTGATTCAATAAAAGGAGACCTTGCCGCTTTAGACTTTGAGGGTGCTGCTGAGAAAGCGGCTACATTCCAAAAGACAGTCGGCTCACTTGGTAAGTCAGATATAACAGGAGCCATCAAAGGTCTTGGTAAAACTGTCACCACTCTTGGAAGTACATTCGTTAAACTCGGAATTCAAATCCTCGCAAACCCAATCTTTTTATTGGTTGCTGTGGTCACTGCAATTGTGGTGGCGATAGGTGTGTTCCTAAATAAGATTGGAGTGCTTCAAAAAGTGCTTGATGTATTGATGATTCCTGTCAACTTACTCATTGATGGATTCAAAGAGCTGACTGATTGGTTGGGTCTGACATCTTATGCCGCTGAAGAGAATGCGAGAACAATGGAGAAAGCCAACGAGAAGGCATTCAAATCATCTCAAAAACGCACCGAGAAGATATCTGACCAATACGATATAGAGATTGCGAAAGCCAAGGCATCGGGTAAAGATACCACCAAGCTGGAGATGGACAAATCGAAAGCCATCGCCAACGAAGCAAGTAAGCGATTGGGATATGCTCGAAAAGAGTATGCTGAACTCAAAAAACTTACTGACAAGGATTCCATCGAGCGCAGAAAGGCACTGCGTAAACGTATCGAGGAGGAGAACAAAATCATCAAGGATGGCTCCAAAGAACGTAAACTCATGGCAATCCAGGAAGCTGCTGAGAAAGCTGCTGCTGACAAAAAAGCAAAAGAGGAAGCTAAGGCAAAAAATCAGGAGGCAGCCAAAAAGTATCAAGATGGAGCCAAGGCTATTCAGGCTGAAATAAATTCGGCAAATAAGCTCGTGCTTGATTCAACAAAGACTCAATCACAAAAAGAGATTGATGACATTAAGACAAAATATGCTGCGCTAATTGCCGAGGCTAAAAAATACAAAAAAGACATCACTGGTCTTGAGGCTGCCAAGAATCTTGAAATAGATGCAATAAACAAAGCGGCTGCTGATGCTGAACTCGCTCGTCAACAAGCATTGTCTCAAAAATTAGTTGAGTTTCAAAATGCTGAACTTGATCGTGAGGAAGCAATCCAAGAAACAATCTATCAAGCTGGTCTCACCGCTCGTCAAAAAGAAATTCAAGAGCGCACATATTACTATGACAACTTAATTGCTGAAGCCAATCGATATGGTGTAGATGCAAAAATCTTGCAAGACAATCAAAGAAAAGAACTTGCTGAAATTAACAAGAAATTTGATGACCAGGATAAAGCTGAGATAAAACAAAAAGCACTTGATACAATCAATAACGAGAAGGCAATTCGAGATGCAAAGATTGAGATTGCATCATCAATTGCTCAAGGACTTGGTGCGATAGGTGAGGCATTCATCAAGGACCAAAAGAAACTTGAAAAATTCAACAAGGCTCAGGCACTGATTCAAATCGGTATCGATACAGCGAAAGCGATATCTTCATTGGTTGCAATGTCAAGTGCCAACCCACTCAACTCGGTGACAGGGGGAGCCGCGGGAGTTGCACAGTATGCAGCTGGGATTGTTCAGATTGTCACTAACATCGCAAAAGCAAAAGCACTGCTCACAAATCCAACATCTTCACCATCACCCAACGTAAGTGGAGGAGGAGGCAATGAATCCTCATCACCATCTTCATCCGTTCCATCATTCGTACCGGGCAACCTATTCGGTCAAGGGAACGCAGCCAACAACGTGAGCCAATCTCAAGGGGTTGAGACCAACCAAACAATCACAGTTCAAGCTGTGGTCAGTGAGACCGAGATGACAGGGGTTCAAAACAAGGTCAGCAAAATCATTCAAAACTCAGTATTGTGATAAGTTATCAAGCATTAGTCAACGAAATTATTGCATTCTATGATGCACATCTTCAAGTCAAGAAAGTAGGTTCTGACTTCAAAGAGCAGTTGTTCAACTTTGCCACCAAGGATGAGAAGTATCCGATTGTGTACATCGTGCCTGTGGATGCAATCCCTACCGACAACACCAATGACTTCACTCTTGAAATCTATTGCTTTGATATCATCCAAAAAGATAGAGCAAACATAAACACAATCTTGAGTGACTGCCATCAGATACTTATGGACTTGTATCTGAACTACACCTTCAGCCTTGATGATCGTGATTTCGATGTGGTTGGATTCCCTTCCTTGATTCCACTCAACAATGACCTCCTCGACTATGCAGCTGGATGGTTAATGACCATCACATTCACTATGGATTCATGGACCGATTGTCAGATTCCTAAACAAATTAGTGATTAATTGCAACATAAGTAATGGCAAGGTATAAAAATACAGGTGAATACAATTTCAAATTCCCACTCAGGAGACGAGTTGCAAACACCCTCAAGAAAATCATCAAGGATGAAGCACTCATTGACACATACACATTGTATGATTCAGTCAAAATCAATGCCAAGGTGACCACTGAAGGAAACCTCCGAATCGAGATTCTTGCTGCTTACTATTTTGGATATCTGAATAATGGTACAGCCACCATCGCACCCTTCAGATTGGTTAAGAAATTCAATGATGCTCTTGAGATGAATGGATTGATTGGTGAAATGTATGGGATGTATGTCGCAGACTTAGCGCAAAGGTTCCCAATCTTGGAACTCGGTAACCTATTGAGAAAAAAGCCGAAGGTGATATACGACTTTGTGCCGCTATTCGGTGAGTTCAACTACTCTCTCGATTACTAAATCTCCAACTCTTTACGCATTGCAAGGAAGTTGAACACAAGTATCAGCTTCATGTTTATGACTTGGTCATACTTGGTGAGGTCACCATTGCACATCGACCATATCAATTGCTCCCATCCCCATTTGTTGGATGCCTTTTGCTTCTCTGCCTCTTTGCGCTCTTCAGGGTCATCGATATCAGTGAGGTCATCTTCGACATCTTCAGTCATTAGGTTGGAATGTGATGAGATAAATTGGTCTCTGAATTTGATGTACTCAGTGAGGATGCCATATGTCTTGGTGATTGGTTGTTCCAGGAAGTAGTGCGCTCTCGCTGATGCTTTGAAGTTGGTTGTCTCCCACTTTACCACCACACCATCCTCAATGATTTCAGGAATGCGATACAACAATGCGCAGATGTTTGGAAGATTCTTGATATAGTCCTGTGTGAAATAATACTCAAGGTCGATAAATTCCCCCAGTGTCAACTCATTCATTGGCTTGAGATAGAACTTCCCAACACAATCACTGTGGTTCTTGGTTGGTTCAGAGTACAGCCACTGCAAATCTTTGAACCATTCAGCTACCTCATGAAGTTCAGCATCATCAAAGTCCTCAGGATATGAGTCGGTGAGTGTGCAGAGGACATCAATGTTGTGGTTGAACAAACCCTCATCGGGTTGCAAAGACCTTAACTCAATGAACTGCTCAAGATTGACTTGATGCCATCCCTTCGGGAGCGTTGGCTTTTGCATATTCTGCAATCTTTTCGGTAACGAACACAATGTATGGTACGCACAAGTCAGCTTTTTGAGTCCTAAAAAGTTTTGATTTGAGCTTCAAATGTGCATCGGTGAAGTGTTCAGTGTTGCCGAGGTCAGTGCGTTTAAACATAATTGCAAGGATGTCACTGATATAGTTGTTCGGTTTACCGTTCACAATCTTCTCAATCAGCTTGGTCTCCTTAACTGACAAGCGCATCTCTGCTGTGTAGGTGTATCCTTCCAATTCAATGGATGTCACAGGCTCCTGTGGGGTGTATGAGTCAAGGTTGAAGTCCTGAACTAACTTGATGAAGTCGCTGAATGGGTAGTCATCCCATAGCTTCTCCTCGATACCAAGGTATTTGAACATCTCAACATACTTTTCAATGTTGTCGAACTCCTGGTTGTTAAGTATTTGGCTGATTTTCTCGAATTGTTCAATGGTCAGCTCATCCATTTTGTTGGGAATCTCCCTGTCAAAGATTGATATCATAACTATTTTTTGAACAAATATACAAAAAATGCAACATAAGCAATGACTAAAGACTTACCTATCTTCAAAATCACAATCGATGAGGAGTACTCCGATGGAGAAAACCTCGGGATTGAAATGATAGCTTTCACAAATCTCCCCGCCGTTAAGGTCAAAGGGATGGCATTTGGAAGTGAGAAGCGTTTGATGTTTACTGATGAAGTGAAGTATCGTATCACAGCTCCAGCGATGATACCGATGGATATCTACCGCAAAAGTGATGAGGATGGTGAGTATTATGTACAGTTCACTTTGGAAGTCATCGAGCAAATTCACACCAAGTTCATGGCTGATTTGCGCAATCGTGACATCTTCAACTTGGAACACGACACCGAGAAAAAAGTACCCGCCTACATTCTTGAGACATGGATTGTTGACAACCCAACCAAGGACAAAGCGTATTCAACATTCGGCATTGAGGTCCCAAAGGGTACACTCATGGTGACCGCACAGGTGACCGATGCTGACTACTTTGCCGAATTGGTTGCCAACGATCAAGTCGGTTTCTCCATTGAAGGCTTTCTCGGTCTTAAATTATCGGAACAAATTAAATTAAATAAAATGATGTTACCTGATGGAGAGCACCAAATCGAGGACAAAATCTATGTCGTAAAAGACGGAGAAGTTGTTGAGATTAAAGAGGTGGATGAAAAATTAACCGAGGAAGTGGTTGAGGAAGAGATGGCAACCGAAGAGGTGAAGATGGAGGACACAACAGTTGAAGAGACAACTGAAGAGTCAACCACCACTGATGAGGAGATGGCTATCGACCCAGCTACCGATGCGGAAGCAATCGCTGCAATTGTTTTGCCGATGTTGGAAGAGAGAGAGAAAGCAATCATTTCTATGATAGCAGACCTTCGCAACCAAATCGAGGAGATGTATGCAGAGAAAAATGAAGATGAAGAGGTTGAAACGCAGATGACCCAACTCTCAATGAGTGAAAAATTTGCGAAGTTTAAACAATTTGTAAATCAATAAAAACCAAATAACAATGTCTAAAAAATTAAGATTCGATTTGGATGTGGATGCTTCAGCTTTATTGGCAGCCAATCCCGAGGCGTTCTACTCGAAAGCATATTTGTCTGAAGAGAATGTCGCTGAAAACTACCGCCTTTTACCAGGTATCAAGTCAAAGACAAAACTTGCCACAATTTTATTCGGTAACGTTTTGCAAAGCTCATCATGCCCATTCGATGCTCCAACTGATGACTTGAGCGCAATTGAAATCGATGTATGTGCATTAAGCGCAATGGCACAAATTTGTCAGTTCGACCTTGAGCAATCATTCGTTGCTTTACAAATGACAAAAGGTTCAAATGGTGACTTTACTGTTGCATCATTTATGGACTTCTACTGGAATGAGATGGCTAAGCAAATCGGTCAAGACATCGAGCTTATCCGTTGGCAAGGTGACATCACTTCAGAGAATGCAACTCTTGCTCTTTGTGATGGTTATATCAAAGGCTTACTTGCTGATGCAACTGTTGTTGATGTTGCCAATACAACTGTAACATCTTCAAATGTACTTGCTCAGTTGGCTCTTATCTTTGCAGCCGCTCCAGCAGCAATCATCCGCAAAAAAGCTGACCTTCGCTTATATGTTTCCACTAACATCGCCAACGCATACGAATTGGCTGCCGCTGCTGGTAACACATTAACATATGTGACAACTCCACTTGCCTTGACATACTTAGGTGTGAAAGTTGTTGTTTGTGAAGGTATGCCGAATGACACTGCTGTGTTGACTTTGAAAGACAACCTACTTTATGCATTCGATGCTGAAGGAGATGACAAAGCATTGAAAGCTGTCAACCTTTCTGACACTGTTGCTGAGCCGTACATCCGTACTCGTGCCAACATGAAAGTTGGATTTGTTCACGTTAACGGTGCTGAG
>Ga0307380_10012647_pt1 | contig 10482 bp, 12 predicted proteins | sample UN3MG_FD_202239 | JGI IMG/M metagenome (GOLD analysis project Ga0307380, IMG submission 202239) | Soil microbial communities from Risofladan, Vaasa, Finland - UN-3 | ecosystem: Environmental > Terrestrial > Soil > Coastal area > Acid sulfate soil | place: Finland: Risofladan, Vaasa | collected... | reverse complement strand
TGGCTACGAGAACGACTGGGAAGAAACGCACAACGACGAGGAAGACGACTGCACGCAAGACCGCCAGCGGTCGTCGCGCAGCAACGGCGCGGAAGACCACGGCGCGCAAGACGAGCGCACGGAAGCCGGCGGCGAGAAAGACCGCGGCGAGGAAGCCAGCCGCAAGGAAGACCGCGGCAAGAAAGACGACGTCAAGGAAGACCGCGGCAAGAAAGACGACGTCAAGGAAGACCGCGGCAAGAAAGACGACGGCGAGGAAGACCTCGGCGAGAAAGCCAGCCGCCAGGAAGACCGCGGCGAGAAAGACCGCGGCGAGAAAGCCAGCCGCCAGGAAGACCGCGGCGAGAAAGACTGCGGCGAGGAAGCCAGCCGCAAGGAAGACCGCGGCGAGAAAGACTGCGGCCCGCAAGACAACCGCGCGCAAGAGCGCGGCGAGGAAGCCAGCCGCGAGAAGAGCTCCGGCGCGGAAGAGCGCGACCAAGCGGAGCGCGGCCCGACGGGCACCGGCGCGGAAGACGTCCGCCCGCAAGACGACGGCGCGTAAGTCCACCGCGCGCAAGTCCAGCGCGCGCAAGACCACGGCTCGCAGAAGCACGGCACGGAAACCGGCGCGTAAGCCGGCCGCTCGCCGGCCTGCCGCTCGCAAGAGCACGGCACGCAAGCCGGCCGCACGCCGGCCTGCCGCGCGGAAGAGTTCCACGCGGAAGGCCCCGGCCCGAAAGTCGGCCTCAAGTGGCTCGCGAAGCTCGGCGGCAAAACCCGCGGCGAAGCGCGCAACCAGAAAGACGTCGGCGGCGAAGAAGCCAGCCGCGGCGGCGCCGGCTGCGCCGCGACCTGCGGCTCAAGTGCCTCGGCCCGCTCCCTCGATGCCGGCGCGCCCGATGACGCCGGCACCGGGCGGCATGCCCGGCGTTTCGCGGCCTTCGAGCCCGATCGGTGGCAGCGGATTGGGGCACGAATCCGGTGGCTCGTCCGGCCTCTCGACTCCGAGCGGCATGCCGAGTTCCAGCCCGAACCCTCCCTATCGGCCCTCGTGGGCCAGGGACGACGACGACATGTAGGTGGATTGGAGGGTCTGCGCCGTCGCGCGGGCCCTCCCTCCCTACGATTTTCGTCGCCGCGCGCGCCACGATTTAGGGCGCGTGAACATTTCACCGTAACAACTCAGTGTCAGTAACGGAACGTGCCACCCCTGGGTCGGGCATGAGTGCATCATCGTGACGACCGAGCGCGTGCGCTCCACCTTCCCGACCGGCTTGACTGGGTTTAGGAGCTAGACGCCCCGGAAAACATTGCCCACTGCCAGGATGAAATAAGCCACGATGGCCACCCAAAAGGCGTTGGCGCTGACGAATGGAATCACGGCGAAGGTGCTGATGATGGCGAGCACGGCCAGAATCAGCGATATGGCGAAAACTGCCTGTGTCGGCGGTGACAGGTTCATCTCAGCCCTCCCTCTTGTTGACGGGCGAAATGTAATCGTTTTCTGTGGCAAAGCGAAATGTCTGGCTCGGCTTGCGCACAGGGCAAGTCCAGGCGACAGGGGTCGGTTCGGGGTTCAACGAGGAGGAGTGGAGCGATGCGTCCCATGATGCGGTTGAGCCTGGGGCTTGGTGCCCTGGTCGCGATCCTGGCGGGAGTTGCGCTCGCGCTGCCCAGTCAGGTCACAATAGCGCGGTCGGTGGTGATCAACGCCCCCGAATCCGTGGTGTTCTCCTACCTCAATGATCTGAACCGCTTCAACAACTGGTCGCCCTGGGCAACGCGTGATCCCCAGTTGCAGGCGACGATCGCCGGTGCCGCGCAAGGCAAGGGCGCCAGGATCGAATGGACGAGCAACCAGCGATCCGTCGGCCAGGGCAGCATGGAGATCACCGAGAGCAATCCCAATCGCCGTGTCGACCTCACCGTCAATTTCAATGGGTTGGACGGAACCAGCTATTATCAGGTGTCGCCCTCGGGCTCGGGCAGCAAGGTCATCTGGGGGTTTGCATATGATTCGGGCTCGAGCCCGATCAAGCGCTGGAAGGGCCTGATGCTCGACCGCTATGTCGGCGCCGAATATAACGACGGGCTCACCAAGCTGAAGGAACTCATCGAGTCCGAGCGGAGGCCGACCGCGCCGAGCCCGGTTCCGCCCGTTGCCGTGCCGATGGCCCCGGAGCAGCCGGCCGCTGTCGCTCCCGAAGCGGGCGAGGTCGTGGTGCCAGCCGACGCCGCGCCGCCAGCGGAGGCAGAAGCGCCTGCGGCGCCAGAGCAAGCCGCACCGGAAGCGGCCGCGGAGCCGGCAGCTGCGCCGCCGCCCCAGAAGAAAAAGCGGCAGTAACGAGGCAGGCGCGGTTAGAGCTTCTGCTCTTCGCTCGCAGTTGGGGATGAAGGTGCATCCACGCGGATGGCCTCGATGATGAGCCGAAGCGCACCGGCGAGCGACGTGTCGAGCGGCGCGCAGCTGTCCGGCGCAGCGGCCGCGCCAGTTGGCACGGCATCGACAGGCTCGGCTCCGGTGACCGTATAGACCTGGGTGTCCCCGTTGGCGGTGGTTACGGTGATGCGGTCGCCGATCGCGACATCGCCACGGGCCAAGTGCGGATCGCGCGAGTCATCGGCGGCGAAACTGGACCTCGCTCTGGAAAGTGAATCCTGATCGAGGCGTGCAGCGCCCGACTCATAATATAGGGCGGCACTCAGACCGAGCCGCGGCACGGCCCGATTGGCGGCAGGGGCCGCCTCGTCCCATGGCCAGGCGGTCTGCTTGGACTCGCCGGCAAGGGCAGATTTCCAGGCCGCCTCGCGCAGCGATTGGTCGAACCCGGTCTTGGCCTTGTTGTACATGCCTTGCTCCCCGGGCAAGAGGCCGAGAAGCGCGATAAAGGCGACCGCCACTCCAATTCTGCAACCGGCTCTCACGCGAGAGCGGAAGAAGAGGAGGAGGAACTGCACCGACCCCCGTTCCGGCATCAGATCCTCCCCTCAATTCGCCTCGGCGAGACAAGGTCCCGGCCGTGGCACCGCAACCATGCAAGTGAGCCCGCGCCAAGAAGGGCGAGAAGCACCGCGACACTATCCAGCGACTGACCGAGCGCACCGGCCGGCAAGGCTGCCTGGGCCGGGGAGGACGTCACAAGAACTAAGAATGCGAGGAGGAGCGAGATCGATGTGGGCGCGAGATGCAAGCGCAGAGCCTGATATGGCAGTTTCATGGACTTGGCCTTCGAAGGTCCTCCGGCACGGAAGTAAGAGAAACACCCCTTTGGGGCGCGTCTTTAGCCGGAATGTGATGATCCAAAGCGAATAACACGGCGAAACGGCGGCAACCAGGGCGGAATTAAGCAATGGGCTGGTGTGGCGCGCGGCGGATCCCTGACCGGGCCGAGACGGTTTGGTTGCTCCATCGGCGTCGTCGGTTTGAACGGCGGGGACGGTCCTCGCGCCATTTTCGTTGCGCACTCTTGCGGCAGCGAATTTCCCCCACTAGGGTGCGCACGTTGCAGCGCACAATTTTTCCGGGCTGCCTTGCCCCACCTCGCTTCCAGGAGAACTCCATGGGTCTGATTGCCCACGCGCTTGAGAGGGTGAAACCCTCGCCGACCATGGCCATTACCAGCAAAGCCCGCGAGCTCAAGGCGGCCGGCTTCGATGTCATCGGTCTTGGGGCGGGCGAGCCGGATTTCGACACGCCGGACAACATCAAGCAGGCCGCCATCGAGGCGATCAAGCGCGGTGAGACCAAATACACCGCGGTCGACGGCATTCCCGAGCTGAAGCGCGCCATCGTCAATAAGTTCGAGCGCGAGAACGGCCTGACCTACAAACCGTCCGAGGTCACCGTCGGCAGCGGCGGCAAGCAGGTCCTCTATAATGCGCTGCTGGCCACGCTCAATCCGGGCGATGAGGTGATCGTGCCGTCGCCCTATTGGGTGAGCTATCCCGATATCGTGCTGCTGGCCGGGGCCACACCCGTCATCGTCGAGGCGAAACTCGAGGATGGCTTCAAGCTGAGCCCAAAGGCTTTGGCTGCCGCCATCACGCCGCGGACGAAGTGGCTGATCTTCAATTCGCCGTCCAACCCGACCGGCGCGGCCTATACACGGGACGAGATCAAGGCGCTCACCGATATTCTGCTCAAGCATGAGCAGATCTGGGTGCTGTCGGACGACATCTACGAGCACCTCGTCTATGACGGCTTCAACTTCACCACGCCGGCGCAAGTCGAGCCGAAGCTGAAGGCGCGCACGCTGACCATGAACGGCGTCTCCAAGGCCTATTCGATGACCGGCTGGCGGATCGGTTACGGCGCCGGGCCAGAGGCCTTGATCAAGGGCATCGCCACCTTGCAGTCGCAGTCGACGTCGAACCCATGCTCGATCAGCCAATGGGCGGCGGTGGAGGCGCTGGAAGGACCGCAGGAATTCCTGCGGCACTGGGTCGAATCGTTCCAAAGCCGCCGCGATCTTGTCGTCTCCATGCTCAATCAGGCCAAGGGCATCGACTGCCCGACGCCAGAAGGCGCCTTCTATGTCTATCCGTCCTGCAAGGGCCTGATCGGCAAGACCACGCCGAAGGGCACGGCCATCGCCAATGACGAGGACTTCGCCACGGCGTTGCTCGAGGAGGAGGGCGTCGCGGTGGTGCAGGGGGCGGCCTTCGGGCTCTCGCCCTTCTTCCGCATCTCCTATGCGACCGGGGTGGAGACGCTGGAAGAAGCCTGCCGCCGGATCCAGCGTTTTTGCGCGAACCTGACTTAAGACCGGCGCTATACTCTCGGCATCGCGTCAGGGGCACGACATGAAGCTCAGCACAGGCAATCAGCTCAGTGGCAAGATCATGGAGATCCGCAAAGGCGCGGTGACGGCGATCGTCTATGTCGCAACCGCCGGGGACACCATGCTGGAGGCCAGCGTCACCATCGCCGCTTTGGAGTCTCTCGGGCTGTATGAGGGCAAGGTGGTGACCTTGATGGTCAATCCCACCGATATCATCATCGGTTGCGACTAGTCGCTTCGGGGCTGCCCAGCGGTTCTGCCATCGGACTGCCGCGCGGCCTGGGTGGAACGAGGAGCGATGGAAACCGTCGTCACGACCGAGCCACCGCCGATCCGTATCCTGAGGCTGCCGGATGGGAGGCGTATCGGCTGCGCCGAATATGGCGATCCTGACGGCCTATCGGTCCTTGCCCTTCACGGTACGCCAGGCTCGCGGCTGATGTTCGCCTTGACGCACGAGGCGGCGCGCGACCGGGGCATCCGCATCATCGCGCCGGACCGGCCCGGTTATGGCCAATCCGACTTCCGGCAGATTGAAACCCTGGCGCAATCGGCGGCGGATTTGAATGCGGTCGCCGATGCCTATGGGCTTGACCGCTTCGCCATCATCGGCGTCTCAGGTGGCGGGCCCTTCGCCATCGCCGCCGCGGCGGCCAATCCAGACCGCGTCCCGTTGTTGGCCTTGGCCGGTCCGGTCGGTCCGATCGCCGATCTCGGGCGGAATATCCGTATCTCCAGGGTGCACTCTGTACTGTTCCGCGTTCTGACCCGCTCCAGCCTCGGCCCGCGCGCCTTCTTCCAGGCGCTGCGTTACCTGGTGTTCAAGGCGCCGGACACCGCCTATCGCTGGCTGATGCGCCGCGTAAAGCGTTCCGACCGGGCGATCTTGGCGCGTGCGGACGTGCGGGCGAGCCTGCAGGCCGCCATTCGCGAAGGGTTGCAGCCGGGGGTCGAGGGGGCGGTGCAGGATGTCAGGCTCTATTGCGCGCCTTGGGGATTGCGCTTGGCCGACATCGATGTGCCGGCCATCGTCTGGCAAGGCAGCGACGACCCGATCGTGCCCCCGGCCGCGGCCTATGCTCTGGCGCAGGCGCTGCCCAATTGCCGCTTGGATGTGATCCAGGCCGCCGGGCATTATTGGGTGTTCGCCCAGTTCGACCTGATCCTCGATGCGGTCGCGGCCGCATTGCGGGCGGAGGAAGCCTCCGGTCAAGCCGCCAACGAGCCGGAATGAAGCCCCAATTCACCCATTGCGCGCTGCATGTGCGCGATCTCGATCAGTCCGTCGCCTTCTATGAGGACTATTGCGGCCTCACGGTGGTCAAGAGGCATGGCGAAGGGGAGGGCCGCGTGGCGTGGATGGCCAATGAGGGGGAGGAGGCCCAGTTCGTCCTCGTTCTCCTTGGCGGCGGACGGGCGCACGCGCAGAGCGAAGAGGACATGACGCATTACGGCTTCGCCGTCGCCTCCCGCGCCGAGCTCGAGGCGATCGCCAAGCGCGGGCGGCGTGACGGCTGCCTGCATTGGGAGCCGCAGGAATTCCCGCCGCCGACCGGCTATCTCTGCGCGGTCACGGACCCGAGCGGCCATGTCATCGAGTTCTCCTACGGCCAGCCGCTCGGGCCGCGCGGCTAGGGCCTCGCACGGGTGCCCAGGGTGGGGCTTGCCAGCGCGCCTTTCCCTTGACACGATAGCTTGATCAAGGCCGCGCGGAAGGCGTCGAGGTCTTCCCGCGGGATAAAACCGTGGGAGGAGAGTATGGGTCAAGCGCAGGGCCAACCAGCCCGCAGCCCCCGCTGCATCGCACTGGTCGGCCCCTATCTCAGTGGTAAAACGACACTTCTCGAAGCCATTCTCGCCCGCACTGGCGCCATCAGCCGGCAAGGCGCCATGACCGCCAAAAACACGGTCGGCGATGCCTCGGACGAGGCCAGGCATCACGGCATGAGCGTCGAACTCAACGTGGCTACGGTCGACTTCCTCGGCGACAGTTTCACCTTCCTCGATTGTCCAGGCTCCATCGAATTTCAGGCCGACGCGGCCAACGCGCTCACCGCCTGCGACGCCGCGGTGGTCGTGTGCGAGTCGGACGAGAAGAAGGTGCCGGCGTTGCAGCTGATCCTGAAACAGCTTGAGGATCGCGGCATTCCGCACTTTCTCTTCATCAACAAGATCGACAAGGCCGAGGCACGCATCCGCGACATCGTGCCGATGCTCCAGCCCGCCAGCAGCAAGCCGCTGGTGTTGCGCCAGGTGCCGATCTGGGAAAACGACATCGTCACCGGCTTCATCGATCTCGCGCTCGAACGCGCCTTCGTCTATCGCGAGCATGCCCCGAGCGAGGTGATCGCTATCCCCGAACTGCTTTCGGAGCGGGAGAAGGAGGCGCGGTTCTCCATGCTGGAGAAGCTCGCCGATTATGACGACGAGCTGATGGAGCAGCTCCTGGAAGACGTACCGCCGCCCCGCGACAAGGTGTTCGACGACCTCTCCACCGAGCTGCGCGACGGACTGATCTGCCCGGTGCTGATCGGCTCGGCCGAGAACGGCAACGGCATCCTGCGCCTGCTGAAGGCGATCCGGCACGAAGGCCCTTTTGTCGGGACGACGGCGGAGCGTCTCGGCGTCGCTGACACCGCCTCTTGCGCCTACATCGTCAAGACCTTTCACACCGCTCATGGTGGCAAGCTGTCGCTGGCGCGCGTGCTGACCGGTACCGCTGCCGACGGCACCACCCTTTATGGTGGCGGCGAGGATGAGCGCATTTCGGGCATTTTCACCGTGCTCGGCCAGGAACCGACCAAGCGCGGCGGCGCGGTCGCCGGCGAAACGGTCGCCTTCGGCCGTCTGGAAAAGGTCAAGACCGGCGACACGCTGACGGAGGAGAAGGGGAAGACGATCGCGATCGAGGCGGCCGCCATCGCCGAGCCGGTGTTCGGCCTCGCCATCGGCGCCAAGGAGAAGAAGGACGAGGTCAAGCTGACCGCGGCCATCGCCAAGGTCATCGAGGAAGACCCCTCGATCTCGATCACCCACAATCAGCATTTGGGCGAGATGGTGCTGTGGGGACAGGGCGAGATGCATCTCCGCGTGGCGCTGGAGAAATTGACGCGCAAATACGGCATCGACGCCGCGACGCGTCCAAGGTCGATCCCCTATAAGGAGACCATCCGCAAATCGACCGAGATCCGCGGGCGTCACAAGAAACAGTCAGGCGGCCACGGCCAGTTCGGCGACGTGGTGGTGACCATCGGCCCGCGCCCGCGTGGTGCCGGCTTCGACTTCTCGGACGAGATCACCGGCGGCGTCGTGCCCAAGAACTACATCCCGAGCGTCGAGATTGGCGTGCGCGACTATCTGCACTCGGGCCCGCTGGGCTTCGAGGTGGTCGACGTCGCCGTGTGCCTGATCGACGGCTCCTACCATTCCGTCGATTCCTCCGACATGGCCTTCCGCCAGGCCGGGCGCTTGGCCATGAGCGAGGGCATGCCGCAATGCCAGCCCGTGCTGCTCGAGCCGGTGATGGCGGTGGAGATCGCGGTGCCGTCGGACGCCACGGCCAGGATCAACGGCATCGTGTCGTCCAGGCGCGGGCAGATCCTGGGCTTCGATGCGCGCCCGGGCTGGCCCGGCTGGGATCTGGTCGAGGTGCATCTCCCCGAGTCGGAGATCCAGAATCTCATTGTGGAGCTCCGATCCGCGACCGCCGGTGTTGGCACCTTCACCGCTAAATTCGACCATCTCGCCGAGCTCACCGGCAAGATCGCCGATCAGGTGCTGGCCCACCACGGCGCCAAGGCTGCTTAGAATAGCTCCTTGGGCTTGAGGAGATCGACGCCGAGGCCGAGATTCTGCGCGAGGCTGCCCGCGCTGTGGTCTAGCCGGGCGCCTGTCAGGCCGTGAAACCAACGAGGCTTGGGCTAGCTTCCGTCGAGCTTGGCAGAGCCGGACGTTAACGTCTCCTTGGCGAACCAAGCGTATTGAAAAGAGCCATGAGGCTCTTGGTGGTCAGCCTGGCAATCTCGCTCTCCGCGATCACGCAGGTCGCCGCGGGTGCATGTCTTGGCACGAACAGCCAAAGCGGCAAGCGCCAATCCGTCCAGGAGGTCTACCGCACCGGCGTGAACCATCCCCGGCGGTTCTTCGCCGAGGCCACGCATGACCGCGCCACGGGGCGACCCCTGATCATCTACTACCGCCGCTACAGCTCCGCGCCCGCCTACTTCAAGAGCTTCGTCCGGGCCCATGAGTGTTGTCACCACGCAGGGCATCGCGACGAAATCTCCGCCAATTGCTGCGCCCTGCGGCGAAGCCATCTTTCGCGAAGCAGCCTCGCGGCGCTTAAGACCTATATCGTGTCGCGAGACGTGAACAGCGAGACCGCCATGGACTACCATGGACAGGGAAGCGTGTTCTGGAGCAAGACCGCGAGCAGATGCCTCAGCTCGGCCGAGCGCTAAGTCGCGCCGTCATCGCCCGCGCGATCGGAACGAGCGGGCTTAAGGGTTGATGCGGCTGACTTTCGAGCCTTCCAGGGTCAAGTTATACATGAGCCCCTTGGCGTCGAGCACGAAGCCGATGACGGGGCTCGTGATCTGGTTGGTGTCGATGGAGGCGCCGGCGCCGAGCGTGATCAAGGTCACCGAACCGTCGACGCCAACCTTCCAGCCGGCCTTGGCGTCGAAGCCGGCCAGCGCCCGCGGCGTCATGAACATGATGATGACGGTGCGCGACTGCGCCCCGAGCTGAAAGCCGAACGAGGCCGAGATCAGATTGTAATAGGCCGCGGGCCTGCCGCCGACGAGGAGGGCGCCTTCGCCATATTCGCCGCCGAAGCCAATCCCGGCCTTGACCACGGTCGGAAACACCAGAACGCCAGCGGCGCTGTTGGCGAGCGCGCGGGCGCCGGGCGTCGTCAGGAAAAACTGATCGAGCGTGGCGCGGACGTCGGCGTTGATCTTGGCGGCCGAGGCCGCCTCGGCGCTTCTCGGCGCAAAAGCGAGCGCGAGAATAAATGCCAGCACGGCCGTTTTGATCGTGCCTTGGATGATGCCCATGACCGAATCCTCCCCGAATCGATTTTCAGGGATGATGTCGGGATAAGATGGCCGGGGGGTGGCGCGCGGGACATTCGGCCCGTTAGCAGCGCCGATACAGGGCCGTGAGCTCCCGTCCTTGAAGCAGGATCAGCTTCTGGCGCAGGCCGCCGCGCCGCTTGATCCAGGTGCGGACGTCCGAAGGATAGGCGGCGGTGACGGCGCGCGTCGCCTCCCGCGCGGCGTAGCTACGGCCGGTCTCGCGGTCGACGACTCGCGGCGCATGGAAGCCGAGCACGGCCCGGCGCGTGACGCAGATGCGGTTGCGTGGAATGGTACTCAGCACCAGCGTGCAGGCGGAGAGGCAAGGTCCGTCGATGACGACCCGCTCGCCCGATTGGCGTACCCGGGCAAACAGGCTGAGATAGTCCTCGACATAGCCGCCGGCGCTCGCCCGGATGCGCAATTCGGCCGAAGCCGGCGCCAGCCAAATCAGGGACAGAACCAAAGCGAATAGAATGCGCGCCATGCCATGCTCCAGCGGAACACTCCAAAGCCTGTGTGTACCGAAAATTAGATTCTGCAATATTGGTGGTGAAGGCCACCGAGAATAGGGTGTGACGTGATGGCACCGAGGTGCTCAATCGCGCGATGGAACGGCGCGTCCTTGTTCAGGGAACGAT
>Ga0307380_10012643_pt1 | contig 10484 bp, 10 predicted proteins | sample UN3MG_FD_202239 | JGI IMG/M metagenome (GOLD analysis project Ga0307380, IMG submission 202239) | Soil microbial communities from Risofladan, Vaasa, Finland - UN-3 | ecosystem: Environmental > Terrestrial > Soil > Coastal area > Acid sulfate soil | place: Finland: Risofladan, Vaasa | collected... | reverse complement strand
CGCCCATCCGGCGGATCCGCTCGGCGGAATTAGCCGCCGTCTTTTGGCAACTGACCACCATGGTCGAGGGCGGTATCACTATTGCCGACGCCCTTGACGGCATCGCCGAGGACATCGAGAACCGAAAGCTGCAGAAGATCCTGTACCGAATCCTGGCCCGCATCGAGCGGGGCGGGACCTTCTCCGAGGGCATGACGGAATTCCCCAAGGTGTTCAGCCAATTAGTTTACGCTTTGATCTTAGCGGGTGAGACGGGGGGCGACATCGGCGCCGCGTTCCGCCGGGCCGCCGAGTATTTCACGAACCGCGACCGCTTAGCCCGAAAGGTCAAAAAGGCGCTGGCCTACCCGGCCTTTGTCGTTTGTTTCGTCATCTTCGTCGTGGTTATTATCATGACGCTGATCATCCCTCGCTTCCGCGAGATGTTCGACCAGTTCGGGGCGGGGCAGTTGCCCGCTTTCACGCAGGCGTTCATGGCGGTCAATGACGTGCTGGTTAACAACGCGCCTTATGTCGTCGGCGGGCTCGTGCTCGCTGTGATTCTGGCGGTTTGGGCCTATCGACATATCCGTTCTGTTCATTATTTGTGCTCGCGGATTGTTCTGAGCGTGCCTTTGTTCGGCACGCTGCTCAAGCAGGCCTTTATCGCGGGTTTCTGCCGGACGATGGCGAACCTGCTTCGAGGAGGCGTCGCCGTGCTGGACGTCTTCGATATCGTCGAGGAGATGACCGGCAACGAGGTCATCAGCGACGTATTGAAACGGACCAGGGCGGACATCGTGGGCGGTTCGCCCATCTATTTGAGTATGGCCGGCACGAGGTTTTTCCCCAACATGGTCACCAAGATGGTCAAGGCGGGCGAAGAAAGCGGCTCGCTCTGGCAGGTCCTGGAAAGGACCGCCGACTATTACGAGGAAAAAGTCGATGCGACGATAACGACCATCACGGGACTGCTCGAGCCTCTACTGATTATAACGGTCGGAGGGATTGTGCTGCTTGTAGTATTGGCCCTGTACCTGCCGATTTTCACGCTTTCGGATATCAGAGGAGCGTAATAGGCGATGAAAGAGACGAACTGGTTAAAATTCGGAACGTAGGAAAGTAAAACCGCCCCAATGAATATCCGGGCGGTGAAGAGGAAGCAATATACTAACTTTCGGTGTGATTGGAAAAGGAGAAAGAGACATGAGAAGCAGAAAAGGTTTTACAATGATAGAATTGATGGTTGTGGTCCTGATTGTCGCCGTTCTGGCAGCAATCCTGATCCCTCTATTGACCGCACGGCTTGAAGCGGCCAGATGGTCGGAAGGCAAGGCTGGCGCCGGAACAATCGCCACGGCAGTCCGTGCCATGGCTGCTGAATTAGGCAATGAACCTGACGCTCCAGCATTACCTGATCTGATAACGGCTTATGTAACAACACAAGATATGAAAGGCAAGTATTTCGTAATTGGCGACTACACTTTTGACGTTGATCCTATCATACAAGCGGCAACTGAGACTTATCCTGTGCTATATACTATACGGGTTTCCAAACCTACTGGTACTATGGCTACTTATTTTCCAACAATAAACTATTGGACATTAGACCATGCAGGCGTTTGGACAAGAGATCCGTAGTCAGGTAGGGTGTGGCTTGCTCCACCATCCTGGCTTTTAGAGTGAATAGAAGGTGAAGATGAAAAGGGTGCGCAAACAACTGAATAAGGGCGTTACCCTGATCGAGGTCATGGTGGCATCGCTTGCCGTCTGCGTCATCCTCGTTGGGGTGATGAATTTTCAATATTATTGTGCGATGGATGCGAGGAAGGCTGATGTCCGAGCGGTGGCCGGAAGAGTCGGACTGATTTTGTTGGAAAACTGGAAGGCAATTCAGGGAGATGATGCTTTTGATCCTGTTCTCGTTTTGAATTACTATCCGGGCCAGTTTACCATAGTGAACGGATCGGGCAACGACGGGGGTACAGGCTATGAACCTGCATTTAGACGATTTGTTGTCAGAGTTAATAACATGCGCATAGATTATCATGTGACCCTGTCGTACAGTGACAGTGAGATAGATCCGCTGCATGGTCGGCTGCGCAATTTAGCCGTTTGTGTTGCCTGGAAGAGGGACCCTAGTATCGCAGCGCCGGATCGGCAGGTCAATTTGATGACACGCGCGCACTATGTTCCGGCGCCCCCATAGGAAACGAAGACAGATATGGTTGTCCGCAAGTCCAAATTCAGAAGGGCGTTGACGCTCATCGAGCTAATGGTCACGACGCTTGCAGCGTTGGTTCTAATCGTTGGCATCTCGTCTCTTTTGTTCCATGGCCACATGGGCTACCGTCGGTTGTTTAACCGGGTCAACAGCGAGGTTGTGAGAAACGCCTATGAAGCCAGATTGACGTTTGACCGGATCGTGCGCAGTGCAGATACTGGCCATGCTCATATCAGCCCAAACGAGCTCTGGGTTTACTATTATACCGCTCCATCCGTGGACGAGCTCATATCGCTAATACGGCCCAATAGATACGCGCATTTCATTGTAGAGGCTGAGGAACTCGCACTTTATCAAGGCGACTTGGATGCAAGTGCCGATTTGAGCTTGCCCCCTCCGCCCAACAATGAGACAAGGACAGTCGTAGCAACAAATGTGGCTTCCTGTGAATTCACTCAGGTGGGACTCGGGTCAGCGATTCGAATGGTTCTCACACTTGACAACGAGACGGACCCGCCACCCGGACGAACTAAACTCGAAACGTCAATGACCACCATCAGCACGACGGCGATCAGGCACAACAACTCGTTGCAGGTGGAGCTTTGATGCCATACTACATATTCTGTCGTTTTGCCTCACGCTGCGATGCAACGAGGCGTGAGGGTATGGGAAGGAGATATTGAGATGAAAGCCGGAAAGAGACAATCCAGAAGAGTCAAGAGAGGCATGGTGCTGCCCCTGGTGATTTCAATTGGAGTCATCCTCGCCATAATAGGTATGGGTTTGATACAAATGGGTTATGGAAGCCGCCTCATGTCGATAGTTACCAACGCGGACATCTCGGGGCGGGCCGCCGCTGACGGTGGGGTTACGGAGGCGCTATTTCGGTTGAATCAGGCGTTGCCCTTTGGTGGGCCATTCACCCCCCCTTGGCCCCTCCCGTTTACCTCCGATGATTTCTCGCTCACCTACTCGAATGCCCGCTACAACTACGATATAAGCGCAGAGTCCACGCACCCGGTCACGGGCCGGCGTTTCTGGTATATTAATTCCCGAGGGAGGTCAGGGCGTGGAAGAACAAAGACGGTTCACGCCACGACGTCGATCTATACGGCTTGGTTCGGAATTGGAGTCCAGCGCACGGTCACGATTCATTCCAGTCCCAGCAATCCGGTGACGTTCTATTCGTATCCGCCAGACAGTGGCATAGCAGGCAGGATTCGTACTAATCGCAGTACTCACAATTCTGTCTGGGTAGGCCCGAACAGTGACATTCACGGAGAGGTTCTGGCTGGCCCGGATGCTGTGCCGACTGCCGTATATGTTGGCCCCGGTAGCAGCGTAACTTCTATTGGTACTGCGCCTGACAGGTTGAGTTTCCCTCCTGCCACCTTGCCCCCCATTGCATCATGGACAAACATAGCGCAACTGACGGCAACCGACTTTCTTAATGTTACTGACGAAGTTGAACTCGTTCCCATTACCCGCTATACGCTGGGAGTGCCTGGGACCTCTTCCGCATATCAAATTACAGATTTTGACATTTTTAAAGTTGGCGGCGCTGCGGTTGCGTGGACCGAGGTGAGCGTTCAAGGAAACGTAATCGTTTACGCGGTGGACGCAATGGACATTCTGAACCGCTGTAAACTGGTCGTAGAGCCTGGGAGTACTCTCGAGCTCTATCTCGGCGGCCGGCTCACAGCTCATAACGGCTCTGAACTGTTGAATGAAAACGGGCCCTTGATGATTCCGGTCGATTTGCCTGGCACGATGGCTTTGCAGATATATGGGATGCCTACTTGTGATCGCATTCTTCTGCAGAATGGGGGAGAGATGTGGGCTGTGCTCTATGCACCGAGTGCTGATTTGCAGATAGACAGTTCGGCGATCTTCTATGGCAGCTTTATCGGTGGTAGTCTTGACTTGAAGAACAGCGCAGGTCTCTACTACGATACGAGGCTCTGGGACCTCCAGGACCAGGGGCCCTCGTATTTTGCCATCGAACGCTGGTGGGAAGAAACCGGTACTCTTGCAGGGACGCCCTGATCGAGGGCCGACAGGGGGGAGCTTCAAAGTCGGGGAGAAGCTTCCGGTGAGGGAGATGAGTGCCGGTCTGCATTGCGAGGTCACCCTTTCAGATTTGACCTTCTGATACGCCGATTTTCCCGTTCGTTTTTCGTGGGAAGATTGCAATAATAATTGGAATAATTGGGTTGCCTTATTCTTATTAGCCTGATATAGTACTCCGAGAATTTTCGTTGGATTCGATTGGAGCGACATGTTTGGGTTCGGACACCAGGAGATTGTCGGAGTAGATATCGGGTCATTCTCGGTGAAGATAGTCCAGTTGCGGCGTGCGAGCGCCCAGTGGATCGTGACGAACGCGGGGATTGTCGATGTTTCCGAAAAAGGGGCGGACAGTCCCGGACGCAGAGAATCGAACTGTGCGCGTGCGCTTGCGAATTGCGTTCGCCTCAGCGGGATCAAGCGGAGGCTGGCCGTCTGCGGGGTGGGCGGGCAGGAGGTGGCCGTGCGCAATTTCGAGTTTCCCGCCGTGCCGCCCGATGAGATCGACCGGGCGGTCGAGCTCGAAGCCAAACAGGTCTGTCCCTTCAACGCCAGCAGCATCGCCGTAGATTATCACGTGATCCCCAACGGCAAAGGCAAAACGACAGGGTACCTGGTCGTCGCCGCGGGGCCTTTGGTCAAATACAAGAGCCGGCTGGCCCAAAAAGCCAGGCTCGACTGCGTCCTGATGGATGCCGACGCGCTGGCACTGCTGAATTGCTTCAGGGAGCTTGAAAAGCCGTCCGCCAATCACGGCGTGGCGATTCTGAACGTCGGGCACTTGGAGACGACGGTGGCCGTCGAGGGCAACGGGGGCTGGCCTTTCGTGCGAAGCCTCAACTACGCCGGCGACAGCATCATCCGCTCGATTGCCGCCGAGAACGACGCGACGCCCGAAGCGGTGAAGGCGGCGTTTGCCGGCGACCCGAAGGAACTGCCGCAGCCGATGCGCGAGAGCTTCGAGCGGGCCTGCGAGCGGCTGATCAACGACATCACCAAGACGGTCCGTTACTACGGGGCCCAGGAGGGGTCGTTCGACATTCGCAAGGTGCTGGTTTGCGGCGGATTTGCGCTGCTCGCAGACATGGTGAAGCTGTTGAACAAGAAGCTTGCGATAGAGGCGGCGTTGTGGAACCCGTTCGAGAAGATGCGTTTGCAGGTCCCTCGCAATCATCGCGGGGCGCTGCTGAAGAATATCCTTCGCCGGAGCGGCCCGTCCCTGGCGGTCGCCGCCGGACTGGCGATGAGGAGCATCTAATATTTATGATTTATGATTTGCGATTTTCGATTTACACTGCTTATGATTTATTTCTCTGTGCCCTCTGTGCTCTCTGTGGCCAAAAAGCAAATGGAATGCCTCTGTGGCTGAACTTCGTTTGAGGTTTTATGCACACGATAGACTTGCTCAAGGGTGAAGGGACTCCGGCGAAGGCGACGTTTGGCACGGTCTGTCTGGTCGCGGCGATCGTGGTTGTGCCTATCCTGGCCGGCTCGGTCCTGGCGGGCCGATATCTGCAAAACCGCGAAGTCATCGCCATCGACCAGGAGACCGTCACCAGGGCGCAGGAGGTGATCGAGCGGCACAAGGAAGACGTGGCGTTCAAAGAGCAGATGGAGCAGCGGCAGGCGGGCGTCAACGCCAAGCTGGCCGAAGTCAAATCGTGCCTGGGCGGCTATGTTCAGTGGTCGCCGGTGCTGGTGACGCTGGCGGAGAACATGCCGGCCGGGATGGTCATGAGCCGGCTGGCGGCCGAGACGCGACAGAGCAGGCAGATCGTGCTCAAAGACAACGATCCGAACCAGCCCGTGAACGTCACGATCTCGAAGAAGGTGCTGGTTCTGGACCTGGCCGGCAGCCCCGGCGGCAACTATGACGGTGTCGTTCGAGCGTATGGCGACCGTCTGAAAAGCGCGCCCGTACTCGGACCGCGGCTGGAGAATATCGTGCACTCGCAAAAGCCGGGAGAATTCGGGGACGTCAAGACCGTTATCTACACGATGGAACTTGTATTCAAAGCGGGGTCGTAGCGGGTCTATTATGAAGTCGGTTTACGGAAAATATCTCAAGGCGGGGGCCATTGTTTGGGCGGTCTGTTTTGTCGTGTTGTTCCTGTTCTATCTGATCGTGCTCGGCCCGCAGGAGCAGCTTCGCGCACGGACGGAAGAGCAGCTCGCGGAGGAGCAGCGCCTTGCCCAGGCGGCGACCGAGGCGGCCCAGGAGAAAAACAAGATCCGCCTGATGGAGCAGGTGCAGGAAGCGGGCCGGACGCTGGAGCATTTCGTGATCGGGAAAAAGTCCACGGACAGCCTGACGCTGGATATCGGTGAGGTTCCCGGCCGGGAAGAGCTTCGTGCGTTCGGCATCTCCGCCGGGGGCAGTGAGGCGGTCATCAAGATGAACAACTGCAAGCACATCTCCGGCAGGCGGGTGACCGTCAGCTTCGCGTCGAGCTTCAATAAGTTTGCGGCGTTTTTGACCGCCCTGGAGCGGAATCAGCCGGTTATCATTATCGATACGTTTTCGATCACCCGCTCGCGGGACGAGACTTCGCCGCACAAGGTGGACATGGGGCTGGCGGTCCTGGTGGATGAAACGGGTCGGGGCGAGAGCGGCTGACGATGGACGGTCTTTTTGTGTAGATTCTTGCACGCAGGGCGTGTAAGCTTAATTCAGAGTTTTTGCAAAATCGAATTTAGGCATGCTTTTGGAAAGAAAAAATCTCTCGGTTCGATTTTTTTCTTTCGAAAACACGTGGCGGCAGACGTCGCGTGGAGAAATGCGTAACATCGAGATCGACAATAGGCTATGATACAGCATGCGATTATTTTCAGAAAATCGCGAAAACGGATTTTCTGAAATAATGTATGCCTAACTTCGATTTTGCAAAGATTCAACTTATTCATAGAAACATGAGAACGGTAGCCATAGCCAACCAGAAGGGCGGCTGCGGCAAGACAACAACGGCGGTGAATCTTGCCAGCGCGTTCGCGCTGGCGAAGCGCCGCGTCTTGCTGATTGACCTTGACCCGCAGGCGCACGCGACGATAGGACTGGGCCGGGATCCCGAGAGCCTGGACCGGACGGTCTATGATTTGTTTACGGACCCGAGCTCCTCGGCCGGGGCGCTGGCGATCAACAGCGTAATCGATGGGCTGTGGTTGCTGCCGAGTAATATTCTGCTCTCCGGCGTGGAATTCGAGCTGGCTTCAATGGAGGGCAGGGAATACGTCCTGGCCAAAAAGCTCAGAGAGGTGAACGGCTCTTACGATATCTGCGTGATCGATTGTTCGCCTTCGTTGAGCCTGCTGACCCTGAATGCATTGGTTGCCAGCAATGAGGTCATCATCCCCGTACAGACACACTATTACGCCCTCGAAGGTCTGCGGCAGTTGCTCGAAACCGTGGACATTGTCAAGAAACGCTTCAATGAAGGTCTGGAGATCCGCGGGCTCCTGTTGACGTTCGTCGAGAGCCGGACGAAACTGAGCCGGCAGGTCCAGCGGCAGATGCGAGAGTTTTTCGGCGATCTGGTTTTCGACACGGTCATTCATAAAGACGTCAGGCTGGCCGAAGCGCCGAGCGCGCACGAACCTGTCTTCACATACGCCCCGGACAGCAAGGGCGCCGTTGAGCACAAGATTCTGGCTGAGGAGATAGGCTGAGCGATGGCGAAGAAACGGACAGGACTCCAGAGCAATATTGCGTCGATTTTTTCGGGGGTTCCGATCCCCAAGAAAGGCCAGCCGGGTACTCCGGCGAAGCCGGACGGCTCGGATCGACCGAAGCTGCCGGCTCCGCAACCGAGAGTTCCGGCACCGCCGAGCTCCGTCCCTCCGGGAATCAAGCCTCTCGTTCAGCCGATTCCGGAGATCCCATCGGCAAGAGTTCCTCCGGCGATGGCGCCTGAACGAAAAATCAGTCAGGTCCCGAGCAAAATCCGCCGCCGCAAAAAGGCCCGAGCGTCCGGACCCGGTGAGGGCGTAAGCTCCACAAGGCAAAAAGTGAGTATTGCGCTGGTTTTGATTCTTTCGGTTCTTCTATTTGTTGTGCTCGCCAAGCCCTTTGGTGCGCCCAGGTCCGGCCCGGTCGCACCCGACAACATCGGGCCGGCGGTAGCCAATGTCTTACCCAGGGCAAACGTGAAGATTGACTGGCCCGTTCCGGATCTTTATCCTGCAGATATGCGCGACCCGATGGCATCGGGCACGCAGGAGGAGATCGTGCCTCAGACGCCGAATGTCCTCATCGTTAAGGGCATAACGTACAGTGAAGAACGAAGGTTTGCGGTTATCGGGACACAGACCGTCCAGGAGGGTGATACCGTGGAGGGTACGGACATCAAGATCATCAGAATTAACCCCGATAACGTCGAGTTCGAGAAGGATGGTGAGCGATGGACGCAGAAGGTTGAAGACCAGAAGAATTGAAGATGGTTCGAGTGTAATTGTCATCGGCTTATATGAGAAAGGAGAATATTATGAGAAAGTATTGTGAATCGAAACAGGTGAAGATCCTTGCCGTTTTGATGGTGATCCTGGGGCTCTGCGCGGCGAGCTTTACGCAGGGTGCCGCCGAGCCTGCCGCGGACAAAAAAGTGCCGACGGCGGTGGACCAGAAGATGCTCAAGAAGATCAGCGTGGAATTCCGGGACACGCCCATAGACGATGTCATTCGGACGATTGCCAAGCAGGTCGATCTGGACATCGTCAAGGGCCCGGATGTCACCGGGAATGTAACCGCCACTTTAACGGATGTCCCTCTGCAGGAGGCGCTGAGTCACATTCTGTCCGCCTACGGTGCCGGGTACGTGGCCAGTGAGAACATGATTCGAATCGTCCCTGCTTCACAGCTTACCGAGGAGACGGAAAAGACGGTGAGCAGGGTGTATCGAATCGTGTACGCGGATGTCACGGAAGCCGAAAAAGCCTTGACGAAAATCATGTCAAAGCGCGGTTCGATATCCTCCAACCCCGGAACCAGCAATATCATGATTATCGACACCGAAAGCAACATTGCGGCTATCGATGCTTATATCGAGGAAATAGACCGCAGGACGGCCCAGATTCTGGTCGAGGCGAGAATCTACGACGTAAGTAACACGGATTCACTTGACTTGGGGGTCAAGTGGCGTGCGGGGCGTAATACCGGATACAGCACAGGGCGCGGCACGGGACTAGATACGCTATTGCCCACCGGAGGTCCTGTGGCGGATACCCCGGGTTCGGCGTTGACGAATAGCGATCCATTTATGAGCGGTCGTTTTGGCACGAGTACCAACCAAGCGGGAGGGACAACGGGAACGCTGGACTTTGGCTTCATTACCAGGCATGTAGATATTGACATGTTGATGAGCGCAGAGCGCACTAAAGATGCGGCCAAGCTTCTTGCCAATCCGCGCATACTGGTGCTTGACAATGAGCAAGCCACTTTTAAGGCTGTCAGGGAAATCCCTTACCAGCAGCTTCAGCAGGGAGGATATCAGAGTTTCGGAACGACAGAGTTCAAAGACGTGGGTGTTGAACTGCGGGTAACACCTCATCTGGCGAAAGACGGCATGATTCGCCTGCGCATAGTACCTGTTTACAGCGTTTACATCGGGAACGTGGACCTGAGCTTGGCGGCAGCAGGCAACATTACGATGCCGCCGCCGATAGTTGACACTCGTGAAGCGGATACGATAGCGCTCGTGCGGGACGGGGATACCGTTGTGATCGGGGGCTTGCGAAAGGAGGAAGTCGCTCAGCAAATCAGCAAGATTCCGCTTCTGAGCGATATTCCACTTTTGGGCGCGCTCTTCAAGTTCGAGGGCGAAAAGACCATCAATAGCGAGCTGATTGTCTTCATTACGCCGCGGGTCATAGAGGAATCCCTACTGACCGAGAGTGAAGCTGAGCATCTAAGGCAGACCGAGATTCCCAGCCCGAAGCCGCCGTCGACAAAGATCGATCCTTCTACAAGGGAACTTAGGTAAGAATAGATCGAGGCAAAACGCTCGTGGAAACAGCGGGCGTCTGTGGCTGGAATAAGATGTTGCCCTCGGGTACGCACAGACCGCGGTCAGCAAATATATAATGCCCCATGGCACCTGAGGTGATGATTTTCATCGCTCGTTTTAAGCGTGGGGCAGGTGCAGCGATCGATGCTGTGCCTGCCCCGTGCTTGGGCATGGCTGTGCTTGCCCCGCAGGAGCGGAGAACGGGACGCAGGGATGCG
>Ga0307380_10012641_pt1 | contig 10485 bp, 1 predicted proteins | sample UN3MG_FD_202239 | JGI IMG/M metagenome (GOLD analysis project Ga0307380, IMG submission 202239) | Soil microbial communities from Risofladan, Vaasa, Finland - UN-3 | ecosystem: Environmental > Terrestrial > Soil > Coastal area > Acid sulfate soil | place: Finland: Risofladan, Vaasa | collected... | reverse complement strand
AAATGCAAACTTCAAATTATCATGCGTCGTGCTCATAGCTTACCTCCTTATGGCTATTTGGTCTGTATTATACCGCCAATTATGACCTTAATGCGAGGTGAATGTCTAGCAAAACGCCATACACTTCATCGCTTTGTTAACCCCACCACCCATGAAAGGCTTAAATCCTCCTCTCAGAAGAATGACACTATAGTAAACAACACTCCAGATGGTGTCATCCTGTTAACCGTAGCACAAATGCTCTTCAAGCGGAACTGAGACTGGCTATATTCCCTGACTACTGAAGTTTAGCTTGGATATAGCCAGGCTGTACAAACATCCATGGCCTTCCACTCATCAAGGCCCCACTCTTCGGGATACATATAGTCCATTACCCACATATTGACGCTCTTGAGAGCGTAGGACATGGTGGGTGCTCTGGGGATAAGCCCGAGGTTGCCTTCGAAGTCAGTGACGTTTCCCGCGGCTAACTTCACCGGGGTTGTCAGGTCTATGTCGAAATCGCATCCCGGCAGCTCTAGACCATCTGTAGTGTTTATGTCAAAGTACCTGGCCTTGCTAGCCACCAAATAGTACTCCCCAGTTATATTTACTGTTATACGGTAATTTGGAGTGCTTATATCACTTCTTAACTTGCCGTCATCCGTAAGATACAGCATAACGTCTACATCGGGTAGCAGGTTAGCATTAACATCACGCGTCTCTCCCACTATATCGCCGGGGACTGTTATCACCATCTGATACTCGTCCCTTATGCATGACTTGTATGGTCCGTCCTCGCCGAAGTAGTACTCCAACCAGGATTCATCGATAATACAGTCGGAGAAGTTATTAACTCCTGGTGTGGCAGTAGTCGGGACGGTCACCTTGTACATTACGGAAATGTTTTTGCCCGCAGCAAAAGGCCCAGCCAACATAATCTCTGCCTTATTCCCGAGAGCATTAACATTCAGGGCGGAGGCCGGACTACCATCGATCCAGCACCACGTCTTATCAACCGCAACCTCCCAACCGTCAGGGGCAACGTCGGTGAGACCGATAGAGTTAAACCCATCCACCGGTGCTGTGAAGTTGACGAAGACATCGAATGTGTCACCAGGATATGTCTCGTTTAGCATTAACGCTACGTCAGGCAGATTTCTCATAACGTCGATAGTAACTGTTACCGTCATCTCATACTCTCCTATTACGCACGACGTATATGGTCCCTGTGGGCCGGTGTAGTATTCCAGCCAGGCCTTGGAACAGTCATCCAGCGGGAACTCACTGATTCCTGGCTCGGCATCATCAGGGACGGTCACCTTATACATTGCACTAAAGTTAGTGTCCTTAGCATATGGCCCATACCAGAGAATCTCCGTTTTATTGCCCGTAGCTTTAACTAAATCGGCGTTCGGGGTACACCACGCTGTATCAACCGCAACCTCCCAACCGTCGGGGGCAAGGTCGATGAGACCGATAGCGTTGAAGTCATCCACCGGTGCGGTGAAGTTCACATAAACATCAAATGTGCCGCCAGGATATGTCACGTCAGGCAGATTTCTCATAACGTCCACGGTGGGGGCAGGAGTCATTAACGGCAGGTAATCTTTGTTCGAACCGCCGGCGATATTGTAAGGGGTATCTCCAAAGCCATCTCCGTTGGCATCACTGCCGGTATAATCCGACCAGTAGTTCCCGCCAAGATATGGACCGCCAACGATATTCGGCCCGGTAGTATTCGTGGTATTCCAGGTGTTGTTCCCAGCATCATAAGCGTTGTTGGTGTTGGCAAAGTAGTTATTGTAAATGGTGTTGTTGCTCGAAGAATACAGCTGGATACCATAGTAGGCGTTGTTCCAGGCGTTGTTGTTAGTGAGCTTGTTGTTGCTCGACTTATACAGGGAGATGCCGTAGCCGTTCGAGTTTGCGGTGTTATTGGCCAACGTGTTGCTGTTGCTGGAAGTACCCAGGTTGATGCCGTAGTCGCCGTTGTTCTGAGCGGTGTTGTTGGCCAACGTGTTGTTGTTGCACGAATAATACAGGCGGATGCCGATGTAGGTGTTGTTTGCGGTGTTATTGGTGAGCGTGTTGTTGCTCGACTCATAGAGGTAGATGCCGTAGCCATTCGAGCTTGCGGTGTTGTTGGTGAGCGTGTTGTTGCTCGACTCATACAGGTAGATGCCGTAGTGGGTGTTCAAGTTTGCGGTGTTGTTGGTAAGCGTGTTGCTTGAAGAATCCTCCAGCCAGATGCCGAAGTAGGCGTTGTCGTTGGCGGTGTTGTTGATGAGCGTGTTGTTGCTTGAAGCTTGCATGGAGATGCCGTAGTCGTTCGAGTTTGCGGTGTTGTTGGTGAGCGTGTTGTTGTTGCTTGAAGAATCCATGGAGATGCCGTGGACATTCGAGTTTGCGGTGTTGTTGGTGAGCGTGTTGTTGTTGCTCGAATAATATATGACGATGCCGTGGACATTCGAGTTTGCGGTGTTGTTGGTGAGCGTGTTGTTGTTGCTCGAATAATACAGCTCGATGCCTTCGTAGGTGTTGTTCCAGGCGTTGTTGTTGGTGAGGTTGTTGTTGCTTGAAGCTTGCATGAAGATGCCGTAGCCGGTGTTGTTCCAGGCGCTGTTGCCCGTCAATGTGTTATTGCTCGAAGAAAACAGGTAGATGCCGTAGTCATTCGAGCTTGCGGTGTTGTTGGTGAGCGTGTTGTTGCTCGAAGAAGACAGGTAGATGCCGTAGTTGTTGGTTACATTGTTGCTGGAAATGTTACAGTGACTCACGCCATTCGCAAGATATATTCCAGCACTCGGCCATCCCGTCGCTCCCTTCATTGTGAACCCGGTTATGTTCACCCAACTTGCAGTTACATTAAACACGTGGTCGCTTGGATTCGCTGCGCTCACAATCGTATCGGCAGGGTTCCCGGAGGTTGACCTTATGGTTAGCTGCTTATAGACATTCACATTCTCTTTATATGTTCCCGCATCAACGGTAATCGTATGCCCAGCCAATGTATCAGAATCATCTATAGCAGCCTGAATGGTTGAGAAATCTTCTCCGGTGATGATGTTGTGGACCGGAGTTGAGACTAACGGAACTAATGGCAGCCAATCCCCGTCGTTCGTTATTTCCCCGTTGCAATTATACGGAAGCTGCGTATCTCCAAAGCCATCTCCGTTGGTATCATTCCCGGTATAATCCGACCAGTAGTTCCCACCAAGATATGGTCCACCGACGATATTCGGCCCGGTAGTATTGGTGATGTTCCAGATATTGTTTCCATTATCCCAGGCGTTATTCGTATTGTTGAAGTAGTTGTTGTAGATGGTGTTGCTGCTCGAAGACCACAGGTAGATGCCGTAGTGGTGGTTCGAGGTAACGGTGTTGTTGGTGAGCGTGTTGTTGCTCAAAAAAGACAGGTAGATGCCGTAGCCGTTATTCGTTAAGGTGTTGTTGGTGAGCGTGTTATTGCTCGAACTCGAATAATCCAGGCGGATGCCGTCGTAGGTGTTCGAGTTAGCGGTGTTGCTGGTGAGCGTGTTGTTGCTCGAAAACTCCAGGTGGATGCCGATGCCGTTATTCGTTAAGGTGTTGTTGGTGAGCGTGTTATTGCTCGAAGAAGACAGGCAGATGCCGTGCGAGTTGTTCGAGTTGGCGGTGTTGTTGGTGAGGGTGTTGTTGTTGCTCGAAAAATGGAAGTAGATGCCGCTGCCGTTATTCGTTAAGGTGTTGTTGGTGAGCGTGTTATTGCTCGAAGAAGTCAGGTAGATGCCGCAGATGGTGTTTGAGTTAGCGGTGTTGCTGGTGAGCATGTTGTTGCTCGAAGAGTACAGGCCGATGCCGATTTCGTTATTCGTTAAGGTGTTGTTGGTGAGCGTGTTGTTGCTTGAAGAGTACAGGCCGATGCCGATGCCGTTATTCGTTAAGGTGTTGTTGGTGAGCGTGTTATTGCTCGAAGAAGACAGGCAGATGCCGCGCCAGTTGTTCGAGTTGGCGGTGTTGTTGGTGAGCGTGTTGTTGCTTGAATAAATCAGGCAGATGCCGTCGCCGTTATTCGTTGCGGTGACATTTTCTATCCTCGAATTATTTGTGTATGCCAATAGCACTCCCTGGTCGTTCCTGGTTAATACCAAGTCCCTGACGGTTATGTTTGTGGAGTTTACCACTCCCACATAGCCAGCATCGCCTGGAACCTGTCCATCCTGGTGATTAACCCAATAATAGATTGGCTTTCCATCGACTTTATTGTTCGTGTCTATGTCCTGTATGTAGTCGGAAAGGCTGCTGCCCCAAACGCCAAAGTTATGGTTATTTCCCGACATTGTGTTGTTGATGAGCGTGTTGTTGCTCGATCCGAGGCGGATGCCGTAGTCGTTGTTCGAGTTTGCGGTGTTGTTGGTGAGGGTGTTGTTGGCGCTAGACAGCTCGATGCCGTAGTAGTAGTTCGAGTTTGCGGTGTTGTTGGTGAGGGTGTTGTTGTTGCTCGAATAAAGCAGGTAGATGCCGGACCAGGTGTTCGAGTTTGCGGTGTTGTTGGTGAGGATGTTGTTGCTCGAAGAAGACAGGCGGATGCCGTTGGCGTAGGTGTTATTGTAGGCGGAGTTGTTGGTGAGCGTGTTGTTGCTCGAAGAATCCAGGCGGATGCCGTCCCAGGTGTTCGAGTTTGCGGTGTTGTTGGTGAGCGTGTTGTTGCTTGAATAAATCAGGCAGATGCCGTCGCCGTTATTCGTTGCGGTGTTGTTGGTGAGGATGTTGTTGCTCGAAGAAGACAGGCGGATGCCGTTGGCGTAGGTGTTATTGTAGGCGGAGTTGTTGGTGAGCGTGTTGTTGCTCGAAGAAGACAGGCGGATGCCGATTTCGTTATTCGTTAAGGTGTTGTTGGTGAGCGTGTTGTTGCTTGAATAAATCAGGCAGATGCCGTCGCCGTTATTCGTTGCGGTGTTGCTGGAGATGTTGCAATAATTCACTGCGTTGAGATATATCCCAGCCTTATCAGCTCCAGTGGCATTTTGCACGGTGAAGCCGGTGATGTTCACCCAATCCACGGTTACATTAAACACGTGGTCGCTTGGATTCGCTGCGCTCACAATCGTATCGGCAGGGTTCCCGGAGGTTGAGCGAATGGTTAGTCGTTTGTAAACGTTCACATTTTCATTGTAGGTCCCGGCATCAACGGTAATCGTATGCCCATTTGTAGTATTAGCAGCATCTATGGCAGCCTGAATGGTTGAGAAATTTTCCCCGGTATCAATGTTGTGGACCGGCAGGGTTGCCCCGACTGGGGCAAAGTTCGCCGTGATGGAATAGCTCCCATTCATGGTGATATTGGTAGAGGCGGCATTGACATTGGCTATGGTGCCAGTATCTCCAGTCCAGTTCACGAAGGTATAGTTGGCATCTGCTGTGGCTACAAGGTTAACTACTTCGCTTGCATTACAGGTGAATGTTCCCTCGCCAGGCGTGGTCACACTACCACCAGAGGTGCTATTGATGGTCAAGTTGTACTGCGCCGGAGGTGTTCCCACGGAGTAGGATGTAAGCACCCGGGTCTCCTCGCCAGCCCAGAGGGAGCGGTCTATCATCTTCACATCGGATTTGACCACGGTTGAGAACCAGTGCTCAAAGGTATAGTTGCCCGGGATTGCAGGGTCGTACGTTACTATATGATAGCACTCGAATGTTCCTGCGGGCACGGTAACAGTTTCCACACCAAGTACCTTACCCTCCCTGTCAACAATTTCATCTAGAGGACCAGTTACAGTGTGCACTGCGAAGCTCCATGTCTTCCCAACCTCATAGGGCCAGCCATAGTCCCCGGTATAATTCCAGGTGATGGTCATCGGCAACCCAGGAAGCTCTGCGATTGCTGAACTCTGCTTCAGGTACTCCATATGGTCTTTGCTGTTCCATATATCAGCCGTCTCGACGTGTAATGTTAGTGGCATATCGGCAGCATCACGGGTCGCCCAAGGAACGAAAATACCACTGAGCTTGTAACTATCTTCGTTAATACCTTCTTTCTCGCCAGCCGCCACTTCACCTACAACAGCGACAGTTAATTCAGACTCTTCATATTTCGGAGTCCCCTCTGGATTTTCATAAGAGCAGTTATATACCCAGTTGTCACCAACAGACCAGACTGGAGCCGGAGCACCTATAAGATAATTCTCAAAAGGCTCTACCAGCGGATAGCTGTCACTATCTGAATCTATGCTATAAGGGGTATCCCAGATTCCGGTTGAATCTATTTCACCAGCATCTGGATATCTATCTTCATAATCGCTCCAGTAGTTGCCAAGGTAACTTGTGTAAGTGTTGCCATCGTAGGTGTAGGTTATTTCTTCTGGGGAGTTCCAGCTGTTGGTAATCCACCCGGAAGAATCAAAATTATCGTAATTGTCTAGGAAGTTGTTGAGGTAAATTACATTATCAGAGGAAAAATCAAGCGCGATTCCAGCACCAACACTGCCCGAAATCGTGCTTTTGGTCAAGGTGATGTTGGAAGAACTCCGAAGCCAAATTCCGTATATGTTGTTCAAAAGATTCATATTTTCTATCTTTGAATTATGTGAATAAGCAACCAATATACCTTGAGCGTTGTTGCTCAACGTCAAATCCTTCACTGTTAGGTTGGTGCAATTTACCAATCCCAGGTAGCCTGCATCCCAACTTGAATCTATTACCAAGTCCTGCTGATCAATTAAGTATTGTATAGACTTCCCATTGACTTTATTTGAAGTATCTATATCGTTAATGAACTCGTAAAGCAACTGGCCCTCGATCCAGAGGTTATACAAATTATTAGACATCAAGTTATTAGTCAGAGTGTTGTTAGAGGAACCAGCAAGTGTGACTCCGACAAAATTGTTTGAGATGTTATTGTTGGCTAAAGTATTATCAAAGGACTCAGAGAGCACGATTCCACCAACCGGGCCGAACAGGCCGCCAGTGGTGTTAAAAACGGTATTGCCAGCGAGAGTGTTGTTGTAAGAATTGCTAAGCTCGATTCCACGAGCACCGTTCGAGATAATATTGCCTGTGAGGCTATTAGTGTAGGACTGGAAGAGCCTGATGTCAGACTCGCTTGATAGCCTTACATCCTCAATCCTTGAATCGTTACAGTAAGCAAGAAGGACACCATCACTATTGTTGTCCAAGGTTAAATCCTTCACCGTTATATTGGTGCAATTTACCAATCCTAGGTAGCCTACATCCCAGCTTGAATCTATTACCAAGTCCCGCTGACCAACTAAGTACTGGATAGACTTCCCATTCACCTTATTTGAAGTATCTATATCATTAATGAAATCAGAGAGCCTCTCCCCAAAAACACAGAGGTTGTATTTGTTACCTAAGAGTGTGTTGTCACTCAGAGTGTTATTAGAAGAACCGCTAAGATAGATTCCTTCCCAGGAGCTATTTGAAACCACGTTGCCAGTCAAAGTATTATTGGAAGACGATCTAAGGTCAATTCCATCACTGTTATTCCAGGCTGTGTTGTTAACCACGACATTATTTGAAGATGAGTCGAGACAGATTCCCCAGTAATTGTCACGAGCAATGTTTTGGGAAATATTGCATGAGTTAGCTCCGCTAAGCAATATGCCTTCGCTCCACCGGTTCCCATTCATATCAGGTGCGCCTTTGATCACCAAACCACTTATATTCACATAATCAGCCTCTATCTGAAAGACGGAATCATCTGGATTTGCGGCCTGAACAATTGTTGAATTAGCCCCATCCTCTGACTTTATAGTCAGGTGGTCTTTGTTCACGTCCACATTCTCAGTGTAGGTGCCAGGGTAAACAACAATGGTATCGCCAGAAGTGGCGGCATCCACCGCTTCCTGAATTTTGGTGAAATCGGCTGAGGGATACTCCTGGAGGTCATCGTCAACATACCAGGTTTTCGTAGATGGCACATCATAATAAACAGTTACCCCTCTTGCCTCAAGCTGAGGAATATAGGTATTGAGCGAAGTGGCACTCAAGGGATTGCTTCTTAGGTCCACTTCGTCCCCCCCTCCAAGCCCACTGTTGTCCACAAGTGGCTTTATGTCGCTTATCTGGTTACCCCAAAGCGTCAGGTATGTCAGGCTGGTGAGGTTTGCCAGTGGTGAGGTGTCGCTTATCTGGTTACCCCCAAGCGACAGCCATGTCAGGCTGGTGAGGTTAGAAACTGGTGAGATGTCGCTTATCTGGTTAGAGACAAGGTACAGGCATGTCAGGCTGGTGAGGGTTGAAACTGGTGAGATGTCGCTTATCTGATTATCGGAAAGGTACAGCCCTGTCAGGCTGGTGAGGTTAGAAACTGGCGATATGTCGCTTATCTGGTTATACGCAATGTCCAGGAGTATCAGGCTGGTGAGGTTTGAAACTGGTGATATGTCGCTTATCTGGTTATCCCCAAGGTACAGCTCTCTCAGGCTGGTGAGGTTTGAAACTGGCGATATGTCGCTTACCTGGTTAGAGCCAAGGTGCAGCCATGTCAGGCTGGTGAGGTTTGAAACTGGTGAGATGTCGCTTATCTGGTTATCCCCAAGGTACAGGAGTATCAGGCTGGTGAGGTTTGAAACTGGTGAGATGTCGCTTATCTGGTTAGAGTAAAGCTGCAGCCTTGTCAGGCTGGTGAGGTTTGAAACTGGCGATATGTCGCTTACCTGGTTATTTATAAGCCCCAGCCATGTCAGGCTGGTGAGGTTTGAAACTGGCGATATGTCGCTTATCTGGTTATAGTAAAGCACCAGCTCTCTCAGGCTGGTGAGGTTTGAAACTGGTGAAATGTCGCTTATCTGGTTAGAGCTAAGCCACAGTTCTGTCAGGCTGGTGCAGTGCTCCAGTCCGGTGAGGTCAATGATGTTTCTGCCGTAAGCATAGAGGTAGGTCAGTCCATCAAGGTCGGATTGGTAAATGTCTCCTGTGGGTTTTCCTATCGCGTCACGGATGGCAGCTTCGAGATTCGGGTCAGGGAAGGTTACGACAACAGAGGCAGTGGTTGTTCCATTGACCACATTGGAAAGTCCTGACCAGTTTGGCACTTCGTCGGCGGTCTTCAGGGCAAGGTAATAAATAGTGTTAGGTGAAAGCCCTGTAACTGTGAAGCACTCAGAGCTTCCTGCTGATTGAGGCGCTGGCTCACCAGCGCATTGAATGGCTGAACTCCAGTTAGCCTCATTTATCTCTGAGGTTGAGTATCTGATGTCATACTCTGAAGCAGTGCCGGTGTTTCCATCGTCGCCAGGCGCATGCCAGGTCAGGTTAATTGAACTGGCTGTGGTTTCGCTGATAGCCAGGTCGGTTACATTAGCTGGTGGGGTGGTGTCTAGCGGAGCATCATAATAAACAATTACCCCTCTTGCCTCAAGCTGAGGAATATAGGTATTGAGCGAAGTGGCGCTCAATGGATTACTCCTCAAATCTACAGTATCTCCGTCAGAAAGCCCACTGTTGTCCACAAGTGGCTTTATGTCGCTTATCTGGTTATCGTCAAGGTACAGGTATGTCAGGCTGGTGAGGTTAGAAACTGGTGATATGTCGCTTATCTGGTTATACCCAAGAGACAGCCCTATCAGGCTGGTGAGGTTTGAAACTGGTGAGATATCGCTTATCTGGTTACCCCAAAGAGACAGCCATGTCAGGCTGGTGCAGTGCTCCAGTCCGGTGAGGTTGGCGATGTTCCCTGAACCGGCATAGAGGAAGGTCAGTCCATCAAGGTCGGATTGGTAAATGTCTCCACTAGGCTTTCCTATTGCTTCACGAATGGCCGCTTCAAGATTTGGGTCAGGGAAGGTTACTACCTCGTCCGCTAAAACTTGACTTGGAGAACGAAGGTTACTTAAAGGAAGCGCTGTCAGCCCTCCAACCAGCGAGGCAATTATTGCAAATACCAGTGCAATCCCAAAGATTTTGCCCACTAGATTCCTCTTCCTCATTGCCCAGCCCTCCTTATTCCTTTTTTGTCTTCTCTACTTACCTTGCCAACTGGAAGGGAGAGATTACCTCAGCTTGTCTCTTGTTTACCTTGATTAACTTTCGGACGCACCTCTCAATAAAAAAGCAAAACCGACTTTTTACGGTCGGTTTCGCTATTGGCTCCACAAAGCCCAAGCGCCCAATTATAGGCTATGCTTCATCGCTCCCTGTTAAGTTTTTCTACTAGAACTATCGTATAAAACTATCGTATAGAACTAGCGTACCGCCAAAATCGTATCATGTCAATACCATTTACTTAACTTTTCCTACATTTCCCAGAAAACAATTATCCGCCAGCTTTGTTCTACCGCGAGCAATGTTAACCTTCTACAAGCTTCATCCTATAGTATGGGGGTGTTTGTGCAGTCATACCGTGCATTTTGGCATTTAGGAACACCAGAAACGTAGAAATAGGATTCATCGGTACAACATCCATTGATTTTATTTTCATAAACTTCATCAATGCACTTGTGACAGCGCCAAGGGAGGGCAAATATCAGGATTTCACCTCAACACTTGAGGCAAATTTAGACG
>Ga0307380_10012639_pt1 | contig 10486 bp, 21 predicted proteins | sample UN3MG_FD_202239 | JGI IMG/M metagenome (GOLD analysis project Ga0307380, IMG submission 202239) | Soil microbial communities from Risofladan, Vaasa, Finland - UN-3 | ecosystem: Environmental > Terrestrial > Soil > Coastal area > Acid sulfate soil | place: Finland: Risofladan, Vaasa | collected... | reverse complement strand
CGGCACGGATCATCCATGCCATCGCGATCGTGCTGGTGGTTCTATGACGGACCCAGAGACGCGGCTAATAGCCGAGACATTTGAGACGGTGGAACGGGCCTGCATCCCGCCGCTGGGCCTCGCTGTGCCGAAGACCCGGCCGCCCAAGCGCTGGTACGACGTGTTCGAGGTCTATGACTTGGATGAGGTGAGCGGAGAGAAACGATCTGTGGAGCGGGCAGAAGGCGGATACGTGCCGCTGGAGTTTGTCGAGACAGTCGTTGAGGCCCTGCGTGAGGCCCTGGAAGAGATAGCCGAACTGAAAGAAAAGGAGAAAGCATAATGCAATGCTGTGGCGAAGAACGAACGACTAACTACTGCCCCGAATGCGGGACACGTGTGCGCCAACTGAACGATCTGGAGCGGCTGACGCTGCATCTTGTCGCCTGCTACAGTAGGGCGATCACCAAGAATCAGCAGGACGCGAGCCTTAAGTGGAACGCCTTTATCGAGTCCCTGATGCCGTGCTTGCCGACGCCGATAGCGCCCGAGATCAAGACGGCCCTGACTTTGCGTGTGCCGAAGCCGGGCACCATGCCGGAGCCTGACGATGCCTGAGAAGGACGAGATCGACGCGGCCCGAGAAAGCGAGAGGCAGACATGAATCGGCGATTGATTAAGAAGATACTAAAGAAGAAGCACGACGAGTTCTGTGCGTCGATTAGAGACGAGAATGTGCGAGCACTTGTCAAGAAGAATGCGTTGATTACAGGCGGCAGTATCGTAAGCCTGCTATTGAAAGAACCAATCAAGGACTTCGATTACTACTTCCGGAACAAGGAGACCGTCGAGGCGGTGGCTCGCTATTATGCCCAGTGGTTCATTGCATTGAACCCCGAAGGACTGTCTCCGACCGTCGAGGTGAGCGGAGAAAGGGTTCGCATTGTCATCCCGAGCGCCGGTGTGGCGTCAGACGAATCAGATGAGACAGAGCGAGAGCGCGTGGAGGCCATGGAAGGCTCTCTTGATATGGGAACAACGCAGGAGGATGCCGGCACTGATGCCATTGCCTACCGGCCTGTATTCCTGTCTGAGAACGCTATCACGCTATCGAACAAGGTGCAGTTGGTGGTGAGGTTCCATGGCGAACCGGAAGATATCCACAAGAACTACGATTTCGTTCACTGCACAAACTACTGGACGGCGTGGGACGACACCCTTGTCCTGCGACCGGCCGCCCTGGAGAGTATTCTTGCCCGCGAACTGTTCTATGTTGGCTCGCTGTACCCTCTCTGTTCCGTGATCCGGACTAGGAAGTTTCTGAAACGCGGCTGGCACATCAACGCGGGCCAGTACCTCAAGATGTGCTTTCAGATTAGCGAGCTTGATCTGTCGGACATCGGTGTCCTGCAAGAACAACTAACGGGCGTGGATGCCGCCTATTTCATGCAGATCATTGACTACTGCAAAAAGAGACAAGAGACCGAACCCGACTTCAATGTGACCATGCCGTATCTCTGTAAAATCGTCGATCGCATCTTCGGAGGACCTGACGATGCCTGAGAAGGACACGCTTGATGCCTGACGAGATCGACACGACACCGCAGCGGGCGGCCCGGCGACGTCGGCGGATAAGGGTAGCCATTGACATGGAAGAGGAAAGCGAAAGGTTGAGCAATGAGCGACACCAGCATATCCCTGTACCGATGCGGCGAAATCATCCAGCAGATCGAAGCAATCGCCGAGGCCAACGACGGCGAGATAACGGAAGAACAGCTCGGGGAATTGGTCCGCGCACAGACAACGTCCCTGGCGAAGCTGGGGGGCCTGTGCCGGTTCATGCGGCACCTGGAGGCGTACGTAGCGACGGGCAAGGCCGAGATTGAGCGGATCAGAAAGATTACCGCCCATGCCCAGTGTCGTCTCGATAGCGTCAAGAAGTTCCTAACGCCCTACGTCGAGAGCGAGCAGAAGAAGTTCGGCTACCCGCTGGACGTCGATACGTTTCGGCTGAGTGTTCGCCGTAGTAAGGCCGTGGTGATTACGGACCCAGAGGGCTTTGCCGCCGGTTCGTATCCCAGCCAGTCCACGACGAAGACCATACACGTTCCAGACAAGAAGGTGCTGAAAGAATACCTCGAAACGTACGGGCCCCATCCGGGCGCAGAGATCCAGAACAATGTGAACTTACAGATGAAATAAAGATATGGATTTGACTGGAAAACAATTTGGTAGATTGGTTGTGATTCGTCAGGTTGACTCTAAGCTGAGTCCGAGTGGTCAAATCAAGCGGAGATGGAAATGCAAGTGCAACTGTGGGAATGTCGTAGTGGTACAGCAGAGCAATTTGCGTGGTGGACATACACGTAGTTGTGGTTGTTTGCGGCGAGAAGTGGTGTCTCTTCGTCGGCATATACACGGCCTGGCTGGTACGCCTATTTATTGCCGATGGCGACAGATGTTGCAACGGTGCCAGAATCCACACACGGTAGGATACCAGAATTACGGAGGCAGAGGAATTGTAGTTTGCAAGAGGTGGCTGTCGTTTGAGTGCTTCTACTCAGACATGGGAAAGCCCCCATTCATTGGGGCCACACTGGAACGAGTTGATAATGCCGGAGACTACTGCCCAGAAAATGTTAAGTGGGCGTCCAGAGTACAACAAAACAGGAACGCTCGGTCCAACGTGGTAGTGATCGCGAATGGACAGTCCAGGACTGTAGCAGAATGGAGCGAATGCAATGGCATACCAGTACACACTATTTATCGCAGACTGAAACGTGGTTGGAGTGATACCAGGACTGTTTTAAGTCCGGTACAAACTAAATACCGAAACGGGTTATGCACTAAAGGGACAAATTATGCCGAGAATATCTGAAATGGTTGTGTCCAAATTTATAAAAAAAGAAGACGTCGAGCAGGGGGCACTGGTCACGATCCAGGCCGCGAAAGAGTTTGACGTGTCCATGGAGAACCAGCCGACCGAGATGAAATGGTGCTTGATCTTCAAGGAATTGGAAAAGCCGCTCGTCCTCAACGTCACGAACATGCGCATCCTGGAGGCCATTACCGGCAGCGACAGTACCGACGACTGGATCGGGCTCACGGTGGTCCTGTTCAACGATAAGACCGTTGTCTATCAGGGCAAGGTCGGTGGTATCCGACTGCGCGCTCCGCGCCAGGACCCCTTGCCGGCCCAGGCCGCGAAGTACGACAAGGCCGCGCAGCAGGTCCCGTCCGATGCGGCGGAGTATACCAAGCAGGATCCGTCCGAGCGCCAGCCAGGCGAAGATGACCCGTTTGATGAGTAGGTGGCGATATGCCTCGCATAGGAGAAATGACCAATGCTATTTCTCGCCGTTGTGGACAATTGTCAGAAGCTCAAATTCGAGCCGGCCACAAGAGAGCTAATGAATATCTGGCTCAAATCTCTGCCGCCTGGCCAAATCGTCAGTGTGGAGATATCCAAGCCGAAGGTCAAGAGGTCGGACCCGCAACTGAAGGCGTTCTGGGGCATGATAATGACGGCGGCACGGGAGGCGATGACCGAGCAGGGATGGGACTGCATGGGTGTCCCTTTGGCCGACGAACAGATCAAGAAGCTGCTCTACCATTATTGTGGGGGCGTAGGCAGCGAAGGTCGCATGGTTCGGCTAAGTAAGCAGAACGTACAGGAATGCTCGGAGTTTTTCGAGCGGTGCCGGAACTGGCTGGCGAACTTCGGCATTATCGTTCCGGACCCGGACAGAAATTGGAGGGATAAAATCGATGCTTCTGAGGTGAATGGGCAGGCGGACGCCACGGAGGACGACGGCGTCACGGACGGCACGGAGGCCGGCCTGCCCCTGGGGGAGGGCGATACGGTTGTGCCGCATTACCTGTACGCCTGTGATGCGTGTAGCCAGGGGTATAACATTCTGCCAGAGGGAGGCCATTGCATGACAAGGGACGAGGACAATTTCCCCTGCATGGGAAAGGTGGGGCCGACATGAGCGATACAATCGACATGAGCGATAGAATCGACGCCACCTGCCCGAAATGCGGGCTTCGCGAGTGGCACGTTCCGGGCTCGTGTACGTGGGTTTGTAATGCCGGGGGGTGTGAACACAGAGGCCCCCGGGAGGAGTTCCTGGGCTGGTCGGGCTCGAAGGCGAAGAAGGAGATCGAGGCCACGTGCCCGAAATGCGGGCTGCGTAGGAAGCACGAACTGCGTCCGAGTAAGTGGATCTGCACGGCCGTGAATTGCAGACATAGAGCCCCACGCGGAGAGTTCCTGGACTGGCCGGGCTCGACGGCGAAGAAGGTAGAGCCCGAGTCGCGCATTCGGTATTGCCCCGGCTGTGGCAAGGGGTTTAAGACAAGGGCCTGGCTTGCGGCCGGTATCTGGGTATGTCGGGGCCCGGCTACGCAAATAGACAGCACAGTGCCATTTTGCAACAAGAACTTCCCCGTCGCCGACTGGCTGGCCCAGACGGAGCCGCCGGTCCAGGAGCAGATGACTTTTAAGTCGTGCGGCACCGAGCCTAATCCCTTTGCAACGATCTGGTCGCCGACGGAGCCGGCGCCTGAGCGGGATTGCCGCAGGTGCAAGTATCTATTGCCGCCCAACCCCGAGCTCGCCGAATACGACCCACACAAGTCGGTGATGTCTTGCGAACACTATATCAAATCTTGCAACTGGTGTACTTTTATGCCGTGCCGGCATTTCAAGCCTGCCCCCGCAACGATCCCGCCGCCGAAGCAATACGCCAAGCATTTGGTGATTACCCATACTCCAGTCCCGATGGCGAAACTTCAACTCAAAGGAGAGCCTGTTATGAAACTCAAACGTAGATTCACACGCATGTTCCAAGGCACCGTCCTGATCCTGGCCACCATTCAGGCCGTGCAGAGTGGTATCTGGGCCTGGCCGGGGTTGCGGCTGCTGGGGAGGATGATGTACCCGCCTGCACTGCTGCTGTCCCATGCAATATGCAGGAAGTGCGGTATGGCCCTTGTGGATACGCCGCGCGGCGTGGTTCTTACGCTGGGCCTAACCGCCCTGGTCATGGTTTTTGTCTCCGTCGTACTTGTGCTGGCGTTCTGGCTCGCGTTCCACAAGCTGTACGGGGCCACGGCAGAGGAGGTGAAGTGAGATGGCGAGAGCCAAGGATAACAAGGCTGGAATGAGACTCAATTACTCTCGGGCGATACCCCAGATACCGTACCGAGTAGCGATGGGCCTGCGGTCCATAATGGCGCCGGGCCGGACTCGCTATGGCATAGATGGCGTGAACGTCTGCAAGGACGGTTTCACGGTCACGGACGGGAGGCGGCTACTACACGTCAAAGAGATCCACCGTGTCCCGCCGGGGACATACAAGATCAGCCGAGACGGATGTCTGTGTGGGCCGATGGATTTGGGGCCGTTCCCGAAGTGGCGGTCGGTCCTACTCCCCCCGAAAAAGCAGCAGGTCATCTGGAAGGGTGATATCCAGGAGATGTCTGACACGGCGGCGGTCATGTGGGCGATCAGTCGGATTGCCGACACCGCCCTGTATTTGGAGTATTGGCTCTCTGGTGTCAAGGCGATACGCGCCCTGCGCGCGAGCAAGGTCACGATCGCCAGCGAGAAGGGCCGAAAACAGGACAGCCGTATCCAGATCATGGGCGATCTTGGCGACCTTCGAGGCACTTGCTTCACCTACATTCAGATGCCGATAGACATCGTCAGGAAGGGGAAGTGACATGACAGTAGAGCAGTACAAGCGCGTGATTGAGGCGTTCGCGTCTGGCGAAATCGACAAGGCCGAGTGGGTCCTGGTATTCGGTAACGACAGCGGCAACTGGTCTTATCGCGGCCCTGACTATACAGAGGAGCGGGATGACGAATTCTTCGAGAAGGGCGAGGCAATGGGGGAGAAATACGGCACCCCCGACGGCTACGTAGACCTTGTGGAGTTGGCCAAAGCGGCCGGCATACCTGCCGAGTGGTGTTAAAGGAGAAATGATATGAAGAAGGTCATCGAGAAACCGCCAATAGTCGAGACGCGATATGTATCAGACACGGATTGCGGCCGCATTTATGTTCTTGACACGAAGACCGGTGGCTTGTTCCGGCTCATTGAAGCGGGTGGGTGGGGTCGCTTTCTTTGGGTGGACGTGTATACCTCGTACAAGACCTGGATGGCGCAGGGTCATGGCTCGTTCAAGAACGCCATTCACGATGCTCTGGCGGCGGGTGATAACGTCATGGAATTCGAGAGTGTGGCGGAGTATGCCCTGTGGCTTCATAGGCGACCCCCGGTGCAAGGAGAAACGATATGAAGATCCAGACGGCATTGAAGTCGCGCACGGTGTGGTGCGGAATCATCGCGGCATTGGTGGCGATATGGCAACTGGTATTCGGCGACAGCGCTGTGCTCGGGGACGTCGAGGCCAATAAGGAGGTCCTGGCGAGTAACGTCGTCTTGATCTTCCAGGGCCTACTGGGCGTCGGGGCGATCCTGTTCCGCATTAAGGCCAAGAATAGAACCTAGTTTAGGAGTGACATCGTGGCGAAGTACCGCAAGAAACCCGTGGTGATAGACGCGTTTCAGTGGACAGGAGGGCCAGACCAGACCGAAGACCCCGAATGGATCGTGGAAGCAATCAAAAACAGGAGTGTTCGGTTTGCGAGGATCGACGAGTTGGATGTAACCATGATGATTGACACCCTAGAGGGGACTATGTCCGCGAGAATTGGTGACTATATCATTCGTGGCATCCAGGGCGAACTGTACCCCTGCAAGCCCGATATTTTTGAACGGACATACGAACTCATTGAGGAGTGACACGAACATGGCAAGGAAGAAGACAGTTAAATTTTACGTGGGCCCCTGGCTCCAGTCAGACATCAGGTATCTGAAGAAGTTTTTCGGAAATGTCCCGACGCGGGAATTGGCCATGGAACTGAATCGTCCCTACACGGCGGTGCGCAAGATGGCGAGCCGGCTGGGCCTGCGCAAATCCAAGAGGCACATGAAGAAGTTGGGTAAGACGGTATGACGCCGATCAGCTTTTTCGTGCCGGGCAATCCCAAGGGACTCAAGCGGCACCGCAGCTATACGACCCGCGCGGGAATCCATGTCAATGTCGACCCGAACAAGGACGACAAGATGGATTTCCTGGCTAAGGCTATGCTGTACCGGCCGGCCGAGCCAATCGATGGCCCGCTATGCCTCTGGCTGATCTGTGTTTTCCCCCGGCCCAAAGCGCATTTCGGCACCGGGCGCAATGCGGGTGTGTTGAAAGAATCGGCGCCGTTCTGGTATGTCTCGACGCCGGATTGCGACAACGTCGCGAAGTTCGTGGGGGATGCCCTCAATGGTATCTTCTGGTCGGACGACAGGCGACTTGTCGAGGTTGCGGTTGACGAGGTATACGGCTCCGTGCCGGGCATTGCCCTGGTACTACATGAACCCGTGCCAGTAGACGGGGGCGTCGTAACGGCCGCACTGGAATCGGCAATGATCAAGGACTGATCTATGACGGACGACCTATTCCATAAACCCCCGCCCCCGCTGACCGCCGACGACGTGCGCCGGATCGCGCAGGAAGAGATTGCCGGGCACGTAGCCGACCGCCACACGCGGAAGGCCAAGACGGCCAAGCCGGGGCTGGAAGGGTTCGAGAGGTTCTGGTCGATATGGACGCGGAAGGTAGGCCGGGGGGCCGCCGAGAAGGCTTGGCTGAGGATCGGTCCAGGCCCGTTATTGGAGAGCCAGATCCTCGTGGCGGCCCAGGCCCAAGTGAATGCGTACGAACCGGAATGGCGGCGGACGAAGCGACAGTATCAGCCGCACCCGGCTACGTGGCTGAATCAGAAGCGATGGCTCGACCAGATCGAGAGCGGCGTCAAGGCCCCGCGCGAGCCTGAGCCCCGCAAACGCGAGGCCGAGCCAATGGGCCAACTCGTGACGATGGAAATGAAGAAGCAGATAGTCGCGGACTACGAGGCCAAGACGGGGAAGAAACTGACGCATGACTGAGATAATCGGAACGATAGCGACGGTCCTGGCCGTGACGGGCGTGGCATGCGCAAAACTACTCTTGCCTATCGCCTTTGCCGTGGGTGGCCTGTTGACAGGGCTTTGACCAGGCCGGTTGGGAGATGGGTTGCGGTGCCGGAATGAAATGGATTCGGATACATACATGCGAAGTCTGTGGCGACCACGCCAGGGAATGCGATTACGATGAGGCGCCGGTGCCAAAAACGACGACGGAGATGGATCAGAAGGGCCTGTTCGTGCCGTTCCTGTCGCGATGCCTGGAATGTGGCACGCTGGCCTGCTATTCCTGCCTGGCCGATGGCTGGTGCTGTCGGCGGAAAGCGGAGGCGGCGAAGCTGCCGGGGCAACTGGAGATGTTTACATGAGTAACCTTCCCATTATCCTCGATCTTTGTGGCGGCACTGGAGCTTGGAGCAAGCCCTATGTCGATGCGGGATACGACGTACGGCTCGTGACGCTGCCAGAGCAGGACGTGCGGTTGTATCAGCCCCCCGAGAACGTACATGGGATTCTGGCCGCTCCGCCTTGTACCCACTTCTCCGGATCAGGGGCCAGATGGTGGAAGCAAAAAGGACCCGAAGCAATCATCGAGGGACTCTCTGTCGTAGATGCCTGTCTCAGAATAATATGGACGGCCCAACCCGAATGGTTCGTCATGGAAAACCCCGTCGGACGACTCCGAAATTTCATAGGACCGCCACGAATGTACTTCGACCCCTGCGACTTCGGCGACCCATATACAAAACGAACATGCCTCTGGGGACAATTCGCAATCCCTCAGAAACAACCCGTCATACCCACCCAAGGCAGCAAACTGCATAAACTATCACCCTCCAACAATAGGGCCACACTCAGATCCATCACACCGCCAGGATTCGCCAATGCCTTCTTCGACGCCAACCCCTGAACAATAAACCCTTATGAAAGGATTCAGTATGAAGAACATCGTATTTTACCTGTGTGTCGCGTACGGCGTGCTGCTGTGTTCGACGACCTACGGGGCCGACTGGACGACGGCCGTCTTGACCAACGCCAGCATGGACCAGGTGGAGGGCCGCGTCGGGTACGAGATCGACGCCGACTGGGAGGCGGGCCTGCTGGGCACGTGGTTTACCTCCGACATCGAGGGTGCCGAGTGGGGCATTGGGGGCTATCTCAAGCGCACGGTGGACCCGAACGCTTCTCTCCCCATTGCCGACTGGCTGCCCGCGGTTGGTGATTGGCTTCAGTTGCCGGACTCCGTTGTCTGCCAGACGTATCTGATTGGCAAGATCCAGGTCGTGCCCTACGACGGCAACGCTGAGATCGCCGGGGCGGTAGGTGCCGGTGCCCAGATAGGCCCGGCGTGTATCGAGTGGGTGTATAACCTGATCGAGGAGGGCAGTATGGGCGAGCCTGCCCTGGCCTCGGGCGCAGAGCTGTTCTTTGGTGCCCGGCTGGAATTCTGACATCCCCATCGCGACAGGCTGGGGGCGGCCTCTCGTGCGCCCCTGGCCACATTTGTTCAAGGACAACTGTTATGAAAACGATCCCGCTTTCTCAAGGCCAGTATGCCATTGTGGACGATGAGGATTTTGACTGGCTCATGCAGTGGAAATGGCATGCGTCGTGGAATCTACGTACACGCAGTTTCTATGCCGTGCGATCCATTCCATTGCCCAACGGGAAAAAGACCACGGAGTCGATGCACCGAGTCATCTTGGGCCTGGGTCGCGGCGACAAGCTCCAGGGCGACCACATCGACCATGATACTCTCGATAACCGCAGAGCGAACGTCCGAATCGTCACGAATCAAGAGAATCAGCACAATCCGCGACGCACTAAGGGGTACACGTGGGACAAGAACCGCAGAAAATTTGAGGCCAAAATTATGGTCAACGGCATCAAAAAACATCTTGGACGATTCGACACGCCTGCCGAGGCCCGTGCGGCCTATCTGGCGGCTAAGCCGATCTACCACCCGACGGCCCCGCTTTCCGTGGAGATGCCATGAAAGCCCTGGAAGTACTTCGACGCCCGTTCCTTTTCCTCTGGGCCCTCCTGCGCCCGTCTAAGCTGCCCCGGTGCCCGCGATGCAAGGTGCAGATGGACGCCCACAACGACCATAAGCCCGAGAAGTGCGAGCGGCGGTGCGAGACGTGCGAGTTTGCAGACCACGTCAGTCTGGTGGGTACGCGGAGCCCGGACACGGTGTACTACTGTTATCATTCGAGCAAGCTGGGGCTATGGCGGGCGAAGACGAACTGGTGCCGGCAGTGGGCCCCGAGAAAGGCAAGGCCATGAAAACCTTCATAATACTATTGGCGGCCCTGCTCCTCGTGGGCGGCTGCCAAACGACGCGGCAAAGGCAGAAGCTAGTGCAGGAGCAGAAGAAACACGACGGGTTGCCCGGTGGCACGCACGGCTGGTACATTCTGGTCGAGCCAGAGGAGGTGGCCGATGAGTAATCTCAAGAGTCCGTTCAAGTTCCCGTTCGA
>Ga0307380_10012638_pt1 | contig 10487 bp, 3 predicted proteins | sample UN3MG_FD_202239 | JGI IMG/M metagenome (GOLD analysis project Ga0307380, IMG submission 202239) | Soil microbial communities from Risofladan, Vaasa, Finland - UN-3 | ecosystem: Environmental > Terrestrial > Soil > Coastal area > Acid sulfate soil | place: Finland: Risofladan, Vaasa | collected... | reverse complement strand
GTGCCGCTGTTGGGGTCTTACGTTCGCTAATAGCCTTCGATTTCAAGTCTTTCAATACTGATTACCCAAATGCCACTATTACTGCGGTGCGGTTGGTTATGTCTGCGAAAGCTTGTACTGCTAATGGTTACACTTATACCTATGCAGCATTACAGCCTTGGGGAGTAGGAATTGGAGACTGGGAAGTAAATGAGGGTACAAAGAGCTATACAGCAGCAGATGTTGGGGAACCTACATGGAATAGTTACCAGCATCCTACAGCATGGAACTCTCCTGGGGCTTATGCGGAACTAAGTGGAGCGGATGGGGATGACGCAAAAGATTATGGAGGGGTATACGATAAAGGCTATACGTGGCTTGGTAGAGCATATTTTACTACTGGGGCAAGTGTAAAGGTAACCGATTTTAATGCTACTGGGATAGCTGTAGTCTCAACACAAATTAAGAACGCCGATACTCGTTATGGTTTCGTGCTCACAAGAGGCGTAACAGAGGCTACAGAACTCACTACCTTCTACTCCAGTGAAGAGTTGGTAGTTACAGATGCCTGTCCATACCTAGAAATAGATTTCTTTGAAGGTGAAAGTAGTTCTAGTAGTTCTAGTTCAAGATCTAGTTCTTCAAGTTCTAGTAAGTCAAACAGTTCTAGTTCGTCTTCTGGAGTGCTCTCCACAGGGACAATAACTTTAGACACAACCAGTGGAAATCAGTGCTTCAGTTCTGATGCTGACGGCGTTGTCTCTTGGTCGCATACAGTAGCCGCTGATGCGAACTGCTTGGTAGTGGGACATAGTGGTTACGATGTCCAGGCCGGAGACGCACACACGGTCAGTGTTACCTACAATGGGGTTTCTTTAACGAAGGGTGCTGAAGGTGGTAGTACGGGAACGACATATCAATCTGATGTTTGGTATCTCATTGATCCCGTGGCAGGTACATTTGATGGAGATCCGCACAATGTTGTGCTTACAGTTACAGGGACAGATGTACTAAAAGTAAGTTGTGGATCTATTAGTTTAAAGGGTGTTGGTGGTCTGGACGAGGCAAAAGGGGAGAGTGACTTTGGGGGGACTACAAGCATCACTCTTGCATGTTCTGAGGGTGCATGGATTGTAGATTCTGTAATCAATATTGCTGGTGCAATTTCAGGGCACGGGGCTGATCAAACAGAATATTTTACCTGTGGTACAAATCTTTACGAGGGAACATATAAGGGTCCGGTGAGTGCTGGTGATGTTACAATGACTCATACTGGCGCAACCTCTACGTGGAGACAAGCTGCCGCTGCGTTTTACCCTACTGGTGAATCTAGCTCTAGTAGCTCTAGTAGTTCTTCTTTTTCTAGTTATAGTTCTTCTTCTAGTTCTAGTTTTTCTTCTAGTTCTAGTTCGTCTTCCGGTGTTGCTGCTGTTGGAGATTGCCCAGACTACGACGGATACGTAACAGAGCAAGGAGAGTCGGGGGCAAGCAATGCTACAATTAGCGTAGGTATCGGATCAACCACGTTATTCTATGCCACGAAATTTACTGCTGCCGATACTTATGATTGTACCAGAGCGACTGTGTATCTGGAGCGGGTTGGAACGCCTGGTTTCGATATACGGGTGAGTATACGGAACCATGATGATATTAATGATGAGCCAGAGGATGTAAACGGAAGTGAATCCGCTTGGTTAGAGGCTAATACTTTAACAGCGGCAGAAACGGAGGTTGCTTTTGATTTATCAGCTACGCTTACAAACGAAGAAATATACTGGGTTGTTGTAGAAGCTAATGGTTATAATGGTACAGATCATTGTGTTAAGTGGCATCGTACCGTTTCGACTGTAAATAGTGTTAGGTATGACGCTACGGGTATTGCTCCCTGGAGTATCAGTGGGGCAAGTTCTGGGGGTAAGTATTGCCTCTACTCTGCCGGAGACTCTAGCTCTAGTAGCTCTTCTTCTAGATCCAGCTTCTCATCTTCATCAAGTAAGTCAAGTTCATCTTCATCTTCTGGTGAAATGTGGTGTGCTTGTGGTGATACTGCTCATGCTCCACATACTCTTCCAGATGCTATAGCGCACGGGAGCAATGCAGCGCCACCACACTCCTCTGATGGTACGCACATGATCTACGTGCGCTATGTCCTCCCAGCAACCTCTGGGGACATTATTGTTAGGTATGACATCTATGATATGGATTATGTTGATGAGGTTGAAATTCTCTGTAATGGTGTATTGATAGGCAATAATGTCACAACGACCCCTAATGAAACTTGGGGCAATGACCGTTCTATAGTAATCCCAGACGCCGACGTCAGTGACGTAACTGACAACTGTCTCTCCTTCGAGAACAGGTTCAACCGTGATGAGGCCAAAACCTATCTCTGGGCAGTCCGTAATGTCAGCTACGAAGAAAGTTCTAGTTCTAGCTCACGAAGTTCTAGTTCTAGCTCACGAAGTTCTAGTTCTTACAGTTTAAGTTCAAGTTCTAGCTCACTATCCTCTCGTTCTTACAGTTCAAGTTCAAGTTCTAGAAGCTCAAGTTTTTCTAGTTCTAGTTCAAGTTCTAGAAGCTCAAGTTTTTCTAGTTCTAGTTCTAGTAGTTCAAGTTCTGCAAGTTCAAATTCAAGTTCTAGTTCAAGTAGTAGAAGTAGTAGTTCATCAAGTGTTTCGGCAGGGATAGGGGAAGTTGTTTGGGGGCATGATAGTGCGACAGAACCTAATATACGAAATTGGACACTTTGGAGTGGTACAGGTGATGTAACATTAACAGGAGATTCTGAGATCTTAACTTTAAAGTGGAAAGATGAAATGGTTTCAGAAACTTGGAATTTAGGAGTAACTACCGCAGTAATAATGTATGATCGTTATTTGACTGGTAGTGGTGACCCACCTGTAGTACAATACAAAACCGCAAATACTAAAATAAATTGCAAAGCAGTAAGTAGTTGGACAACTTATAATGGTGTGAGTTTTCCTTGTTTAGGTTGGGTTACTATTAGAGTAGCTAATGAGTAACATATAGTAATTAAATGTCAAAATAAAGGAGTCAGCTTTATGTCAAAGGGCTGGGTCCAGCCTGGATTGGTGAATAAATAATGGCAATAATATTAGACGCAACAGGTGGGAATCAGTGCTTTAACGAAGACCTCAATGGTATTGTTTCCTGGTCGCATACTGTTGCCTCTGACGCTAACTGTTTAGTAGTTAGTCAAGCTGGGTACGATAGTGTTGCAGGAGATGCTGAGGTTACTGGCGTTACCTACAACTCGGTAGCTCTCACAAAGGGGGCAGGAGTAGGTGGTTCTGGGACGACCGTACAAGCCTCTGTCTGGTATCTAATTGATCCGGTTGGGGGCACTTTCGACGGAGACCCGCATGATGTAGTAGTCACTTGTGATGGAACCCCAACAAGTATTTACCGAATCTGTTGCGGATCTATCAGCCTAAAAGGTGTCGGTGGTCTGGATGAGGCAAAAGGGGAGAGCGACTACGGGGACACCCCAAGCATCTCCCTGGCGTGTTCAGAGGGTGCTTGGCTGGTAGACGCTGCTGGTTCTGGGGCTAGTGCAATTTCTGGCCACGGGACCGACCAGACAGAACATTTTACTTGCTCTAGCGAGTATTACGAAGGCACATACAAAGGTCCGGTAAGTGCTGGTGATGTTACGATGGAGCATACTGGTGGGACAACAACATGGAGACATGCGGCGGCTGCATTCTATCCTGATAGTGAGTCTTCCTCCAGTTCGTCAAGGTCATCTAGTTCAAATTCTAGTTCAAGTAGTTCTAGCTCAATTTCTTTGTCTTCGAGTTCTAGTTCTTCTACAAGTAGTTCTAGTTCTAGTAATTCTAGTTCTAGTTCATCGTATAGTTCAAGTTCTAGCAGTTCTAGTTCTAGTTTAAGTTCTAGTTCTCTTAGTTCAAGTTCTCTTAGTTCAAGTTCAAGTTCTCTTAGTTCAAGTTCTTCTAGTATACTGCCAGGGACCGTTTGTTGGGGGCATGATACGGGAGTTGTACAAGATTCTTCGGAAAATTTTGTAGGAAATTGGACAGGAACAGCTACAATTTTTTTATCAGGAGATGTGGAAAAAATAGTATTTACAGAAGGGCAGAATAGTGTGTCTAAAACTTGGTATCTAGGAGCGATTAGAGTTGCAATATTTGTTAATCATTACGGTCTTGGTACAGGAACTCCTACAATAGAATACCAAACGGGTGCAACAAAAACAGTGTGTGAGGCAGCGGGGTGGACGGAATATACAGGTGGTAATTTCTCAAGTTTAGGTTGGGTAAGAATTAGGTTATCAAATTAAGGAGTTTCAAATGTTGTGTATATTTAGAGCAGGGGATCGATGTGACATCTTAAAAGATAATTATGAATACAGTTTACGTGATGGAGCCTTCCTACGTATTTGTGACGATGATGGTTTTGGAGGCAGTAGTTATGGTTATAATTTAATAGCTTTCCGTGTATCTACAGATTATAATAAGTTTATTCAAAACAATTCAAATATGCTGCTACTTCAAGAATACATGATGCCAAAAGTGCAAGGGAAGTTACCACAAGACTCTGGGTATATTTCTCCTGAAAGTCTTTCAACTCAGTTCTCTAAATTCAAAACTAGAAGAAGAGATTGGTTCGTTGATTTTGAGTGGTTACGGAAACAAGGTTATATAACGCAAAAACAGTATGATTCTATATATAAATTTAGTGAAAAGACCCCCATTATTGACTTAGGATCAGTTGATTTTACAACCATATTGAAAAATGAAGAAGCAACGCCAAGATTAAAGCCATATATAAAAAATAATGCTTGGGCTAGTGGAACAAAAGTAGTAGCATCTGGTGGGACTAGGGATTATGATATGTGGGAAGACGCATTTGATGCTATGGATGATCCTATGACAGGAGACGCTATTGTCGAAAGTGGTTTAAATGAAGTTATTAATACAGTAGCTTGGTCGGGACCAGTTTTAGATACGAATCTGGCTGGTTATACATTTACAATGAGAGCAGGGGCAGGAACAGGACATACTGGTACATTTAATGGGCACACTATCCGATCTTTAACTGGGTATAATGTAGGGATTTCAGTAAATGAAACTTTAGCTGGTGGAGTTGATAATGTAATAGTTCAAGATCTTTGTTTTGATGTGAGGTTACAGTCCAGTTATGGGGTTTACTTGTATGATGGGGGTGATGCTGGACATATTATAATAGAAAGGTGTATTGCAAAAGGTGATAACTGCACGGGAACGAACTGCGCCACCACAGGATTTCATCAGGGTTATAGTGCAGTTAATGTAGTATTTAGAAACAATATTGCTTATAAGTTTATAAAAACTGCTTTAGGGCATGGGTTTTATATTTATAATGAATGGGGGACACCTAGTACACAATTGTATAATAATACAGCATGTAAAAACAGATATGGATTTAGGCTATCACATCCAGCACGTACAACTGGAACTATTATTTTAAAGAATAATTTATCACAAGGGTCACTAACATCAGATTACATTACTGGATCTGCAATTGACACCCATGACAAAAATGTAAGTGAGGATGCTACTTCTCCAGATGCAAGTTACCAGAGTCTTAATTGTCATGATGGCAACTCCTGTTTCAATGATTATGATAATGACGATTTTAGTCTTGTTGAAACTGGAGATGAGATAACTACTTTGGCTTTAGCAGACGATTTATCAGCTATAGGATCTCCTGAACAATTTTCAGATGATTGTATAGGAACTACGAGGTAGATAATGGCGTGGTATATTGGGGCGTTTGAACTTACAATTGTAGTTGAAGATGTTGTATTAGACTCTTCAAGTTCAAGTAGCTCAAGTAGTTTTAGTTCTTCATCTAGTAGTTTTAGTTCTTCATCTAGAAGCTCTAGTTCTAATTCTAGTTCAAGTTCTAGGGTGTCTATTATAGTTGAATTCATATCTTATGAGCGCACCACCGCAAGCATCGATGGGAATATAGCTGTAACTGTTCCAACAGACTGCACATTCATTATCGGCGCAATAAGTGGTTATGATGCAACTGACAATTGGTTTGGTAGTAATCCATTATCTCTTGCCGCTGTTAATTTTACTACTGTAGCAAAAGAGGATGTGAACCAATATAGCCAACACCTATGGTTTGGTTGGGTTGCTCCTGCGACTACAGGGAGCCAGACCCTTGCGTGGAGTGTTCATGGTGGTGCTACCGTATCTTCCGGCATGAACATAGCAGTTGTATATTTTAAAGGTGTTGATACAAGTGACCCGATATTGGATTGGGATGAAAGTGCAGAAGGGGCTGGTGGTGGTAGAGATGTAATCGGAATGGACACTGTACCCGGTTGTATGATGGTGCTTGCTGCTGATGGTGACCTTAATGTGGCTGCACCAGTTGTTTCTGATAACGACCAAACAACCATTTTCACTTCGACTTTGTATCGTAGTGATTATCTGGTGATGGCTTATGAGGCAGAAGAAGGGGATGCTTACACCACAGGTGGTAATTATGAAAAGGTAATAGCTGTTGTTCTCAAAGCTGAAGAGGGAAGCTCTTCTTCAAGTTCCAGTTCTTCAAGCTCCAGTTTTTCTAGTTCCAGTTCTTCAAGCTCCAGTTTTTCTAGTTCCAGTTCTTCAAGTTCTAGTTCTTCAAGTTCTAAATCTTCAAGTTCTTCGAGTTCTAAAAGCTCAAGTTCTTTAAGTTCCAAATCTTCAAGTTCTTCCAATTCTTCAAGTTCTTCAAGTTCCAGTTCTTCTAATTCCAAATCTTCAAGTTCTTCAAGTTCTTCAAGTTCTTCAAGTTCCAGTTCTGCTAGTTCCAAATCTTCAAGTTCTTCAAGTTCTTCAAGTTCTTCAAGTTCCAGTTCTGCTAGTTCCAAATCTTCTAGTTCCCAATCTTCTAGTTCAATAAGTTCTAGTTCAATAAGTTTTAGTTTTAGTAGTTCTAGTTTTAGTAGCTCCAGTACATCATACATTATAAGATTTACGGATACAGGAGCAGTTGTATGGACGGATACTGAACATGTAATTTGGGAAGACAGAGTTTTTGAGGGTTCCAGTTCTAGTTCCAACAGTTCTAGTTCCAATAGTTCTAGTTCTAGTTCTAATAGTTCTAGTTCCAATAGTTCTAGTTCTAGTTCTAGTTCTAATTCTAGTAGTTCTAATTCTAGCAGTTCTAGTTCTAGCAGTTCTAATTCTAGCAGTTCCAGTTCTAGCAGTTCTAATTCTAACAGTTCCAGTTCTAGTTCTAGCAGTTCTAATTCTAGCAGTTCTAGTTCTAGTAGTTCCAGTTCCAGTAATTCCAGTTCCAGCAGTTCCAACTCTAGTTCTAGCAGTTCTAGCTCCAGTAGTTCTAGTTCCAGTAGTTCTAGTTCTAGTTCCAACAGTTCTAGTTCTAGTTCTAGTTCTAGTAGTTATAGTTCTAGCTCTAGCAGTTCTAGTTCTAGTTTTAGCAGTTCTAGTTCTAGTAGTTCTAGTTACTCCTCCAGTTCGAGTTCCAGATCTTCTAGTTCTAGTAGCTCAAGTACTGGACTGATTGTGACATATATAAGTTACGAACTCAATACTGCAACTATTGATGGGAATGTAGCTGTCACGGTTCCTGCTGACTGCACATTCATTGTTGCTGCAATTAGTGGGTTTGGTTGGACTCTAGGTTGGATTGGTAGCAACCCACTATCTCTTGCTACGGTAGACTTTACCACAGTAGCAAAGGAAGATGCTTACGAATCTTCCGAGCATTTATGGCTTGGATGGATTGCCCCGGCAGCTACAGGTAGCCAAACCCTTGCATGGAGTTTTAATAGTGGTGTTGCCGTAGATTATGGTGTAAATATAGCAGTTGTGTATTTCAAAGGTGTAGATACAAGTGATCCGATACTTGATTGGGATGAGAGTGCGGAAGGATCTGGTGGTGGTAGAGATATAATCGGAATGGATACTGAGTCCGGTTGTATGATGGTACTTGCGGCTAACACATACGTCACTGATACTTTGGATGTAGATGATAATGGACAGACAGTAATATTCGAGTCAGCTATATATCGCTCAGATGGTTTGGCAATGGCTTATGAGGTAGAAGAAGGTGACGTATATACTACAGGGGGTAGTTACGAGAAAGTCATTGCTGTTGTTCTCAAGGCAGGGGAGGATTTAAGTTCAAGTTCTTCTAGTTCTTCAAAGAGTTCCAGTTCTTTCAGTTCTAGTTCTTCCAGTTCAAGTAGTTCTAACTCTTCAAGTTCTTGTTCTTCTAGCAATTCTAGTTCAAGCTCTACAAGTTCAAGTTCGAGTACTTCTAGTTCTTCTAGTAGTTCTAGTTCAAGCTCTACAAGTTATTCTAGTTCAAGATCAAGTTCTAGTAGCTCTTCAAGTAGTAGAAGCAGTAGTTCGTCTAGCTTCTCAGCGGGGCAGGGTGAGGTTGTTTGGGGTCATGACAACGCAACAGAACCTAATATACGAGATTGGGCACTTTGGAGTGGTACGGGTGAAGTGACACTAACAGGAGATCCTGAAATTTTGACTTTAGAGTTTGGAGAATCAATGGTTTCAGAAACTTGGGAGCTAGGAATAATGACCGCAGTAATAGAGTATGATCATTATTTAACTGGTAGTGGTGACTCACCTTCGATAGAATACAAAACCGCAGACACAAAAGAAAATTGTGAAGCTGTAAGTAGTTGGATAACTTATAATAGTATAAGTTTCTCTTGTTTAGGTTGGGTTATTATTAGATTATCTAATGGTTCTAGTTCTTTAAGTAGTTCAAGTAGTAGTAATTCAAGTAGTAGTAACTCTAGTAAATGTAGTTCTTCAAGCATTTCAAGTTTAAGTTCTAGTTCAAGATCTAGTTCTAGTTCTAGAAGTTCTAGCTCAAGTTCTTCAAGTAGTTCAAGTTCTAGAAGTTCTAGTTCAAGTTCGAGATCAAGTTCTAGTAGTTCTAAAAGTTCTGGAGTTTTTGGAGTGGAATGGAAAGATGGTCTTGGAATCCAATGGAAAGATACACCAGATATAGCTTGGTATCCATCTAGTTCCAGTTCTAGAAGTTCTAGTTCTTCAAGTAGCTCTAGTAAATCGAGTTCTTCAAGTAGTTCAAGTTCTAGTAACTCTAGTTCTTCAAGTTCTAGTTCGTCATCCAGTTCAAGTTCTAGAAGTTCGAGTTCTAGTTCGTCATCTAGTTCCAGTTCTAGTTCTAGAAGCTCTAGTTCAAGTTCTTCATCTTCATCATCAAGCTCTAGAAGCTCCAGTTCTAGTTCAAGTAGTAGTAACTCTAGTAAATCTAGTTCTAGTACATCTAGTTCTTCAAGCAGTTCTAGTTCTAGAAGTTCTAGTTCTAGTTCTTCATCATCAAGCTCTAGAAGCTCCAGTTCTAGTTCAAGTAGTAGTAACTCTAGTAAATCTAGTTCTAGTACATCTAGTTCTTCAAGCAGTTCTAGTTCTAGAAGTTCTAGTTCTAGTTCGTCATCCAGTTCAAGTTCTAGAAGTTCGAGTTCTAGTTCGTCATCCAGTTCAAGTTCTAGTTCTAGAAGTTCGAGTTCTTCAAGCTCATCTAGTTCAAGTTCTAGTTCATTAAGTAGTTCAAGTTCAAGTTCATTAAGTAGTTCAAGTTCAAGTTCATTAAGTAGTTCAAGTTCAAGTTCATTAAGTAGTTCAAGTTCGAGTTCATTAAGTAGTTCTAGTTCGAGTTCATTAAGTAGTTCAAGTTCAAGTTCATTAAGTAGTTCAAGTTCAAGTTCATTAAGTAGTTCAAGTTCTAGTTCATTAAGTAGTTCTAGTTCAAGTTCTAGATCTTCAAGTTCCAGTTCTTCATCTTCATCATCAAGCTCTAGAAGCTCCAGTTCTAGTTCAAGTAGTAGTAACTCTAGTAAATCTAGTTCTAGTACATCTAGTTCTTCATCAAGTTCTAGTTCTTCATCTAGAAGTTCAAGTTCAAGTTCTTCATCTAGTTCGAGTTCTAGTAGTCGAAGCTCAAGTTCCAGTTCTTCTAGTTCTTCTTCTAGAAGCTCAAGTTCTAGTAACTCAAGTAGTTCGAGTAGAAGTAGTAGTTCATCGTCTGAGGCGGGTGGTCCTGTTGTTTGGGGGCACCATACTACACCACCACCTGATGTCTCACAGGATCGAAATTTTACAGGTAACTGGACACTTAATGATACAGCAGTAATTGAAGGTACACCTGGAAATGATGATGAAACTATTAAACTATACTCTGCGGATACAGCGGAATCAGAAATTTGGTATGTTGGATTAGGTATTTATCAAATATTTAGAGATAAGTATCGCTCTGGTCAAGGGGACGTAGTTTTAAAATATAAAACTGGTGTGGACGCCGCAACTTGTGAATCTGATACATGGCATACATATGATGGCGTTAGTTTTGAAAGTGACGGATATATACAGGTACAAATAAGTAGGGTATAATAAAATGGGCGTAAATATGAGTCATAACAAAACTACAAAGAAATACGTAAGAATAGGAGAGTGCTTACGTTGTGGGGCGTG
>Ga0307380_10012637_pt1 | contig 10487 bp, 7 predicted proteins | sample UN3MG_FD_202239 | JGI IMG/M metagenome (GOLD analysis project Ga0307380, IMG submission 202239) | Soil microbial communities from Risofladan, Vaasa, Finland - UN-3 | ecosystem: Environmental > Terrestrial > Soil > Coastal area > Acid sulfate soil | place: Finland: Risofladan, Vaasa | collected... | reverse complement strand
ACCACAGCGACCTTCTTGCCGTTCAGAGCCCGAGAGTGCTGTGCATAGAGAATCGTGGCAACCAAGATGCTGATGAAGTACCAGCGCGACTGCTCGACTAATGTCAGCAGCAGAAAGCCGAGAAACATCAGGGTAAGCCTGTACCCGAAACCGTATACGACCATGAATACAATGTACGATGAAGCCAGAAGCACCTTCGCGTTCGATATGAAAGAATGAATCAACTCCCCGCGCCCCGATGTATAGTTGTACTTATGGCCAAGAACGGCAAGAACAAGGCAGGCCACCGTATAACCTAGGAAGACAACATCTCGGACATGCTTCTTATCGACACTCGGTAGGAATACAGGTTGGACATCGGTCCGCTGATGCTTGGCCCAGAATACGGATGCAAAGACCACATTACAGGCGCTCATGATAATGATCTGGGTGGATACCAGAAGCTCTGATTCATTTAGCGACCAATGGGCAAACCATACCTTGGGCTCGATACCGTAGTAAGTGAGGATCGGAAAAACGGAGTATAGCAGCGAGAAGAAAATGAATATGGAGTAGTTAGATGCGAGAGGCATGTGTTTCCGAGCCTGCACGCATAGCATGAAAACAAGTGAAACGGCGAGTAGCGTGACAGAGGCTGAGATCATACTGTCCACCCTAACGCTTGCCCGTCTCTATGGCGCTGAAATCTACTCAGCATCAGCCAACTCTCTCATCTCTTGGAGACGTGCTCGAGACATGATTCTGTCCAAAGAGCATTATCCTGGCAACCATACCGACTCTGTCCCATTGCCTCCGCAGCATTCTGTTTACAATGATGCCAAGCAGACCGAAATAGACAGTCGGCAACGCTAGTGGCACGAACTTGCGCGTCAATGCCAGCCGGTTTCGCACAGAGTGATAGTCTGAGACCCAGGACTTCTCGTTCACCTGTCGGGCTGTTGCCCCGATGCTCACACCTTCCTTATGATAGACGATAGCATCACGCGCGTATGCCAGGCCAAAAGCTCCGTGAGCCCTCAGTGCCCAGTCTAACTCCTCATAGTACATGAAGTAGTCTTCGCACATCAACCCGATCTCACACAGAAAGGACCGGGATACCAGCATGCTCGCGCCTGCCACGTAAGACATCCGCCGCTCTACATAATCAGTATTAACAGGTAGATTGGCTGGCTGCAGAAGGCCTATATGCCTGGTGACTCCCAGCCACTTGTTGTATCTGGCCCCGCCAAGCGCCTGAACCTTGTCCGGCTCATGATAGTACAGAAGAGTAGAGCCGCACATTCCCGCCCGAGGCCTTTCTTCCATCCGCCTAACCATGTGGGTAAGTGCATCGGCCTGAATAACGGAGTCGTTGTTCAGCAGCCATACGTACTCAAAGTCATCCTGGGCCAGAGCGTATCGCAGTCCGACGTTATTCCCTCCAGCAAACCCGAGGTTCGCTCCGGTCTGGATAAGGACAAGAGGAGCATTCATGTCGTCGGGTCTGCCGCCCATCTCTGCTTGAGCCCGGTTATATTCGACACAGCGCATCGGCTTTGGGACCGGCGGAAAGGAAAGATGCCGAAGTGGACTATCCTTTGGCAACCATACGTCCAAATGTCCCTCTGCCCATGCCTTGATTTGTTCCAGTGACCCGTCAGTGGAGCCGTTATCGCAGAGCACCACACGGCAGTCTGGATAGGCGATTCGGAACACGCTTTCCAGGCACTCGATGGTGTCCTTCCAACCGTTCCAGTTGAGAATCAGTATGTATGTAGTGTTCATTTCCGATCAGTTGTCCAAATGGAAGATGCTTCGGGCATGCCGCCATGATCCAAGTCAGTAAGCAGCGCCACTAAACGGGTAAGCCGGGCGACGGCCAGATCTCTCATTCGCTGCACGACCTCATAGTTGCGTATCCTCATGGACTCCGCTGTGGTGTCTGCCGGAATATTGCCTGCCAGCAAATCGCTCAGAAGCACGTAGGAATACCCATATTCTGCGAAATCGCCGATCCGGGCTTGGAGAACTATGGGGATGATGCCGTAAGCGAGGTATTCTATGAGTTTCGTCGGGCAGGCTACACGGTTGATGATGTTGTCCTCCCTCAGCACAAATCCAAGGTCCGCCTGCAAGTAATATTTGCCCACCTCCGCCTTCGGCACGGTCGCTAGCTTTACAACACCATCAAGCCCCGACCTCCCTAGCTTGCGACGGAAAACCTCCATATCTCTAGTTAGAACGACGAACTCAAAACGATCGCTTAACTGACTCATCGCATCCACCATCAGATCAACATTCTGCCAGACATGTGCCCCCCCACAGTATATGACCACAGGCCGGTCATCCATGCGTCCACCGTTTTTCTGGGGGAACGGAGCGCTATCGAAATTGGGAACAATGAGCATTTTGGAGCAACATCGCCCGTACTTACTCCTGAGATGGTCCTCCATCGCTTGTGTGACTACAATCACTAGATAGCTGCGACGTACCGCAAACGCTTCAATCTTGCCGTAAAACCAGGCCCCGATCTTCCTGCCCTCGTGCAACCGCTCTTCCGGTACAATCCCATGCATTTCAGTGATCACCTTCTTCCAGATATACATGGGCAAGATATGCTTGGCGCGGTACACGGAATGAACTAAAATGCAGGTGCACCTAATAGCAAGGTATACAATGAGCGCAAAATGAATGAAGCAGTTTACCTCCCATACACTCAGATCCCCATGCAACTTCCGTAACCGTGGTATGAGATTGCGCCAGCATCTGGCATCCAAGTACACGCGTTCCACTCCTCGAAAGAAGCTGTCCTCTACGAGGATGCGCTGAACCATGCCATCTTTTTCGTTCTTGGGGTTCGGATATGGCCCGATGATGAGAATCATTTTGAGCTCACCTCGGAATACTGCGTGGGACTTGTTCGGGCTAGAGCGGCCTGACTTTGTTCAGCCTTCATAACAGACCAGAGCATGATGATTGTCAGGAGTATCGCGCCCACCACCATTCCGTAGAGTATCCCATAAAACGAGATTCGGGGCACGAGAGCGAAGAACAACACGAGGGCAACCGCGGATGCGACGAGGAACGAAACGCTGTATGCCTTCGACCGCCCAGAGCCGACGAGATACTGTATGCCGAGCATGTTGTTGACCACCCCGAAGAACATCCAAATGGAGAGATAGACTATGACGATGCTGTACTTCGCATAATCAGGGCCATATACTAGACGGATCCCAGGCCTGGCGAGCAGTGCAGTCAGAACAGACACCAGAAGCGCCACAGGTATCAGGTACTTGCCCGTACGCAGCACGACTGAGCGGCCTGCAGAATGGGATGTGGCAAACCGCGCGCTGGTGAGAGGAAACACAGCCTGGGTCGCTGGGGCGAAGACGCCAGCTATCGCTTTCACGAGCTTCTCCGCGGCGGCGTAGGCGCCGACCACCTCCTTGCTTTGGAACAGGCCGAGTATAAACACCCCACTGTTAGACAAGACGTTCATGGCAACCGAAGTCACAAACACATGCCAGCCTTCAGTCAACGCACTTCTCACCGCTGCAATGGGTGGGATGTGAAAGCGAACAGGATACACCAGGCGCGCGGCGAAGAGCCCGGAGGTGCCGGCAGCGAGAAAACCGAGCGACTGGACCAGCGTTGCGACAAAGTAGTCCGCCGGCCTATGCACGAGCAGGAAGATCGAAAGCGTGGCGATGAACTTCGTGCTCACGTTCACAATTGTAATGTACTTCATCTTTTCCAGACCCTGAAAAAACCATATCGGGAAGAGCACGCTCCCCACTACAGTCAGGAAGGCAGCGAAATATACGGGCCAATCCGCCCGAAACCCGGGTGATATGAGGACAACCGCTGCCACCACGAGAAAACTGACAAGCATCAGGCCAAGCTTGATGCACATAACGGCGCTGAAGATCTCGGATACCTCGAGGTGTTCATCTCGGTGAATGGAGATCTGGCGGGTGGCAGTGAGGTTGAACCCGTAGTCGGTCAGGATGACGAAGTACTGGGCGAACGCCTGAGCAAACACAATGAGGCCGAACTTCGACGGTCCGAGGACGCGCACCAGGTAGGGCAACGCGATCAAGGGGATGATGTAATTCGCTCCCTGGAGCACGAATAACGAATTCATATTCTGTGTCAAACGCTGCTTCTCGCTCAAGATAATCCTTTGAGGGCGGATGGAAATTCGTAGAGGCGGTGGTTTGGTGCCAGATCTGCGCGTTCGGGACAGCGGCTTCACTAGAACTGAGTGTCCGCCCAAACACCCCTGGTATCGATCATCTTCCCGTCGCCAAATCTCCTTCTCAGATCCCCGGCATCAAGCTCCCTGAACTCCTTGTGATCCACCAGCAGCACCACGCAGTCCGCGACCTCCAGGGCTTTGTCCAGAGGTTGCAGGGAAAAGCCGTTGCCTCGGGTCACATGTGGATCGACCACGTGGACCTCATATCCTCTTCGCTCCAACTCATAGATCACCTGCAGCGCGGGACTCCCACGTGTGTCGCCTACATTCGCCTTATATGCCGCTCCAAGGCAGGCGATCTTGCTGCCCGACGGAACGGCGGATCCGACCTTGGACGCCACGTACTCCGGCATCGAGTCGTTGAGCTTCCTGGCGGCCGCGGTCAACTTGGAGATGTCCGGCGACCATTCGATCAGAAACCATGGATCTACGGCGACACAATGTCCGCCCACACCAGGGCCCGGACTCAGTATGTTCACACGTGGATGCTTGTTGGCCAGGCCGATCACGTCCCAGACCGACAGGCCCAGCCTATCCGCCATGAGCGAGATCTCATTCGCAAATGCAATGTTCACATCGCGGTACGCATTCTCAGCCAGCTTTACCAACTCCGCCGTGCGCAGGTCAGTCAGGTAGATCTTGCCACTAACGAACCGCCGGTAAAACGCCTGTGCGGCTTCGGCCGACTTCCTGTCCAACCCCCCGATCACCCGGTCGTTGTTGACAAGCTCCCTCATGATGTTCCCAGGCAGTACGCGCTCCGGGCAGTATGCAAGGTGGAAATCCCGCCCCCCGATCCGGTCAGGGCGCTCCAGCAGCGGGAGGACAAGGCATTCAATGGTCGTCGGCGGGACGGTGGACTCAACGATTACCAGCGAGCCGGGGCGTACGTGCTCCTCGATACTCAACGCCGCTTCAGTTGCGGCGGTGAGGTCGGCCGACTTGTCCTCGTTGATTGGGGTAGGAACGGCGATGATGAACACATCTGCCGGGCACGGAGTGCTTCGGAGCGTCAGCCTGCCTTGACTCAGAACCTCTGAGAGAACTGAGCCCAGTTCGGGCTCGGAGAAATGCGCTCGTCCCTCGCGGAGGCTTTCCAGGATGCTCGGATCAATATCCACACCGGTGACTGTGAACCCGCCGGCTGCGGCGAGCACGGCGGTGGGCAGTCCGATATAACCAAGTCCTACCACACAAACGTGCTTCATCTATCTCTCCACCTTTCCCAACCGATGATGACCTATGGCGGGCTTGGGACCCTGCGCGGTGGCTATCAAGACGCCGAGCATCATTCCAAGCATCAGGGCGGCGGCCAGGGTCAGCTTGATCCTCGGCTTTGCAGGCTTCTTTTGGACGATCGCCTCATCCAGCACGATGAAGTTGTCTGTGTCTTTTCCCTCGGCTATTTTGGCTTTCGCGTGCTCGGCGAGGAGGGTCGTGTAAACCGTCTCGGCGGCCTTCACGTCCCGGAGCAGCCGGGCATACTGCAATTCGGCAGCGGGCAGGCCGGAAAGTCGCCGCTCGATATTCGACATGCTCGACGCCAATGCGGACTTTCGAGCATCCAGACCATCAGAGTTCACCTCCAGGAGTACCAGTTGCTTCAACAATTCCTGTTGAGCCGGACCCACTCCACCCGATTCGCCGCTCACGACGCGATCCACTTCCGTATGGAGACGCTCATAGGTCTTGGCGATCTGCTGATCGAGGCTCACCACATCCGGATGCTTCTCAGTCACATTCTCGAGAAGCGTAGCTCGCTGGACCTCCAGCTTTGCAAGCTGCAACTGAAGCTCCCCTATGGCCGGATTATCGGCGATTGCCTCAGGTGAGATGTTCTCCGGCGCGCCTGCCTTCCAGGTCGAACGCGCCCTGGCAAGCTGGGCCTTCGTCTCATCGAGCGCCACATCAGCCTGAACCTGGCTGGAGGTCAATTCCAGCGCCTGCTGGGCATACGCCTGGCTCTCTTGAGGCGGAATCAGAGTAGGATGCGCCTGCTGGAAATCCTTCAGCCGGACTTCCGCCAGACGGAGCTCGGGAAGAGTGCGATCGAGCTGCTGCTCGACGAAGATCCTCTGCTTCCGACCCATGAACAGGCAGTTCGACTGATCATAAGCCTGGAGTTCGGCTACATACGAATTTGCCATTTCGGCGGCCATCTGCGCCGTTTCGCTGCGGAGGTCTTTCCTCGGTACGCGAGCTTTTAGCCATGAACTCGGGACCTGACACCTGATTATAAGTCCGCCCTCCTTAGGCATCTCCAGTGTCAGGTGATCCTGCATATCCTCGTAGTCGAGATCGCCCCCATCCAGGCCGACGTTCTTGAGGACGGTCTCGCCGAGCGTTCGGCTCTTCAGGACAGTGACATAGACGTCGCGGCCCGAAAGCTCGGGCACGAGACTGCCAAGCATCGGGAGGCCTGTGAACTGGGACAACTGCGAGGACAGGGTATCAGGCGACTTCTGGGGGAATATGAGGGTGGCTTCGCCTTCATAGGTCCTGGGCATCACCATCAGGGCTATGCCTGTGAGGAGCACGACGATCCCGGTAACCCCGAAGACGGTCCACTTGCGGCGGATCACCAAACGCATGTAGTCTAACAGGTTTATTTCATCCATAGCTTACTTCTTGAGCAAGGAGTTCAGGCTCAGGGCTGTGAACATCAGTTGTACGGCGTCCCTCCAGCCGGAGACGAATTTCGCCGGCACATAGACGATGTCGCCCGGCTCCAGCACGGGATTGTCCTTATCACTGCTTCCTCGTATGGCACTCTTGGCGTTGAAACGCATGATTTGGGGCTTGTCACCCTTGTTTCGGACTACGCTCACGTCGGTTAACTTCGCCAATTGAGTCGGCCCGCCGGCATCACCGAGGTAGTCAATCAATCGGCGATTCGGGCTGTAGACGAAGGATGCCGGGCTCTTGACTTCGCCGAAAACATGGACCTTATCTGCGAGCGCCGGGAGGATGAGGGAATCGCCGTTCACAAGGGCTACGTCAGCGCTCTTGTCGCCATCGATCAGCAGGCGATCGAGATCGACCGGGATAGATTTAACTGCACCGTTTTCAACTCGCTCGATATGGGCCCGTCTAAGGTCTGCCTGCGGGGTAATCCCCCCGGTGGCGACAATGACATCGAGAACGGTCTGACCTTGCTTGAGGTAATAGATGCCGCTCTTGTTCTGAACATTCTCTATACGGGCCGAAGCCCCTTCCAGGCTGATTGGAGTGCGCTGATATACGTCGTCGCCTTTGAACTCGCCAATGAGTCGGATTATCGGCTGGAAGGCGGATATATCCTGGACGACCAGATTGTCTCCCCGAACCAGGGGCGTCTTGCCGGCCTGTTCGCTGTCGAGATCCAGATTGATCGTGAATTTCTTTCCGTCCTCGCCTATGCGCTCGATATAGCACTTGTCCAGTGCAGCGGAAGGCAAAGTACCTAAAGCCAATTCAACGAGATCGCTGACGCAAAAGCCATCCGACCCCATGGCAATCATCTCATACTGCCCCGGCCTGGTGACTTCGCCGGTGACGCTCACGTAATCAGTGGCCGGCGGGACATTGACGCCGTCTCCCGGCTCGAGGGGCACGTCGTCCTCGATGCTGCCGGTGACCGCCATCTTATAGAGGTCAACAGTTCGCTTCTCAGCGCCTCGAATGAGGGTGATTCGGCGGGTCGAGCCGGTCGGCTTGATCCCCGCCTGCAAAGCGGCCAGGCTGACAGTGGAGACTGCCGGGACAACCTGCGGGCCGGGGCTTTCGACTTCGCCGCTGATCCAGATGTTCACCGTTCGGACTTTGGACACCGATACGGAGACCGTGAAATTCTTGAAGTATTCGGCAAATCGGGTCTGGAGAAGGTCCTGAAGCTGGACGACGGTCTTCCCGGATGCCTGAACTTCGCCGACAAGCGGGAGAAATATCTGGCCCCCGGGGGTGACCATTGTCTCATTCGGGTTTTCGCCGGGCTTGACCGAAGGGTTGATCAGGTAGTTGAGATTGGCCTTACCCTGAACATTGACGGCGAGGACGTCTCCGGGGCCGATGCGATAGGTATCTTTGGGCAGGGCGGCCGGAATCCACTCTTCGAGGTTCTTGGGCGCGCTGGTGATCCTGTCGCCCGGCGGCAACTGCGTGACCGATGCGGTCTGCGCAGTCTGACCGGTCAATGCGGTCTGTGCGGAGGCCGTCACCGCCAACATAAGCATGAAAGCAATGATGAAACAGAACAATCTGCGCATGGATGGATGAACGACCGCCTATCACCTGTTAGATTTACCGGGAACTTGAGCGGCAACAGTATAACATGACGGCAGGCTGGTGTCAATGCAATATGGAAGCGCTAACTTGGTTGGATGACAAGCGGTTTGAGTGTGCCGTGTCGGATTTCGACCTGTCCGGTCGTGCCGTCCCAGGTGATGCCGGTGGAAGCTTTTCCATCGCCGCCGGTGACAATGACTGAGCTGTCGGGAGTTCCTCCGGTCACCTGAACTGCAATCTCGCCGCGGACTCCATTGGCATTGAGGTCTCGCAGGGCCACGGAGAGAACGCCCCTGTTGGGCATATCTGGGTCTGCTGTGACTTTGGCAGAGAGCTTGCCGGCGGGGGCGGGGATCGTCTCAATGGGAACGGAGACCACATTCGAGCCAAGCCTGGCAACGACTTCGCCCTTCGCGGCCTTGTATCCGAAAAACAGCCCCGACTGATCCACGAAGCCGGCGCCGCCATTCGTGCACCAGACGGCTTTGGAGGCGACGGCGGCATCGAGCGGATTGCCATCCGGGTCGGTGAGAGTAAGCTGGACGGATTCTCCGGACTCGACCGTTCCGGTCGGAAGCGCGATCTTGAAGTCCCTGGCGGAATCAGGCACTGTTCGGTCCTGGAACACGGCCAACCCATCCGAGACAGGCCGAAGCGGACCGTCAGATGGGCAGTTGATGGTGCCGAAAGAGGTCGCCATGGTGGACGAGCCGCCGCCGTCGAGGTTGATCGCCTGCACGCACCCTTGTGCGAGCATCAGCTTGGCGAGGTCGGGGAGCGGGAAGCCGGTGCTGATGCTCTGCCGGCCGTCAACCGTCACCATCACGATCTTGCCGTCGCGGGTCGAGCCGATGGCGGTTCGGGGGTGAGTCGTGTTGACGAAGAGCGCCACCACGTGCTCCTCCTCCATCTCGATAGCGATCTTGCCGTCGCGTATGATCCTGCAAGCCCCGCCGACCGCCTCCGTAATGTTCTCCCAGCCGGCCGGCTTGAGGTTGAACTCAATGTTGACGGCCATGCCCTCGTGGAGGCTCTCCTTGATGAAGTCCGAGCCGGTGCCCCAGCCGGAAAGGACGATTGTTCCATCGGCGATCGCCGTGTCGCCCGAGTCCGACTTCACGCTGCTGACCGTGCCCTTCAATGGAACCCCTACTTTCACAGGCCCGTTCTCGAGCTTGACGACAGCCTCCGAGCCGTCGGGCTTCGTGCAGGTGCTGGTGAAGAACTTCGGCGTGAATGCGACAAGCTCATTCTGCCCTCGCGGGCGGTTGATCCCGCGAATCGGGAACCACTTGCCGTCGGGGAGGGTGATCTTCGCGTCGAACTCCAGGCGGTCGAAGAGGCACTTGCCGTCCGAGGTCAGCCCAAAGACGCTCCGGTTCTCATGCGGCTCGCTGATAAGCTCCCCGCCGCCTATGCAGAGGTTCAAGGGATCGCCCGAAAAAGGGAAGAAATCGCCGTTGATGACGGCAACCGCATCCAGGCGCTTTGCCATCGAACCGACGGTCTCACGGCCGTTCGTCGAGTCCGCATCCCAGACTTTGTCCCCGCCGAGGACCATCTGGATGCGGATGCCGGGGGCCTTGGGATCAACTTTCAGAATGTTGATCACTCGCGGAACGGCATCCTCGCCGGGGGTCCTGGTTATCTGAGTGAAAGTGACCCCTGGGGCAAGCTCCTTTGTCCACTGGCCCGCGTCCACTACAGAGGCACAGAGGACACAGAGAATGAGGGAAAATACTATAGAGCGTCTGGAATGCTGCATAGCGGTCACTCCTGAATGATTTCGACATTCGCGCGGGGAACTGAGGCTCGCTCGCCGGTCTCGAGTTCGGCCTCCAGGATTCGAACCTTCGCCCCGGATTCGATAACCACCGGCTCCGGTGGGAGAGCGGTCACCTGCCCCAGTATCCCGAAATACGGCTCGCGGATTACTCGAATCTTCGTGCCGACATCGAGGGATTGCTCGTCATCCCGGATGATTTCA
>Ga0307380_10012636_pt1 | contig 10487 bp, 10 predicted proteins | sample UN3MG_FD_202239 | JGI IMG/M metagenome (GOLD analysis project Ga0307380, IMG submission 202239) | Soil microbial communities from Risofladan, Vaasa, Finland - UN-3 | ecosystem: Environmental > Terrestrial > Soil > Coastal area > Acid sulfate soil | place: Finland: Risofladan, Vaasa | collected... | reverse complement strand
AATAACTCCAAACGCTGACATAACTGTTAGCACACTTTACACCTATCCCTGCTCAGGCACAGGCGGTCATACTGAAGACATAAAGATATGGAATAACACCGGTTGGAATGTAACAGCAGCTTGGGAGAGCTATGTGGAAGATTGGCACAACATCACGTTTAACGAGACATTCACGCTCTACGAAAACGAAACATACAACTACACGATAAAAACGGGCTCTTATCCCCAAATAAATCCACAAAAGAGAGTTCAATGCAACAGGAGGGACTATTACTTGCGATAAATTCATTGACGCTAATGGGAGGATTTATTATGACTGGATCCCCGCTATCAGATTGGCGTAAAAGTTCTTTGATTAAACTTTCTTGCTAAGAAAGTTTGATTGGATACCAGCGATACGGCTGGAATAAGAGGGACTCAGATAAGAGCGCCCAGCATGCTTTTTATCCAATGATGGTCGGTCGGGGGGGTTTATAAGTCAAACCTTTTAGAAAAAGGTTTAATCCAAAACTAAGTTTTTTGGCTGGGAAGGTTGGTAAGGAGGGCCTGGCTCCTTACTGGGTCTGGCCCCTTATGTGCAAAGAAAAGCCGGGAGTCCTCAAAAAAACTCAGGAGTCACTCACTCCCCCACATATCCTGCCAAACGCTGTGCCTGTGCACCAGCCTTTGCAAGCAACGCTGGCATCGTCTCCTTTGTGTACACAGATGCATTAATCGCGAGATTCTTGGCTTGAGAATATGCCTTCTGAAGCAGTGGCTTTATGGTCTCCGACGTTGGATACGCAATGTTAAGCGCTAAAGCTACTGACTTGTCACTTGCCTCATATATTAAATCACCAATAGTATAACGAGTCGGATACTCATACTTCAGGTGCGTGGCAAGCGAAAACGCGGCTTTCGTTACTTCCTGCACGTTCGACACGTACTTCTCGACGTCTATATGGAGCACGTCAGGCGTAAAGAGCACGCTTCCGTCGCGATCATACACGGCAAGCAAGTCCAGTCCTTCCCTTACCGGGTAGATCTCAAGCCGTGCCAATATATCTGCAAGAGGCGAGGAAACTTTCTCGCCTTCCTTAACTGCCACTTTTCTCTGCTTTATGACGACCTTACCGGCCGCGATTCCCGCAGGTATGCCCAAACTCTGCAATTCGCCTACGATCGGCCCCGGCGTGAATGATGTGGGTCCGTCCTCTATCGCTATATCAAACGGGGCGACGGCACCCGCTTTTATCGGCGCAGGTATCTTCCCCTCTTCCAGTACGTTATACAATTCAAAAGCATCAAAATTGGTAAAAATCAACGCCATCTGGTCGTCTATAAAATCTACCATATCATTCATTCCACTTTCATTGAACGAAATAGAAATTAAGCTATTTTTCGATACTCGCAGCAGCGCTTTTCCTTGGAAATCTTTTCGTATCCGCTGTACCTGGTTAGAGCCCAATCCCCTTATTTTCGCTATACCTACTGTTGGATATGCCTCCATCTGGCTTTTTAAAGCAGCGACCTGCTCATTCTTCCATTGCTTTGCTCGTTTGACTTTCTTCTTCATCTTTCTTCCTTCCTCACTCTACTTTTACGGTGGGACCCATTGTGGACTTCATGTAAATAGAAGCGATATTCTGCCAGCCCCGCTCTAAACTCGATTCGATCGCTTTGAGTACCGCAGCAGCATTCTCTGCTATGTCCTTCGCATCCATGTCACGACGACCGATATTCACCCAGATCGTTGTGGTTTTTGACTTCACCCGTGCGATTTTCGCTAATCGCGCCAATACCTGTGCAGGGTCCACGCCCGGTGGTAGCGGTTGCGGCATCTTACCCCGCGGACCTAAAATAGTACCTAAACTCTTACCTATAAGTGCCATCAGAGAGGTATCAGCAACGAAATAATCGTACTTCTGTACCAGATCCCGGGCTTTCTTCTTATCCATCCGCTTGAGTTCTTCCGGGTCTATCACGTCCGCACCGGCCTCTTTCGATTTTAACGCTACCTCACCAGAAGCGAAAACGCCAATTTTCGGCTCTCTTACCTTTTTTGGTAAAACTACATCCACATTTATCCTGTTCTTCGGCTGTTTCAAATCTATATTCTTCAAATTTATGCAGAGGTCAACACCCTCAACAAATCCTCTCTCCTTTGAGCTTAAAACCTTCTCCACAGCTCCTACCAGCTCTTCTGCTTCCATTTTATTCGCCTATCACCCCATCATAAACGCCTTCGTCTATCTCTTTCTGTATCTCCTTGGGATCCTTACCCTCTACCTTCAGCCGCATTGACACGCACGTGCCTACCAGCTCCTTCACCGCTGCTTTCAACGAGGAGGCCAACACGCCCTCGCGCTTCCTCTTCGCTACCTCTCTCAGTTGCTCCATCGAGATCTCACCGGTGTAATCGGTTGTGGAGTCGGTCTGTGCCTTCTCAAGCCCTATCTCTTTCTTTATCAATGCCGCAGTCGGCGGTACGCCCACGGTTATATCCGCCTTGCCGCCATCAATGGTTATCTTCACGGGGACTACCATGCCCGCGTAAGCCTCCGTACGCTCATTCACCGCGGCCACTATCTCTTTTATATTTACTCCAAGTGGCCCCAGAGCAGGTCCTAACGGCGGTCCTGGGTTCGCTTTCCCTCCTTCTATCAAGACTTCAACGACGTTCATTTTTCCCTCTTCGTGCTAATTAAGCAAGTATCAGGTCTGGCGGACGTATCCTGTTTCCGTGATACGCACATCTGAGACCCTTAATAATATACAACTACCTTATTTTATTTCTTTCCTGTTAAGATATTCATACAGTACAGAAGCATAAAAATGGGTGTAAATATCGCGGAGTTAATAGAGCCAAAAGAGACGAGTTTAGCGGCTATTTCAGGCAAAATCGTTGCGATCGATGCCTACAACACGCTTTACCAATTCTTAAGCATCATTCGCCAGCCGGATGGAACACCATTGCAAGATTCCACGGGTAGAGTAACCTCGCATCTTTCAGGGCTGATATACCGCACTACGAATTTGATGGAGAAGGGAATAAGGCCAGTATTCGTCTTTGATGGCAAACCCTCGGAGTTGAAAGCCGCGGTTATCAAAGCCAGATCGGAACGGCGAGCAGAAGCAAGGAGGAAATGGGAAGAGGCAAAGGTGCTGGCTCCTGAAGAGGCGTTTAAGTACGCCCAAGCATCTGCACGAATTGACGCAACGATAGTAGAGGATGCGAAGACGCTTTTAACGTACCTGGGCATCCCGTGTGTGCAGGCGAAAGCGGAAGGTGAGGCGCAGGCAGCTTATATGGTCCAACAGGGTGACGCAGAACTCGTTTCCTCGCAGGATTACGACTGCTTACTCTTTGGCGCGCCTGTTATGGTACGGAATCTCAGTGCGCCGCGACGAAAGGCGCAGCCCGAAGTCGTTTCGTTTAAAGAACTCGAAGAAAAGCACGGAATAACCAGAGAAGAGCTTGTTGACATTGCAATTCTCATAGGCACTGATTTCAATCCTGGAATAAAAGGGATAGGAGTTAAGAGAGCGCTAAAGCTGATAAAAAAACATCATAGTATCGAACGATTACTTGCTGAATCTGAAATAGAGCGGATAGGGAATTACGAACTCGTTCGAGCTATATTCTTGCACCCGGACGTTACCGAGTCGTATGAAATAGCATGGGGCACGCTGGATGAGAAGAAAGTGAAAGAATTTCTCTGTGAGGTGCATGACTTCTCAGAAGAGCGTGTGAGTAAAGTTCTGGAAAAGATCGAACCGCAAAAGACACTAGGCTTGCAGCAGAAGAGTATAGAGCAGTGGTTATAAACATCGCGACTGTGGACTCTTCAGTATAGTTCGCTTTTCGTAAGAGGATGCCAAAATAAAGAGGATTAAAGAACGTCAACAACCCTTAATTATACACTATGGAACTTCTAACCGCAGTAATCATTCTGGCATTGACTGGAGTAGTCGTTGGATTCGGTGAGGGTTTTCTCGGTCTAGGTGGCAGCTTCATCATGGTTCCCGTGATGTTCTGGCTGTTTACCGCGATGGGCGTTGCGCCTGATATAGCAATTAAGCTTTCATTTGGCTCTACGCTTCTTGTCATCTTTCCCACAGCAATCAGTGGTGCGTTGGCACATACGAAAAAAGGAGCGGTATGGTGGAAAGCAGGAATCATTCTGGGCGTTTGTGGCACGATTGGCGCGGTTATCGGCTCTACAATTACTTCACTGTTTCTCAACGCTGAGATATTGAAACCTGTATTTGGACTCGTAGTTGGTCTCGGTGCGATACGGATGTTGACGGGAAAGCCTCCAGGAAGTGAGGACTGCCCGAAAGAGGTGCCGCTTATCTGGGCTTGCTTGGGGTTCCCTATTGGCGTTCTTAGTGGCCTGATCGGCATTGGCGGTGGAATAATCATGGTTCCCGTAATGACGCTATGGTTAAAATTCAAGATGCATCATGCAGTAGGAACTTCGCTCGCAATGATGATCTTCACGAGCTTTGGCGGTGCCCTCGGCTATCTCATACATGGACTATCAGTTCCAAATCTACCGCCGTTTTCTGTAGGTTATGTTAATCTACTTGCCGGGGCTTGTTTGGCGGCGACAAGCATTTCTGTAGTTCGGATAAGTGCAAGAACAGCGCATAGATTACCGGAAACGCAGCTACGGTACGTCTTTACCGCTTTGATGTTTTACATAGCATTGAGGATGGTCGGAGTATTTGAATGGCTGGGCTTGGCGTTATAAAATAAACGAAAAACGATACAAACACTAAATTACCCGTGTATAGCTGTTTTTTTCATATCGGAAAAAGCTTGAAATAACGGTTGAACAATTCATACATCTCTGCAAGGGGTTATATCACATCCGGTACAAGGGAGACACATGGTTTGCGCGACATCGACACGAAGCCCGTACTTATCCAGGATTTCGCGTGTCATCTCTGCGAGTTTCAGTAATCGTTCAGCGTTTGGTCTTGTTGCTTCGAGCTCGCCTTTGCGGAGCGGAGGTATGGTTATGGGACGAAGAATAGGTATTACACCCATCTGTGCGAGATATTCAACGCCTTCGCGCACACATTCGTCCATCTCGCCGAGCCCAATGATGAAGTTTGTGGATACTCTATTCATGCCAAATACTGCTACGGCATTCCGTAACGATTCTAAGACGAAGTCAAGTGCGAGCCCTTTACGGCCTTTGCATACTCGCTCAAATATCTCCCGATCCATCGTTTCAACATTGTATTTCACCTCAACGACACCTGCGTCTTTGAGTCGCTGTGACGAGTCTTTTGTCGGATGGACCGAGACGCCAATGGGGACACCGAATTTTTTCAGTGCTTTTACCACTTCAACAACACGGTCAATCTCATCTTCCGGCGATTGTGTTATTCCTGATGTCAGTGCGATTGCTTTCAACGAGCCTGTTTTCTGTGCCTGCTCAACCATAGTTACAACGTCTTCCCGGGTCTTGACCTTGCCCTGTAGCTTCGGCACGGAACAGAATTTACAATCGTAAACGCACCGTTCACTCAGTGTAATGTACGCCTGCTCTGGACAATGTGCAAGAATCGGCTCAATGTCGCCCCTTACCAGCTCTTTACCGTTCTTAAGGATGATAAAATCAGCGTTTGCCTTTACCATCTTGAGTGGTGAGTCCTTATTAATCTCCAAGCGTACACGATGACCACCTGATTTAAAGAAGATTGATTTGAGCCCTGTGCCGGGACCTGCAGCGGAAACGGAAATTTTCGACAGTACCGATTCGTCCACATTTACGCTTCCTGTTGCGAGTAGTTCTGCTTTTAGGTCTGCGTTTAGTTTTGGCATTTGTTTCCTCTATGTGACGCAACCTCTGGCTGAAGCCACGAGGTATCATTCACTGAATTCTAGGTAGTTTAAACAGTTTCAGAATAGATCTCTTTTTATAGCTTTCAATGTGGATATGATTATCGTTGAACAAGATAACAATACTTCTCTATTCCCATACTCAGGATTATTATAGGTTTTGCCCCCGTGAAAAACCCTATTTCTTATCTTTTCCACCAAGATGATCAGTTCTATCCATGCATCGCGGCATTTATCTTCCTGATGTACTTTGCGGTATTTGTCTTTATATTGCTTATAGTACGCATTAGTGGTTTTTTCCAGAAGTACATCAATGTTTGAGCTGCATTCATTGAGAAGCCCTCTTGCGTTGCTTTCTGTTAATGTTTGAGATAAGACATGCCTAATCTTGGCAGGTTCGTAATTCTGCTTTTCCCCGTTATTGCTCAAATATCTGGCTCCATAGTAAACATTGAACGCAATCCAACAAAATATCATCTTCTTAAAAAAGTCATTGTTTGTCATATTACAAGCCTCGTTGAGCCAACTCTTGATTCTCTTGATATCGCTACCAGTCAACTCGTCGAGCATTCTATCATCCCCCAAAGAATTCAGACTCATAAAAACATAACCCGCCATATTAACATACGGCCATGTACCATATAACCTTTGCTACCTTAAATCTTCATCCCAAACAACTCCGCCGCATTCTTCCACAGCAGACTCTCCAGCACTTCTGGCTTGTACGAGAATCTCTTGAACTCATTAAGGCTTTGCTTCAACGGCCGTACTGGGTACGAAGAGGCATAGAGCATCCGATCGCCCAAGTAGTGGTTAGCAGCGTCTACCCAATCTTGAGCACCCGGAAACCCAGGTATGAACTGGAAGAAGTCTGGCAATACCCACAGATTCCCGAGAGCAGAATTGGCAATCATAACACCGAGTATCTCGTTAGTAAACGGAAACGCGCCGTGCACCACGACGATCTTCAGTGTCGGAAAGTCGTTAGCGACACGCTGGATGCGAAACGGCTCTGCATACGAGATATCTGGTCCCTGCATCAGGCTGCAGGTGAGATAAAGCACGCCTCCGAGCTCCGCACATTTCGCATAAACAGGGTAAATTCGATTGTCGTCCACGTAAAGCGGCGGAACCCACCACCCGGGGTCTATCGCAATCCCGTTGAATCCCATACCTTTTATGGTACGCTCAATCTCTTCTAATGCTGCTGCCACATCGCTACCGTTAATTCCGGCAAGGGCAACGGGAAACCTCTCCGGGTACCTGTCACGGAGTTCGGCGATGTCATCGTTCGAGACAATCCGATGTCCCGCCTGCCTGCCCACCAGTATCCCTTTGTCAACACCAGCTTCATCCATCTCCTCTATAAACAACTCGAGCGATTTCTGAACCATTGACGGTGGACGTTCGTAGCCGCTTACAAGTGGACTGCGTTTGACGGATTTAGGGACTCCGGGCGCCGATGCAAGCACCTGCTGAAGACTCTTGTACGGAGGCCGCACACGCGCATCAATTATCATTCTTCTCCCTCCTCATATTGAATGGAGTCTGAACTACTATACGTCAACGTCAAAAGAGCAGCACTTATCACCCCTTACAATACAGCTCTTTAATTCAACACTTGAATTGAGTAAACTACTGATGAAGCTCCGATTAAACTCACACATAATCTCACCGAACTCCATGGCAATCTCGTAGACGAGGCAATTGTATTCCTTTATCAGCGTGTGACCATCCGCCCTATCCAGCTCTGCAAAGGTCCCCAATTCGTTCAGTATTTCCACGACGGACTCTACACCTCCATCCCCGCTCACTCGTTCTTTGTAATATGATGCTTGTTCTGTCCCCAATCGTCCCATCAACGCTCTCACCGCTTCTGGCCCTTCCCGCTCGATTATATCCTTGATAATCCACTTAAAGAAGTCAGAATATGCCTTGGGAAAGAGTTTCTCAGATTTTTCGGTGAGTGAATAAAAGACCTTTGGTCTTCCCAATTTCTCTTTAACCGATGTTCTTGTTATCAACCCATCTCGCTCCAAAATAGACAAATGCTGCCTAATTGCCGTTGGAGAAATACCCAATTGTGGGCTCAATTCGTCAACAGAAGAATTTTTTCGTTTCAAAACATCAAGAATATTGGATCGCGGATCTCCCACGTGCATGATCAGTTAAAGAGAGGGGTAAGTATATAAATTTTTCTATTTTGCATGATTTAAATTTTTTTATACTTATAAAAGTAAAAATAGAATATACTGTAAAAAGTTGAGATGACGAGAGAAGCGATTCACCTCAAAGATTTTCCGCCTTTCGTCAGGTTCGAACTTAAGGAAAGTTTCCGACGGAAAATCTTTTCACAATTCGTAAAAAAAGTGGGTGCGGCTGAAGTAGGCCTCTTTCCGGACGAGTTCTGGAGATCTGCGGAAGAAGAGTTTAATAGCTCAAGATACGAAATGATCTTTGGCAATGTACGTGGGAAGATATTAAAAACGCTCGAAAAAAGCCCATTAAGAGCTAAGGAGATACTGGAACGAAATCTGGACATCTCTCTATATTCCATTTACCACGCTCTAATCGAGTTAAAAGATTGCAAACTCATACAAAAGAAAGACACGCGATGGAAACTCAAAAAAGATTATTTCAATCAGCTTAGAGTCTCTGATCTTGCGAAGATAATCGATTTGAGGCACAACGGGTTTAGAAGAAAGAACGCATTATCTATGAAAGATTTGGAAATGGCGACGTATCTGTGGCCTAAATATGAAAGTGTTCGTGATCATGAAGGGATACGATCTCAATCCTCGTCTTATGGGAGATGGTATAAGAATCAATTCTCCCTCGCACGAGCGGTAAAAGAATGGGAAAAGGGGGCTATTAATATCCCGCAATGGGCTCTGATAGCGATAGCTGATCTCGCTGATCTGGATATTGAGGAGCGAGAAGTAATATCAGGCTACTCTCTTCCTCCAGGCGTTAAAATAACCCCCTCATACAAAGGGCGGTATAAAATCCCAATCGAAATCTCTCCTGATTTTGATGTTCTTGCGCTTCAAATACTACTGAAGAGTTCCGAGGACGGAGTAGTACATCCCGCTAAATATAAAAAGGCTATATTTGAACAATTACACCACACGTTTGGATCATTCCAAAGCAATCGGATACCACTAAGCATAAGGGAAATAATTACGTATTATTATCGCATCCCGCATTGTAGCAAAGACTCCTTTAGAATTCCTGAACGTATGAAAGAGCGATGGAGAAAGCTACCGGATCACGAGAGGACAATCTCACAGATCTTGGTTTTGGAAATGTTGTTTTACCTCGATCAACCACGGCAAACGTATGAGATCATTTCGCGATCAAAAGATTTTCTTGGAGATGTAGCAAGCTTAATAAAGGATTTAGGAATTGGGGATATGACGATACATAAAAGGAAAGACAGACCACATCATCGGTCTTATTTGCCTAAAAAGGTGAGAGAAAACCTTAATGAATTACGAGAAAACGTAGAAAAATCTAAAATTGAAAAAGGGATTGAGTTCCTCGTAGAAAAGGAGAGAACAGAACTCATAAGGAAGATCAAAGAATATTGGGGCGATAAAGGAGTTAACATAATCTCCAACCTGGCTTTAGATAAAGGAGTTAGAGATCTGGATCTTGTCAGAGCTTCCGGTGTGAAGCCGCGAGAGGTGAGGAAGATACTCTATGAACTCAGAGACAAAGCGATTATCACTGACATACGAGAGGAGACTCCAGAGCTTGTGGAATATTATTATTATCTAAACTCTGAGGGTATCAAGAAGTTTTTAACGGGGAAAAGGACGGTAAGCACAAAGAAAGAAGAGGAATTCAAATACCCCTTCCCAGAAGAATTTGTATATTATCAGCGCAGAAGGATATTTTCCGGTGTTGGATGATCGCCCTCTATCCATCAGGAGTCTGTAATGTTGGTCATTGTGCGAGTCCGGCAGCAAGCGTTCTTCTTAAAGCCAGTTATCCAAATGTATGTTGCAACGTTCTTGGCATTATGAACGTTGAGTGCAAACAATTTCCCAATGACTCAAGAAAAAGCCTCGAGGATCGTAACATTTAAATATACATGAGCTTTTGAATCAAATAATATGGAGAAGTTATAAATGAAATGGTCAATCCAAATTGGTAGTATCAGGGGGATACCGATAAAGCTGCACCTGACGTTCCTGATAATACTCTTGCTTGTTATCTGGATATTTGCAACTAACGATTATGTCGTACTTGGCATTACTCTTGGGTTCGGGGGCATGAACATTTCAGCGGGGCTAAAATACCTGCTGGGCGCTATTGCGTCGGTACTCTTTTTCTCAACCTTATTATTTCACGAACTCAGTCATTCTGTCGTTGCACAGAGTTATGGCGTAACTATAAGGAGCATAACCCTGTTCGTCATCGGTGGCGTGGCTCAGATGGAGGAGATTCCCAGAGAACCACGAAAGGAAGCACGGATTTCGGCTGCTGGTCCTGCTCTCAGCCTGGGTATTGGTATCATCTCCTATGCCATTTACTACCTCTTCGGTCCGGTAAGCCCTGCTGAAACCGAAGCGACGTTCAAGAATGTTACTCTTATAGTAATAGGTATAATTGCATTTTACAACATCTTACTCGGCTTCTTCAATCT
>Ga0307380_10012634_pt1 | contig 10488 bp, 8 predicted proteins | sample UN3MG_FD_202239 | JGI IMG/M metagenome (GOLD analysis project Ga0307380, IMG submission 202239) | Soil microbial communities from Risofladan, Vaasa, Finland - UN-3 | ecosystem: Environmental > Terrestrial > Soil > Coastal area > Acid sulfate soil | place: Finland: Risofladan, Vaasa | collected... | reverse complement strand
AAATTCGATTTCGATATAATCTTGAATTTTAGCCCTAAATATGATATGTATATTACATATCATATAGAAAAGGAGTAGGTATGAACAAAAAATATATGGACCTAAATTTTAAAAAGACAACTTCTTATCTTGTAAGGCTTGTTAGCAAGGGTAAGTTTTTAAGAGGAAATCCTGTTGTTATGAGGCGAGTCTGTGGAAATAAAAACTGTAAGTGTATAAAGGAAGGCAAAAAGCACGAATCACTATATATTTCTAAAAATAAGGCTGGAACTAGAAAGATGATATATGTTCCAAAAAGATTAGAAGAAGAAATTAGAGGAAAACTAGAAGCTTACCAGAAAATAAAGAAGTTAACTGAGAGAATATCTGAAATGAATTACAAAGAACTTGAGATAAAAAAATCTGGTGATGTATAGAAAGCTTATACGGTATTCAAATAAAATATTTAATCTATTTAATATTATAGTTTCCATTACTGATAAGAGGCTAAAACCACAAATTGCTACAGTAAAGATTACTACTGCAATAATTGTGATGCAGTTTTCTAATCTGGGATCACTTAATAGCTTATCTCAGGCAATAGCATTTAAAAACAAATATGAGCCCATGAGGTTTCAGCTTCTACCAGTTATAGTATAGAAGGTATCTGCTACAGTTATCTATGGAGGTAATAAGATACCATTTCTTATCAGCATATGGGCTCCACTTGTGATGAGATGAGTCATGCTGGATAAGCTCTCCAACGTAGTTTGTTACCACTTCTCTATCATGTGCTTTGCTCTTGGGTTTATTTATGTAAAACCCACCTTTTTTGGCCCTATCTATCAAGGTGGGTAAGTGATACCTTATTTTTGTATTTTTCTTCTAATCTATCCTTTATGTAGCTGTAGTTATAGTTTCTTATTGTGTTATCTTCTGCCTCAATCAGATCTTTTTCTATTTTTAATTCAGTTAGTATATTTTTTTCAAATTCTTTGTTTATTTTGTTATTGGAATTATTTCTTTTGTAATCAATTGAAAAGTTATTTTTGTCTTCTCTGTAGCTTTTAAGTATTTTAAAAAACCTTCTTCTGGAAATACCTAAAATATTTAGGATATAGGATAACTCTATTTCCTTTGCTTCATGTTTTTCCAGTAATGCTATTATCTGGTTGGTAGTAAACCTTTTGTGCAGCTGCTTTGCCATAATTTAGATCCTCCTATTATTATTTCTATTTGGACCTAAATTATATCTAAACATTTAGTGCACTTTTAACTTTTAAATCATTAATAATCGGTGCACTTTTAACTTTTAAATAACACACTTTTAATTTTTTTCTTGACATATTGGTTATATTAACTTATATTAAACCGGTTACATTATTTATGTTTTACTCCCGTATACGAGATTCTAAACAATGTAGTAGTTTAATAAAATTGCACCATATATAGTGTTTGCAATACTTAAGATATTGAAAATTATAATTAAACCGGTTCTAAAATGCTTAAAAAATTAACTATAAATGATGTAGCAAGAGAAGCAAAAGTCTCAAAAGGAACAGTGTCAAGAATTTTAAATAATTCACGATTAGTTAAAACTGAGACCAGAAATAGGGTGCTAAATATTATAGAAAAGCTTAATTACGAACCAAATTACTTAGCTCAGAGCTTATCTACCAAAAGAACTTACACCTTAGGTTTAGTTTTAGAAGATATAAGCAACCCTTTTTTCTCTGCTATTGCAAAAGGAGTGGATGATGTTGCAAGGAAAAATAACTTCGGAGTTTTATTATATAGTACCAATTATGATGAAATAATTGAAAAGCAATATATTTTGTCATCTTTTAAGAGGAGAATTGATGGCATAATTATAACTCCAGTTAAACCAGAGTCAAAAAACGTGAAATTGATTAGCAGTAAGAATGTACCTTTTATTCTTATTAATTGCTGGAGCCATAAGGATGGAATAAGTTACATAGTTAGTGACAACTTTAAGGGTGCATATATAGCTGTAGATTATCTTGTAAAACTTGGACATAAGCGCATTGCATATATAGGGGGTCCCAATATCCAGGGTTGTAATGAAAGGTTTAGAGGTTATAAAAAGGCAATTGAAGATGGTGGTATAAGTTTTTTAAAAAGTCTGGTGACCGGCCCTTCTGTTAGTAGTTATGATGGTTATGTACAAACTAAAAAATTACTAAAAGCTAACAAAGAAATAACTGCAATATTTGCTATTAATGATTTTGTTGCAATTGGAGTAATGAAAGCAATATTTGATATGCATCTTAAGGTTCCAGACGACATCTCCATTATAGGATATGATGATATAGATATTTGCTCAATGCTAAGGGTTCCTCTAACTACAGTTAATCAACTAGAAGACCAACAAGGAACTATTGCATGCGAGCAAATTATAAAATTGATTGAGACAAAGGATTTATATAATCCAATTAAAATGGTAATTGAGCCAAGGTTAGTAATAAGAGAATCCTGTAAAAAAATAAATTAGGAAAAATAGAAGGATGTTAATTTCATGGACAGTTTAAAAAGAGTGATTAATACAATTGAATTTAAGTATCCGGATAGATACCCGATTATGCATGCTGTACTTCCGGCAGGATGGATGAAATATGGTGAACATCTTTATTCTATATTAAAAAAATATCCTACTTATATAAATAATAGTTCCGAAGGTGTGGGTGCAGGTCAAGCTTCTGCTGGTTATGAGATAACTGGCGAACTTGCAGAGAAGTTTGTTTTGGCTGATGATTTTATATTTGTCGAACCAAGGACCTATCAGTTTGGAAAAGTGGGTCAGATTGGTTATCAAAGTGATGAATGGGGATGTATATGGAAAAAAAATGACCCTGGTATAGCGGGACAGGTAGTAGGGCATCCATTAACAGAAATATTAGATTACAGGTCTACAGAAAAACTCCTTAAGACATATAATTTCCCAAACCCTAATGAATATTGGAGGTATGATATATCTTTGTTAAAGAAGCTTAGAAAATATTCCAAATCATATAGTAAGTATTTTTTAGCCTATATTGGAAATTTATTTGAGTTACTCCAGTGGTTATTTGGCTATGAAAACCTACTTATAAATATCCATACTAACCCTGCTATTGTTAAAGAATTTATAGATAGAATAGTAGACTACAATATTGCCACTATGAAAAATTTTTATGGCTATTCTATCAATGGAGTAGTTATGCATGACGACTGGGGAACTCAAAGATCTCTTATGATAAATCCTAGTATGTGGAGAAAGTATTTCAAATCAGCCTATAAAGAAATAATAGGTGAAGCAAAGAAATTAGATTTACATTTTCATTTCCACACAGACGGAAATACCATAGAGATTATAGAAGACTTGATAGAAATTGGAGTAGATGTTATAAATCCTCAGCTATCAGCAATAGATCTTGAGAAGCTATCTTCTATATGTAGGGGAAGAGTTTGTATTAGAACTGACATAGATAGACAATATATACTTCCCTATGCTTCACCAAGGGAGGTAGAAGACTATATTAAAAGAATCATAAACCTTTTTGGAACAGATAAAGGGGGTTTGATACTCAGTGGAGAGATAAATAGCGATGCAAAACTAGAAAACGTAGAAAAGATGTATATGTGTTTTGAGGAGTATGGTGTAGTCAATAATCAAAAATCTAAATAAAATGACCAATTTCAATACCGTAGTTAGTCATAAATTTAACAGGATTGTCATGCATAATGTAGTAGATATAGAAAGTTTCTAATCAGTGAAGGGACAAAAGGAGGTGAAGAGTGAAGTAGAAGTTTAGTATTAATGAAGAGTAACCGAACTAAGATTAGGGATTTTGAAGGGAGGTGATTGTATAAAAAAAATAGAAACGAGGTTTATTTAAACTACAACGTTTAGGAGTTCATTTTTGCTTAAACAAACCTCATATATAAGTTTATTGAAAAGTAATAGAAAAGTAAATAAGTTAGTTTAAAAGGAGGAAGAAATGAAGAAATCATTATTATGGTTGTTGTTAATACTGCTATCTGTATCTATGATAGCAACTTTTTCACTTGCAGGATGCAAGAAAGAAGCAGTAGCACCTGCTGAGGAAGAGGTGGTAGAAGAAGCAGCACCCGTAGAAGAAGAACAGGAGGTAGAGGAGATAACGCTGAAGTATTGGACTTTACCACGCGAACCTTCGCTTGAGGGTGAAAGTAAGGCACTTGAATTATTCATGGAGGAAAATCCTAATATCAAGGTCGAATTCGCATATATTGACCTTTCTGACTATGATACTAAGGTAGCAACTGCTGCCGAAGGTGGGTCTCCGCCAGACGTTGCACGAGTTAATCACGTAACACTGGTAACGTGGGCTAAAGCTGGCTATTTAGCATCCATTGACGATTATATAGCTAAGTCTGACGTGATTGATGTAAATGACTTCTTTGCAGGAGTCTGGGCTATTACCAAATTCCAGGGTAAACAATATTCCCTGCCTATCGGTACCGATACACGTGTATTGTGGTGTAACACTAAAATGTTCAAAGAAGCTGGCCTTGATGGACCACCAAAGACTTGGGAGGAGTTTAAAGATATGGCGCAAGTGCTAACTCACGATGATCAATATGGTTTTGGTGCCGGAATTTTAGACCACATATATACAACATCATACGAGAACTTTGGTGCCTTCCTAGTGACCAATGGTGGAAATATTCTGAAAGAAGAGGATTCTTCGGTTAAGGCAATATCAAGTCAGGATCCAGCTACTGTTGAAGCGTATGAATTTTTCTTCAGTCTTTTGGATGATGGACTTATGCCAAAGGAAACTCTTGAAATGGATAGTACAGGTATAGAAACACTATTCCTTAATAACAAATTAGCTATGTTCTACGGTGGTCCTTGGGTAAAGGGGCGATTAGAAACATTGAACCCTGATATCAAGTTTGATGAAGACTATTTTCTGGCAGCACCACCTATAAACAAAGAAGGTCAGACTCCTGGTGCAGCTGCTGGTGGTTGGCAACTGGGTGTTTTTGAAGGTAGCCAACATAAGGATGCAGCTTTCAAGTTGGTTGAGTTTATGATGCGCCCTGATATGATGGCCCTCTTTGCCTCAAAGGAAAATTTTCCAGTTCGTGGTGAAGCTACTGGGTATGACCCATGGGTAAGTGACCCCTTCTATAAGGCGTTCTTTGATACTTTACCTGGATCAAGTCCGCCTTTTATCCCTATTACGGCTGAGCTTAATGAGCTTGTGACTGCATGGCATAAATATGCTCAGTTGCGTATGCTCAAAGATATGACTACGGAAGAGGCTCTAACAGCCTTTGATAATGATGCTAACGAAAATATTATTCGTTAGAAAATTCTTAAATGATCTGTGGTTGGGAAGGAAATCAGTAAATCTAACTTCTCGACCACAGATCTTATAAGCTTTAATGCTTTCAGAACGATTTGGACCGGACAAAGATTTCGAGGCAAGTAAGGTATGTATACAAAAGGACTATGTTCATATTGTAATAAAATGTTTAGGTTGCAAGTATTATAAAATATATGAAATTATCAAATAGAAAAAACTTAAAGAAAAATTTGAATTTGCAAGAAGTATAATATATGGAAGAGAAGGAATATAATCAAGAGGTCACTGTATGTCCACTGTGGGGTTGAATGAAAAAATGGTCCATACCAGGCTGCGTAGCAGATTTAAGAAAATAATTCGTCCTTATTATCTGCTTGCCCCTACCTTCTTTTTCTTGTTGTTGGTGTTGCTATATCCCATCGGGTATCAGATCTACATTAGCTTTCACGATACTAAAGTGGCTGGTCCGAATGTGTTTGTAGGATTACAAAATTATATCGATCTACTGCAGAATCAGGATTTTGGCATGATGATGTGGGTTTCTCTTGTTTGGACTTTTGGTTGTCTTATAGGTCAATTTATCTTCGGTATGGGTACGGCGCTTTTTTTAAATCAGCACCGCCGCGGTAGTAACTTTTTTCGTGCTGCTCTTCTGGCCCCCTGGGTGATGTCTGGAGTGTTAACTGGGATTATATGGAAGTGGTTGTATAACCCCGTCTATGGTGTGTTAAATGCTATTGTAGATAAAATTTTTCATTTACCGAAAATCAGTTGGATGGGAAGCGGTAATATGGCACTATTAAGTGTTATTATAGCTAATATATGGAAAGGATTTCCTTTTTGGATGATAATGATTACAGCTGGACTTCAAAGTATTCCAGGAGAATTGTACGAAGCCGCTACAGTCGATGGTGCTAATCATTGGCATCGTTTCTGGAGCATTACATTACCAGGTTTAAAAACCATTTTAATCGTGACCTCTATTCTGGCCTTTATCTGGACCTATAACTTTTTTGACTTGATCTGGGTTTTAACCAGGGGCGGCCCTGCTAATAGAACCATAACATTCCCACTTTACATTTACCAGCAGGCTTTCATTTTTGGGGATCGTGGCAGTGCAAGTGCATCTGCGCTCTTGCTTATTATTCTAATGACAATAGGCATTATTGTATATGCTCGCGCATTCTCTCTACGAAAGGATTAAAAAGAGTGAAAAAAAATGAATACTAAAAAGCTCAAACGCAATATTAAAACAATTGCTTATTATATTATAGTCATTATTTTAATGATTATAGTTTTATTTCCATTCTACTGGATGGTAGCTTCTTCATTTAAAACTCAGGGGGAATTGTTTGCATTAGATCCTACATGGTTCCCGCAGGAACCTACTATAGAAAACTACCTAAGGGTAATTAATACGGAGGGATTTACACGTTACTTTTATAATAGTGCTATAGTCAGCTTTTCCACTACAATACTATCGATTTTGATCGGTAGCTTGGCTGCCTTTGCCTTTGCATTGTTTAAGTTCAGAGGAAGTCGGATCCTGTCATTTTCAATACTCCTCAGCCAGATGTTTCCGATCTCTGCGTTGATTGTACCGCTCTTCATTCTTATTAGCCGGCTTCAACTCTACAATACCTATTCAGGGTTGATTATTGCCTACACGGTCTTTACCCTACCGTTAGCAGTATGGCTGATGACTGGTTTTTTTGATAGTATTCCAAAAGAAATTGCTGATGCTGCTTACCTTGATGGATGCTCTTACTGGCAATTCTATTTTCGTATTCTCCTACCGCTGAGTGCACCAGGTATTGCGGCTACTGGTATTTTTGTATTCCTGACAAGTTGGAGTGAATTCCTTTTAGCCCTAATACTTACCGAGAGTCCGAGTGTACAAACTATCTCTGTCGGGCTTTCTACTTTTATTGAACAACGTGGGGTTGATTGGGGCGGTATAACGACTGCTGCTACATTGGCCAGTTTACCACTACTGATATTATTTTGGGCGGTACAGAGGCACTTCGTGGCGGGGATGACTGCGGGTGCTGTAAAAGGCTGATATTACACTCTAGTAAACCAGTGAAGTGTTTTATAAGAGTTGAGAAATTAACCTGAAGGAGGAAATTTTTATGTCTAGGAAAAAAACTTATGAGTTTCGATATATTATAAGTCCACATCTGGACTTATTTTGGTTGGGAACACATAAAACATGTCTTGAACGCGGTGCAACTATCATACGTGATTATATAGATATCTGTAGAGATAATCCTGAATACAAATTGTTAATAGAGTCTGTAGTATTCGCAGATTATTTTATGGAACGCTACCCCGATTATCAGCAAATCCTTAGAACACTGATTGAAAATAATCGGGTCGAGATTGGAGCGTGTTATGTGGATCGCTGGGAGAATATTATTCTTGGTGAATCTCTCATTCGACAGATTGTTTTTGGGCAACGTTGGAATCTAAAAAAGATGGGGCATTATGCCTCAACAGCAGTTCATCCAGATCTACCAGGTGTGGTGTCTCAGATTGCACAAATATATAGTGGTGCTCATGTTAAAGCTTACATCACTTCACGCAAGGCATGCAGGTATGGTGGTATTCTTCGATTTCGATCTCCTAACGGGTCTAAATTGATGTTTATCTACTACCCCGGTAATCCAAAAATTCCTGGTTACTGTTTCCGTCCTATCTCTGAGTGGTTACCTGAACTTGAAGACATTGCTCAGAATTTTCCTAATGGGATTATTGCCCTGGCTGGTGGTGCAGGCGACCTTGCTGGTCCAGAAACATTTATTAAGAAATTCGAACATCCCTTGGCAGAGATAATCTCGAAAGCTCGTGCAAAGTATCCTGAACACAAATGGAACTATAGTATTCCCTCTGAAATCTATGAATCTTATAATAATACCACATTACCTGAGACTAGTGGTGAGATCCCATCAGTCTGGGGTGTACCCTGTGATGAGTCGATGGAGGTTATGTGCCTAGACCGATTAGTAGAGAATGCTCTGCTTACAGCTGAGACATTAGCGGCTATTAATAAATCGGTAAAGAAAAAAAGCCACCTTCCCGTTAATCACGAAGAATGGTATGGTGTGTTTCATGACATAGCATTCTTTGGGCGAAAGGACATTATCATTCTTGGTACTGAATGGCAGGAACTCTGGCGTCTGCAACTTTTTAGCCAAGATCATAATGGTGGGAGCATAGAAGGATTGGAAAGTACATTTCAAAAGAAACAAATGAAGATGCGGGCACTACAATATTCCAGCGAGATTGTAGATTACTGCTTAGAGCAGATCAACGATGGCTCTGGGTTCTCCTCTAACAACTATGCGGTGCAAGTTTTCAATCCACTAAACTGGGAACGCACAGCTGTCGTCGAAACGTTACTACCAGAACCATTGCAGAAATATAATTTTTTTGTGGCACACAATGAGTATGGCAAATCTACACCGGTTCAAATATCTCATGATGAACAAGGCCAGGTTTGGGCGAATTTTATCGCTTCTAGTATTCCCTCCGTAGGGATAGGTACCTGGCAGCTTGAAGGTAGCGGTAATGAGAGTACCTGCAGCATCAGTATTGAAGAAAATGCAAAAGAGATTAAATTGACGAGCAAGGCTATGGAGGTAATAATCGATAAAATGTGCGGGGAGATCGTTCGGCTGCACGATAGACGTACGGGCCAAATCCTTGATGGCTTTGGGCATCATTGGGGAGCAATTTACGCTCTATTTGAAGAGGGCACTGATGTAGCATTGCGTTTTGTTCCAAATATGCCATTAGAAAAGTCACTGGTTCACGATGTATGCATAAAAGAGGTTGGGCCAGTTTATGTGAAAGTTCAAATCAATCGGGAGTTAGTGCAGTCCAAGTTCGTTCAGGAAATTATATTATTTGCTGATCTTCCACGTCTGGACTTGAAAACGACAGCTTATTGGTGGGGTAAGGAGAATTTACAAATTCGCCAGGTTCTACCACACCCGATAGACTTACAAGAGATTCACTTTGCCAGCCCCTTCTATGCCTGCAACTGGAATGAAATAATGCCAGGAGCGGGCACCACCGTACACCTAGACGAGGTTCTGCCCGAAGATTGGAGTAAGTATCGAGAGATCCATGGCTGGATACACCTGATGGGTGAAAAGGAAAGTCTGACTATTGCCAGTACTTACCCGGTATTCTATTGGGACAATGTCGAACTTGCAGCTGTACTTCTGCGAAGTGCAGCAAATTGTGGAGACACCCGCTTATGTTGGAATAATGCTGGTGAGCATACATGGCACTTCTCTCTCTTTCCAGCTCAGGGTGACTGGAGAAGTGAATATGCCTATCGAAATGGCAGCGAAAACCTACGTCCAGTGGTTGTGAAAGGTACTAGAAATATTCTGCCAAACCGAAGCTTTTGTCAACTGACTCCAGAAAACCTGGTGTTAAGTGCCCTTAAGCCGGAAGACGGAGGTAACAGCCTCATATTACGCTACTATGAGATTGCTGGACAGCCGGTTGATGCGTTAATATGTCTTTCTGTACCTATAGCTCACGCTGCTAAGGTCAACCTGCTTGAAGAGGAGATTTCCTCGCTCTTAGTGGAAGAAGATACAATATTCGTACCCACGAAGGCTTATGAAATTGTCACAGTCAAACTGACGTTTTCCTGAAAATGGTTATGAAGAAATAATTCCTCCAAGCAGTCTTGAAACTAAAGACTCTTTTATCAGAGAGTATGAATATTATTTAAGAACTTTAATATACCACGGGGAAGAGCTTCAGGATGATTACCCAGTCACTTCCAGGTTTAAGGTTCCAATAGTATTTGAATTTGAAATTTCAGGAAGGGGCATAGATGAGCATTGGACAAATTCTGAAAATCCCAGCGGAGCTGCCAAAGTGCAACAGGTAATAAAGGATGAAAGTGATATAGAGAAGTTAAAGTATCCAAAACTTTCAGTGGACAAGGTTGCTATGGATAGAAACTTTGAATACCTTTCCCGACTTCCGCAGTGTGTCCTGATAGGATTGGAACGAGTGTAAGTTTCAATCCCTGCTTTGTAAATGATGAGGGAGGGCCCCTCGGAATCGGTATTCAGGTACAGGTTCCAAACCGCCTACAGGTGCTGTCGTCAAAAGCGGTGGTATTGAG
>Ga0307380_10012633_pt1 | contig 10489 bp, 7 predicted proteins | sample UN3MG_FD_202239 | JGI IMG/M metagenome (GOLD analysis project Ga0307380, IMG submission 202239) | Soil microbial communities from Risofladan, Vaasa, Finland - UN-3 | ecosystem: Environmental > Terrestrial > Soil > Coastal area > Acid sulfate soil | place: Finland: Risofladan, Vaasa | collected... | reverse complement strand
TCTGAAAATGGAGCAAAACTAGTACTTACGCCAATGAATAATCTCAAAGAAATAGAAAATATTCCTCCAGCAATATTAAATAATACTGATATTAATTTTTACTCTAATACCCAAATGATATTACAAAAAGCCATATCGAGTGAATAAGATCATAAAATTCCTTTGTAAATTTTTTAACTACAAAAAGGAGGAAATTATGAAATTAGTTAAATTGCAAATATCAAAAAATGAATTAATATCTATTCCAGAAAAAGAACTAGAATTATTTATACAATTAACGAATTTTTATAATGATGTAAACATTTTACAAAAACTGATGGTTATTTCCGGGATTTCAAGAGAAAAAGCAAATAATAATAAGATTGTTGAAATGAGTTTGAGCTCTCAAGCATTATTCTTTATGAGAATTCAGGCGGGGAAATTATATGAAGGGTGGAATATGCTTGGCGAGCATTTTTTTAACAATAGAACATTTTCTGAGGAGTATAATCAAGAAGGTTCTCCCCAAAGCAAGAAAAATTTATCTAAGCTCAAAAAATATTTTGGTAAGAATAGTTTAATAGAAAATATTAGAAATATTTATACTTTTCATTATTCAAAAAGGTCTTCAGAAAATATGGTAAAAGAAATTGTTAATGCACCTGAATCAAAAATTTATAAAACATATTTATCTGAAGAAAATTGTAATTGTTTTTTTGAAATTGCCTATGATTTATTGAATTTTTCAATCCTGAAGGAAATTGATTCTAGTGATCAGGCTAAAGCTATGGATGATTTTTTTCAGCAAATAATGGATATTACAAAACAGTTTTTAGATTTTACACAAGATTGCATAGGAGTTATTTCTGAAAAGTATTTACAAATGGATTATGAAGAGGTTCAGGTATCAGAACCATCAAGTTTGAATGATATTAGGTTACCTTTTTTTGTTAAAAGGTGATTATAAATTCATAAAGCTTAAAATAAGTTTTGAAAATAAAATCAACTGACGCAAAAATAGAAATCTGACTAATGAATTAACGAATAAGAATATATATATCTAACTTTTAGGGGTAAATAAATGAAATCAGAAAGATTGCTTACCAATAAACATATTGAAGATCTAAATGAAGAAAATGATTTTTTTAGATCATTGGATAAAGTAAATTTCATAAAAACTTTTATTATTAATTACTCTAAACATTTAAAAAAGGATAACATGCTAGTTTTATACGGAGAATGGGGAAGTGGAAAAAGTACTGTTACAAAAGCCATAGAAAAAAGTTTAAATGAGAGTGAACTAAAGAAAAAATATCGAACATTTTATTTCAATGCCTGGAAATATGAAAAAGATGAAAACTTAGCCTTTTCTCTATTTGAATTTTTAATAGATGAAATAGAGACTATGGATGAATATAAAAAATATTTTCAAAATAAGAAAAAAGATACTGTTTTAAAATTTGGATATGATTTATTAGTGGGCTCTCTAAAAGGAATAAATGTAGGTTTTCCTTTTTTGAGTTGGAATGCTGGTAGTTTAATCAAGCACTTAGAAGGGATAGAAAAAGAAACAAAGCTAAAGAAATCACTTTATAAAAAAATAAATGAATTTGAAAAAGAATTTGAATTAATATTAGAATATGTTGAAGAAAAAACTTGGATTATTTTTATAGATGACTTAGACAGATGTGAAGCGGAAAATGTTTTGAATTTATTATCTGCAATCAAATTATTTTTTACATTAGGGAAAGGAAAAGTAATATATTTTTGTGGAGTGGACAAAAATGCAGTATCAGAAGCGGTAAATGTAAAATATGGGGAAATTATTAAATCTGAAGAATATTTAGAAAAAATATTTGATATATCTTTTAATATGTCTAAAGACTTTCAAATTGCAAAATTATTAAGTTATTACTTTCCAAAGGAAAATCAGAATTTTATAGACAAGATGGAGAGATTTTTTAAAGAAGTAAAATTTAAGAATCCCCGTCATTTAAAAAAAGTTTTAAATAAATATACAATAATTAGCGAATTTAAAAAAGATAATCCGGATAATGAAATAAGTAAACTCATTCCCAATATTAGAATTAATGGTAATGGTTATTTCCTAAGTACGATCTTTGTTTTATATATCATAATATTATTTGAATTTTATTATGTTAATTTTGAAGAAATTAAAAATTATGATGCAAAGTTTAAAAACTATATCGAGTATTTTGTTTCAAGTATTATTCCTAAACCAGAATGGAACCTATCCCAAAAAACGATTGTTATAAATGATTCATTTAAAATAAAAGAGGAAGAGGAAGCATTATTTATGTTTAATTCAATGGGATCAAGCATTTTCGGTGAATTAAATGATGAAAGCATTTTTTATTTTGCGTTTAAGTTCTTAAACATATTTACTCCAAGAATAAATGAACAATTTACTTTTAGAGGTAACCTCACAGGAAAAGAACAAAAGTATACAGAACAAGATATAAAAGATTATTTAGATCAATTTGAAGATTCCTTCCCTATAGCTTTTTGTAAATATTTATTCTCTAATAGAAAAGAATTAAAAGAAGAGATCGATAATAATGAATGGGTGAAAAGCTGTGGGAATTATGATATCTTCGATTTGTTTAAAATGGCAGAAACAATACTGTAATTAAGAGTTAATATATATTATTAATATTATTTAAATTCGTTAGGATTAAATATGTTTGATTGGGTACATGAAATAAATAAACTAAATAAAGACTTAAGAAATATACAACCAAAAGATTTTATAGATGAAAAATGTTCAGCCAATCTTATAATAAGATTTAATAAGATAATTCAATACATGGCTTCAACAGGAAGATTACGAGTAGATTTATTTACTTTAATTGATGCCAAAGCTAACTTAAGGGACTATGGGGTGAAATGGTCTGATATAGAAAAATATTGCTTAAAATATTTTAATGATACTATTTCTACGCCATATTGTTTTCTTCAAGCTTTTATTTTTGCTTTTAAACTTGATGTTGGTATTTTATTTGAGACAGATATTGTTATTAAAAAGTTTAATAATTTAATATTTGATGACGACGGTTTGCTTATAGAGCCAAAAAATAAATTAAATTTTAAAAAAGAGGGAATATTAATAGAAAATTATTTACTATGTTATAGTCCTAGTTTATGTATGTATAATTTAGCTCTTTCTGGTGGTTTTTTTGATCATTTAATAGAATATTACTACTCCCATAAATGTGATTACTTTGGTATAGCAATTGACAAAGATTTATTATTAGAACAAAGATATTATAAATATATATTTACAAAAGCATATATTCGTGGTCCCAAAGGCATATCTATAAAAATATTGCAGAATGATAACTTTCCAGAAGATCCCTCAGGAACAGTCACAGAACATTCAAGAATTAACAATGATCCTTCCAAAGAGCTTATATCGCCCCTTTTAAAAATTCAAGTAATGTGGAGTTATCGCAATGGAATTAAGACAGTACAAATTGAGGAATTAGGTCCAACTAATACCCGCTTTTTTAAAGAAGAAAAATTTATAGCAAATCGTTATATTCATGCAAGGTGGGATGTAAATAAGAAAAAAATTACCCATTTTGATGGTGCTGTAAGATTGTATGATAAGACAAATTATCATAGAAGAATCGAAAATAATAGCGATCTTAAACACATGAACATTAAAGCTAGTTATAAGAAGCTTTTTCGAATTGATACGGAAATGGATTTATCTTCTTGGTGTGATTTAACATCGAGATTCTTTTACGAGAATGAACTTATAGGAGAATATTTTGAATCTAATGCATAATTGAAATTATATAAAAAAATTTTTTCATTCTATAAATAAAATAGGCACATCCCATTTTCCAATAGATTTGAAAGTTTTGTAGGGAAAGTGTAGAAATTAAATTATTTTTAAAGGAGAGGTGAAATTATTTATGCCTGTTTTTAAGATTAATAATTTAAAATTATCAGAAGTAAAAAATGTTCCATTTTCACTTGAAAGTGAATTGCAAGATATTACAGAAAAAAATCTTAATAATATATTTAACCTTGAATTCGTAAGTTCTGAATTTGAATTGAACAATTTTAGATTAGACACTGTTGCTTTTGACAGGGAAACAAATTCTTTTGTAATTATAGAATATAAAAAGGATAGAAATTATAGTGTAATTGATCAAGGTTATTCATATCTGTCTTTAATGTTAAACAATAAAGCTGATTTTATTTTAGAATATAATGAGAAAACCAATCATACTTTAAAAAAGAATGATGTTGATTGGTCGCAATCTAAAGTGCTCTTCATATCAAGCGCATTTACTCCTTACCAGAGAAACGCAATTGGATTTAAAGACTTGCCAATTGAAATATGGGAAGTAAAAAAATATGATAACGGCACGATTTTTTATAATCAGTTAAAACCTCTTGAAATAAAAGAGTCAATTAAAACAATATCTAAAAATAAGACAGTTGAGAAAGTTAATAAGGAAATTAAGGAATATTCATTCGATGATATTTTCAAAAAAGACTGGATACAACCAAAGAAATTATTCGATAAATTAAGAGAAGATATTTTGGAAATAGATGAAAGAATTGAAGAGAAAATAAACAAATTTTATATTGGCTACAAAATAGGATTTTTTAATGTGTGTACCATTAAAGCTTTCAAGTTCAAATTAGGAATAGAATTAGTAAGAGTTGATAAAGAAGATTTAAAAGATCCAGAAAATAAAATAGAACGAGTGCCCTGGAAAAAATATAAATGGGGAAAATTCTGTTCTTATACGATTAAAAACTCTAATGAGATAGATTATGGTTTATTTTTAGTAAAACAAGTTTATGAAAAGTTTTATAAGTAAGTGGTTTTTAAAGAAAAGAAAAAAAATAAAATGACTTGAATAAATTGAGTAACTAAAAGAATGAAAAATTTATCATAAGTTAAATAAATTTAGTGTGTCAATGAGAAAGATTGGATCCCGAAATATATTTTTTAATTAAAAATATTCATAAAGAATTGCGGGTATCTGAGGAGGAATTTTATAATATAATGATAACTGATTTAAATAGAATCATGGTTTTTAGCTATGGTTCAAATATGCACTCAAAAAGGCTTATTAAAAGAGTTCCGTCAGCTAAGATTTTAGGTATCGGAAAATCACAAGGATTTAAAATTGAGTTTTCTAAAAGAAGTAAAGATAAGTCTGGTAAAGCAACACTTATTAGAACAACGAACAAATCAAATACCATTTGGGGAACTATTTCAACTATTTTAAAAAAGGAAAAACACCTTCTTGATGAAGTAGAGGAATTAGGAGAAGGATATAATGAAGAACATATCCATATTAAAACTGAAACCAGCGAAGATATATATCCAATAACATACATAGCAGAGGATTCATATATAGATAAAGAACCTATGCCATATAGCTGGTATAAAACATTAGTGATAGAGGGAGCCAAAGAAAATGGATTACCTGAAAAATATATAGAAAAATTAGAACTTCAAAAAGCCAAAGAGGACAAAAACATAGAAAGAGCGAAACGTGAATTAAAAATATTGGAAGAATAAGAGTCTGCAGCGAACAAAATCTGCGTGCCATAAAATGTAATAGAAAACAGTTATTCCAACCCAACAATTCGGCCACTTTTAACGAAAAGCCTATGGGGTCTGAGGAGTTTCTTAACCGGATGGTTGAAACTTTAGGTATTGTACTATAATAGATAGATGTCCTAAAGGAATACTTCGTAAAGTGAAAAATAAACCATGGGAAAAATAGGGTGTGTTGTCCTATTTTAATTAAAAGGGTCTCAAATATCTATAGAGGGAAAGGTGCATTTTTATTTTCCACCTTAGGTACATTTTAGTTTACCATTTCCAATTTACTTTACTCTTGAAACTAAAAGTTAAGTTTGGTACCACTAGAGTAGAGAAGGGCATAAAAGATAATTTTCTAAATAAGCATTCATGAAAAGAAAAATTTATACGAGGAAATCAATCAAATGAAATGTGCTAATGATGCGAAATTAAGAAGTGATTTCGCTTTACAGATAAAATCATTATTAAAAAGTACAGATAAAAATCAACAAGAGATTGGCTATATTGCTTTTGAAGGAGCAAAACATTTTTCGCATTCTCTAAAAAGGGAATTTACTCGGGAAATTGTGGAATGGTTACGTTCACTACAACCATCTGATGCTGGGCAAACATATACTGTTAAAAGTGTGTTAATTAGTTATGATATTTTGGAATCGCCAGTTAAAAAGGATTATATCGATTTTGTATTTGATAAACTTATAAAGCGAGGGACTAATATAGCTAATATGCAATTAGGTTTTGAAATTTTTTATAAAATCAAACCAAAATATGAAGAATACCATACATATTTTGATGATGTTTTTGCAAGGCTGGAAAGCGAAGGTAGTGATCAGATAAAAACAGAAATTAAGAGCGGGCTTTTAAAATTAATACCATCAAAAACAAATAAAAAGAATAGAAATTTTTGGGATAAATTAGAAAAATATAAATAAAAAAGGTATAATTTCTTTCTTTGGTATCCTTTTATATTAAAATAAAGTACAAAAGAAGAAGGTAGGAAAATAGTCATGAAAATTGAGTTAGATGTTTTCTTACATCCAAGAATATTAAAGAAATGTATTTTACTTTATGAAAATGGCTTTTTTTCTGACGCTGCTTTTAACGCAATAAAACAAGTAGAGATTGCCTTTAAGGAGAAAGCTGGAGTTGAAGATCAAGAAAAAATATTTGGTACAAGATTATACGAAAAATATCTTGGATCAGGAAAAAGCATTAAATTAAAGGTTCCTTTAGGAGATGACCTCCAAAAGGAAGCAAAGGAAGTATTTAAAAGCGTGTTTTCTTATTATAGAAATTATTTAGCTCATAAGGAGGGAAATAAAGTAGATAAAATAATTTGTACGAGAATTTTGATGATAGCTAGCGAACTTTTAACTCTTATCAATGCATCTTCAATTAGTTATACAGAAATTGACGGGATTAAAGGATTGATTAAGCAGGGAATTTTTGAAAATGAATCACAATTATCTAATTTACTTTCTTTTCTTTCTTACCAAGTTTTTCCTCATGAAGCTTATGATGGAATGTTTGAAGACTTATTTAGAGAAGATTTCACGAAGACACAATATGAAGTAGTCTTTGACTTGGGTCTTATTGAATACCATAGCGAGATTAAAAATCATAATCATCCTGGAGAACCTGAAGATTGGGATGATTTTGGATGGCTTGAATTAACAACCCAAGGACGAAAAATTCTTTCACAAATTCAAAATTCCTCAACCGACTGATAACACAATGTTTTTTTTAATAATACCTATTTGCTCTGAATAGATAATCCATATTTTTTATACAGTGGGTTATACATAACATAAATAAAGTTTCTAGGAAAAAACAATTTGGAAATATACACAAAGTAGTTCGGTTATTTTTAGTTGTGCGAAATTGAGCAAAAGGAGAGTTAAGATTTGAAAGCCTCAAATAAAATTAAGTCAAAAATAAGGGAAAATATAGAAAAAGTCCAAGTTTCAATCCCTCTCCCGGAACATTTTATAGTTACAAAAGTTTTGCCATCAAATTTAATTAATCTGCCCAGCTTTCTTAAATTCTTAATTGCTTACTTTTCTCGCCACCCAAGACGGATTTTGGAGGAAATCAAAAAAATGGAGGAAGAAGGGATTAACATAGTTATTAGTAGTTTATTAAAAGAGACTGGCTTAACTGAAGATTTAGCAAGGTCAACAAAAAATATTAAAGTTTGGAAAGGGACAATAGGTGAAGTTATAGCAACAGCGTATGTACTGGGATTTACAGATTATGCAGTGCCAATATTTAAACTTAGATTTGCTCCCAATCGACGGTTAGCAATGCATGGTGATGATTTACTCGGATTTAAGTTCACAGAAAGGGGAGAGCCAGCATCATTATTAGTTGGAGAGGCTAAGAATTGGAATAACTCAAAAGAAGCACTCAAAGCGGCAAATGCAACATTGCTGAAAGTTAAGAACAGTTCACCGACACTCTTAAATTTTGTTATTGAAGAACTGGATACTCAAAATCGTCACCAAGAAGCTATAATGGTTCAAAGGTTTCTTGATAAATACAATAATTTATACAAAACCGAATATCTTGCTTTTGTTGTTGCAGATAATGACAAATGGAGTGATGAATTTTTTCTCGAGGTAAGTTCCAATCCTGCAATCCCTTTGGAAGCTGTAGTTCTATTGATTCCTAATAAGATTCAGGAGTCCTTAGTATTACCAGAAGAGGGAAAAGACGTATACTTAACACTACCTATTATTGAAATAGACGAGGTAAAAGATGCCGACAAATTACTTGGTAATTCAGATTTCAAAAGTCAATACAGTCAATTAGCCTCTGCTTCTTTAGCAAGCGAGCTCCAAATAAAAGGTAGAGAGGAGATCTTGTATAAATTTAGTCCAGAAAAATTAGAAAAAGCAGCCTGTCTCTTAACTTATACAGGTATCCGGCCCTCAAGAGACAAACAAGAAGAAAAGGAAAATCTGCTATATGAGGCCGCAAGGATTTTTGAGCGTCTTTCTATATGGGATCTGGAACGGGGTGACAAAAGCAGAGCTATAAGTTCCATAATGAATAGTGCTATTACCTATAGTATTGCGGGATATAGTGCTAATGCAAAAGTTTTGGTAGAAAAGGTAATAAATAGAATTCAAGATATCGAGATTCCTTTCTCACTTTCTGTTCTTAATATTGCAAATCTTTTTCTATCATCTAAGCTGTCAGAATTAGAAGATGAGTTGGCCAATATTTTATTTGATTGTCCTAAATGTAATTTAGAAAAAAGTCGAACAGAAGAAGACTGGTTTAAAGCACTTGGTGGAGCTTTGGCATATATAGGCGACCGATTAGTTGCTCTGGCATTTGCTAATTTTCTTCATTATATGAGAACAGGTAAAGACGAACTTGTTAAAGATGCCTTGAACTTTCTCACACGGGCAACGAAGGCATATTCCTTTATAGGTGAACATCAATCTTATCACTTAGCCATAATTCTAAGAAAATATTTTGATAAAATAGCTGACGATTCCCCACAAAATATACTACCCACTTTTTTAAATGAAAAATTGGATGAAACCTGGAAGAGTTATATTCGTAATCTTCGTCTCGGCAAATTTCCAATGATAACTCTTTGGAAATCTCAAAAGAAAGCACTTGAAGGAGGGTTACTTGGTTCTAATTCATTGATACTTTCAATGCCAACAAGTTCTGGAAAAACAAGGACTGTGGAGTTTGCAATTTATAAAGCACTTAGAGATAACCCTAATTGTCTGTGCGTTTATGTTGTTCCAACCAGAGCGCTGGCTGCGGAAGTTGAAGAGAGTTTATCTTCAAGATTGGGACGAATGGGCATCGGTGTTTCCGCCCTTTATGGCGGTTATGATTTCAGCCCTTTTGAAGAGGAAATACTTGCTGAAAATCAGGTAATAGTTTTGACCCCTGAGAAGCTGGACTTAATATCAAGACAGAATGAGGAGATTAAAACGAAGATATCGCTCATAATTATTGATGAGGCTCAGGAGATAGCTTCTCCGTCAACGAGAGGTCTTAGAGCAGAGTTTATCCTTTCAAGGATCATTTATTTAGCCGAAAAGAATAATGCTCGCACACTTTGCTTATCAGCGGTTATCCCGAATTCTGAAGATTTCGCAAAGTGGATTTCTGGTAGTGTAGAAAATAAAATTGAAATAGATTGGCGGCCTACAAAACATCGTTATGGCTTCTTTCAATGGTTTGGTAGAACAGGACAAGTTGTATACCCGCCTGAAAGAGATGAATTTCCTACTGAGAATTTCTTTATTCCTCGTTTGTTTAAGAAAGATGAATTACAAAATGAAGATAGACGGAAGACTGAAGTAGCTGCTCGTTTATCGCTTTATTATTCAAAACTTGGCACTACATTAGTTTTTACTACGACTAAATCTCTTGTGAAAGAGATAGTGGATATTTTGATAAAGCTTTTTAAAATCAATCCACCTGAAATTAGTTCAGATAGAGAAATAATTACTAAGGAATGCGAAGCCATTCTTGGAGAAGATCATAAGCTTATAACAGCAATTAAATATGGATTTTGTTATCATCACGGTGACTTGCCAAGAAATGTAAGAAGAATCGTTGAGAAAGGTATTAGGAATGGTGTTTTGTCTCTTATTGTTTCTACAACTACACTTACCCAAGGTGTAAATCTTCCAATAAGGAATGTCGTTGTTCATTCTTTACGCTATGGCAGAGAGATTCCTTTGACACAATTTTGGAATGCCGTGGGGCGTGCGGGTAGGGCTGGCTATGAAACAGAAGGGCATATAATCTTTTGCTCTTTCAACGACTTAAAAAGAGTTGTCGAATCAGATTTAGAAAAATCAGAAAGTTTCATTTCTTCTGGAATTCGTCTTTTGATTGGTTCAAGGCTTCCATCTGCGAAAACAGTGGAAGAAT